>Ga0209415_10007524_pt1 | contig 19015 bp, 20 predicted proteins | sample PeaSoiSIISIP2007_FD_187696 | JGI IMG/M metagenome (GOLD analysis project Ga0209415, IMG submission 187696) | Peat soil microbial communities from Weissenstadt, Germany - SII-SIP-2007 (SPAdes) (version 2) | ecosystem: Environmental > Terrestrial > Soil > Wetlands > Peat | place: Germany...
CGCGCTCCACCTTGCGGTCGGTCGACTCCAGAACTTCGAAGCGCAGGCCGTCGTCATCCACAGTTTCGCCACGCTGCGGGATGTGCCCCGCCAGTTCGCTGACCAAGCCCGCCACTGTAGCCGATTCCCTTCCTTCCGGCTTCGACCCGAATAGTTCGGCGAGACGGTCCACATCCATTCCTCCCGGAACGATGAACGACTGATCATTCTCTCTGACGATTTCGGGCTTCTCGTGCTCGTCGCGGATTTCACCCACGATTTCTTCGACCAAGTCTTCGATCGTCACGAGGCCTGCGACGCCGCCGTATTCGTCGACCACCATCGCCATGCGTACGTTGTTCTTCTGCATCTCGCGCAGAAGGTCGCTGCCGAGTTTGCTTTCTGGCACGAAATACACGTCCCGCCGCATGAGCGTTTCGAGAGTGCGTTTGGAAGCCTCGGTGTCCGGCACCTGCAAAACGTCCTGGGCGTAGACGATGCCTCGGATGTTATGAATGCTTTCCGCGTACACGGGAACCCGCGAGTAGTGCTTGGTACGAAGCATCTCGATGAAACGTTCGACCGTGGTTTCCACCGGCACGGCGAACATCTCGGGACGCGGCTTCATGGCCTCGCGCACCGTCTTGCCGCTAAATTCCACCACGGACTGAATCAAATCGCGGTCACCCTCCTGGATAATGCCTTCTTCCTGGCCCGCTTCGATCAGGGCATCCACAGCCTCGGATGCGCTTTCCGGCTGCTCGCGCGTGTTTTGGCGAGTAAGCGACGCCACCGATTGCAGGAAGCCGAGAGCAATGGTCACGGGGAGCACCACGTAGATCAGCACAGTCAGAAGCCACGTCCAGCGGATGAGCCAGGCACCGTTGGTGCGCGAGAAGAAAACAAACGGCAGAAATTGGTTGAACACAATGATGATGAGAATCAGGCTGATGGCGGCCTGCAGGATTTCATAGATGCTCCACCGCTGGTCAGCGAAGACCGCGAAGCCGACAAGCAAGGCAATTGTCGCCGTGGTCATCTGCTTAAGCACGGCCATCGAGAGGGAGGCCCGGGCGCGGCTCACATGCAGGTTGGGCTCAACCTTCTGCTCAAAGACGTCGATGTTGTCCTGAAAGTCGCGCGAGAGGAACTTGCCGATCTCCTGGTAGACACGGTCGACGTAAGAAGCCAAGGCCAGCAGGCCCAGGAGGGGAATCAGCGCGAATGCGACGGCCCAATTCATGCGGTTCTCCGCCTCGTCCTAGGTGAGCGATCACGAGGTTGCATCCTCTCGATCAGACCACCTTCCAATTTCAGTTGCCGCCGCAACCGGCTCTCTTTGCGGGCCATCTCGCCATTATCGCGCTCGTGATCGTAGCCCGCCAGATGCAGCATGCCGTGCAGCGTCAGAATTTTCACCTCGTCCGCCACAGAATGCCCCAAACGCCTCGCGTTCTCCCGGGCGATGTCCGCGGAAATCGCAACGTCCCCAGCAACGCGCTTAGCCTGTCGGCGCGTCACCGGCAACGCGGGAAACGACAGCACGTCCGTGGTCTTGTTCGCTCCCCGGAATCGCTGGTTGAAAGACCGTAACTCGGCGCTGCTGGTTACCAAGACATTCACCGTGTTACGCAGCCGAACCGCGCGCCTAGCCCGCAACACAAACCGTTCGAGCGTTGACGAGCTCAGCCCCACGATTCTCTTTCGGAGGATAACCACCTTGCTCCCAGCCCACTTGGTAACGCACAGCTTGCAAAATAAACAGGAGGGCCCGATTTCAGCCCTCCCTTCCCTATGCGACTTTATTCTGCCGAGGCTTCTCGGGATCGGTCGTTCCCGTTCGGTGTCTCTGGATTCTTGGCGTCAACGCCCTTCACCTCGGCGTTTCTTGCGCTTGCCGGCAACAGCATCTGCTGCTCGGCGACATGCGTTTTGTGCTCGTCGTAGGCCCGGATGATGCGCTGCACCAGATGATGCCGCACTACATCGGATTCGTCGAAATGCACGAACGTCAAACCCTCGACCCGCTTCAATATATCAATCGCCTCCAGCAGCCCGCTGCGGCGCGCGTTCGGCAAATCGATCTGGGTGATGTCGCCAGTGATCACCGCCTTGGAGTTGAATCCGAGACGAGTAACGAACATCTTCATCTGCTCCGAAGTCGTGTTCTGCGCCTCGTCGAGAATTACGAAGGAATCATTCAGCGTGCGCCCGCGCATAAATGCGATGGGCGCGATCTCGATGACATTCTTCTCCAGATAGCGATCCACCTTTTCCGGATCGAGCATGTCATACAGTGCGTCGTACAGCGGACGCAGGTAAGGATCGATCTTGTCCTGCAACGTGCCCGGCAAGAAACCCAACCGCTCACCGGCTTCTACCGCCGGACGCGCCAGAATGATGCGGTTCACCCGCTTCGCGAGCAGCGCCGAAATCGCCATAGCTACGGCGAGATAAGTTTTGCCCGTGCCCGCCGGACCGACGCCGAAAACCATGTCGTGCTTCTCAATCGCCTCCACGTATCGGCGCTGGTTCACGCTCTTCGGCTGCACCATGCGACGACCCAGCGAGCGCTGGCGGCCGGCATCGGCCAGTCCGCGCAGGGTTGCGCTCGAATCCGCGGTCAGCACGCGCAGCATGCTGTTGAGATCGCCGTTATTGAAGCTGTATCCGGAGCGCTGCAGGCTTTCGTAGTCGGCGAACACCTGCTCGGCGCGGGCCACGTCGCGAGCCGCGCCCTCCAGTTCAATCGCATTCGATCGGAGATCGATGGTGACGTTCAGTCCATCTTCAAGCACGCGCACATTCTCGTCGCGCGTGCCAAATAAAGTCTCGATGTTGGGACTAATGCCGATGCTTTTCTTCATTCAATCTCTTTGACGACCGTCTCATGATGGGCGAAGTGAGCACACCTCTGCCGCTGCGCCGACAAAACAGGATTATGCTTCGAGACGGGACCAGCCGGAATGCTCATGCCCAGAAGGCAAGTCACTACCATTAGGTAAAGCGTACCCCGCGCCGGGGTGGGAGTCAATGGCGAGCGGGTAGTGTCCTAATAGTGAGTTGAAAGGAACAAAGGCCCCGATGCTCTGCCGTCCCCCTCTTTAGAGAGACATCGGGGCCAATGTTAGCTATCGTCGGGAAGTATAGACTTCTGATGGTCGGTGGACTGTTCGATATCGAACAGTGGTGATGTCCGGCGAGCGGGTAGTGTCCTATTAGTTAGGACACTACCGGCGAGCGCAACCGTTTGACCTGTCGAGACTTACTCCCGTAGAATAACGTATTCGGTACTCACCGGAATATCTCGCTGTACACACAAAGGGCAACGACGCAATATGGCTAATCATTTTTCGGCGCTCAAACGCGCCCGTCAGACCACGAAGCGCACGGCCACCAATCGCGCCAACACCTCCCGCCTGCGCACCGCACTGCGCACTCTGCGCGAGACCATCGAAAAGGGCGACAAGCAAGCCGCCGAGAAGACCTACCGCGAGACAGTATCGGCGCTCGACAAGGCGATCCAGAAGGGCACTCTGCACGGGAACACGGCTGCACGCTACAAGTCGCGCCTGGGCGCTCGCGTCAATGCGATGAAGTAGCCTTTAGCTTTTGGGCTTAGGAGAGCCAGATATTCTTCAGGACTCTCGCCCAGTTTCCACCTAGCACAAGGCGCACTTGCTCGTCGCTGTAGCCACGCCTTACCAGGGCTGCAGTTAATTCGTACATCCGCTTCGTTCCGCCGAGCCCCACAACCATCTCGTGTTCACCATGCACGCGGTAACGAGGATCGGCTTTTGCGAGCATGTCTTTCAGGACTTCCGCAGAACCCAGGTCGTTGCTCTCGATCCCGGCGTCGGAGCCGACACCCACGTGCTCTATGCCCACGAGATCGCGCACGTGATCATAGTGGTCGACCACGTCCTCGACGCTGACCGGTTCGCTCCCTTTTACCATGAATGCAATGTCAGTGATTCCCATAACGCCTCCCTTGCTGGCGAGCTTGCGAATGGCGTCGTCGGTGGTGGTTCGGGGTGCGTTTGGATTCAGGGCGCGACAGTTGCCGTGTGACAGAATGACGGGTGTTTTGGATCTTGCGATGGCATCCAGCTTCGTCTTGTCGCTGGCGTGACCGAGGTCGACCGCCATGCCGATGCTGTTCATCCGGTCGATAACCTTTCCGCCGTACTCGCTGACTCCACCGTCGTAGGGCTCGAAGGCGCCGTCCGCGACGCGGCTTCTGAAGTTGTAGCTGAGCTGAGAGACACGCAGTCCATACCCAAAACAGCGGTTCACGTCGTCCACACTTTGAAACTGACCACTGGTCTGCAGCCCGAAGAGAATGCCGAGCTTGCCTTGCTCCTTGGCTTTCGCCAAATCGGCTGAATTGTTGATGCGCATCAACCACTGGGGATATTCGGCGATGAAACTGTTCCACTTGGCGAAGAGTTGCTGGGCATCGGCGAAGTCGTCGGCGCCGTCACCGAAGTTGATGACAGAAACGCCGGTGCTCTGAAATCGCCGAAAATCCGCTTCGGTGAAGGCGCCGGGTTGGGTCAGCCACTTCTCTTTGAGTTCCTTCTGATCGGCGCGATAGAGAAACTGGTTCAGCATGTCGATCACAAGAGATTCGCGGATGAGGCGTACAACCCGTTCCGGGTATTCCTGAGTCGATTGCGCGAATACCCGGTAGCTCTTGCGAAGAACGAAGGGCGCAGCCGCCAAAACGCTCAGCGCACCCTTCAGGAATGTGCGTCGCGGGACAGATCTCAACATTGGCCGCCGATCACGCCTACACTAAGCGATCAGTTTTCACTAAAGTAAGGCTAAGAGCTAACCGCCGAGAGCGGAAGCTGCCCTTCACACCGGCAACTGTTCCTGCATCCATCCCGGAGCTTCGAGCTTCGCCTCGGTCGTCAAATCCATCACCAGACGTTCCAGCACCATGCGCTTGCTCACGGGATTGGAACGCAGCGCGAGATCGGCCTTGGCTACGAGGCGAATCGCGCGCGTCAAATCGCGGCGTGATTTGTAGCGACGGGCCTGTTTGATGATGTCGTCGGCGGCAAATGGAGGCACGCGAAAGCCCTGCCACAGCGCGGCCCAGAGCATACGCTGGTCGCGCACGTTGCGTTCGAGAATCACCAGCATCTGGCGGAAGGTTTTCGCCAGCATGTAGATATGACCGATGGCAGCTTCTTCACCATCGCCTGATGAAAGAATCGCATCCAGCACTTCCAGCGCGCGCACCCGGTCTTTGGCAGAGATGGCGTCGGTCAATTCATATAACGACCGCTGCTTGGCGGCGAGGACCATGGTCTCCACATCGCCCAGCGTGATGCGGTTGCGGGCGCCGACGTAGAGCATCAGCTTCTCCAGTTCATTCGAGATCATCATCATGTCGCCGCCGAGCGCGTCGACCAGTTCGCGGGCGCCGTCGGGATCGATCTTCACTGCTACGGCGCGGCTGGTGCAGTAATCGGAAATCCAGCGCACCGCTTCGCCTTCCTCCACGCGCGCCAGTTCGACGATGCCGCAGTACTGGCCCATGGTTTCGCGGATACGCTGGTAGCACTCTTTGTCCTGCATCTCCATGCGGCGGACGTCGGCGGGGATGCTGATATGGTCGGCGACGAAAACCACCATCGCGTCAGGATTCGGATTCTTGCAATATTCTTCGATGGCGGCAAGCTTTTCTTCGTTCGAACCTCGGCCAAAAAGACTCTTCACCCCCCGCACAAAAAACACTTGAAATGGCGCCATCAAAGAGGGAGTGCGGGCGCGGTCGAGAACTTCGGCAAGATCGTTTTCCACAAGATCGAACTCGAAAACACCGAAGTCGCGCAGATCAGCCGGAACCAGGTGCTCGAGGATGGCGTCGCGAAAGCGCTTGCGGAAGAAAGCTTCATCGCCCACGAACACGTAGGCGGGACGCAGCTTGCGCGACTCCAGTTCGCCGACAAAACGATCCGCCTGGGCAAAAGCCCGCATCAGAAGTTTTTCCTCGGGTTGGCCATGACCAATGACTAAACGGCCATTTGCAACTCTAGCATCCAGAGTGACATTGTTCCTATCGTTGCCTACCGTCCCCTACGGTTCCGTCGAAGGCTATACCAACCCCGGGGTTCATTTCGCCCGCTCCCACACCAGCACCCGCTTCTCCATCTCCGGATTGGAAAGACCGCGTGTTGCTGTAATGATTAGCCGGTTACCTTCGAGGCGAAACGGGCGCGGCTGGGTAGAGCCGACATAGGACGGCGACCAGGCAACTTCGGGAAAGTGCGTCACGGTCGAGCTCGCGCTGTCGAGTTTGTACGTGCCGCAATAGGCGATGAAGGTGTCGTAGTAGGCGATCTTCTCCGCGTCGGTGGCTTTGTCCGGATCTTTCCAGACCGGGCGATCGCTGTTCACGATGCTGGCGCACATGTATCCGTCGGGCTCGTACATGATGAAGCCGTGCGGGTGCGGACCAAATTGAGTGGAGGGCCCCACCTTGCCGTCTTTGAAGGTGTCTTCGACGGAGACCAGCTTCCACGTGCCAAGCAATTGCGCGTCCCTGGGGGCGGGCGTGGCAGTCTGCGCGAGTGAAGCGGCGGCGAGCAAGATTGCAATCAAAGTAGATTTCATCTAGAAACCCTCCAAGATGTTAGAGACCAGCGTACGGGCAAAATCCTGCGAGAGCCGCCGGAAGGCGGGCGAGTCTTCCTCGAAGAAGCTGGCGAGGTCCTGCGAAACTTCATACTGCTCGCGAAACAGATACGAAGGATTCTGGTAGAGCACTTTGCCATGGCGGTCGGTGAGAGACACCCTCATGCTCACCACCACTAAAACGCTGGCAGCTTGCCCAGTCGCGGAGTTGTAGGTGAGCGGCGACGACGAGGCGGAAAGCACAGTGCCGCTCAGCGTGGCATCGGCCGCTTCGCTGGGATCGTTGAGGATGTGATAGTGCGTACGCGTCGTGAACTCGCGCGTTACCGACGAGGTCAGCATTTGTTCGATGCGGTAGGTCGTCGTCTCATTCTTGAACGTAGGAATAGCGATGGTCCTGACATCCGCGGGAAGATTCACCACGTGCCCAGCGGTCTGATAATTACATCCGCCAACAAGAAGGGAAATGAGAGAAAGAGAGATCAGGGCGCACGACAACATGACGCCAACTTTCGTGCGGTCGGGTTTTACCCAACTTAGCCTTACGCCTGCCATCTTCATTGGATCTTTCCCAGCGGGCGGGTTGCAATCATGCTCTCGGCGCACTCCACCGCGGTCATGGCCGCGATGCGCAGGTTGTCGGCGGCAGCCCATAGCCAGATTCCATTGGGCCGGGCCGCGTCGCTTTTGAACGAAACCAGAATGTTGGCCTGACCCGCGGTGTTGACGTTGCTCGGCTGCGAATCGTCTTCCGCTCCCGCCAAAGCCACGTGATCTCCGGCAAGCGACTGCGACAACCGTTCCTGATCCACCGCTTGCTCCATCTCCAAAAAGATGGCCAGGGTAAGGCCGTGAAACACCGGAGGCTGCAGCAGCATCAGCGTGGGCTGCGGTGCATCCGTTCCGGCAATCTCCTGGTAATGGCGCCACACTCGCGCTTCCAGCGAATCCAGCGACAGTTGCGACTTCTGCCCGTAGTGCGCAACCATGTTGAAGGCCACCTGGACGTCGAAAATATCTTTCGGCAGCGGCTGGAACGACAAGAGGTTGACGGTTTGCTGGTGCAGCTCGTCCATGCCCTTTTGTCCCTGCTCGGACGCGGGCTCGAGAACTGTCGCCACTGCGCTCCGAATCGCTCCAGCCTTGCGCGCCCGCAGCAGCAGCAGGGCCAGAGTCACGGAGGCAGGATGGGCCACAACACACGGCGCCGGCTGCAATTCCGGCTGCCACATCTGTCCGCGCTCGCGCTCCATCCAAAGAGAGCGAATGTTGGCGCCAGGTTCTTCTTCCAATGCGCCGGAAAGATCGATGATCGCGCTGCCAGCGTCGCGGGCGCGTTTCCAGTTCTGCCGCGTGCACTCCTTGTCGGCGGCAAAGAAGGTAAAGTCCACGTGCGTAAACTCCTCCGAGCGGACGCTCTGGATGAAGTTGATTTCGTCGCCCGTCGCTTCCAGCTGGCCGATCGACTCATCGTCGTCGAGCAGGCGCACATCCACCGCCGGGAAGTTTCGCTCGTTGAGCATCTCGGCGACTTCCTTGCCTTTCAGCGTAGCCGCGCCCACGATGGCCGCGCGGAAGAGCTGTCCGCGTGCGGAAGGGGCAGGGGATGGTGCCGCGATTCTAGACGGCGTACTCATGAAGTCTGCGAAGCCTCCTTGTAGCTGGGTGGCGGAGGCTGGTTCCGGCGGCGGAACATCCACTGCAATCGCCAGAATACTCCGGAGAAAGTGTAGAGCAGAGCGACCCCGAAGAGCGCCGGCTTGGAGAAGAACCAGATGCCGGCAAACAGGGCGCCCAAGAGAATGATCAGACGGAAGGGATGGCGCGAGCGGAAATCGATGTCTTTAAAGCTGTAGAAGCGCCAGGTACTCACCATCAGATAGCCAACGGCGGCCACCATCGCCAGCCAGGTGATCGCCGTGTACCAGGATTCGAGCGGAGCCCCTCCCTGAAAATGAACCACGGCCGCAATTACCCCGGCACCCGCCGGAATCGGCATGCCGACGAAATATTTCTTCCCCGGCCTGCCCGGGTTCGAAGGCTGCGGGTTCGTCGTGATGTTGAAACGCGCCAGGCGGCTGGCTCCAGCCATCAGAAACAGGAAAGCGGCAATCGCCCCCAACTGGGTCAGCTTGATGTTCCATTCGGTGAGAGCGACCGGTGGCATCAGGTGAAATCCCCAAGTCCAGGCGAGCATCGCCGGAGCCACGCCAAAGGTGATCACGTCCGCCAGCGAATCGAACTCTTTGCCGAAGTCGCTACTGGTGCCGGTCATGCGGGCGACGCGTCCATCGAGGCCGTCGAACAGAACGGCAAACCCAATCGCCTTGGCGGCATTGTCCAAGTGTCCAAAATTTGCGGCACTGGCGTGAACCACCTCGAGGATAGCGTAGAAGCCGGCAGCCATATTCCCCGTGGTGAACAGCGACGGTAGAATGTACATCCCCTTGCGCATACGGCGCGGGGGCCGTTCGTCCTGCCTGCGTCTTGGAATCGGGAAATCCATCAGCGCGCCCCTTCCTCGGCGGAATAACGCCCGGCACTTGCCAGTTCACCCTTAGGCTGCAGATAAGCCAGGATGCTCGCGCCGCCCCGAACCCGGTCGCCGACTTTTACTTGCAGCGCGGCAGTAACATCGCACAGTACATCCACGCGCGAACCAAACTTGATCAGACCCACGCGCTGGCCGCGTTCCAATCGGTCGCCCACTTTGGGATGGAAGACGATTCGTCGCGCCAGCAATCCAGCAATCTGCTTGAAGACCACCACCTGGCCGTCGCCTTCCACGCGGACGATATTCTGCTCGTTCTGCTCCGCCGAAGCTTGATTCATGGCGTTCAGGAACTTCCCGCGCTGATAACGAACGTCGCGGACCACTCCCGCAATCGGAGAACGGTTCACGTGCACGTCGAAAACGCTCAGAAAGATGCTGATGCGAACCTGCTTCTCGCCGCCCACCGTCACGATCGAAGCTTCCGTAACTTTCCCATCCCCCGGAGACACTACGGCGCCTGCCGCATCCGGGATGACCCGCTCCGGATCGCGAAAGAACCAGAGGAAGAACCCGGCTAGCAAGAGCGGCGCCACGGCCCAGGCAGGCTGTGCGAACCCTCCCACCAGAACTGCAGCTGCAATCAGAGCCAGCGCGTAAAAGTAGCCGTCACGAACCATGGGAGCAGTGCTCCATTATAGAGCAGAGGCAAGCGGCGCTGGCTCAAGTTCAAATTGGAAGGGGTCTAAGTCCAAATAAAGAAAGGCGCTGTTGGGCGCCCGCGGGTAGATAGAAAATTCCTGTAGCGGCGACGGCCGCCATCGAAGGGCCAAAAAAAATTATGCTACGTGAGTTCCGAACTGCTGCCGGTACTGCCGCTCAATCGATTGCATCTGGTCTTTGAGCCGCAGTTTTAGCTTCTTGAGCCGGACTTCTTCCAGCTTTTCATCTTCGCTGAGGTAACGTTTTTGGGTGAGACTTTCGAGACGAGTGGAATACTGCATGTGCTCCTGAGCCAGCTTGCGGAATTCGTCGTGGCTGCTCAGGAGAGTGTCTTTCGGAGTCAGCATCCAGCAGACCTCCAACCGGGATTCACTGGCTAAAACTACCACAGCACCAAAATCGGTTCAATGCCGAATTCTGGTGCAATCTCGTTATGAGAAAGGAGTACTAAAACCTTAAACGGCAAAGGATTGCGTCCTCTGGAGGGTTGGAATAGTAACCCCTGCGTAAACCTAGTTCCTCGAACCCCATCTTGCGATATAAGGAGCGCGCGTCATGATTCGACTGGCGGACTTCCAGAAAAATTTCGCTGCCCTGCGCGGATCGAACATGCTCGACCAACTCGGTCAGCAGACGCTTGCCAATGCCCCGACGCCGCGCTGTTGCGGCGACCACGATATTCTCCAATTCCCACTCCGCATCGATTCTATGGGCGATGAGGAATGCAAGAATTCCAGGCGTGGCGCGTGAAACTCCCTCCGGCTGCGCTTCATCGTCATCTTCGACTACCCACGCAAGGCGCTGGGATGGTTGCGGATGGTTTGAAGTCACAAACAAGGCCTCATACTGATTCCGCGACCAGTGGCCGGCGGCTGGATTGTGTTGGTCCAAGTCCATCATGGCGGGAACATCAGCCGCGTTTGCCCGCCGGAGGCGCACGCTAGGATCCGATCTTCTCAAGCATCTCGGCATCGGTGCGGCGGATGTAATTTGCCTCCAGTTGGTCGGGCCCTACCGTTTCGCCGGACTGAATCTTGCGCCAGCCCAATCGGCCAACGTCGGCCGCGGAGATCGGCGCGAGAACTGAAACTGTCAAACCGGCCGCGCCAGCCGCCTGGGCGAGAGCGGAATCCGGTGTCACGACAGCCCATCCTTTCGCTTGCGCAAGGAATTCATTTCTGCTCAAAATGCGCTCTCGCGGAACTTGGCCAGCATGCGCTGGGATCTCGTACTCCCCCACGTAGACCTCAGTCCGGCCCGCATCCAGCGCAGACATGACCTTGCCTTGAGCGCCGCTTGCAAAGACGCAAACCTCCAGAAGCGAGACGGCCGCGATCGGCTTGCCCAACACCTCAGCCAGAGCCTTAACCGCCGCCAGCCCGATGCGCAGACCGGTGAACGATCCCGGCCCCGAGGCCACGGCAAAAGCCCCGATTGCGGTCTTCATAAACCCATTGCTGGAGAGCAACTCGGCGATTTGGGGAATAAGCTGCGCGGAGAAAGTACCGCCGACCAGCGGCGCAGTCTCGATCACCTCGAAGTCGCCGCCATCGGCAACTGGCTCGCCGGCCCGCGCCAGCGCGATGCTGCCCTGCTTGCCGGAAGTATCAATGGCGAGGAGAAGCATGAGGAAAAGTTTGGTGCCCTATCCGTGAAGATCCGTGAGAATCCGTGGCCGACTGCCTCTACCCTTCGACCAATTCCAGCAGCACCCCCCCAGCGCTCGAAGGATGCACGAACACATATCTATGCCCTCCCGCGCCAGTCTTGACTTCCTCCGACACTAGGCGGACTCCGTCTTTCTTCAGCCGTGCAACCGCCGCCGGCAAGTCTGGAACCCGCAAACAAACGTGGTGCAGGCCTTCGCCGCGCTTGGCAATGAACTTCGCGATCGTCGAACTCTCCGAGGTCGCTTCCAGCAGCTCCAATCGGCTCTCGCCCACGGGAACCATCACCAGCCGCACCTGCTCCTGCTCCACGGTTTCTTCGGGAGAAACGCTCAGGCCCAGCTTCTCGTAGATCGACTTCGCAGCCGCCAGCGACTTCACCGCAATGCCGAGATGATCGATTTGCGCCATGCTCGATTTACCCAATCAATGTTTCCCCACGCTGGCAGCGATCTCCTCCACCAGCGTATACGGATCGCGTTTGTGCTCAGCCACTTCCGCCGCCAGTCGCGCCAGGTTGCCATCTTCGAATTGTGTCCGTGCTTTTTCCAGCATGGCGTCGCGCAGCATTTCGACCAGCCGCTCCTGCCAATTTTCCACGCTTTTGTTCAGCGCCAGATTCTCCTTCTGCAGATAAGCTTCGTATTCCGCAATTGCGCCCGCCAGTTCTTCGATCCCAACTCCCTGACTGGCAACGGTCTTCACGATCGGCGGCGTCCAGCCGTCGTGGCGCACAGCCAGCGACTGCAGCGTACGGATTTCGCGCTCCACGTGCTCGGAGCCGTCGCGGTCGCTTTTGTTAATGACGAAGATGTCGGCAATCTCCATAATGCCAGCCTTGATGGTCTGCACATCATCGCCCATGCCCGGAACCAGGATCAAAATCGTTATATCGGCAAGCCGCACGATGTCCACTTCATCCTGACCCACGCCCACGGTTTCGATCATGATGAGGTCTCGCCCTGAAGCATCCAGCACGGTGGAGACATCGGCCGTAGTGCGCGCCAGGCCGCCGAGCGAGCCGCGCGTCGCCATGCTGCGAATATAAATGCCCGGATCGGAGAAATGCTCCTGCATGCGGATGCGGTCGCCCAGAATCGCCCCGCCAGTGTAGGGACTGGTCGGGTCCACTGCGATAATCCCCACGGTGCGCTTGTCTTTATCTTTACCCTTGCGATAGAAGCGGGCCATCTGATCGACCAGCGTGCTCTTCCCCGCTCCCGGCGGCCCCGTCAGCCCCAGCACGCGCGCCTTCCCACTGTGCGGAAACAATGCCTTCAGCAGCTCGGACCAACCCGGCGCGCGGTTCTCCACAGTAGAGATGGCGCGAGCCAGCGCGCGCACGTCACCGGAGCGGAGTTGCTCAATCCATGTCTGGATGGGTTGGTTCAAGCGATCAGTGTAAAGCAGAGGACGAAGAAGAAGAAATCCACTGCAGAGTTTCAGTCCTTCAGCAACTGCCGCGCGATCACCAGCCGCTGAATCTCGCTGGTGCCCTCGCCGATGGTACACAGCTTCACATCGCGATAGTACTTCTCGGCAGGATAATCCTTGATGAACCCATACCCTCCGTGAATCTGCACACCTTCATTGGCGCACTTCACGGCAACTTCGCTGGCATAGAGCTTCGCCATCGAGGACTCCATCGTCGTCTTCATGCCGGCGTCTTTCATGGACGCCGCCCGCATGGTGAGCAGCCGCGCCGCGTCAATCTCCGTGGCCATATCGGCCAGCTTCCACTGAATCGCCTGAAACTCCCCGATGGCCTTGCCGAATTGCTTGCGCTCTTTGGAATATCTGAGCGCGGCCTCGTACGCGCCCTGCGCCATGCCCAGCGACAGGGCTGCAATCGAGATGCGGCCGCCATCGAGCACGCGCATCGCGTCGATGAAGCCGTCGCCCTCCTTGCCCAGCAGATTCTCCGCCGGAATCACGCAATCTTCAAAGATCATCTCCGCCGTATCACTGGCCCTCAGCCCCAGCTTGTTTTCTTTCTTGCCGGGACGAAATCCCCTGGTATCCTTTTCCACGATGAACGCCGAAAGCCCGTGCGTATGCGCCGTCCGGTCGGTCACAGCCAGCACAACAATGACGTCCGCGTAGTGGCCGTTGGTGCAAAAAGTTTTTGTTCCGTTCAATATCCACTCACGCCCTCTGCGCCGCGCGGTCATGCGGGCGCTGCCCGCGTCCGATCCCGACGAAGGTTCGGTCAATCCCCATGCGCCGATGAATTCCCCCGTAGCCAGCTTGCTGAGGTACTTCTTGTTCTGCGCCTCGCTGCCTGCAAGAAAGATATGATTGGAACAGAGCGAAGTATGTGCCGCGACAATAATGCCCACTGAGCCATCCACCCGCGACAATTCTTCGATGGCGATTACATATTCCACGTAGCCCATGCCAGCGCCGGCGTACTCGCTGGGAAAAACTGTCCCCAATAGTCCAAGCTTGCCCAGTTCTTTGATGGTAGCCAGCGGAAACTCGCACGCTTCGTCCCATTTCATGACGTTGGGCAAGATCTCGCGCTCGGCGAACTCGCGGACTGTCTTTTTCAGATGCTGCTGCTCGTCGCTTAGTTGAAAATCCAAGACTCCTCCACCGGCTGTCAGATTTTTTGATTAGAACATAGCGGAAGAGGAGGGAAAAGTTACCTCGGGCAGCGCGAAGAGAAAGTGCGGCAAGCAGCGTAATCATTGACGATTGTGAGCATGACGGCCTTTAGCCCAACCGACCGGATGGTTTGCGAATAACTCGCTTCACCGGCCTTTCATGCGAGCCTGGGAGTCAGCGGACCATTTCGTCGACCAGAATGAATCTCTCGAACACTTCGTTCGACAGCAACCGCCCGCGCGATGTCAGGCAGACACAGTCTCCCCGCTGCTCCATCAGCCCGTTTTCGACAAACTCAGCCACCGCAACCCGGGCACTCTCGACACCTTCCTCGCCGAACTGCAGGGCAATTTGTCGAAGGCTAACACCCCGCGTCAGCCTGAGCCCAAGGAAAAAACTCTCCTACAACGCAGCCCGGCGCGAGACCGTGGTCCGTTGCAAACCCGTCCCGTTGACGTACTGTTCCAGGGAGTCAGCGGCCGCAAACCGCACCGCTTCGATGTCTGGCGCGGCCGAAGCCAGCATCGAATGCGCGTCCACGCCAAAACCGAAGTAAGGCTGCCGCGTCCAATACTTCAGATTGTGACGTGACTCGCAACCCTCGCGCGCGAAGTTGGAAATCTCGTACTGCGCAATCCCGGCCGATTCGAGTCGTCCACATCCCACCAGATAAAAGTCCGCCACGACCTCTTCGTCCGACACAAAGTGGGCGTGATAGCGCGTTCCCCCTGCCAACAGTTCACGCCCGAGCCGCGAGTCTTCATCCACCTCGAGCATGTAGACACTCACGTGGCCAGCTCCGGTCGCGATGGCTTGCGCCACAGAAAACTCCCAGCTTCCTGCGGTCTGGTGCGGCAAACCGGCGATCAGATCGATGTTGATGTTCGTAATTCCCGCAGACCGCAGCCGGGCAACGTCTTCGAGCACGATCGCGCGACTGTGCAGACGGCCAACCGCCGCCGCTTCCTGATCCACAAATGATTGCACTCCCAGGCTCACGCGGTTCACCCCGCAGCGCAGTAGACTCTCGACTATGGTCGGAGTCAGCGTCCCCGGAGCGCACTCGACCGTGACCTCAGCATCAGGCTGCACCTCGAACTGAGCGCGCACCGCGTCGAAGATCCGCTCCAGTTGCCGGGCTTCAAGCACCGTCGGCGTCCCTCCACCCAGATAGATGGAATCCACCTCGCGCTCGATCTGCGCGCCCATCTGGGCCGCGACTTGCGGCGCGTTCCCAATGTCGGCGCAAACGCGATCTACGTAGCGCCCGAACACCGCCCGCGAAAACACGTCGGAGGCAAAGTTGCAGTAACTGCACTTGGTGCGGCAAAAAGGGACGGAAATGTAAATGCCGAGCGGCATGCACGACTATTATCCCATCTGCGCTCCATTTCCCCGGCGTCGAAACCTTTTCCATCCTCCAGTCGGCTTCAGCCATCCATATTGAGTTACCCTGTTAACAGCGCCGCTGGCGCCGCTTCACAGCGCGATTACCCAGAGACCGATGTCCCAGGAAGAAGAAATATTAGGCAAAGCCTACGACAGCCGTCTGATGGCGCGGCTGCTCAAGTATCTGCGTCCCTACCGCTGGCAGGTGGCGATCGCCCTGGTCTCGATCATCCTGAAATCTTTCGCCGACGTGCTCGGCCCCTATCTCACCAAGGTGGCGATTGATCGTTACCTCGCGCCCAGGGAAGTGGCTACCAGTACGTCTTCGGGTATATGGAGCTGGCTCAGCCCACGCCCCGTCACCGGCATCGCACAGATCGCAGCCATCTATGTCGGACTGCTGTTCTTCAGCTTCCTGCTCGAGTTCCTGCAAACTTACTTCATGCAGTGGACCGGCCAGAAAGTGATGTTCGATCTCCGCCGCCAGATCTTCCGCCATCTGCAGCGCCTGCACGTAGCCTTCTTCGACAAGAACCCGGTCGGCCGCCTGGTAACGCGCGTCACTACTGACGTCGATGCGTTGAATGAGATGTTCACCTCGGGCGTGGTCTCCATATTCGAAGACCTCTTCGTGCTCTTCGGGATTCTGGGCGTGATGCTGTGCATGAACTGGAAGCTGGCGCTGATCACGTTTGCCGTGCTGCCCTTCATCGTCGTGGCCACCAAGATTTTCCGCGACCGTGTACGCGATTCCTACCGCCGCATTCGCGTCGCCATCGCCCGCATCAACTCCTACCTGCAGGAGCACGTCAGCGGCATGGTGGTGCTGCAACTCTTCAATCGCGAGCGCAAAGCCTACAACCGCTTCTCGGAAATCAATCGCAGCCACATGGAAGCCTACAAAGACGCGATTCTGGCGTACTCGCTTTACTACCCGGCCATCGATGTTCTCTCCTCGATCGCGATAGCCTGCGTCATCTGGTTCGGCGGCGCCGGCGTCTTGCGGAACATTTCCGTGACCAGCGTCGCGGTGAGTTTCAACTGGAATACGCTGGTCGCGTTCCGCCTGGTGCGCGGAGCGGCAGAACTGGGCGTGCTGGTCGCCTTTATCCAGTACGCTCTGCGCTTCTTCCGCCCCATCATGGACTTCAGCGAAAAATACAACATCCTGCAATCAGCCATGGCCGCCAGCGAACGCATCTTCAAGCTGCTGGATACGCCCGTGCAGGTGGTTTCGCCCGCGGTCACGAAAACCCCCGAGGGCCCCGGCCGCATAGAGTTCGATCACGTCTGGTTCGCCTATCGCGATTTCGAACCCGGCAAGGACCATGTAGGGACGGAAACTCATGTGGCGACGGTCGCCCCTTCGACAAGCTCAGGGCAGGCTCTCGGCCGTCCAGCCGAGCAAAGCTCGGCTTCGTCCCCAGACTGGGTCCTCCGCGACGTAACCTTCGCCATCGAACCCGGCGAGACCGTCGCCATAGTCGGCCACACAGGAGCAGGCAAGACGACGCTGATCTCGCTGCTGCTGCGCTTCTACGACGTCCAGAAAGGTGCGGTCAGAATCGACGGCGTCGACGTGAAGGAAATGGATCTCGTTGACTTGCGCAGCCGCTTCGGCGTAGTCCTGCAAGATCCATTCCTGTTCAGCGGCACCATCGGCGGAAATATTCGGCTGGGGACGAAACGCATCCAGGACGAAGACGTCGAGCAGGCCGCCGAAGACGTGAACCTGGCCGACTTCATCCGCGCCCTGCCCAAGGGCTTCGACGAAGAAGTCCGCGAGCGCGGCTCCACTCTTTCCACCGGCCAGAAGCAGCTCATCTCGTTCGCCCGCGCCCTGGCCCACGAACCGAAAATCCTGATTCTCGACGAAGCCACTTCCAGCGTGGATACCGAAACCGAATTCCGCGTGCGCGACGCGCTCAACCGCATGGTCGAGGGACGCACGTCGCTGATCATCGCTCACCGGCTGTCAACCGTGCAGCGTGCCGACAAAATTATCGTCATGCACAAAGGCCAGGTCCGTGAAATGGGCACCCACCAGCAACTCCTGGCCCAGCGCGGCATCTACTTCAAGCTCTACCAACTCCAGTACAAGGATCAGGAGCTAAATGTGGGGCATGTGGAGCGGGCGCCCTCGCCCGCGAATGCCGACGGCTTCAGGGAGCCGGAAGTCACCGCCAGAGCGGATGACTAGGGCTTCCGGCCTTACAATGCTCTCTTGCGAATCCTGATCTCAGCCGGCGAAGCTTCCGGAGAAATGTACGGCGCGCAGCTCATCGAAGCTCTGCGCCGCCGCGACCCGCAGCTCGAATCTTTCGGGGTTGGCGGAGACCGCATGCGCGCCGCCGGCTGCAACACTGTCGTCGACGCGAAAGATCTCTCGGTCGTCGGCATCACCGAAATTCTCGGCCATCTGCCCAAGATCTACGGCCTGTTCCAGCATCTGATCCAAGAAGCCGACAAGCGCAAGCCCGATCTCGCCATCGTCATCGACTCACCAGCCTTCAACTGGCGCGTAGCAAGGCAAATGAAGAAGCGCGGCATTCCCGTGGTCTACTACGTTGCGCCGCAGTTCTGGGCGTGGCGCCAGGGGCGCGTGCGCCTCATCCGCGACTATATCGATAAAGCTCTGGTGATTTTTCCCTTCGAAGAAAAGTTCTACTGCGACCGTGGAGTCGATGCCACCTTCGTCGGCCATCCCCTGGCCGACCTGCCACACCCGGCAATCGAGCGCTGCGATTACGCCGGCCAACACAGTCTCAACCCTTCAAAGCCTTGGATTACCCTCATGCCCGGCAGCCGCGTCAAAGAAGTTCGCATGAACCTGCCGACGATCCTTGAAGCGGCTACTCAACTCGGCTCCGGCTACGAATTTCTGCTGCCGGTAGCGCCCACGATCGACCGCGCCTTCCTGCAAAGCTTGATTGGCCAGCAAGAGATCACCCTCGTCCCGGAATCCCTGCCCGCTCTCTGGCACTCCCGCGCCGGCATCATCGCCAGCGGCACTGCCACGGTTGAAGCCGCCATGATGCGCACGCCGTTCGTGATGGTCTACCGCGTCTCGCCTCTCACTTATTTGCTGGGCAAGCCGCGAGTCAAAGTCCCGCGCTTCGCCATGGTCAACCTGATTGCTGGGGAGCAAGTTGTCCCCGAGCTAGTCCAGCACGACTTCACCGCGGGGAAAGTTGTCGCGCAGATCAAGGAAATTCTCCCCGACGGCCCCGCCCGCAGCCGCATGCTGGAAGGCCTGATCCAAGTGAAAGCCCGCCTGCGCCCGCCGCAAAACCCCGCAGAAGGCCCAACCCAGCACCCCGCAGATCGAGCCGCCGGGATCATCCTCAGCCGCCAAAGCCTCGCCCGAGCCAGAAGCTAGAAGATAACAGCCAGAATCTGCTCGCCTAAACCTTGTGCTCCCAGCATCTTTTAGAGGAGAATCTTCATCATAGGGAAGTGGTAGGCCCATTTCCGGGAGACTCTCCTTAATGCAGATTCGCCTTCGGCGCGC
>Ga0209415_10007525_pt1 | contig 19009 bp, 13 predicted proteins | sample PeaSoiSIISIP2007_FD_187696 | JGI IMG/M metagenome (GOLD analysis project Ga0209415, IMG submission 187696) | Peat soil microbial communities from Weissenstadt, Germany - SII-SIP-2007 (SPAdes) (version 2) | ecosystem: Environmental > Terrestrial > Soil > Wetlands > Peat | place: Germany...
ACCGGCGAGCGGCCGTTCGAGGGCGGCATGTCGGCGATCATGCACAAGGCGCTGAACACCGACCCGCCGCTGCCGTCGCAGATTTCGGTGACCTGTCCGCCGGCGTTCGATGGCGTGGTGCGCAAGGCGATGGCCAAGCGGCCGGAGGACCGGTTCCAATCGGCCGCGGCATTCCTGGAAGCGTTGCAGGCGGCGGCATCCGGCCGGCCGATTCCGGGACTGGCGCAGGACGACACCGACGCGGAGGCGACGATGGTCGCCGCCGTCCCGCGCCGCCCGGCCGCGCAAGCCGCGCTGGCCGCGCAAGCAGGGCCGGCCGCGCGTCCCGTCACCGCATCGCCAGCCGCGGCGGCAGCGCCGCCGAAGCGGTCGGCCCTGCCGATGATTGCCGCCGCGGTGGTGGTCGTGGTGGTGCTGCTTGGCGGTGGCGCGTGGTTCTTCCTGTTGCGTGGCTCCGCACCCGCTCCGGTTGCTCCGATCGCGCAAAACACCGCGCCGGCGATTACAGGCGCGCCGGCCGCCGCACCACCATCGGCCCCACCGCCATCCGCTGCACCGCCATTCGCCGCACCGCCAGCCACCGCACCGCCAGCCAATGCACCGCCAGCCAATGCACCGCCAGCCACTGCACCGCCAGCCACCGCACCGTCAGCCACCGCACCGTCAACCACCGCACCGTCAGCCGCCGCCCCGCCAGCCGCCGCAACGCCAGCCACCGCACCGCCAGCGACCGCCGGCGCTACGCCCGCTCCGGTGTCGCCGTCATCCGCTGCTTCTGCTCCGACACAAGCTCCGGCTCAAACGCCCCAGGCACCGGCCACCCTGCAGCGGCCCCCGGTCGCGCCGACCGAAACCACGCCGCCGGCCGCCGCGCAGCAATTGGCCAATGCCGGGTTGGACATCATTCGTCACCAAGTCGCCCAGCTTGCCGCCAGGCAGAGTTGCGCGGTTATCGATGGCAACGTGCGCGACGGCGGCAACATCACGTTGGGCGGACTGGCCGGACCATCGGCAGCGGATGCGCTGCGTCAGGCGCTGGCCGGCGTCACCAGCCCCGGCGCCGTGGACTGGCGGGTCACCAGCGTCGATCCGGTATTCTGCCCCGCGCTCAACGCCTTGCATCCGATCATGCCGGCGTTCGGTGGCGTCGGGCCGCGGCTGGGGTTGACGCTTGCCAACGGCAGAACCCAACTGCGCGACGGCGACAGCATCCTGCCACGGCTGGTTATGCCCGATTTCCGTGGCTACCTGCGGGTCGACTATTTCACCCACGACGGCAGCATCTCGCACCTTTACCCACAGCCTGCCGATCCGAAACAGGGCATGACTGCGGACCCGCCGCATGTATTCCAGGCGGGCGAGGCGGTAAAACTGGGAGATAAGGCGCCTGGTCATCCCGGCTGGTGGGCTGGCACACCGTACGGCACGGACATGATCTTCGCGATCGCCTCCTCGCAGCCGTTGTTCGAGCGGCCACGACCCGACGATGAGACGGCGACCAATTACCTGCGCGACCTGCAGACCGCCGTGGATGCCGCTCAGGGTCGCGGCGTGCGATTGGCAGGCAACGCGATCACAGTAGATACCGTGGCGAAATAGAATACGTCGCCCGCGCGGCGGGGTTGGGCCGCGAAACGGACCGACGCGGTCAGATCGTGCAGCGCACTAATCGAAGCGCCAAAGTGAGGTCAATCGCGGCGGCACGCAGCACCCTCACCCGGCGCTTCGCGCCGACCTCTCCCGCGCATAGCGCGGGAGAGGTGTACCGTCATCCCAACCTGATCCGCTGCTCGGGCATGGCCAGTTGGTCGCGGTCCCGCCAGTCGGCACGGACGTAGTTGATCTCCATCAACCGACGCACGCCAATGATCGGGCGGGGATCGAAGCCGTGCCAGGTGGCCGGACCCGGCACGAATATCACCCCGGAATTGAACGTGCCGGGAGACCGCGCGACCCAGCGCTTTTCGGCATCGTAGATGTCGGTGCCCCAGTCCTTCGCCTCCGGGCCAGTGAACAGATACACCACCATGGAAAACAGCTTCTCCGGGATGTCGCGGTGCGGCTCCAGCCACGCGCCGTCGAGATCCTGCATGTACTCCATGCGCAGGAAGCTGCCCGCCGCGTCGATGTTGCAGGTTTCGGCCATAACCCGCGCCACGTCGGGACGCTGCAACGCATCCGCCAAGGCCGCGCAGACCGGAAACTTTTTCTGAAGCGCCGGCGTGATGAAGGTGCGCAGGCGGTTGTAGCTCGCGCGGGTCCCGTCGGTGTGGCCCAGCAGGGGCGGGGCGATCGGCAGCACCAGGATGGCGGTGCACAGCGCCTCGGGGAACACGTCCCGCAGCTTCCAATGGCGAAACGGCCACTCGGCGCATTCCGACTGGCAGACCGCGCCGATGAAATGATCGGCGATCTGCGCGACCGAGGGAACCGGAGGGTAGCAACTCATCGTCCGGCTCCCATCAGGCGGCGCGGCGCATAGTCGATGATCTTGTGCAGCAGCGGCACCGACTTGGCATAGGCGCTGACGCTGTGCCGCCAGTACTCCTTGCGCACGTACCATTCGGAATCGACGTAGCAGAGCTGCAGGCTCATTCGCTGGCCCTTCTGCGGCAGGAAGCCGTGCCAGGAATGGTCGCACACGCGGAACATGAGCATGCGGCCGAACTCGGGGGCGAACTCGAACGCGTAGTCGTTGCGGTCGGCGCTGCGCAGCACGCGCAGCCGGCCACGCTCGTACGGCCATTCGCGGCTGAACCCGAGCAACACCGTGATGATTTTGTGTTTCGAGTCCGGATGGGCGTAGCCCTCGTTATAGTGACCGGTGGTGTTGCCCATCATGACGATCGCCGGTGGGCAGGCGGTCAGGTCCATGTCGAACTTGCGCTCCACCAGGTGGCGGAAGCGCACGCTCAGCAGATCCTGCACGACGGAGGAAAATTCGGGTCCGTAATCGAGGTCGGGCAGGCCGTAGCTGCCGCGATCGGGGATCCTCGGCGCATCAGCCAGCACCTGGTCCTTCAGGGCCGGCGCCAGCGCATGCTCCACGAAGGCGAAGTCGTATGGATCAGTTCGCAGCTCGGCCTTGGCGATGGCGGCCTCATCGAGCATGGCGAGCGGTGCGTCGACTTCTGGCATGGTGATGCCCTTTCGTTTGTCAGAATCTCGGGAGATGCGGCGAGTCCGCGGCGGCGATGGCGATCCCTTCGACCTCGATCAGCCAATCGGGACGGCACACCGCACCGCGCAGGATCAGCAGCGGCAGGTCCCTGAAGCGTTCCTGGAGGCTGGCCTCCACGCGGTGGAAATCCGCCGCGTCGCGCAGATAGACCAGCAGGTGGGTCATGTTGCCGAGGCCGGCGCCACCGGAGCGCAGCAGCGCGTCCACATTCTCCAGCGCCCGCCCGAGCTGGCGCAGCACGTCGCCCGGGTGCAGCACGCGGCCGGCGTTGTCGATGCTGGCGGTGCCGGAGATGAAGTGGTGCGCGCGGTCGGCATAGCCGATGCGCGTGCCCCGCTCGAACGTTACATTGTAGTCCTTGGTGGCGCACAGACAGTCGAAATCGTTCAAGTAGGTGACCTGATCCGGCACCAGATCGAGGTTGCAATAGGCGTCCATCAGCACGGTGTCGTAGCGGTGCGCGCAGGCGCCCTCGATGCCAGTGCTAGCCAGATAGTGCGTGTCGCGAGTCAAGCCGTATTGCTCGAACAACGCGGTGCGGCTGGCCACCATCTCCCGGTAGAACACGTCCACGTCCTTGACGTAGATCCAGGTGCGCACGCAGTTGTCCCGCAGCGTGCCGCCCTGGCTGGACAGGGCGTCGATCAGGTTGGCGAAGACCTCGCGAGTCTGGCCGGCGGTTGGCGTGGGTTCCGTCGTCGCACCGGTGCACAGTCTGGTGCTCCACAGGTGGCGCGCGCCGTTCTTCCGGACCAGTAGGTGGTTGGGCGAGAGCTGTTGCTTGCCGACAGGTGCTGCGTCTTCCAGGTGGTAGGCGAGCAATGCGAGCTTGGCATCCGGCATGGGGGGCTGCTGCACGATCGAGACGGCGACCGGTCCGGCGTCCGGATCGCGGAACAGTCGCGATTCCCGCACCAGGGCGGCCTGGTTCGGCGCATCACTGAGGAAGATGCGGCGGAACACCGCGCTGTCGGCCGACAGTCCGAGCGCAGTGCGGGCTTCCGCGTAGCGGTGCTCGACGTGCTTGATCTGCGCGGCCAGACCAAGCCCGGCGGCCGCTTGGACGGTAATGAAGTGCTCTGTGCCGCCGGTCGGGCCGCGAAAGCTTCTGGTCGCGGCGGTGCCGACGACGGGCATGGGCAATACCTCCAGGGCTGGCAAACCCGGCACTGGGGGTCCCCCCCCCGATTCCCAGTTCGCCGATCGCAGGACTAGACGCTCGGGGGACAGGCTCGTCTTTGATCTGGATCAAAGCCCTGTCAGCGCGTCAGTGCCGTCACCAGGCTTGCGGCGCCGGCGGCGATTCGCGCGACGGCTGGCATGTCCACCGCGTGCGGCCAGCGGTCCTGCGGCAGATGGAACAGCTTGTTGCTGCCGACCAGCGTGATGTAGCGGCCGCCGGAGCGATGGATATCGCGCGTTTCGCCGCTCGGCACCTGCGTCTTCGGCGCCAGCAGGTCGGGCGGTTGGCCGGCTTGTTCCAGCGATTGCGTGGTGGTGGCCCGCAAGTCGTCGTCGTTCGAGAGCAGCGACAGCTTGCCGTCCGTGGCGCCGAGATTGGCGCCGTAATGCACCCAGACGGCGCCGCCCGGCCGGTCCCAACCGGGACGTCGCGCGACGAAATCGCCCAGGCCGAGATGGCCGAGCTCGTGGCCGCTATTGGCGGTGAACACGACGTCGCAAGCGGGGGAGGTGGCGATCACGGCGCGCAACGCTTCCAGCCAGCACACCAGGCCGCCACCGCGCTCGGCGGTAGACTGCCACCAGGAACTGCGCGGCGTCATCACCACGAGCGACGGACGCGAAGGATCGTGGCCGCCGATCGTCACCACGACGTTGCTGGCGCTCGCCGGGGAGCGGACACTGTGCGCGACCAGCCGCGCCGAAGCGCCGCGGGCGACGGCCGATAGGATTGCCTCACGCGCCTCGCTTGCCACCTGGATGGCAGGCGGGCCGTACGGGTGATGAAACCGTTCCGCATTGAGCAATGCCAGGCCCGGTTGCGCACCCTGGGAGACGATCACCAGGCCGGCATGCGGAGTGTTGTCGCGGAGCGCCCGGTATTCACCGGTATAGACCGACTGCGGCGATTGCTCGGTCACCGCGATCGTTGCGTCGCAGTCGATCGCGCCAAGCGTGCCGGCGATGCCCTCGGCTCCTGTCCCCGGGGCGTCGAACACCGGAACGCCATCGAACCGGGTGCCGTCCAGTTCCAGATACACGGCGACCGGATCGATGCGGTCGAGTGCGAATTCCTCGACCGTGGCCCCCGCCCCGAGCGCCGCGGCCTCCTGCGCCAGCCACGTGGCGCCGGCGGCGTCGCCCGCGGTGCCGGTGCGATGCGTGCCGGATGCGTCCCAGGCTCGCAACCACGCGGCGGCACGCAGTTCTGCTTCGGTGGTCATGCGGCGTCCGCCTATCTCGGCCGGCGCACCACGGGCGAGGGGATGCTCTCGACCATCACGTTGATGCAGGCCGGCTTACCGCTGGCCAGCGAGCGTTCGATCGCGCTGGCCATGTCCTCGGGTTTTTCCACCAGCTCGCCGTGGCCGCCCAGCGCGGCGGCGACCAGGTCGTAGCGCGCCGGCGTCAGCTCGCAGCCGATCGCGCGGTCGCGGCCGTAGTCGCGCACTTGCAGATTGTACTCGGCGTTCCAGCGCGCATCGGTGCCGACCACGGCGACGAACGGCAGATTGCGCCGCGCCGCCGTTTCGAACTCCGCCATGTGGAAGCCGAACGTGCCGTCGCCGAGCACGACGAAGACCGGCGCCGTGGGTTCCACCAGGCGCGAGGCGAGCGCCATCGGCAACGAGCTGCCGATCGAGCCGCCGACACCGTTGATCATGCGCCGCGGCGGGACCGGCAACACGCTCTGGCCCCATTGGGCGAATTCTCCGCCGTCGCAGATCAGCACGGTGTCGGGGTCGCGTTCCACGAAGGGCTTCAATGCGCGGAACACCTCGATGGCGTGCAGTTTTCCTGGCGTCTGCGAGGCCAGGGTTGGCCAGGAGTCGGGCCGGCTGGCGAATGCCGCGCGGGCTTCGGCGATCCAGGCTGCGCTGCCCACCGTGCGGCCGGCGGTGCGGCGTATCAGCGTGTCGCCGGCAGGATGGGTGTCGGCAACGCAGCCGAAAGCGAAGCGTTTGCCGGTCTCCCGCGCGGCGCGTTCCACCAGCGCGCCCTCCGGGTCGATCGCGATGAAGCGGCAGGCTGGATCGATCGAGGGCGCCTCACCGAATTTCAGCGTGAAATCGAACGCCTTGCCGAGCAGGATGATGAGGTCGACGTGGCGGATCAGGTCGGCGAAGCCGCCGAGGGTCGCGTCGTTGAAGCCGCGCGGGCTTTCCATGATGCAGGTCGGGACCCGCATTGCTGCCTCGAGGCGCGCCAGCAGTGTTCGGCCGGAACGGTTGGCCAGATGCGGGCCGGCGATCAGCAGTGGGCGCGCGGCGGTGGCGATGATGCCGAGAATCGCGTCGGCTGCCGCATCGTTCAGCGCGACCGGGGCGGGGGAAAAATCGGCAGGCTCGGGCCACACCGCGGCGTTGTCGGCGACATGCGCATCCAGCAGATCGGAGGGGAGGCTCAAATGCACTGGCCCGGGGCGGCCGGAGGTGGCGATGCGGATCGCCTTGGCGACATCGGCGCCGAGCGTCTCGGCCGAGGCTGCGGTCCACGACGCCTTGCTGACCGGTGCCGCCATGTCCGCCTGGCGCAGTTCCTGGAACCCGCCACGGCCGAGCTGGGTGGTTTCGGTGTGGCCGGACAGAAGCACGACCGGGGACTCCTGGCCGAGCGCGGTCATTAGCGCGGCGGTGGCGTTGGCGTGGCCGGGGCCGCCAGTGACCATGGCGATCCCGGTCTTGCCGGTCAGGCGGCCCCAGGCGTCGGCGGCATGCACAGCGGCGGCCTCGTGGCGGGTGTGCACCAGGTCGATCGAGGTGCCGATCGCGGCGTCGAACAGCGACATGATGTGGTTGCCGGAGAGTGTGAAGACCGTGTCGTGTCCGGCGCGTTCGAGCACGCGCATGACGATGTCGGCGCCGCGGAGGGGTTGGTTCATGAGAGGATTTTGCTCCACCAATATGGAGCGCAGTCTATCGCGGGTCCGGTGCAGGACAAATCAGCGGCTCGGGCGATATGGCGAGGCCAGCGCAAGTAATTACGGTATCGTATCTAAATCGGCGCTTGGGTCAAGATTCAAGTCACGCCGTGTGTCGGGCTTTTCAGCTCCGAGCATTCAGCGACCGGCTCAGCATAACCGTATCGGTGATCGGCAAGCCGCACACGTTGCCCCGGCACAGATATGCGGTGGGGCCGTCGCCAACCGGACCCTTGCCACGCGCCGGATGCCCCTCGGGCAACGCATCGGGCTGCGGCGCACGTAACACCACCACCGCCGGATCAGGCGCGCGCAATGCTGTTGCGGTCAGTGATTGCGCGCGCGAATCGGCGGGGTCACCGGCGATCACCACGGTGGCGGCTTCTTCCAGCATGTCCGCGGCGCACAGCAATCCAGGCATGCCGGAGATGCGCTCGGGATCGGTGAAGGCTCGCAGTACAGCCTCGGCACGCGAGCGCCACACTGCGTCGCCGGTCAGGTGGCACAGCCGCGCATAGACGGCCGCGATGATCCCGGCGCCGGCAGGCGTGGCGTTGTCGGCCGCAGTGCGCGGACGCGCCAGCGGCACGTCGGTGGCGTCGTCGGCGGTGGTGTAGAACCCGCCATGGCCATCCGCGAAATGCGCTTCTGTTGCACTCACCAGGCGTTCGGCCTGCGCCAGGCGTTGCGCGTCGCCGGTCGCTTCGAACAGCGCCAGTGCGGCGCGCGCCACTGCGGCCTGGTCGTCCAGCAGCCCCGCGGCGGTGACGCGCCCGAGACGCCAGGCGTGCTGCACCCGCCCGTCCGGCGCGCCCATCTGCGCCAGCACGAAATCGAATGCTTCCTCCGCACGCGCCAGCCACTCGGGATGATCGAACACCACCGCGGCGCGTGCCAGCGCGGCGATGGCAAGGCCGTTCCAGTCGGCCAGCACCTTGTCGTCGCGTCCCGGACGCACACGCTGCGCGCGAGCCGCGAAGAGCGCATCGCGGGCGCGCGCCAATGCGGCTTCGTCCGCCGGCGAACCGTCCGGCGTGACGCGGCGCAGGATCGTGTGGCCTTCCCAATTGCCGTCCGGCGTCACGTCATACGCGCGCTTGAACACCGGTGCGTCGGCGCCCAGCAGCGCGTCGATTTCCGCCGCGGTCCAGACGTAGAATTTGCCCTCCTCGCCCTCGCTGTCGGCATCTTCCGATGCGGCGAAAGCGGCGCGGCCGTCAACGCGTTCGGCGGTCATGTCGCGCGTCATCCATGCCACCGTCTCGGCGGCGCGCGCGGCGTAGAGCGGCGAGGGCCGGTGGGCGTGCGCCAGCGCCAGCAGCTCGAGCAATTGCGCGTTGTCGTACAGCATTTTCTCGAAATGCGGCACCAGCCAGATCGCGTCGGTAGAGTAACGGGAGAACCCGCCGCCGAGATGGTCGTAGATGCCGCCTTGCGACATCCGCTCCAGCATCAGGTGCAGCGCGTCCTGGCCGGCCGGATCGCCGGTGCGGAACGCGTTCTGCCAGAGGAAGCGGAAAATCGGCGGATTGGGAAATTTCGGCGCGCCCTTCAGGCCGCCATGCTCAGCATCGTTCAAACGCAGATAGGCGTTCGCCACCGCATCCAGATGCGCCGGCACTGGAAGATCACCGGTCTGCGCCTGCGCTTGCGATTGCAGGTAGCGGCGAAGCGCGACGGTGTTCTGCGTAACCATCTTGTCGCCTTCGCGATACGCCGCGGCGACGCCTTGCAACACCTGGCGGAACGACGGGCGCCCCCAACGCGGTTCCGGGGGAAAATACGTGCCGCCCCAGAAGGGCGACCCATCCGGCGCCAGAAACATCGTCAGCGGCCATCCCCCCTGCTCGCCCAGCGCGTGCAGCGCGGACATATAGAGGTGGTCGATGTCGGGGCGTTCCTCGCGATCCACCTTGATGTTGACGAACAGCGCGTTCATCAGCGCGGCGGTGTCGGGGTCCTCGAAGGATTCGTGTGCCATCACGTGGCACCAATGGCAGGCGGCGTAGCCGATCGACAGCATGATCGGCTTGTTGGCGGCGGCCGCTTCGCTGAGCGCGGCGGCGCCCCAGGGCCGCCAGTGCACCGGGTTGTCGGCGTGCTGCAGCAGGTAGGGCGAGGTTTCCCCCCGCAGCAGGTTGGCATGTTCTGGCATGGCGTGGGTCCTTCTGCGGCGGTGCGGGGCTCGGGAAAGATGGGGTGGGGAGGAGCGCTGGGACAGGGGCGCGATCCCGCGCCGTATTGCGGCGCAACGTTACGATCGGCAGCAATTCCCGCGCGTCATTGCGAGAAGCGTAGCGACGAAGCAATCTTCTGCCTGGAGAACGGCAGCGCCCCTCGGGGTGATCGGCCAATCTCGCAATACTGAACAATCGCGTGCGTCAACTTATGTCAGAGGAGCGTATCGACGGCCGCGTATACCGACGCAACGTTGTCGCTACCCAGGTGGTGGATTGCTTCGTCGCTCCGCGCCTCGCAATGACAGGTGTGCAGCCTGCCGCGCTACCCGATCCATCGCAGTGCCGCTTCCAGCCGCGCCACCTCCGCCCGGAAACCGGCCAGCCGCTCGCGGTTTTCCGCCACCACGTCCTCCGGCGCGCGCTGCACGAAATCCGCGTTTTCCAGTTTCTTCGCCAGCTTCGCCGCCTCGCCCGCCGCCTTGTCGCGTTCGCGCGTCAGCCGCGCACGTTCTGCGTCCACATCGATCGTGCCAGCCAGCGGCAGCACAACCGTCGCCTCGTCCACCACCGCCTGAGCCGCGCCCTTCGGCATCTCGCCCGACAGCGGCCTCACCTCCGAGCCGCGCGCCAGGCGACGGATCGGCTCGATCCACCGCTCGGCCCGCGCCAGCGTCTCCGGCGCCGCGTCGCGCAACAGGATCGGCACCGGCGCGCCGGTCGGCACGTTCATCGCCGTCCGCACCGAGCGCACCGCGCCGATCAGCCGCACCACCCAGTCGAGTTCCTCGCGCGCCGCCGCGGCATCCGGCACCGGAGCGGCTGCCGGCCATGCCGCAAGGATCAGGCTGCAAGGCGCGCCGTAGCCGAAATGATCCCAAAGCTTCTCGGTGACGAACGGAATCGCCGGGTGCAACAGCCGCAGCAGCACGCCGAGCACATGCGCCGCCACAGCTCGCAGTTCCGCCGCACCTTCCAACCCGCCTTCCAGCACCGGCTTGGCCAACTCCAGAAACCAGTCGCAAAACGTATTCCAGGTGAAGCGATAGCAGGTGGCGGCATATTCATCGAAACGATACGCTTCCAGCGCCGCGTCCGCTTCCTGGATCGCGCGGTTCGCCGCATCCAGGATCCAGCGCGTCAGCGGCAGCGTCACCTGCGACGGAACGAACGACGCATCCGGCCGGATTCCTTGCATTTCGCAGAACCGTGCCGCGTTCCACAACTTGGTGACGAAGCTACGGTAGTCCTGCACGCGCGACGCGCCCAGCTTCACGTCGCGCCCCGGCCCGGTCAGCGCGCAGATGGTGAAGCGCAGCGCATCGGCGCCGAAACGGTCGATCAGCTCCAGCGGATCGATGATGTTGCCCTTGGACTTCGACATTTTTTGGCCGCGCTCGTCGCGTACCAGGCCGTGGATGTAGACGGTGCGGAACGGCACATCGCCCATGAAATGGATGCCCTGCATCATCATGCGGGCGACCCAGAAGAAAATGATGTCGAACCCGGTTACCAGCACGTCGCCGGGATAATAGCGTGCCAACTCCGGCGTCTTCTCCGGCCAGCCGAGGGTGGAAAATGGCCACAGGCCGGAGCTGAACCAGGTGTCCAGCACGTCCTCGTCCTGCATCAGCGTTTGGTCCCCGCGCCCGTACTGCGCGGCCGCCTCCGCCTGTGCTTCCGCCTCGGAGTGGGCGACGAACACCGCGCCGTCCGGTCCATACCAGGCCGGAATCCGATGTCCCCACCACAATTGCCGCGAGATGCACCACGGCTGGATGTCGCGCATCCAGGCGAAGAAGGTGTTCTCCCACTGCTTCGGCACGAACTGCGTGCGGCCGGTTTCCACCGCCTCGATCGCCGGCTTTGCCAGCACTTCGGCATTGGCGTACCACTGCGTCGTCAGCCGCGGCTCGATCGGCACGCCGCCGCGGTCGCCGTGCGGCACTTGGTGCGTGTGCGGCTCGGTCCTGTCCAGCAGCTCCAGCCGTTCCAGCTCGGCGACGATCGCCCGCCGCGCGGCGAAGCGGTCCTTGCCGGCGAGCGTATGCACGAATGACGGGTCCGCCACGCCGTCCACCGGCGCCAGCATGTCCTCGATCTCGGCCAGCGTCACCCGCCCCTCGCGATCGAGGATCGTCGGCATCGGCAGATCGTGCCGCCGGCCCACTTCAAAATCATTGAAGTCGTGCGCCGGGGTGATCTTCACCGCGCCGGTGCCCTTCTCAGGATCGGAATACGTGTCCGCAATAACCGGAATGCTCCGCCCGACCAACGGAAGAAAAACGAACCTCCCGACGATATCCCTATAGCGCGCGTCGTCCGGATGCACTGCGACCGCGGTATCGCCCAGCATGGTCTCCGGCCGCGTGGTCGCCACCGTGATGAACTGCCCCGGAGCGTCCGCTATTGGATAGCGGATATGCCACAACGACCCCCTCACTTCCTGGTTCTCCACTTCCAGGTCGGAGATCGCCGTCTGCAGCTTCGGGTCCCAGTTCACCAGCCGCCGGTCGCGATAGATCAGCCCCTGACGATACAGCGTCACGAACACCTCGCGCACCGCCCGCGACAGTCCCTCGTCCATGGTGAAACGCTCGCGCGGCCAGTCCAGCGAGGCGCCCAGCCGGCGCAACTGCCGCGTGATCGTGCCGCCGGATTCGGCCTTCCACTGCCACACACGCTCGATGAACGCCTCGCGCCCCATCGCCCGGCGATCGACATTTCCCGCCTCGGCGAGCAGCCGCTCCACCACCATCTGCGTCGCGATCCCCGCGTGGTCGGTGCCCGGCTGCCACAGCGCGTCGCGTCCCTGCATGCGCCGCCAGCGGATCAGCGTGTCCTGCACCGTGAAGGTCAGCGCATGCCCCATATGTAGGCTGCCGGTGACGTTGGGCGGCGGGATCATGATGGTGAACGGCTGGGCGGACGAGCCAGGGTCGCAGGCGAACGCGCCGGATTTCTCCCAGCCGTCGTACAGCCGGGGTTCGATCTCGGACGGGGCGTAGGTCTTTTCCAGCATCGTGCTCTCCTGCGGCCTACACATAGGTCAGGCGCGGCCGCCCCTCCAACCCCGCGCGGGGCGGATGCCGTAGGAGGCCGGCCATGACGAGGGGAGGCTAGGGAACGGCCCGGCGGACCACGCGCTCGATCTCCGCGCTCACCAGCCGCTCGACCAGATCCGGCAGATTGGCGTCCAGCCACTGCTTCAGCAGCGGCCGCAGTTCCTCGCGCACGATGTCCTCCAGTGTGGGACCGTCGCGGTGCACCTGGAACGTGCGTTCGCTCGCCAGTGTGCGCATCAGGCTGCCGACCGAGGTCGTCGCAGCGGCTTCCGCGTCGGGTGCAAGCAGCGCTGCCGGGGATACGATCTCCATCGGCGCCACTGGTGCCCTTGGCGGCATTGGCGCCACCGGCGCCACTATCGCCACCGGGGGCGGCGGCGACGGTTCGGCAGGCGGTGGCGGAGGCGGGGCCTCCTCCCGCACCAGCATCGACGGGTCCAACACCAGCACGTCGTCAGGCTTTTCATCCGGCGCCGGTGCTTCGGCGGCGGCGGCGGGAGCTTCGGCCGGCGCGGGTGTCGGCTCCTCCTCGCTCAGGATCCGCCTGATCGAGGCGAGGATGTCCTCCATCGAGGGATCGTTGGGAGAAGCTGTCCCAGCGGTCCCCGGCGACGGTATCTGAGATGCGCTCATGTCGATCCCATTGGCCGGCCTCTACCGGCCCGGTTGGTCGGTGGCGTAGTCGCCCAGGCCGAACCACTTGTTCTTCACCGCATTGTAATACGCCGTGTCGTCATACAGCGGCACCGGCAAATGCATGTCGCGGGCGGTCAGCCGGCCGATCGCCGCGGCGACCTGATACGATGCGGTGACGAGCTGTGCCAGATTCTGCACCAGCGTCTCCCGCGAGGTCAGCAGCGCCTGCTGCGCGTTCAGCACGTCCAGCGTGGTGCGGGAGCCGACGATCGCTTCGCGTTCCACGCCCTCCAGCGCCACCGTGTTGGCACGGATCTGCGACCGCGTGCTTGCTGCCGCGGCGGTCGCCGCCGCCAACGTCTCCCAGGCCTGCACCGCGTTCTGCACCGCGGTCCGTTGCGCATCGGCCACCAGCTTCGCCGACTGCTGCTCGGTCTGCTTCGCCTGCCGCACCGCGGAGTATTCTGCGCCACCCTGGTAGAGCGGCACGGAAACCTGCGCCACGACCTGGTAACCGTTCACCGCAGAGCTGCGGGCGCCGGAGTTCTGCTGCTGGAACGTCTGGCCTTGCAGGCTGACCTGCGGCATGAGCTGGGAGAACGCGACATCCACCGCGTCCTTGTTCGCGGAGTCGTTGAACTCCGCGGCGATGACGTTCGGGTTGTTCGCGGCGGCCATGGCAGCGGCCTCACGCTCGGCACGCACTGGCAGCGCCAGCGGCTGCGGCTCCACCAGGTTTGCCGGGGGATCGTAACCCACGACCTGCACGAAGGTGGCGCGCGCGGTGGCCAGGCTGCCTTCGGCGGTCTCCCGTTGGGCGGTAGCGCCGGCCAGCGCCGCCTCGGCCTGGGCCACGTCAGTGCGGGTGATCTCACCCACCCGGAACCGGTCGTTGGTCGCATCGAGCTGCTTGGCCAGCACCTGCTCGTTGTTGACCTGCAGCGCCAGCAGCTGCTGCGCCTGGATCACCCCAACATAGGCGTTGACCGTGTTGGTGAAACTGGTCTGCTCTTGCGCGAGCAGATTGGCGCGCTCGGCAAAGATCTGGTCCTTGGCACGGTTCACGTTCGCCTGCGTCTTGCCGCCGGTATAGATCGGCTGCGTCACCGTCGCCTGCGCCGTGGCGATGTCGCGGTCCGTCGGCAGTTTTTCCCAACCTTGCAGCGCGGCCAAATAGGCGCGGTCCAGCCCGGCGCCATACCCGGCGGTGCCCGCCAGCACCACCGTCGGACGCCAGCCAGCCAGCGCCGCGGGCAGGTTTTCATCGGTGGCGCGCAGCTTGGCGCGCTCGGCCTGCAACGCCGGCTGGGTGGAGTAGGTGGCGGCCAGCGCCTCGGCCAGCGTGCGCGGCGCACCGGACCCTGGCGTACCAGCCTGGGCGGACGCGGTCGTCCCCGGTGGCGGGGGAGTGCCGTGGCTGGCCGGCTGGCCCTGGGCCGACGCGGTATAAGCCAATGTGACGCCGACGCCGAAAACCAGTGCGTGACGCGAGATCATGCGCAACCTCATTCCTGGGCAGTGCGGTGCGCCCAGGCCTCATGTGCCACAGCACCTGGGCGCGCGCCAAGGATTTGTCGCAGGATGCCGCTTTACCGCCCAGAATACAAAGGCAAAAGGCGGGTCAGAAAGCGAACGCCGGGGCAGGCAGTAGCGACGGCAGGGGAAGGGCGGGGCAGTCGAACATCGGCTGCGCCCGCAGCCCGGCGACCGTCGCCTCCGCCAGAACCGCCTGACTGGTCCGGCCGTCGGCACAGACCACCGCGACCAGGCGCCCGCCATTGTTGCGCAACTGCTGCGCCAGGGCAGGCGGGATCGTCTGTACCCCGCCCTCGATCAGAATCACGTCATATGGTGCGCCGGCAGGCCAGCCGGCGGAGGGGATGCCGGATACCACGCTGACCTCGGGGGCAGATTCGGTGAGCGCACGCCGGGCGATCGCCAGAAGCGCCGGGTCCTCCTCCAGCGCCGTGACCCGCGGGCCGCAGGCAGCCAGAAGCGCGGCGCCGTAACCGACGCCGGCGGCCACCACCAGAGCACGCTCGCCTTGCATCGGTCCGGTGAGCTGTACCAGTTGGGCGATCGCCATCGGTTGCATCATCACGCGTCCGCCGCCGAGCGGCACATCCTCGTCGGCGTAGGCCAGGGGCGCGAGCCCGGCCGGCAGAAAGCGCTCACGCGGCAGGCGGCGCATGGCCCCGGTGATGCGCGGATCGGTGACCCGGTTGGGCCGGATCTGGCTGTCCACCATCCGGCGGCGTGCTTCAGCGAACGGGTCGTCGTGCATGTATCAGCGGTCAGTTTTCAGTGGTCGGGATGCTTCTACACTGACCGGTGACCGCTGACCACTGTTCAGGGAGTCAGCGGTCTCACACTCCAACGCAGACAACTGCCCTGAACCAGGCTTGACCGGCAGGCTGGCGGCGCCCGATATAGAGCGGCCCGCATCCACGGGTCCGGTGGCAGAGTGGTGATGCAGCGGACTGCAAATCCGCGAATGTGGGTTCGATTCCCGCCCGGACCTCCAGCGACCGAGTGCGCCGCCTCTCGCCGGCGGCTTGCTCTACGCCTCTCGCGACAGGCGACAAGCGTGACGTTCCACAAGACCCTGATTGCCGCGGGAGTCACGGCGTTCATTTCCGGCCTGCTGGCCCCGACGTTTCAGGTGACGATGCTTGCGATTTTCCGCGAGCGGTACGACTGTTCGATGCTGACATTGATCGCGGCCGCGTCACTTGGCGCGATCATATTCTATCGTGTCAGCGTGATTTCCCGCGAGCGCCCTCAACGAGTCGTGCAGTGCTCGGATGCGCGAACGGCACCAGCAGCGCGCTGATCACCAGCGTGGCGATCGCCAACCAGAACAGCGCAAGCAACACGCCGCGCCCGCCAAACTGCACCAGCAGCGCCGCGCCGGCGGATGGGCCGGCGGCCTGGCCGAGCAGCATGGGGAAGGCGAGGCGGCCGATGAGGCTGGGGTAGCCGACGGGTCCGAACAGCGCGAGCGGCAACGTGCCGCGCACGATCGAGCGCAGGCCGATCCCGCCGCCGTATAGCACCAGCGCTGGCGCCACCGCGTCCCGGCTTACCAACAGCAAGCCCAGGCCGAGCGTCGCGAACGCCGCCGACACTATCCCCTCCCAGACCGGATGGGCGCGTTGCCCTGCCAGCAGGTCGATTAGCCGGGCGCCGACCTGACACGGCCCGATGATCGCGCCGAGCCCGACCGCGGTAGCCAGCGGCACGCCGCGTTGTTCCAGGACAGTAAGCAATTGGACTGACATCACGGCGGCGATGACAGAGGAGAGCGTCATGGTCACGGCCGCCAGGGAAAACAGCAGGCGGTGCAGCCTGCCGCGCGATGGCGGTGGTGCCGCGTCGGACGCCGTTTCGCGCGGTGGCGGCGGTGCCGCGAGGTGGCGTGCCTCGGCCGGCAGCCCCCAGCCGTAGAGCGGCAGCACCAGGAACAGGTTCACCGCCGCGTAGGCGACGCAGGTGCCGCGCCAGCCCAGATGGTCCAGCAGCAGTGCGCTGAGCGGCCAGCACTCGGTGCTGGAGAAGCCGGCGATCAGCGTCAGCGAGGTGATGATGGCGCGTGCCTCCTTGTCGTAGAGCCGGCCGATCGTAGCGATGGCCGGATCATGCAGCCCCGCCCCCATCGCGACGCCGATCACCAGCCAGCCCAGAGTGAACACCGGAAGATTCGGCGCGACAGCCAGGATGAGCAAACCGACGGCCAACAGCACCGCGCTCGCCATCAGCACCGGACGGCCGCCGTAGCGCTCGATCAGGTCGCCGACCTTGGGCGACACCAGGCCGGGCACCAGCAGGCCGAGCGACAGCGCTCCGATGACCCAGGAGAGCGGCTAGCCGGTGGCGTCGGCGATCGGCTTCGCCAGCACCGCCGGCAGGTAATAGGACGAGCCCCAGACCAGCACCTGTCCGATGCCCAGCACCACGATGACGACACGGCGGGACGAGGCGGGCGGCGACACAGTGCCGGTCACAACAGCGTCGCTCCAGATTTGGTAGCGCTATCCTTGTCAATTGGTCGCGCGGTCCTTGTCACCCCCACCTCTCTCGGCATCCCCGCGAAAGCCGCGGCCCAGCGGTTTCCGACTCCGTCCGCGGCGATGAACAGAACAAAGCTGGAAAGTATCGGTGAAACGCCTGCCAAATTCTTCGGAAGATCTTTGATAGTAACAGATAGTCTTAATCTTATTTTCTTCCGAATATGGCGGGGCATTAATGCTGGTACGCCACTATTTATCTGGGCGACCAGCGTGTTAGATCGAACTAGGTGCAACAAGAACCCGGATAGGAGTGAAAATGACTGATTCCCGTATCGGCCTCGCCGCTGCGCTGGTGCTGGGCCTTGGCATCGCCCAGGCGCGGGCAGATACCATCACCGAGACTCAGTCCTACGGTCCCGCTGCCACCGACTGGAGCTCGGTAAGCACGGTCCCGCTCGACTTCGCCGGGTTCGACACCAGCCTCGGCACCCTGACCGGGGTCTCCATCACGGCCAGCGAGAACCTCACCGGCAGTGTGCAAGCCACGAATCATGGCTCAAACTCCACCATCACCACGTCCAAGCTGGTGAATTCCTGGGATGTCTACCTGCCGTTCGTTCTGGACGGCGTATACGACTTGGACGGCTTCACGGTCAGCAAGCGCGTCTACGATTTGCTGGCGGCCGGCGCGACTGGTCGGGTGCACAGCGTAACCGGCTCCAGCACCAACTCTGTGTCGTCGATCGCTGGCGACCCCCTGGTGGCATATGAGCAGGCGTTCGTCATCGGCGCGGACGACTTCGGCAGCGTTAGCGTCCATGCCAACAACGGCGACGGCACCCACACCTATCAGGATTTCGGCACGGTCACGGTGACCGTGGGCTACACCTACTCGCCGGAAACGATCGACACGATGGACACGCTGGCGGACCCGCCGCCCGTGCCCGAACCGGCGACGCTCGCCCTTCTCGGCACCGCGCTGGCCGGCATCGCCGCCGTTCGCCGCCGCAAGTAAGCCGACAAGGCCCCGACGCTCCATGTCAGCGGCGCCCGAGTTCGGCCCCCGCCTTCGCCGGGGTGACGTTTGGGCCGCCGCCTCATCCGATGGGTCAGTCCCAAGGGTGCCTGGCATCACGATGCCCGAATTCGCCGCAAAGCCGAGCAATCGAGCGGGCGGGCGTCGGCTGACGCTGCAAGCTGCGACGCCGCCGCGAGCCGGTTCCGGGTGCGGGGCGCGGCGTCAGAGGGCAATGCCGGCAGCGAGCGGACGGAAGGCCCGGACTGGCGACCAGGCAGGTGTCGGAAAACTTTACATCGGATGCCGACCAGAACGAAGAGCCCGAACCGCATGGATTCTCTGGCTACCTGGATAGAAGCCGGTCGGGTTGGCCGGCGATTCGGCCCCAGCGCACACACCAGCGTATGTCGGAATTCTGTAACTGCCCAGGTCCTCAATCGGTCAGTGGCCAGTGCGGTATGGCGCGATGGCGGCGGCTGGACCGAACGCTCGCACATTACGTGGCCGGTGACAGCCCGGGGGGCCGTTGTCATGACCGCGCCGATTTCCGTGCGGCTCGGATGAACAGGTCGGTGCGACTGCTGGAGCCTGAGGTCAAGGATCGAGGCATTGGCCCGGCGATAGCCGGCGGAGCCGATCGGTCGGACTGACCGGTGTAAAGTTTTCCGACAGTCCGTCCTGCTCGCCGTGACGGCGCAGCATGGCGGCGCGCAGCGCGAGCATACCGGGAGGATGACGGAGGATGCTAGCAGCCTGTCGGACTTAGGACCTGGCTGCCTCCGTGGGGCCGTGTTAGAATCGTAACGTCGATTCGCACCCA
>Ga0209415_10007526_pt1 | contig 19007 bp, 16 predicted proteins | sample PeaSoiSIISIP2007_FD_187696 | JGI IMG/M metagenome (GOLD analysis project Ga0209415, IMG submission 187696) | Peat soil microbial communities from Weissenstadt, Germany - SII-SIP-2007 (SPAdes) (version 2) | ecosystem: Environmental > Terrestrial > Soil > Wetlands > Peat | place: Germany...
GGAGTCGCCCTGCTGCACTCCTTCTGGTACGAAGAAGCCGAAAAGGAATTCCTCGACATCGCCAAGGACGACCCGAACTGTGCCATGGCCCACTGGGGCATTGCCATGAGCATCTGGCATCAGCTCTGGAACGAGCCCGACGCCAAAGTGATCGCCCGCGGCCTGGAAGAAGCCAACGCAGCGAAAAAGCTCGGCCAGAAGGCAACGCCGCGCGAGCAGGCCTACATCGCGGCCATCGCCGCTTTCTACAGCGACTCCGGCAAACTCGACCACGCCGCCCGCGCCAGAGCCTACTCCGACGCAATGAAGAAGGTCTACGAGTCTTATCCCGACGACCACGAAGCCGCGGTGTTCTACGCGCTCTCGCTTCTGGCCTCCGAGCCGCACGAGGACACGACCTTCGCCAACCGCCTGGCCGCCGCGGCCGTCTTGGAGCCGCTGTTCGCGCAGGAGCCCGACCATCCCGGCGTCGCGCACTACCTGATCCACGCCTACGACAAGCCGCAACTGGCCCAACGCGGCATTCCCGCCGCCCGCCGCTATGCCCAGGTCGCGCCCGCTGCGCCGCACGCGCTGCACATGCCATCGCACATCTTCGCGCGCGTCGGCCTCTGGCCGGACGACATCCAGTCGAACCTGGCCTCCATCGCCGCCACCCGCAAAACCGCCGCCATGCACATGGGCGGCGAAGGCCACCAGTTCCACGCCATGGGTTTTCTCTTCTACGCTTACATGCAGAGCGGCCGCGACGCCGACGCCCGCGCCCTCATGGATGAGGTCAAGGCCATGCCCGAGATGCATGACATGTATGGCTTGGGGTTCGACCCGCACCTGGCGATGGAGGCGAATCTGGCTTCGCTGTATCCGCTCGAGATGCGCGACTGGGCAGGCGCGGCGGCACTCACGCCGATGAATGTTCCGAATACGGCGGAAGAATCGTTCGGCTACTGGGCCAAGGCGATCGGCGCCGCGCACCTCCACCAACCGGACGAAGTGCGCAAAGACGTTCGCGCGATCGAGGCGATCCATCAAAAGTTCGTAGACGACAAAAAGAAAGACTTCGCCGACGCCACCGAGAACGATTTGAAGCAAGCACAAGCCTGGCTGGCCTTTGCCGAAGGCAAGTACGACGACGCTGTCGAGACCTTGCGTCCCATGGCCGACAAAGAAGATGCGACGGGGGATGAGCCGCAAGGCATCCCCGCGCGCGAGATGATTGCGGAAATGTTACTCGAAGCCAATCGTCCGCAGCAGGCTCTGGCCGAATATCAGACGGACTTGAAATTCAATCCCAACCGCTTCAACGGCCTCTACGGCGCCGCCCGCGCCGCGGAAGCGGCCGGCAAGCAGGCCGAAGCCAATGACTACTACGCGCTCCTGCTGAAAATTTGCGACGGCTCACACTCGACGCGTCCGGAATTGAGTCACGCCAGGGAATTGCTGGCGAAGAAGTGAACCGCAAAAGTTTTGGAGTTCTCGTAACATCGCAGCCAGAATCCAAATGCACAATTCAGCAAGAATTTCCCGAATCGCTCTGATTGCGGCGCTGTTCGTGTCAGCTGCAAGCGGCAGTCTCTCCGCCCAAACCGCACCGTCGCCCGCTCCCTCAACTGCGCCTTCGATCGTTGTGAACTGGGCGAAGAAAACCCCGAACCGTACGGTTCCGACGCTGCAGGCCGTCGTCAATCCCATGCTGCGTCGCGGGTCACCTATTCACGACGCCTCTCTCGACGCTCTGCACAAGCTGGGCCCCGACTACGTTCGCTATGCCTTCTGGTTCCCCTATCCGAAGCTGGCGGTGGCCGAGTTGCGCCCTCCAGACGCCAACCAGACGTACTGGGACTTTCAATACATGGACCCGCTGGTCGAGGACTTCCTGCACGCCTCCGACGCTCACCCCAGCGTGATGAGTTTCAGCACCATCCCGCAGTGGATGTTCTCCACGCCCCAGCCGGTCGTCTACCCCGACGATCCTAATCAGGTGATGTGGAATTATTCGCAAGGCTCGCAGCTCAACGATCTCAAGGCGCTGGGCGACTATTACGCACGCCTCGCGAGCTGGTACACGCAGGGCGGATTTACCGACGAGCTCGGAACATTCCACGCTTCCGGGCATCACTACGACATCCGCTACTGGGAGGTCTTCAACGAGATCGACGGAGAGCACGACACCACGCCGCAGCAATATGTGGAGCGCTACGATGCGATTGTTCAGGCAGTGCTGAAGGTCGCGCCTGCGATGAAATTTGTCGCGTTAGCTCTGTCGGCCCCGTCCGATGCTCCGCGAACCTTCGCATATTTTCTCGACCCCAAGAACCATCAGCCAGGCGTGCCGCTCGACTACATTTCCTTCCACATCTACGCCACGCCATCGGCGGATCAAACGCTGGATAGCTGGCAATACACTTTTTTCAATCAGGCACACGAGTTCATCTCCGTGACGCGCTACATCCTGCAGGTTCGAGATCGGCTGTCGCCGACGACCAAGGTCATGGTCAACGAAGCTGGCTCAATTCTTAACGGCGACATGACGCAGGGCGAGCCGGGCCACGCGGAGAAGCCGATTCCGGCCGCCTACTGGAATCTAAGCGGAGCCACCTACGCCTACCTCTACATCGAGCTGGCAAAACTTGGAGTCGATACCGTCGGCGAATCGCAACTCGTCGGCTACCCATCGCAGTTTCCCAGCGTCAGCATGGTGGATTGGACGAACGGCAAACCGAACGCGCGCTTCGCCATTCTCGAATTGATCAAGAGTAATTTCGGTCCGGGCGACGAACTCCCTGACACCGAAGTGCAAAGCCATGGCTCGCTGGCGGAGTCGGACGCCATCGAGGCCCAGGCGTTTATCCGGGACCGTCACCGAAAGCTGCTGCTGATCAACCAGCGCAATCGTGAAGTCACGGTAGAACTGCCCAAGGAATTTTCGGGCGCCACGATTCAGACCATCGGAGGAGCGTCGCCGGAGACGGTGCAGCAGAGTGTGGATCAGGGCAAACTTCGCCTGCTGCCCTTCGCGGTGTCTGTCGTCGCCTTGAAGGACTAGAGGTCATCGGCCAGTCACAAATAGTTTTGGGTAGGCACGGCGCTAGCCGCGCCGATCGGGCAACGTGGAAGAGCGGCGCTTTAGCGCCGCGTCCAGGCGCTAAGAATTCGCGGGCTTTAGCCCCTGAGGTTCGCTCTTGTCGGCCGCCGGGGATCTATAAGCAGGCAACGCCTTCTAGATTTTGACGAACATTGTTGCGATCAGCGCCGCCAGCATGCCCAGTGCTCCGAGCAGCGCGTTGTACTCGCGATGCTTTAGATAGAGAGCCATAGAAAAAGCTGCGGGGGGTTCCCCTTGCTGCGAATGCGCTGCAATACGTGGAAACATCCGCGGCACGCGCCGCGCATATTCCTCGAACTCCGGAAATTTCTGCCGCAGGAACGCCTCTTCATCGCGAATCACCGGAAGATAAATCGCCAAGAACATTGCGACGAGCGCAACGCCCACCCACCAACTGCGCGCCGCAACGGCGAATCCCAAGCCGATCAGCAACGACCCCAGATACAGCGGATTGCGCGTGTAAGCATAAGGCCCGGAAGTCGCCAGAGCTTCGTTCTTACGCACGTGCCCGGAGGCCAGTGCGCGGATCAGCAGGCCCGGCAGAATCAGGAGCGAGCCGAGCGCGATGAAACGCCACGTGGGCCGCGCCAGCCAGAAATAAAGCACTGCAAACACGAATCCCAACGGCACCCGGATGCGGCGCGCGATCTTTGCCCATTCAATGCGCGACCATTCAGCCATGCACACCATCCGTGCGGGCATAAGCGTCATCCGTGTGGGGCGGACACTCCTGTCCGCCGCTCCTGCCATCCGCGAGCAACCGGCGCGCCGCGCTTACGACAGAATCGACATGGATCTCCAGCATCGCTTCGTCCGGCTGCGAGTTGCGCGCGTGCGTCGTCGGGCTCGCCGGATTGCGCAAGACAATGCTTCGCGTGGCGTTACTCGCCCGGTAGGGCCCGTTACGCGCCGGATCGGTCGGCCCGAAAATTGCGACCACCGGCACTTGCAACGCCGCCGCCAGATGCAGCGGCCCAGTATCGCCTCCAATGAACAACCGCGCCCGCCGCGTGAGCGCAATCAATCCGCTGATCGAACACTGCATTGCCGTTGCAGATCCTTCGCTCGCGGCCTCAGTTTCGTGCGCTAGATTCTCTTCTCCCGGCCCATAGTTGAGAACCGCGCGCACCCCATCCTCCGCCAAAGCGCGAGCTACACGGCCGTAGCGCTCGGCGGGCCAGCGCTTCGCTCCCCATCCCGCTCCCGGATTCAGAATCGCAAATGCGCCGATTCCTTGTTCTGTGAGCCGCTGCTCTATCCGCCGCTCCGCGCCGGCATCGCGTGGAAACTCCACGTGCGACAGGTTCAATCGTTTACCAGCAACAGCTTCGGCAACGGAAAAATTCTGGTCGACGACATGCGCTCCTCGCGTAATCGCCCGCCGCGTGTACCACAAACTGGCAGGAGACTCACGTGGCTCGGCCGCGCCGTAAACCACGCGCGCGCCCGACCAGCGCGCCAGCACCGCCGACCGCATCGCCCCCTGCAGATCGACGGCAACGTCATAGCGCACACTGCGAACATCATTCCAGGCCTTTGCCATTTGCTGCAGGGTCGAAATCGTAAACAGCGACTCCCTCCACGCACGCAGGTTAACGGTATGAACCCAATCCGCCAGCGGCCGTTGCGCGGATCGCGGCCCGCGCCGCGGCGTCCCGGGCGCGCACAGAAGTTGGGCCCAGCGCTCTTCGATGAGCCATCCGATCATTGCGTCGGGAAACGCCTCGCGCAGAGCCTGCGCCGCGGGCAGGGTATGAATCACGTCGCCCATCGCGCTGAGGCGGACAATCAGCAGGCGATTGATGCTGGCGCTGCCCTCAGCCTGTGCAATCAAGATTTCCTCGGCGACAAACGCGAGCGCTCGATTTTCGGACGCTTGATCTGCGAGCGAATGATCTCGCTGGTGGAGTGGTCCTTCGCGTCGCCAACAATTTCGACGCGCCCGCCATACTCCGCCACCGCGTCGCGCTCCGGGACTGTCTCCGCAGTGTAATCCGTGCCCTTGGCCTGAATGTCGGGGCGAATTTCCCGGATGATCGCCCGCACGTCAAGCTCCGGAAAAATTAAGACCGCATCCACGTCGGCGAGCGCGGCCACAATTTCGGCACGTTCTTCTGCCGGCATAATCGGCCGCCCGGCGCCCTTGAGCGCCCGCACCGATTCATCGGAATTGATGGCGACCACTAATCTGCCGCCCAGCGCCTTGGCTCCGCGCAGGTAGCGCACATGCCCCACGTGCAACAGATCGAAGTTACCGTTGGTCAGCGTGATGCGATCGCCCGCGCGCCGCCATGCTTCCACGCGCTGGCGGAGCTCTTCGCGGCTCAGGATTTTATCGTGTGCGTCCAATTGTGTGCTTGCAAGTCTGTACGTTCAATGCGTCCGCGTCGCCGGCGGCGCCTGCTCAATGGCACGCAGCAACTCTTCCTGTGAAACCGTCGCCGTGCCACGCTTCATGACGACCAGGCCGCCCGCGTAGTTGGCCAGTTGCGCCGCCTCTTCTGTGGTTGCTCCAGCGGCAAGCGCAGCCGTGAACGCGGCGATCACCGTGTCACCCGCGCCGGTTACGTCCGCTACCTGGTCGGAGCCGAAAATCGGAATATCCACCGGCTTGTGCTTGTGATCGAAAGCCACCATGCCATCGCGCCCGCGCGTGATCACCAGCGACTGCAGTTTCATGCGCGCCATCACCTGCTCGCCCGCGGCGACGACCTGGTTCCAGTCCTGGCCGATGCGAATGCCGAGCGCCTCCTCGACCTCGGGTTCGTTCGGAGTAGCCGCGGTCACGCCAGAATATTGCACCAGCCGGTAGCGTGAATCGACGACAATCGGCACCGCTCCCAGCTTTCCCTTCTCCTGCAAGGTTGCGACAATCGCCGGAGTCGCCGCGCCGTAGCCGTAGTCCGAAACCAGCAGCGCGTCCGAGGCATGCGCGTAATTCCGAGCCGCCAGATACAGTTCCCTCGTCAGATGGTGGTTCGGCGCTTCCTGCGGCTCGCGGTCCACGCGCACCACCTGCTGGCGCGCCGTGTGCGTCATGCCGGCCAGAATGCGCGTCTTCGTGACGGTGGTGTAGCTCTTGTCTTTGAGCACGCCGCTGACGGCGATGCGCTTGTGGCGAAAATATTTCAGCAGCATCCGCCCTGGCTCGTCGTCGCCGACAATGCCGACCGGAAGAACATTCACTCCGAGGTCCGCCAGGTTATTCGCGGCATTGGCTGCGCCGCCGGGCACGACAGTGCGTTCCCGGTGCTTCAGAATCAGCACCGGAGCCTCGCGCGACACGCGTGAAATCTCGCCGAAGATAAACTCGTCCGCTACCAGGTCGCCCAACACCGTGATGGTGATGTTGGGAAACGCTTCGACAATCTTCTTCAGCCGGTCGGCTTCTTTGAGATGCTTAGTCATTGCTGAGACAAGCCCGAAGCTGCCACGCTACGCCACCGATTCTCTCATGCGCCGTGCCCTTCGTTCGTCAATCTTCGTTCGCCGATCTTGTGCAGCATGGTATCGACGGCGTTAGCTGCATCCGTCAGTTCCATTTTCACAGGGACCACCTCAAGTGGCGCGAGCGCGGATAAATATCCGCCCAGGTTCACAGCATCTTTTTCGGTGGTCACAAAGCCACCAGCCTCGCTCCGCTGCTTGAGTTCCAGCAGTTCATGGATATCTTTCTCCGCGTACGCGTGATGGTCGCGGTAGAAGGCCTCGGCGACCGGCTCAATCTGAGCCGCGCGCAGTTGCAGAACGAAATTCTGCGGCCGCGCAATGCCACAGAAGACAATGGGCCGCGGGGGAACATTGCTCGGCACAATTCCGCGCCGCACTCGCCACACAAATTTGCTCGCCAGCAGAAACGACTCCGCCGTAGCACCGCTGGCCAGCACCACCGCATCCGCGCGCCGCAACGACGCCAGGGGCTCCCGCAACCGGCCCGCGGGCAGCAGTCGGTCGTTCGCATCCTGCGGCGTCACCAGAACAATATCGAAATCGCGCACCAATGCCCGGTGCTGAAAGCCGTCATCAAGCAGGTGAAGTTGCGGCCCGAATCTCGATTCAGCGAATTGTCCAGCTTCGTAGCGATCTTCTCCAACAATGACCGGAACGCGCAGCCTGCGCGCGATCAGCAGCGGCTCGTCGCCGAATTCCTGCGGCAGGCCTGCCGGATCAACCAGGCGAACGCCCTTCGAGCGGCGGCCATACCCGCGCGACAACACGTCAAACTTAATTCCGCGCGCCGCGAGCAATTCGCCCAGCAGCATTACAAACGGAGTCTTCCCCGACCCTCCCGCCGAAAGATTGCCCACGCTGACAACGCCGCCTTGCAGCCGCCGCGGCCGCAGAATGCCGCGGTCGTAGAGCGCATTCCGCGCGCTCACCACACCGCCGTAGATGGCTGAGAGAGGATTCAATCAGAGTTCAATGAATGTGCGTAGCTTGCGCCGGGATCTGCCGAGAATCGCGATCCGCAACCAAAGTCTTCAGGCCTTCCATGGTTCGCAGAGTCGCTCCCATCTGCGACCGCATGGTCTCTTCCGCGCGCCGCCCGAGCCCTCGCCGTTCCGCATCGTTCGCCAGCAGATGCATCAGGGTCAGCGGCAACTCCGACAATCCCACGATGCGCACCGCGTCGCGGCTTTGAAACAGGGCGACAATGTCGCGGAAATTTTCCGTATGGTTCCCCGTCACGATGGCCACTCCGTGCTGCGCCGGCTCGATAATATTGTGCCCGCCGCGCGGCACCAGGCTGCCGCCCACGAATGCAACGTCGGCGAGAGCATACAGTGCGGCCAACTCTCCAATGGAATCGACCAGCAGCACTCCGCCGGCCAGCGCTTCTCCGTTCCATTGCGAGCGCCGGAACGAGGGAATGCCCAACTGGCCCAGCAGAATCGCAACATCATCGAAGCGCTCCGGATGCCGGGGCGCCAGAATCATCACTGCGCGCGGATGCCCCACCCGCAAGTTTTCAAACGCTTTCAGCAACGGAGGTTCCTCGTCCTCCACGGTGCTGCCGCAGACCAGCACCGGCCCGGCGCCCTCCACGGCCAGCGCCTGACGCAGGCTCGCCACAATCGGCGGCGGCGCAGGCAAACTCACGTCGAACTTCAGATTTCCCGTAACCTGCACGCGCCCAGGATCGGCACCGATCGATTGCAGCCGCGCGCTGTCCTCAGCCGTCTGCGCCAGAAACAAATCGACATGCACCAGCATCCGGCGCAGCGCCCAACGGCAACGGCGATAGCGCGGCCACGACCGGTCGGAAATGCGCGCGTTCACCACCGCGATGCGTGCTCCCGCCGCATGCGCCTGCCGCAGAAAGTTTGGCCAGAATTCAGTTTCCGCGAGCACCACCAACTCCGGCCGCAAGGCCCGCAGGTAGGGCCGAATGGCGAACGCAAAGTCCATCGGAAAATAGAATACGTTCTCTTCGCCAAAACGCTTGCCGGCGAGTTCCTGGCCGGTATCGGTCGTGGTCGACACCAGCACGCGATGCCCGGGAAAGCTGCGCCGCATCTGCTCCACCAGTCCGCTCACGGCCAGCACCTCGCCGACCGAAACCGCATGCACCCAGATGACGCGGTCCGACGGCGGGCCCGCGCCCCCCGCGATCAGCCGCGCCGGAACCCGGCCCAGGCGTTCCACAAATCCGCTGCGATACTTGCCGTGCCGCAGAATCTGGTAGAGCCAATAGGGCAGGCTCAACAGCATTCCCAGCGCCAGCACCAGACTGTAGAGAAGGTAGCTCAACCTGAGCCATTCTAAACCGCATTGTCAGCAGCGGGTGCAGCCGCCTCTTATAATTGGGGACATGCGGCAACTATCTTTACAATTCATGCGGCGGTCAGTGATTCTCGTTCTTTGCGCCGGACTCTTTGTACCTCTCGCGCTGGCGGCGGCCAAAAACTTCGTGAAGCCGGTGGCGAAGACCGCCATCAACTATCCCGCCCACGATTTCCATCGCGACGAGAAAACCGCCATCGCCGCCGATCCCTACGACGCGCCTGAAAAGGCCAAAATCTTCTCCACGGATTTTGCGGCACACGGATTCCTGCCGGTTTTTTTCGTTGTGACCAATGACGGCGGCCAGCCCATCTCCATTGCCAACATGCAAATCACGCTGCTTACCGCCAACAATTCGAAACTCACACCTGTTTCTCCCGACGACCTGTACCGGCGGCTTTCGAATCCTCAGGTCAGCACTCGGCCGAGCCCGATTCCTCTCCCACATAAAGCGAAGGGCGGGATCAGCAAGAAACAAATGGATGAGATCGAGTCCTCGCAATTCGAAGCCCGTGCGGTCGAGCCGCATACTACGCAGTCGGGATTTTTATTCTTCGATATCGGCGGCATCTCTTCGCCCTTGGCGGGCGCGACCATCGACATCACCGGCGTTGCCGACGCCAAGGGAAACGAACTGATGTACTTCGAAATCCTGACGGACAAATATTTGAACGCGCCGAAGAATCCAAACTAATCGTTATCGCTCGGACAGGGGACTGGTTTTCACAAGCGCGGAGCGGTGCGAACCCTGCAAACATTCAGCCCCGGAGCGACGGAATATGTTAGCCCAGGGCCTGCCCTGAGCTTGCCGAAGGGACGTAAGTCCTGGGTGCGCTGGCAAGAATGGAACCGAGTCCCGGAGGGACGGCAAAGATAACCTCTGGATTCGAACTGTAATCGGCGTTACTGTAGATGCATTACCCGCCAGCCGGAGGTCCTCATGAAACACAAATCGGAACCATCATCCAGCAACCGACGCAGTTTCCTTAAAGCCGGCGGCCTCATGACCGCGGCTGTTTTAAGCTCGGCCGCTCTCCCGGAAGTCGCGCGCGGCCAGGCCAGCCTGGCGTCCAGCCCTCTGCCCAACAATCCGGCAACCCCAAACGCCATGCCCACGCGCAATCTGGGCAAGACGGGATACAAAGTCGGCATCTTCAGCCTGGGCGGCCAAGCCTCGCTCGAAAAGCCGAACAACGAGGCCATTGCCGTCCCCATCATCGAACACGCTCTCGACCTCGGCGTGAATTACATCGACACTTCTTCCATCTACGGTGGCCCCGACCGCTGGAGCGAGCAGTACGTCGGCAAGGTCATGAAGCACCGCCGCAACGAAGCTTTTCTTGCGACCAAAACCAAAGAGCGCACGCGCGACGGCTCCATGCGCATGATCGAGAAGTCGCTCCAACTGCTGCAGACCGATCACGTTGACCTCTGGCAGCTGCACGACATCGGCACCATGTTCGACATCAACGAAATCTTCGCCAAGGGCGGAGCCATGGAAGCTCTGCTCGAAGCGCGTGACCAGAAGATCGTGCGCTATCTCGGCATCACCGGCCACTACCGCCCCGACGCGCTGATCGAGGCCATCCACCGCCATCCCTTTGACACCATCCTGATGGCCGTCAACGCCGCCGACCCGCATCACTACAGCTTCAGTGAGCAACTGCTGCCGCTGGCCGTCGAGAAACAGATGGGCATCATCGGAATGAAAGTTCCGGCCCGTGGCCGCCTTCTTTCCTCGTGGACCCCGCCGCCCATCGAACAACAGAAACATTCCTGGGAAGGAATGGCGATTCAGGCGACGACCGGCGGCACGCTCGACATGCGCCAAGCGATGTACTATTCGCTCTCGCTGCCGGTCAGCACGGTCATCATCGGCTGCGATACGATTCCGCAGCTTGAGCAAAACGTGCAACTCGCCCGCGACTTCACTCCCTTCAACCAGCAACAGATGGCCGGGCTCACCGAGAAAGCTGAGCCCGTATCAAAGCAGTCGCTGTTCTTCCGGTTTTACGAGCGGGCGTAGAACGCGAGCAAGGTTCTGATTTTGATCGTGTGGGACCGGGTCCTCTGACCCGGTCGTTCGGCCCGAAGGGCCGAGGGCACGGTGCAGCCGAAGCCCGTAAATGCTTCAGCGTCGGCCCAAAGCGCCCCTTTATAATCACTCCCTATGTCCACCACGCCGGCCAATTCCATCGCCGCCCACACCACGTATGAGCCGGTCATCGGCCTCGAAGTGCACGTGCAACTGCTGACGGCGACCAAGATTTTCTGTTCCTGCTCGACGCGGTTTGGAGCGCCGCCGAATTCGAACGTCTGCCCGGTCTGCCTGGGGATGCCCGGCGCGCTGCCCGTGCTCAACAAGAAAGTCGTGGAGTTCGCCACGCTGGCGGCGATGGCGCTGCAATGCCGCATCAACGAGATTTCGATTTTTGCGCGCAAGAATTATTTCTATCCCGACCTGCCCAAGGGCTACCAGATTTCGCAGTACGACAAACCCCTCGCCGAATTCGGCTATATAGAGATCCCCGCGGGCAAGGGGAAAAAGAAAATCGGCATCACCCGCGTCCATCTCGAAGAAGATGCCGGCAAGAGCCTGCACGAAGGCTTTCCCGACTCCGACGAAAAAACGGCCATCGACCTCAACCGCACGGGCGTGCCGCTGATTGAAATTGTCAGCGAGCCCGACATCTCCTCGCCCGACGAAGCCTACGAATACCTGACGCGGCTGAAAGAAATCATCCTGTACACCGGCGTCAGCGATTGCAACATGGAGGAGGGCTCGCTGCGCTGCGACGCCAACGTCAGCGTGCGGCCTCGCGGACAGAAGGAATTCGGAACCAAGGCGGAGATCAAGAACGTGAATTCGTTCCGCTTCATCCGCGAAGCGCTGCAATACGAAATCGCCCGCCAGATCGACGTCCTAGAATCCGGCGGCAAAATCGCGCAGGAAACGCGCCTCTACAACTCGAACGAGGGCAAGACCTATAGCATGCGCTCGAAAGAGCAGGCGCACGATTACCGCTACTTCCCCGAGCCCGACCTGCTTCCGCTGGTAGTCGACGAAAAGTGGAAGTCCGAAATCGCCCGCGCCATGCCCGAACTCCCCGAAGCCCGCCGCGCGCGTATGGTGAAGGACTACGGCATCACCGAATACGATGCGCACGTGCTGACATCGCCGAAATCGCTGGCCGACCAGTTCGAAGAAGCCGCGAAGGCCGCGAAGAATCCCAAGCGCGTCGCCAACCTGGTGCAAAGCGAGTTGATGGGACGACTCAAGGCCAAAGGCATCGCGATCGAGCAGTCGCCGATCTCGATGAAAGGCGTGGCAGCGTCCGCCGATCTGGTCGAGTCCGGCACAATCTCGGGCAAGATGCTGAAAGATCTCTACGACCGCAGCTTCGAGCGCGGCAAAGATTTCCCCGTCGTGTATGAAGAAGAGGGCAGCCCGCAACAATCCACCGACACCGCGGCGCTCGAAAAAATCATCGACGAGATCCTCGCCGCCAGTCCCAAACAGCTGGAGCAGTACCGCGCCGGAAAAACGACGACGCTCGGCTTCTTCGTCGGCCAGGTCATGAAAGCCTCCAAAGGCCAGGCCAGCCCGCAGATTGTGAATGAATTACTGGCCAAGAAGCTGAAGTAGTTTTCGTGGTTTCGATTTTGATTTTGCGGTGTTGTATGTGTGGGACCGGGTCTCTGACCCGGTCGATCGGCCCGAAGGGCCGAGGGCACGATGCGGCCGAAGTACGAATACCGCCGTCGTCTACCCCACTATCAAAAGGACGATCATCCGCTCTTCGTCACCTTCACAACCGACCGCCGCTGGATACTTCCACCCGCAGCCCGCGACATCGTTCTCGAATGCTGCCTGGAGAAAACGGCTACAGGTTCGACCTGCATGCCGCCGTCGTTATGCCTGATCACGTCCATCTGATCTACTCGCCACTTCGCCGCGAAGATGGCTGGAGCTATAGCTCGCCCGAGATCATGAAGTCGATCAAAGGCCGGTCGGCGCGCCGGATCAATGTAGCTCTCCAACGCAAGGGGCCCGTCTGGCAGGAGGAGGTCTTTGACCACGTGCTGCGCTCGAATGACAGCCTGGTCGATCGAGTGGAGTATGTTTGCCAGAATCCAGTGCGAGCCGCGATCGTGAGAACGGAGGCCGAGTATCCGTGGATTTGGAAGGGGAATATCCCCGTCCTCTGAGGCCGTAGCGAGGAGAGCCAGCGGCCTTTCAGTCCGCCCGACCGGGTCAGAGACCCGGTCCCACACAAACCCGTTCCCACACAAAATGACCCAGCACTTTGGTCATCTAAACGCCTGCTCAGCGGTCCGGTACCATAACACTGGGCTCGCCTGTCCGTTCTCAACACAAGCGTGGCTGACCGATCGAGAACCGCCGTGAAGAAATTCAAAATCGACCGCATCATCAGCATTGCGACCCTGTTGGCGTCGCTGGTGGCCATCGTTCTGGTTCTGAAGAAGCCTGCGCCGGTGGCGCCGCGGCTGGCTCCCGAGGCCATCGCGGAACACGCTCAATCGTTCGATCGGAAAATGGCTGAGTTTGAGCAGGCAACGCAGCAGTCAACGCCCAGCACGTTCTCCGCGCCCGCGAGATCCGACGCCGGATCATCTGCGTCGCCCGCGCCGCCGTCCGCGTCCGCGACCCCCAAGGCCGAAGTTCATATCAGTTCCGACGAAATCGGCGCGGTACTCGCGCAAACGCTGGGCAACGCCGGTGGAGCGGCTCTTACGCCCGACTCCAACATTGGCAGCGCCGCGCCCACCATTAAAGACCAGTCAGTCACCATGGATGGCGACCTCGTACACGGCCAGTTCCTCACGGAAATTGCCGGCAAAGACGTGTGGGTCACGGTTTCCGGTCACCTCGGTGACAAAGACGGCTACGCCACGTTCGATCCCACGGAGTTCAAGGTTGGCGATTTGAGCGTGCCGATCTCGCTGGTGAATCCGGCTCTGCAGAAGAAGCTGGCCGAGGAGCGCGACCGCCTGAAGCTTCCCGACAACGTTGGCGCCATGAAAGTTCAGAACAGCGAACTGGTGATGCAGCAGAAATAGAAAAGAAATTTCAGATTTTAGATTGCGGATTGCAGATTGAAAAAATCTGAAATCTGAAATCTCAGGCAGGCCGCACGCGATTCTCCGCAGCCACCTTCCCGTACCAGCGGCCGGAATCTTTGAGGATCCGCTGCCGAGTTTTGAAGTCCACATAAGTCAGCCCGAAGCGCTGGCTGAAGCCTTCCGCCCACTCGAAATTATCCAGCAAACTCCACGCGTGGTAGCCGCGAACATCCGCCCCGTCGGCGATAGACCGCGACAGCGCCGACAGATACTCGCGATGGTAGGCGATGCGGCGGCTGTCGCGAATCACGCCGCTGGCGTCGGGCCCGTCGTTATACGAACATCCGCTCTCGGTAATCTCAATGACGGGCCGGTTGTAGTCGCGCGTGATCCGCATGACCATGTCATACAGCGCCTTCGGCCAGACTTCCCAGCCGAAATCGGTTTTCGGTCCCTGCTGCCCGCCATCCATTTTCACGGGGAAGAGCCACTCTTGCGCGTGCGAGAAGCGCTCCATGGTGCCGGTCGCGGAGGCAATTGTGCGGTAATACAGATTGATGCCGATAAAATCCAGCGGCGCCCGCGTCTTCTCCATGTCGCCCGATTCGATGCGCATGGCCGTTTCCGGCAGAAACGCCAGCGCGTCCGGATAGCGCCCGCGCAGCGCCGGCTCCAGAAACCAGGTGTTGGTGATGGCGTGCGCACGCTCCGCCGCCAGCTTGTCATCCTCGGAATCGCTCGCAGGCTCGCAGGGCGACATGCTGAACGCCGTACCCACGCGCGACCTCGGACGCGCTGCCTTGAGCGCCCGAAACCCCGCTCCCTGCGCCAGATTCACCACATGTGTGGCGCGCAGAAAATCGAGCAGGCTCTTGCGCCCCGGAGCATGCGTACCTTCAAGATGGCCGAGATCGACGAACGCGTCGGGCTCGTTAAAAATCATCCAGTCGGAAACCCGGTCGCCCAGCGCCTGCGCGGCCAGTTGCACATAGTCGGCAAAGCGTGCGGCGGTATCGCGATTCGGCCATCCGCCGGCATCTTCCAGAGCCTGTGGCAGGTCCCAGTGATACAGCGTAACCAGCGGACGGATGCGCGCCTCGAGCAGCGCGTCTACAAGGCGACTGTAATAATCGACGCCCTTGGCATTCGCCGCGCCTGACCCCGCGGGCTGAATCCGCGGCCATGCAAGCGAAAAACGATAGCCGTTCAGATTCATGGCCCGCATCAGTGCGATGTCTTCGCGCCAGCGGTGATAGGAATCGCAGGCAACGTCGCCGGTGTCGCCATTCTTGATCTTGCTGGGGGTGTGCGCGAAGCGGTCCCAGATGGACTCGCCCTTGCCATCTTCATTCCACGCGCCTTCGATTTGATACGCGGCGGTGGCCGTGCCCCAGAAAAATCCCTTGGGAAACGCCGCCTCGGAAGATGCGCCGAATTGCGGTGCCGCGCCGGCCCGGGCGGCGGTGCTCGCCTTGGAAGATCCGCTGCACCCGGAGAACACAGCGGGCAGTCCCGCAGCCGCGCCGGCCCCGAGAATCGATTGCACAAACTTGCGGCGTGTCAGGCGCAACTCGATCAAATCTCCTTCAACGATTGGTGAGGCCGCGGGCCTTAATTGTGCGGGATAAACTTTCCGTTCTTCTGTCCGGTCAGCGAGTTGTAAAGCGTTTCCAGAAACGCGTCCTGATTGATGAAGTCTCCCGAATATTTCTTCCACGGATCGAGCAACTTCGCCTGCTTCATCTGATCAAGCGTCTGGCCGGCCAGGAGCGCTTTCGCCACCACGTCGCGCGTGGCTTTCAGCATCGCCAGATAAGCCCGCATATCGTCCAGACTCGAGATCGGCCCATGCCCGGGAATCACCTTCACATCCGGCGGCAACTGCGCGATCACCTTCTCCACCGCGTCAATCATCCCGTTGATGCTGCCTCCGCTGTCGACATCGATAAACGGAAAGCCGTACGTAACGAAGTCGTCGCCCATGTGCACCACGTTGGACTTGGGAAAGAAGATGATCGAATCGCCGTCGGTGTGGCCGGCGGGAAAGAACAGCGCGCGAATGTCTTCGCCGTTCAAGTGCACGGTCACATCGTGATCAAACGTGATGATCGGCAATGCTTCCTTCGCCGCGGCCTTCATGTCCATATGTACGGAACTGCCGTTGCCGGCCACGCTGCCCGACTCCAGCCGTTTGCGCACGTTGTCCTGCGCGATAATCGGCGCCTGCTTCTGGAAGTACGCGTTTCCCCCGGTGTGATCGCCGTGATAGTGCGTGTTGATGATGAACCGCACCGGCTTGTCAGTAATGCCTTTCAGCGCCGCCTGAATCTTTTCCGCGAGCGGAGCGTACTGATCGTCCACAATCACGATCCCGTCATCGCCCACCGACGCGCCAATATTTCCGCCCGCGCCTTGCAGCATGTAGACGTTGCCGGCCACTTTGGTGACCTTCATCTGCACTTTGCTGAAATCCTGCTCCTGCGCCACGGCCAGACTCAACGCCAGCCACAGCCCCGCGAACAGAATCGACGTCACACGGTTCATGGGGTTCTCCTTTTTTCGAATGTGCCGGGACAACATTCTAGCGAAAAGTTGAGAAGGAGTCGGCAGAATTCAGAGCGGTATCCGGTTGTCACTCCGGATGCAGGCTGTCAAACATCTTCCACAGCTTGTCGGCGGTGGGACGATAGATCACCCAGCCATTGCCGCCATCGGTGATCTCACGGAACAACAGCTCGCCGCGGCCATCACCATCGGCGTCGAGGGCGTCAATCAATTCCAGGCGCGGCGTCAGGTCGAGATGATATTTATCCGTGACCCCCACATAAACTTTGTGCAGGTTGTTGTACATGTCAGGATAGGCCACGATCAGAACTGAATACTGCAGGCCGGAATCCGCGTCCGAATGCGCAACGCCCGCAGGCGGCGGTGGCATGTGGGCCTCGGCGCTGAACACGATCACCGGCTGGTTGGTGACCCACGGGTCGTAGGTGGTCATATGCACGTTCTCGAGAATCGGGACCGGCGTTTTCGGAGCCGCCTTCGTCGCCGATTTCGAGGCAGAAGTCTTTGCCGCGGTCGTCGGCGCAATCTGCGCCTTGGCCCGAGCCGCCACATACGCCCGCACCTGTTCGGTAGCGAGTGTCACCACCTGCTTTCGGCGCTCGTCCTCTTCTCCCTTCAGCCACTCAAACCCGAACGAACGCGGATCGGGTCCGGTCGCATCGGAAATTGCGGGAACCATCTGCACCGGCCCCGTATCAGCGGCGGCTTGCGCCCCCTTGCTTGCGTCCGCAGGCGGCTTCGCGGAACCCACCGCCCCGGGCCTGAGATAGCCGGGAAAATCGTCGTCGCGCAGCGTGCTGACGGGCTTGCCGCGCCGCAGGGTCGGTCGGTTTTCCGCAGACGCTCCACTATCGGACGCGGGCAAGCTCGCGCGAACGTCGGGCTTCACCTCGCTAGGCTTCACATCGCTGGCCTTGGAATCAGAGGCCTTCGTATCACCTGGTTTGGAGTCCGGGGACTTGGCATCACCCGGCGTCTTCGGCGCCGTTGAACCTGAATCAGGCTGACTTGGTGTCGGTTGTGTCGCACCGCCCGATGGGGCCGGTGAGGGCGCCGGAACACCTTTCGTCAAGCGCGGAGGTTCATCCCCCGAACCCGACGGCTGGCTCGCCGGGGGCGCTGTAGCGGGCGCAGTAGAAGGTGAGGCGCTGGCTGGCGGCGCACTCGCAGGCTGCGCCACCTTCGCCGGATCCCTCGTTAGCCGCGGCGGCTGGTCGCTGGTGTCGATTCCCACCGGCGCCGTCTCCGCCTTCAACTCTGTCTTCACCTTTTCGCTTCCCGCCGGAGTCCAATCGCCCGTGCCGATCCACGGCGTCGGCGCGTTGGCGGATACGCTATGCAGCGCGCTGTTCACCGTAAACAGGCCCAGGGAACTCCCCGCGCGTTCCCCCTCGTAAACCGTGCCCGGCTCCAACGCCATCGGCACCGGATCGGCCTTGTACGCCGACGCGTCCCAGAATTTGCCATTGATCAGAATTGCGATGGGCACCAGCGACGTCTTGCCATCCGCCGTCATGCGCAGCACGCCCACAGCCCGCGGTCCCGCATCTTTTTTCCGCGGAACCTTCCGCTCTCCTGGCACGATCTGCGGCCGCTCCTCCTGCGCCGTCGCGACTACCGCGCACGCCGCAACAGACGCCAGCAGCGCCACCACCAGCCATCGGCAGAATAGAATCTTGCGGTGTAAAATTCTGAAGCAAGCTGGCTCGTTGTACTTCATTTTCCCTGGAGACGCTCCCATGAATATCAATGATAAGGCTCCCGACTTCACTTTGCAGGACGAGAACGGAAAAGAGATCGCCTCGAAGGATCTGCGTGGCAAAACCATCGTTCTTTATTTTTATCCCCGCGCCGACACACCCGGATGCACCATCGAGGCCTGCGAGTTTCGCGACACTTACAAGAAGATGCAGAAGACGGGCGCGGTGCTGCTCGGCATCTCACCCGACACCCCGAAAGCGCAAAAGAAATTTCAGGACAAATTCAGCCTGCCCTTCACCCTGCTCGCCGACGCCGACAAAAAAGTCGCGGAAGCCTTCGGCGTGATGAAAGAAAAAAATATGTATGGCAAGAAAGTCTGGGGAGTCGCGCGCACCACGTTCGTCATCGGCCCCGACGGCAAAATCCAGCATATCTTCGAGAAAGTAAAGCCCGAGGGCCACGCCGAGCAAGTGCTCGCCTACCTGAAAGAATCCGCCAAAGGCGCGGCCTGACACATTCAGGAAAGCCGCTTGACAGGGTCAGGAAAGGAGCCCTGCGCTGCCAAGGCGCTCTGCGCTACCGTGAAGCCCTGCGCTACCGTGGAAGAGCGGCGCTTCAGCGCCGCGTTAGGGCGAGTTTTTGGGTGGCGCAGCGCTTCCAGCGCTGCGATAGGCGCTCTGTTGTAGCCTTGGGCTTTAGCTGTTGTGTCTCAACAGGTTGTTGACATCGAGACCGGATCGGCTGATGGGCGGTTTCTGACCAAGAC
>Ga0209415_10007528_pt1 | contig 19004 bp, 11 predicted proteins | sample PeaSoiSIISIP2007_FD_187696 | JGI IMG/M metagenome (GOLD analysis project Ga0209415, IMG submission 187696) | Peat soil microbial communities from Weissenstadt, Germany - SII-SIP-2007 (SPAdes) (version 2) | ecosystem: Environmental > Terrestrial > Soil > Wetlands > Peat | place: Germany...
GCTTCTCGGTGTTGCCGACGCTCTCCAGCAGCAATTCTTCCAGCTTTTCGTTGCCCTGCAAACTACCGCGGAGATCGGAAAGCCGCGTCCGCAGGTCGAGTAATTCCTTGAGGGGCTTGACCTGGCGGGCTACATTTTGCGGCTCGAAATCTTCCATTTTGCCGAACTTCAAGTCGACCTTGAGGTTGGCCGCCTCCGGCTCTTCGCTCAACTTGTTTTCCACGGAATAGTTGAGGTGGGGTTTCATGCCCTCCAGGACACTGTCAAAGTTGTCCGGATTCACCTCGACAAACTTGCGATCTTTCAGTCTGGGCAGGGGCTGCTCCGGCTGGCCGGTGAAATCCCCCAGCACCCCGACCACGAAAGGAAGCTCTTTTAACTCGATCGCTCCACCCACTTCAACGTCATATGTAATCTGTACGCGCGGGGAGCGCACCCGATCCAACTTATGCTGCGTACTTTCTCTGGCCATGGAACCTCCCGAACAAATTTGTACAGTGAGACACACTATATGCCCGCCGAGCCTGAACGTCAAGTTTTTTGGCCAATCCGGGGTACCAGGATCACCGGTCAGGCGTGGGCTGTCCGAAACCTCACACCAGGACCAGGCGGCGCTCCACCAGCTTGCGCATCACAGCGCAACACTGCTGGCACACCTGTTCCGGATCAGCCTTGACCGCCGCTGCGAGATCCTGGCTCAGCTGATATAAAGTCCGGGTGCCGTCACATCCCCGCAGAAAGTCGGCCACCTGCGGATCCAGTACCAGAGAGCTGGGGAGGACGCCGGATCGCCGGAGTTCCATCGAGGAGGGCTTCCACTCCCCGGCCACCAGCTGCAACTGCTGGTCGAGGTGCACATCGGACGGCAGCCGCGGCTTCCAGGTCATCATTTGGTCCGTGGAACGGTCCGTTTCCAGCCTGTCGTGACTGGCGAACAGCTCCACGATGGACTCGCCGAACGGTTCCGTGCAGTCCAGGCCGTTCACCTCTTCGATTCGGATCCAGTTCTTGCCGGACCTGCGCCGCATGGCCAGCATTCCGCCCTGGATCTCCTCGACGCCACGGGCACGGTAATAGTCCATCCATTCGTCGAATCTTTGGTTGGCGGTCAGCGGCGAATACGCCATCATCATGCCGATTCGCTCGGCGGCGTAAGCGGCGCCCGAACGCGCGAAACTGCGCAGCACCCAGGCGTCGCAGCCGGTATCTTTCAGCCACTCCACCAGGCGGTCCTGCCACGCCTGCCCGCTCACCTGGACCCACTCCAAGGTGATCTGCAGGACGCCGCCCTCGTTCAGGTAGCGCGGCGCTGTGCGGACGATTTCCCGGCAGTAACCATCTAATTCCATGCTGTTTTCGCAATAGATCTGCCCGGTGGACGGGGTTATGAAAAACGGCGGATTGGCGATGATCAGGTCGAACGTCCGGCCCTGAACGGGTTCGAAGGTGTCCCCGGTCAGGCAGTCGACGTTCTTTACGCCGTTGAGCCAGACGTTGAAACGGGCAAACTCGGTGGCGCGCGGGTTCAAATCCGTCGCCACCACCTGCCCGCTGTGACGCGACGCCAGGATGCCGAGGATGCCGCAGCCGGCGCCCAGATCCAGAGTCGCCCCCGAAGCCCGCCGGATGGTGGCCATTTGCAGCACTCGCGTGGAAGGATTGGGCCACAGAACCATGGCGGCGGATTCGGGCGAATCCAGCGTGGAGGCAGGATCGGCCGCGAAGAGAAAGCCTTCGCAGGGCGTCAGCATGACCGTGGGAGCGAACCGGTCGCCATCGCGGACCAGCATTCCGGTTTCCAGCATGAGGGTAAGCACCGGTGCCGGGACCCGTCCGGCGAGAATCCCGCCGTCCAGCGGCGCCCCCAGGAAAAACCAGCGCAAGAGGAGGTGCAGTGCGGTGGGTTCGGAGGTTCGCTCCAGGAGTTCCGGCAAGTTACCGAGGCGGCGCGAAGGGAGGTCGCGCAATAAGGGGTTCTGCCTGAATTGCTCGTGAGTGAAGCCGGTCTCTTTGAAAAACTCGAGAAGCGGCTGTGGATTCGCGGCCACGGGAGTGAGCATCGGGCGTCCTCACGACACTGTAGCGCAGAAAGCGCGGTGCGGCGAAATGCCGAACCAGGCTGCCCGCGCGCCGGGGAACGGCAGCATCCGGACCCATTTGGCATAAGCGGCAAGTTCTGGTACTGTGATATGCGAATGCGGCGATTGCAACCGGTGATCTGGACGAAGGGGACCTTTCTGACACCCCAACACCTGCAATTGCAGGATCGCTTTCTCGAGAGTCTGCTGGAATTTCGCCTGGAGAGTCTCTCCTTCCGGCCTTGGGGCTTCGCCACACTGCAAATCAGCCGGGAAGCTCTCACCGGCGGAGTGTTCGGCATCACCGGCGCGTCCGGGCTCCTGCCGGACGGGCTGATCTTCGATATCCCCGCGGCCGACAGTGCCCCGCCCCCCAAGGAACTGGCTCCATGCTTCGAGCCGGATCAAACCTCGCTTGACATCTACCTCGCTGTCCCGCAATACCGCGAGCGCGGCCTGAACGTGGCCCCTTCCACACGGGACAGCGGGGCGCGGTATCGCGCGGAAATCGAAGTGTTCCGGGACGAAAACACCGGCCTTTCCGAAAAGCCGGTCCAGGTGGCGCGTAAGAATTTGCGGCTGCTGGTGGAAGGCGAGAATCGTGACGGATACTCGACGCTGCGCGTGGCCCGGGTGCTGCGCAGCGAAACCGGCACCTTCCAGCTGGACCCGGGCTTCGTGCCGCCGCTGGTGGATTTCGCCGCCAGCCCTCACCTGGTTTCGATTGCGCGGCGCCTGGTGGAAATTCTCACCGCGCGCTCCAGCGCCATTTCCGGAATGCGCCGGCAGAAGAACCAGAGCCTGGCGGATTTCACCGCCGCCGATATCGCCAATTTCTGGCTGCTCTATACGGTCAATGCGGCCTTCCCGGTTTTCCGCCACCTCTTCGAGACCCGTAGCGGGCATCCCGAGGTGCTGTACAACGTGATGCTCTCGCTGGCCGGGGCGCTCTCTACGTTTTCCGCCGTCATCCACCCGCGCGATCTGCCGGCATACGATCACGACAACCTGGGAGTCTGCTTCACTGACCTGGACGAGAAGCTCCGCACGCTGCTGGAAACCGTGGTGCCCACCAACGTGGTGTCGCTGCCGCTGAAGCTGATTCAGCCGGCCATCTACGCGACATCACTCGACAACGAGAAGTACCTGATCAACACCCGGATGTACCTGGCGGTGAGCGCTGAAACCAGCCAGGCGGAGATCGTGGGCAAGACACCGCAGCTGGTCAAAGTCTGTTCGGCGAGCCACATCGAGCACTTGGTGCGGCAGGCGCTGCCCGGTGTGCCGCTGACCTACGCCGCGGCCCCGCCAAGCGCGATCCCAGTCAAGGTGAATCACCAATATTTCAGCCTGAGCCAGTCCGGGCCCGCGTGGGAAGCCGTTCAGCGCGCCCGCAATCTAGCCGCCTACGTCCCGGCCGAACTGCCCAATCCCCAACTGGAACTGATCATTTTGCTGCCACAGGCGGGCTAGGTCTTCGACCGTGTCCGGTGTGCCGCTTGCCGAGCCTGGTCAGAGGTGGATCAACCCGCGGTCGGCGAGTTGTCTGGCGATCGCGCAACACTCCCGGCGGACCAGGGCCGGATCGATGGATTGATCCGCGGCGAACTGGTTCGCGACCTCCGCCAGCGTCTTCCTGCCGTCGAGCAACGCGATGAAATCGGCGACCTGGGGCTGCACGGCCAGAGAATAGGGAAGGCCTTCGCCGAGCCGGAGGTCCACAGAGGTCAATTTCCATCCTTCGGGCGAAATTGCAAACTGCTTTTCCAGCCGGGCGGAGCCGGGTAGAGCCGGACGAGTGGCTAACAGTTGCTCATCCGCAGCGTGACTTTCCAGCACATCGCGGTTCTCGAAGGTGCGCCGCAAAGAGTCGCCGAACGGGCGCTTGGGATGGGGCAGCGCTTCCATGCGGATCCAGTTGCTGCCCTCACGCTTGCGGAGGACGACCATCCCTCCGTAAACCGCCTCCACCCGATTGCTTTTGAAATAAGCCTGCCACTGGTTAGCCAGGGCCGCTTGAGCTTCGGGCGTGGGCGCTTCCTCGCGGTCTTCCTGTAAACGAATCAGGGCGTAATCGGCGGCCGATTTCACATAATTGACCAACACCCCGACATCGCAGCCGAGGCCTTCGAACCATTCTTTCAGCCTGTCCTGCCAGGGCTGGCCGTAGAGTTGCACCCACTCGACCAGCATCTGGCAGTAGCCGTTTTCATTGAGGTGCTCGGGCGCCTCCCGGATCAGGCTCCGGCAGAAGTCGTCGAGCTCCATACTGTTGTCGCTGTACGCGCGACGGACCGACGGGGTGACGAAAAAAGGAGGATTCGCGAGTATCAGGTCGAAGCGTTCGCCTCTCACCGGTTCGAAGGCGTTGCCCTCGCGAAACTCCACGTTGGTCAGGCCGTTCAAGGCGGCATTGAACACACAGAACTCGCGTGCGCGCGAGTTCAGGTCGGTGGCGACCACACTACCGCTGTGCGATGCCGCCGCCAAAGCAAGGACTCCATTGCCCGTGCCGAGGTCGAGCGTGCGCCCGACGCGGGTCTGGATGGACAGGTGATAACAGAGCAACGTGGCGGGGTTGGGCCAGAGGATCGTATTCGCCCTCAAAGTTCCCGTCGCCGAGACGGCGTGATCGGAAAGGATCAGATACTCGGCAAAAGGGGAGACGCGCGCGGTAGACACCAGGCTGCCGTCTTTCGCGACCAATAATCCGGCTTTGAGAAACAGACCGATCATCCGCTGCGGAATCAGCTCGGCGGCGGCAGCGGTCTCCACCGGAGTGCCGACCCAAAACCAGCGAAAGAGAGTATTCAGGCGCGAGGGCTCGAGCAGGATGCCGAGCAGATACAGTTTCAGCAGGTAAAGCTGGGGGATTCCGGCGGCGCCGAAGCGGTCCTGCAAGGCTTGCGTGGTGTAGCCGGAATCCCGGAAGAAATCGCGGAATTCCTTGCCCTCTTCCGGGCTAAGACATTGCAGCATAACGAATCGGTTCCGGCGGCGACTGAGTGTACAATACCCCGCTAACGCCGCACCAGCAGAAACACGACAAGTCCGCCTATCAGAAAGATTACCAGCCCCAGAATTGCCAGCAGCAGGATGTTGGGGGTGGGCGCCTTGACTGGCGCCGGCGGTTGCGGCATGGAGAACTGGGGCGCCGGCGGGGGCTGGGGAATCGGAGGCTGCACCATGCCGGGGTACTGGGGAACATTCGCATGCGGCATGGCGGGCATGTTCGCTTGCGGCATCTGCGGCATGTGCGGGTACGCGGGCGCGTGTGGCGTCGCGGGAGCGGCGCCGCCCGGGGTCGAGGCAATCGCCATCATGCGCGTGTACTCGCTGGGTCCCTGCTGGGGGCTGGGCGTCTGACTCTGCTGCGGCACCGATGGAATCGCGAACGCCTGGGTCGCGCCGGCCGGCCCGGCATACCGCGGCGGTGGCGGCGGAGCCGCCGACGGTCCAGGCGCGGCGGGGAATCCGGATACTTCCGGCAGATTCGGTCCCTGGCTTCCCGGGGACGGAGCCTGGAAGAACCGCGTGAATTCGCCGCCTTGTGGACGGCTCTCCGGCGGCACAGGCGATGCGGGTTGAAGCATGCTAGCGAGTTCGTCGGCCTGCGCGGGCGGCGGCGGTGGAGGCGGCCAATCCCCATGCGCTGGCGCAGACGGCATTTGAGATTGAAACATGCGCGTGAAGTCGCCGGGGGAACCGGAAGCCGCCGGAGGCGGTAAAGGCGCCGCCGGCTCCGCCATCGGCGTGCCCGGCGCCCGAAACAATCGGGTAAATTCTCCCGGTCCCGATCCTGTAGGTGGGGGTGAGGACGGACTGGCGGGCGATGCGGCAGGGTGCGGCACGGTGGAAGGCGGTGGCGCCGGCGCCTGAAATAGCCGCGTGAACTCGCCCGGCTGCGATTCGGCCCGCGGCAAAACCGGCTTTGCGGCAACCGGCGGAGCGGCCGGCGGGGCGGCAGGCGGTGCGGCGGGCCGCGGCTGTGCCGGCTGCGCCGGCGAGAGCATCGGCTGCGTGACATCGGCGTTCGCCGAAGGCACTGGCGATGCCGGCGCGGCCGCAGGAGCCACGGGCGCCTGGAATAATCGCGTGAACTCGCCGGGCTGCGATTCGGCCGGCGGCGAAACTGGCGTTGCGGCAACCGGTGGAGCGGCCGGTGGAGCGGCAGGCGGTGCGGCCGGCCGCGGTTGTGCCGGCTGCGCTGTTGAAAGCATCGGCTGCGTGACATCGGCGTTCGCCGGAGGCGCTGGCGATGCCGGCGCGGCCGCAAGAGCCGCCTGCGCCTGGAACAGTCGCGTGAACTCTCCCGGCTCGGAACTCAATGGCGGCGTGGATGGCGATGCAGGCGATGGGGCGGCTGGCGACGCCATCATCTGGCCGGTGGACGTCGGCTGCGGCTTGCGGAACATTTCGGTGAAGGCGCCGGGCTCCGCTGCCGAGGCGGGCGCGGTTGAGGGCTCCGGAGCTGGCGGATCCGCGGCCGGCCTTATCGTGGGAACCCTCCATACGCCCGCACGAGTGAGTTTCTGAGCCTCCATTGCCCCGGAGCGTTCCTGGTCGTTGAGCCACTCCGACAAGTGCTGGAAAGGCGGGGCGACGGTCACCACGTACTGCGTCCCATCGCTGTCGTGTCCGACTTCGACGATCAGCCCCGACGCATGCGCTGGAAGGGCTCGCAGCCGGGCCAGAAGCCCCTGATTCTCCGGAGTCTGTCCGCCCACCAAAAGGTGCACGGTCACATCGCGCCCGGGGCCGCTCTGCCGAGCCCGGAAGCTCTTTGGGCCTTCTCCAGGCAGTGGCTCAATCAACTCGTATTTTTGTTGGAAGTCCATAGGGCCGCTCCGCTTCCATCTGACATCGTACCGCGGCTGACGTAAACTCAGCGCCACGCCCAGCCGCTTATGCTACCCTAATCCGGAACGGCGTTATGAATTTGTTATCGAGGGTGGTGTGGTCGGAAGGCATGTACCTGGGACCTCACCACTTCCAGGTACAGAGCCGCTACTTCGAAGATTCCATCCAGTTCGCCACCTCGTCGCTCTGGTTCTCTTCCTATGGCTTGACAGGTGTGGAACTCGATGCCGAAGCGCTCCATAACGGCACCGTTTCCCTGCTCCACGCACGCGGAGTTTTCCAGGACGGCCTGCCCTTCGATATGCCGGATAGCGATGCGCTGCCGGAACCGCGCGCTATCGCCGACCTGTTTCCGCCCACGCGCGACGGCATCGTCGTCATGCTTGGGATCCCACCGCGCAAAGCGAACGGCTTCAACTGCTCGCCGGAAGGCGAGGGCGCGGACGCCCGCTACACCGCCGAGCCGCGCGTTCTGCACGATGAGAATACGGGCGCCGACGAGCGCACGGTGCACCTGGGCCGCAAGAACCTGCGTCTGCTGCTCGATACCGAACCGGCAGGCGACCTGCTGACCATGCCATTCGCGCGCGTAGTGCGGGACGGCGCCGGACACTTCACGTACGACGCCAATTTCATCCCGCCGGTGCTGCGAATTTCCGCCTCCACCCGGCTCATGCTGCTGGTGCAGCGCCTCATCGAAATTCTGGACGACAAGAGCGCCACCATCAGCCTCGGCGCGCGCAACACGTCCGGCGGCCGCGCCGAGTTCTCCACCCGCCAGATCGCCAGCTTCTGGCTGTTGCATGCCGTGAATTCCTCCTTGACGCCGCTGCGCCACCAGCTCATCGCCAAGCGCGGCCATCCCGAAGAACTGTTCGTCGAGATGTCGCGCCTCGCTGGCGCCCTGTGCACCTTCGCTCTCGATTCGCACCCGCGCGACCTGCCGCTCTACGATCACGACAAGCTGAGCGATTGCTTCGAACAGCTGGACCGCCACATTCGCACTCACCTGGAAATCATCGTCCCCACAAACTGCGTTTCGATTCCGCTGAAACGCGTGGAGGATTACTACTACGAAGGCGACATCACCGACCAGCGTTGCCTGGGCCGTTCGCGGTGGCTGCTTGCCCTTCGCGCCCGAATGGGCGATGCCGACCTGATGGCCAAAGCGCCGCCGCTCATCAAGGTCTGCAGCCCGGCCTTCGTGCGGGAACTGGTGAAACGGGCCCTCCCCGGAATGGCGCTGACTCATCTGCCGGTGCCGCCGGCGGCGGTCTCCGCCAGGCTGGAGACGCAATATTTCGGTTTAAGCAAGGGCGGCCCCTGCTGGGACCACATGAGTACAACTCGCAAGGTGGGAGTATACGTCCCCGGTGAGTTTCCCGAACCCGAAGTTGAGATTCTAGTCGTGCTGGAGAACTAATATGACCCCTTCAGCCAATATCCGAAGGCCGGACAATCTGCCGCTCATTTTCCAGGAAGTCTTCACGGCCATCGAACGGCTGCGCTCGAATCGCCAGGGCGTCACCGATTCGCAGTCCTTCCGGCACCATACCCGCGAGGCGCTCAAGACTGCCGCCAGCCAGGCGCTGGCCGCCGGTTACCCGTCCGAAGACGTCAAGTTCGCCACCTTCGCCACGGTCGCATTCCTGGATGAATCCGTCCTGAATTCGCAGAACCCGGTTTTCACCGACTGGCTCCGCAAGCCGCTGCAGGAGGAGCTGTTCGGCACTCACATCGCGGGCGAGGTCTTCTTTCAGCATTTGCAGCAACTCCTCGGTCGAAACGATTCTGCGGACCTCGCGGATGTGCTCGAGGTCCACTACCTTTGTCTGCTGCTTGGTTTCGGCGGGCGCTACAGCGTCGGCAATCGTGGAGAGCTGGCGCAGGTCATGAGTCTCACGGCAGAAAAGATCCGCCGCATCCGCGGCCCGTTCGGGCAGTTTTCGCCGGCCTGGATGCTGCCCCAGGAAAGTGTGGCCATCCGCTCGGACCCCCTGGTGCGAAAGTTAGGTTTCCTGGCCCTGGCATGTGCGGTCTTGATGCTGCTGCTTTTCGGCGTCTACAAGCTCACCCTGGGTTCGGGAGTGTCGGACGTTCAAGCCATCGCCACTACGGCGCGATAGTTAGGAGATCCACGTGACCATTCTCTTCATTTTGCTCGCGGTTGCGGTGGTGGCCCTGATCGTCCTGGTCATCCTTTTCTTCCTCAAAAAGAAGAAAGCCAAGGCGGCCGCCGCTCAGTCGGGCGAACCCGCCGGGCCCGGCGGAGACGAGATTTCGGTGCTGGTGCATGCGGCCGAGGCCAAGCTATCCGCCGCCAAGCTCGAACAGGGCGCCAAAATCGGCAACCTCCCGGTTTTCGTCCTGATGGGCCAGGCCGGCAGCACCAAGACCAGCGTCATGCTTCACTCCGGGCTCGACGCGGAGCTGCTGGCCGGCCAGATCTATCAGAATGCCGACGTCGTGCCGACGCGAGCCGCCAACCTGTGGTTCTCGCGCCGCAGCATCTTCGCCGAGGCAGGCGGCGGACTGCTGGCGGATTCGGGCCAGTGGAATCGTTTCGTCCGCCGGCTGCAGCCGCGCTCCTCGGTGGTCGGCAAGGGCGGCCAGGCGCCGCGCGCGGCGATGGTCTGCTTTGACAGCGAGACCTTCACCCGCGCCGGCGCGCAGGAAGCTGTGGTGAATGCCGCTCGCACCTTGCGCGCCCGTCTGGGCGAGATTTCCCAGACGTTCGGCATCAACCTCCCGGTCTATGTGCTGTTCACCAAGATGGACCGGCTGCCGTTCTTTACCGAATACGTGCGCAACCTGAGCAACGACGAGGCTACCCAGGTGGTCGGCGCGACTCTTCCACTCCTCACGGGCCGCAGCGAAGGCGTGTACGCCGAAGAGGAGACCGCGCGCCTGACCGGCAACTTCGAGCGCCTGTTCCGCTCCCTGGCGGATGCCCGCCCGGAGCTCCTGGTGCGCGAGACCGACCCCGCGACGCTGCCCGCCACTTACGAGTTTCCCCGCGAGTTCCGCAAGATTTGTCCCACCCTGGTGCAGTTCCTGGTGGATTTGTGCCGGCCCAGCCAGTTGAGCGTGGGGCCGATTTTGCGCGGATTCTACTTCACCGGCGTGCGGCCGATCATTATCAACGAGACCGCCCCGGTTGCCGCGGCGGCGCCACAGCAGCAGGGCGCCTACGGGCGGGCCGCCGGCGCCACCGGCATCTTCAAGGCGGATCCACAGGCGCAGGCCGCCCAAGCCACGCCGCGGCAGGTGGTCGGCACCCGCAAGGTGCCCCAATGGCTCTTTCTCAGCCACTTCTTCAGCGAGATTCTGCTCTCCGACCGTGCCGCGATGGGCGCCAGCGGCGCCAGCACCAGGACGAGTTTCGCGCGCCGCGTGCTGTTCCTGGCGGCTGCCGTGCTCTGCCTGGCGCTTTCGATCGCTTTTACGGTTTCGTTCTTCAATAACCGCGGCCTCGAAACGCGCGTGCGCACCGCAGCGGAGGGCAGCGCGCCCACCACCGTGACAGGCGCCAATCTCGCGCAGGTCGAAGGTCTGCGGAAACTGGAGGCGCTCCGCCAATCGCTCGAAACGCTGCTCCACTACCGGCGTGAGGGCGCTCCGTTGTCGTACCGCATGGGCCTTTTTGTGGGGAACGATCTCTATCCTGAAGCGTGGCGCATTTATTTCGACCGCTTCCGCCAGTTGCTGTTCGCGCAAACGCAAAACGGCATTCTGCAGGGGCTAAGCGGCCTGCCCGCAACTCCGGGACCGGAGTACAGCCCCACTTACGATGCGCTGAAAGCTTATCTGATCACTACCTCCCACCACGAGCACAGCACCAGCCAGTTTCTTTCGCCGGTTCTGATGAAGTGGTGGACTGCCGACCGCACCATCGATCCCGAGCGCCAGCAGCTCGCCCAGAAGCAATTCGATTTCTATTCCGACGTACTCAAGGACGAGAATCCGTACTCGGAAGCAAACGACGCTTACACGATCGAAAAAGCGCGTCGATATCTGAGCCAGTTTGCCGGCACCGAACGCGTTTACGCGTTCATGCTGTCGGATGCCGGCAAGCGCAATCCGCCTATCAACTTCAATCGCCAGTTCGCCGGATCCGCCCAAACGGTGTTGGAGACGTACGAAGTACCCGGCGCGTTTTCCAAGGGCGGATGGGCTTTCATGAAAGACGCTATCCAGCACCCCGACCGGTACTTCAGCGGCGAGCAGTGGGTCCTGGGCGACCAGGCCTCAGCAAACATCGATCGCGCCAAGCTGGCGCAGGATCTGCGTACCCGCTACAACGCCGACTTTATGCTGAAGTGGCGGACCTACGTCAAGTCAGCCTCGGTGGTCCGCTACGCCGGCCTGGCGGACGCTTCGCAGAAGTTGACCCAGCTTTCCGGCAACCAGTCGCCGCTGCTGGAGTTGTTCGCGCTGGCATCGCAAAACACGGCCGTGGACGATCCGGATGTGAAGGCGGCGTTCCAGCCGGTGCAGACCGTGGTACCGCCGGAGGCCACGGACCGGTTCATCCTGCCGCCCAACCAGAACTATGTCAACGCGCTGGTGACGCTGCAGGCATCTCTGGAGTCGATTGCAACCCAGGGTGGAACCCCCAACGACGCGGCCGCCGCTCCGACTCTTCAGAACGCCACGCAGGCCAAGGTCACCACGCGCCAGATGGCACAAGCCTTCCGCATCGATTCCGAGACTCATATCGAAGCTGGAGTGCAGAAACTCCTGGAAGATCCCATCGTTTACGTGGAAGGCCTGCTGCGCGCACTCGGGCCGGCGGAGTTGAACGGCAAAGGCAAGTCGCTGTGCGGACAGTTTCACGCGGTGTTGAGCAAATATCCGTTCAATGCCAACGCCACCGTGGAGGCCACCGTGGCGGACGTCAACGGGCTCCTGCGCAAGCCCGACGGGGCCCTCTGGAGTTTCTACGATCAGAATCTGCAGAAGCTGCTGGTCAAACAAGGATCGCAGTTTGCTATCGGTCCCTCGGGGGGCGTGAACCCGGCTTTCCTCAACTTCTTCAACGCAGCTACGGCGTTTTCCGATGCTATCTATGCAGGCGGCGCGCAGGACCCGCATTTCACTTACACACTCAAGCCGGAACCTTCGAAGAATATCCAGACCGTGAACCTGTTGATTGACGGGCAGGGCCTCAGTTACTCGGGCGGCGCGGCCACACCCAAGCAGTTCACCTGGCAGGGAGACGGCTCGCACGGTGTGAAAGCTTCGGTCAAACTCGGCGGCCCGGATATCTCGTTCTCGGATGCCGATGGCATCTGGGCGGTATTCCGCTTCTTCAACCGGGCCGACCATTGGACTCCCGCCGGCGCCGGTTATTCGCTCGAGTGGATCATCCGCGCCGGCAAGGACCCGATGAAGGTGAACGGCGAGCCCCTCATCGTCCACTTTGAACTCGACATGGCCGGCGCGCCGGCAGTCTTTCAGGCCGGCTATTTCTCGCGCCTCGCCTGCGTATCGGACGTCGCGCGCTAAAGGACGCAACCGAGCCGCGACCGCGCAACGGAGCCGCGACCGGAGGGAGCGGTCGCGGTATTATTACGAAACGAGGCCGATATGTCCGAACGCATCTCGAAAGTTTCCGTCGGCATCGAAGTCGGCGAGGGCACCCAGCCAATCCGGAGCGTGCCCGAGGCCGAAACGCCATTTCGCATCCTGATCCTCGGGGATTTCAGCGGCCGCGGTGTTCGCGGCGAACGGACGCCCATCGCTGGACGCCGCCCTATCGCGGTGGATAGCGACAATTTCGACCAGGTGCTCTCGTCGCTTTCGCCTTCCGTCCAGCTCCCTCAGGCGACGCTGCGGTTCCGCGCGCTTGGCGACTTTCATCCCGATCACATCTATCAGCACACCGATCTCTTCCAGAAGATTGCGAACCTCCGCAACCAGCCGGCGCCCGTTCCAGCGGCGCCTCGGGAAAAATCGCAGCCCGCCGCGCCTGCGACTGTGGCGTCTGCCCGGAGTCTTCTCGAAAGCATGATGGCGCAGGCCGACGAAGAGCCCGCGTCCCGCGTGGTGGAGGAACCCGACGCGATGGCCGCGTTCCTCAAGAAGGCGGTCGCACCGCATCTGGCGCCGCGCCAGGATCCCCGGCAAAAGGAGTGGGCCGCGCGCGTCGACGCGGCAGCGGGCGAGCAGATGCGTGCCATCCTGCACCACCCGCATTTTCAGTCGCTCGAAGCCTCATGGCGGGCGGTCGCCATGCTGGTCGACCGGCTCCAGCCGGACACCGATCTCAAGATCTACGTGTTCGACGCCACGCTCGAAGAACTGATGGCCGACGCCCTTTCACTCGAACGCTGCCTCGGCGGTTCTTCAGCCCCCTGGGCGTTGATCGTGGGCAACTTCGTTTTCGGCCGGACCGCCGAGGATGCCGCCAACCTGCAATGGCTGGGCCGCGTTGCCGCCTCGTTGGGCGCGCCGTTTCTGGCCGAAGCGGTGCCTCCTTCCGATCCCGGCCCGGGCTCGCAGTGGCAGGAACTCGTCCACTCTCCAGAAGCCCGCTGGATCGGCCTCGCCTTGCCGCGATTCCTGCTGCGCCTGCCTTACGGGAAAGACACTTCGCCTGCCGAGCAGTTGGACTTTGAAGAGATGCCGGAGAGCGTCCACGCGCATTATCTCTGGGGCAACCCGGCATGCTTCTGCGCCTGCGTCCTCGGCCTGGCCTTCCGCAGCGACGGCTGGCAAATGCGTCCCGCGCTCCATCGGGAGATCGGAGGCCTGCCGCAACACATCTACCGCGCCGATGGCGAATCCGTGGCCAAACCCTGCGCCGAAGTGCTGATGACCGATACCGATGCCGAATTCATTGTGAGCAACGGATTCATGCCGCTGGCTTCGATGAAGGACCAGGATTCTGTCCTGCTCGTCCGCCTGCAATCCATCGCCGATCCCCCCGCGTCCCTGTACGGGAGATGGGCCGGGCACAGCTAGCGCGCATTTCTGCGGTTCCGCCAATGTGGCGCAGGCAGTCCTGCCTGCCGTGTCGAGATTCCTCTCGACATTTCCTGTTGTTCGCGCGACGCTAGTGGCCTAGAAAATTCTCCAGCTTCGAAACTTCGCGATCAGCGAGGTCGAGATTCCGCTTGGCCGCCTGTGCGTCGTTATTCTTGACAGCCGCCTCGGTCTCGTCGAGGTAGTACTCCATCCGCTGCTCCGCAGTGGCCATATCGGCTCGCAGCCCAAGTCCCGAACGGGCCTGTTGGCGGCGCAGGTTGTCGAGGCTGGTCTTGACGGTTCTGGCGCGCACGCCGAGAAGCATGAACTGCTCCCGGACTTCTCTCAACTCTTCAGCTGCTTTCGCCGCGTCGGCGGCCGACGGCTGTGAAGCGGCTTCGTTGGGCCGGGAGGCGGGCTGTTGCGCAGGCGCCGCTGGTTGTTCGGCGGGCTGCGCTGCCGGCTGAGAAGAGCTTGGCGGAATTCCGCGGCGCTGCTGCTGAGCCGCCCCGGAAGGCCTGGCCGCGGGAGACGATGCGCGCGGCTCTGGGTTCCCGGCAGGCGCCGGTGTCACAGGCGTTGGGCTCGCCGGCTCCGCGGCGGCAGGCTGGGTCGCCGGACTCGCGGGTGGTTGCGCCACATCCGCCGGCGACGTCGCGGGTGCCGGATTCTGGATCGGAACACCCTGCGCGGCAGCGTGACGAAACTTCGGGATTTGCGTCGCTACAACCACCAGCACGGCAATGGTCACGAGCGATCCCAGCGCGATCCACAGGCCACGGTGGCTGCTCGCCGCCTGAGGAGGCGGAGGCGCCACACGAGCCTGCACCGGGACGGCAGCGGCTACGGTCGGTTGCGGGACGGGAATCGGAGCAGTCGGCGCCGCTGCAGCCTGCCGCGGATTGCTCACGGTGAGCAACGCGGAGCGCATCGCGTCCGCCGTCTGGAACCGCTTCGCGGGATCCTTCTCGAGCGAGAGCAGAATGATCTCGCTCAGTGCCGGGGGCAGGTTCGGCGAGATCTGGATCGGCGGCGGCGGGTTGGCCTGCAGGTGCGCCGCCATGATGGAGTACTCGCTATCTCCCTGGAACGGCCGCGCGCCGGTGCACACTTCGTAAAGCGAAACGCCCAGCGAATACAGGTCCGAGCGCGCGTCGAGATCCACGGCGCCCTTGATCTGCTCGGGCGACATGTAGTACAACGACCCCACCGTCTGTCCGGTCTGCGTCAGCTTACGGTCCTGCTGCATCTTGGCGATGCCGAAGTCCATCAGTTTTACGACGCCGTTGGCCGTGATCATCATGTTCGCCGGCTTGAGGTCGCGATGGATTATGCCGCGCGCGTGGGCGTAGGAGAGCGCCGAAAGCACCTGCGTCATGTAGTCCACCGCCTGATCGATCGGAACCCTGCCGGAGGCCATCATGCTCTCCAGCGTGACGCCCTCCACGTACTCCATCAGCATCAGCAGTTGATTCTCCACGCGGAGTGCTGTGTGCAGCACGGCGATGTTAGGGTGTTCGAGACTTGCCTGCACCTTGATCTCGCGCATGAAGCGGTTGGCGAGATCGGGATCGCTGTCCAAATCCGGCAACAGCACTTTCATCGCTTCGACGCGGTCGGAAATGGCATTCCGGACCTTATAGACACGACCCATACCGCCGGCGCCGAGAACCTGCAGAACCTCGTAATCGCCAACGCGCGAACCGACGTCGTAGTTCATGGGAAGCTCCTCTCAGTTCTGGACCTGGCCGCCCACCTTGGCGGGAGCCGGCCCGGTGTGTTTTGCAAGGGCGGTTTGTTTGTCCGCCTCGGCGATCAGCGCATCGCCGAGCGCACCCTCGACGCGCCGAATCCGCTTGCCAGCGGTCGCATCGCGGATCTCATTGCCAACGCACATAACCATGGGCCTGCCAAGCGCCTTGACTCCCGACGTTAGGCCCTTGTCCCAACTCATTATAGTTTGCGATTACCGCGTGCGATACGTTTATTTCCCCCAAAATGCGGCGGCTTCCCAAGACGAACGGCGGGGACAGCAGCTATACTGATCCGGTGCCGGAATCCCTCACCGTCGAGGAAGCCTTAGCTCTGGCGCGTGACCTGGCGCGGTCGGGCGACCTGACCAACGCCGCCCAAATCTGCGTCAAGGTTTTGCAGGCGGTGCCGGACCAGTCACAAGCGCTCTACTTGCTTGGGATGACCGCCTTGCAGGAAGGCCATCCGGTGGAAGCGGCGGAATTGCTGCGCCTAGCCGTCCAGTCCGATCCGCACTACGCGGCGGCATCGAACGACCTTGGCAGTCTGCTGGCGCTGCAGGGTAAGCTCGCCGAAGCCGCCGCCTGCTACCGCCGGGCGATCGCGGAGACGCCGGACTTCGCCGAGGCGCATAACAATCTGGGCAATCTTCTGCAGATGACGGGCTCGCTCGAAGAAGCGGTGGCCCGCTATCGCACCGCGGTGGGCCTGCGGCCTGGCTACGCCGAGGCGTTCCGCAACCTGGGCAGCGCTTTGCGCCGGCTTGGCAGGCCGGACGAGGCCGCGATGGCGCTCCGTACGGCGATCGAGATCGATCCGAAGTTCACTGCGGCGATATCCCAACTGGCGCACCTATTGAAGGAGCTTTGCGATTGGACACAGTTAGACGATCTGGCGGCGAAACTGGTCGAGATTGTCGAGGCGGGGTCCGCGGCGGCAAATCCATTCGTGTTTCTGAGCCTTGACACCACACCGCGCGAGCAGTGGCTGTGCGCGAAACGGTGGGCTGAGGGATTGGGCGCGATCGCGGAACGGCCCGCGGCCTCCAAAGGCAAGGACCGAATCACGATCGGCTACCTGTCCGCGGACTTTCAGGAGCACTCGACCGCGCACCTGACCGCGGAGCTGTTTCATTTGCATGATCGCGGGCGGTTTCGGGTGATCGGGTATTCCTATGGGCGGGACGATGGCAGCGCGGCCCGCCGGCAGTTGAGGGAGTCGTTCGACGAGTTCGTGGATCTGCTCGATTGTTCGCACGCTGAATCCGCCGGCCGGATTCGGGCTGACGGGGTGGACATTCTGGTGGACCTGAAGGGCTACACGACCGATGCGCGGCCGGAGATACTCGTTTTCCGGCCGGCGCCGGTTCAGGTGACCTACCTCGGCTATCCCGGCACCATGGGAAGCGACGCGTTGGACTATGTGTTGGTTGACCGGCAAGTGGTGCCGGCGGACGAGCAGCCGTACTTCACCGAACAGCTGGTGCACCTGCCGGATTGCTACCAGGTGAACAACCGCCGGCGGCCGATTGCGCCGCGCACGCCGGCGCGGGCGGAGTGCGGACTGCCGGAAACGGGGTTCGTGTTCTGCTGCTTCAGCGCTGCATACAAGATCACAGCGCCCGTTTTTGATATCTGGATGCGGCTCCTCGGGGGCATACCGGGAAGCGTGTTGTGGTTGCTCGAACCGCATGCGACGGCGATGGCGAACCTGCGGCGCGAGGCGGAATCGAGACTCGCTGGAGGGGCCGCGCGGTTGGTGTTCGCGCCTTCGCTGCCGAACCCGGAGCACCTGGCCCGCTTTGCGGTCGCCGATCTGTTTCTCGACACGCTTCCTTACAACGCGCATACGCTCACGAGCGACGCGCTTTGGGGTGGATGCCCGGTAATCACATGCTCGGGCCGGGCGTTCCCAGGGCGCGTGGCGGGGAGCCTGCTGCGAGCGGCCGGGCTGCCGGAACTGGTGACCCAATCGCTGGCGGATTACGAGGCCCTCGCGTCGCAGCTTGCGCTTGATCCGGAACGGTTACGGACGATCCGCGGAAAGCTGCAGTTGAACCGGCTGACGACGGCGCTGTTCGACAGCCGCCGGTTCACCCGTCACTTGGAATCCGCGTACGAAACCATGTGGCGCATGCGCCTGGCCGGGGAATCGTCGCGGCCTTTCGCGGTGGCTCCGATCGACTGAGCAGGTTCCCGCCACACATGCACCCTCCGGAAGTGGCCGGCCGAATTCCGGCCACTCGCAGACTCGTTTCGGTCACTTCGGCTGGAACTTGAAATCGGAAATCGCGATCTCGTCGCTCCCCTGGATCAGGAATCCGAATTTGCCTTGCGTGAAATCGCGGCCCGGCTCGGCAAAGGTATCGAGCACTTTCCACTCTTCGCCCACGCGCGCCTCTTGCACCAGGCGATCCGATGCCACCTCGATCTGAATCGTGAACGTCTTTTGATTTCCCAGATTGTGCGGCGTCTTGGGTACTCGCTCCAGCCGCTGGCCATTCTTGACTACCCAGGCCCTGAAATTCTTCTGGTCCAGCTCGAAGAGCAGGTAGTTCTTGGCGTCGAGATACTGGAGGCACCAGCGGATCTGGCCTGTGCGGAACACGCCGCCGCCTTTGACCAGTCCCACCTTAAACGTGAGGACGCCCTTGGGCGGCGGCTTAAAGGGCACGAATCCACCACCCTTGTGGACCCAACTGTCGCCGTCCTTGGTCCAGCTCTGCGGGTCCTCGAACAATGCCATCGCGTTTGCTACCACGGGTGGAGGCGCCTGCCGTTCCCGAGACAGAGTGAATTCCACTTCCCGGCTTTCGCCCGCGGCCAGTTGAACGCGGGTTGTAAATTCGAGGAACCCCGGTGCGCTCGCCAGGAACGTGTAGGTCCCCTGAGGCAACTCGATTTGATTCCCGCGGACTTCGTGCGACTCCGTTTCCTCGCCGCGGCGGTAACTGACGGTTGCCGATGCAGGGTTGCGTGTGAGCCGGATAGTGCCGTTGGCAACAGCCAACACGACGTCCGCGCCCGACAGCACCACAGCCTGGCCTGCCTGGAAGGATCGCTGCAGCCGCTTCGGCTGGTGCTGCTCGCGCCGCAGTTCGATTGTGTGGTCGCCTGGCTGGATTTCACTAACGTCGAACGATCCGTCCGGTCCCACAGCGCCGGCGACCTTCTGATCGACCAGGACTTCGGTGCCGGCCATCGCACCGTGGATTTGGAGCGAACCGAATTGCGGCTGCGGTTTCAGGGTGAACTGCAGGCGCACTTCGGCGCCTTTCTTCACGTCGACGGTTTGCGCCGGTTCGTCCTGAAAACCGCTCTTCGAAACCCGCACCGCGACCTTGCC
>Ga0209415_10007529_pt1 | contig 19003 bp, 16 predicted proteins | sample PeaSoiSIISIP2007_FD_187696 | JGI IMG/M metagenome (GOLD analysis project Ga0209415, IMG submission 187696) | Peat soil microbial communities from Weissenstadt, Germany - SII-SIP-2007 (SPAdes) (version 2) | ecosystem: Environmental > Terrestrial > Soil > Wetlands > Peat | place: Germany...
GAGGCACCGGAACGCGCCTCGGGGGGGAGCCGCCGCCGCCGCCGCCCGGAGCCCCCGGCGGCGGTGAACGACCCGCTCACGTTCCTGACGTTCGTGACCGACAACCCCGTCGGCTCGACCGTCGAGGGCACCGTGGCCTCGTTCGTCTCCCACGGCGCCATGGTCGACGTGGGGGGGATGCTCTGCTACCTGCCGCTGAGCGGGCTGGGTGACCCGGCGCCGCGTCGGGCCCGCGAGGTCGTGGAACGGGGGGAGCAGATCCGCCTCACCCTGGTGGCCCTGGACCCGCCGCGCCGCGGGGCGGAGCTCGCCCTGCCCGCTCTGGCAACGGCGCGCCAAGTGCCCACGCCCGGTGGTGAAGGTGAGGATGACGTCGAGGGTGCGGGGGGACGCCAGGCCGGGCCCGCTCCCAGCGCGGGCAGACGGGGCGCCCGGGGGGCGCGGCGATCGGGGACCAGCCGGGTGCCCGGCGCGCCGTCCCGCGCGCCGCGCACGGACGAGGTCGGCTGAGGGGAGCAGGGACCCCAGCTGCGCTCCGGCAGCTGCCAGCACGCAACGTCGTCCACGGGATCACCCGCCCCCGCTCCCGAGCGTGGGCCAACCCACTGATACCACAATAGGTGGTCGTGGCCCTTCAGTTTTACCACGGATAGTGCCGATGACGTGGGCCGTGGGCAGCAGACCAGAAGCCTCTAGCCGAGTGGGGCTCGACAGCCGCCCAGCTGGCAAAGGCTCGGCCGACTGAACCGAAGAAGGACCCGACATGCACGTCAAGGAGACCTTGGGCCGTCTGGGCCGCCACATCCCCCGCCACGGGAGCACGAAGGAGGTGCTCATCATGGAGGCACCCCAGGCGAAAGGCAGTGAGTCCTGGCGCTACACCCAGGCGCGTTGGAGTTCGACCGACTTCGACGACCCCTGGCCCACGCGCGGCTGAGCCTGCGGCCGCGCGCCGACGTGAGCGGTCGGGCACCCCGCCCCCCGACCACCCGGAGGGGTGCCCGACCGGCTCCGTCACGGCGGCAGAAAACCGTCAAGGTTGTCGGTGATCGTGTCGATCCCCGAGTGGTGGCGACAACCGGCCACATGAGGGGATCCCGACAGCCGACGGCCGTCGTGCCCGTTGTGCCCGCGCCCTGGCGCCCGGGCCCCACAGGCACAGAGCCGGGCCAGGCGGACGCGGCCGGGTCGGTGGCGTCGACGCCTCGGGTAGGCGAGGCCCTCCGAGAACCATCGGGGGACAGGGAGAGCGAGGGATGGTGATGCAGGGCCGAGCAGCCGGGCGCGAGGAAGACGGCTTCGGACTGATCGACGCCATGATCTCGCTGGCGGTGCTGCTCGTCATCCTGACCGCCACGTCGTACCTGGTCGACAACGTGGTGCAGCAGGCCGCCTCGTCGCGCGAGAAGGTGGCCGCCACCGAGCTCGCCGAGCAGTGGCTGGAACAGATCTCGAACGCGCCGATCTCGAGCCTGCAGGGCTACATCTCCCGAGACGTCCAGCTCACCTCGACGCCGGTGCCGGTGGGCAACGTCAACTACACGGTCTGGGGTCACCTCGAGTGGGCCGACACCGGCGCCACGCAGAGCCTGTGCGCCTCGGGGAACCCGCCGCAGGTCATCCGGGCCACCATCACGGTCAAGTGGAACAACGGCCAGTCGGCGGGCGAGACCTCCGTCATCAACCCGCCCTACGGCACCGTCATCCCCGGCGACGGCTTCCTGTCGATCCAGATCCAAGGGCGCAACCCCCCGTCCCCGCCGTCGGACAAGCCCAACCTGACCAACGTGGGGGTCACGGTGACGCCCCCGTCTCCGGGCTCCCCGGTGACCTACAGCCCCGACCAGTTCGGCTGCGTCTACCTCCAGGAGCCGACGGGCACCTACGGCGTGAGCCTGTCGAGCCCCTCGGGTGGGCCGACGTTCATCGACAACCAGGAGAACCTGTCGCCCAGTCAGCCGAGCAACGCCGGGGTGATCCCCGTCCAGCCCGCCATCAACGTGGCCGTGGCCGGGCTCGCCTACCCGGCGACCTTCCACTACGACGAGGCGGGCACGGTCACCTTCTCCCCCTCGGCCGCAGCCCCGGCGGCGGGCGGCATGCCGATCTCGGTGAGCAACGGGGGGAACCTGCAGAACGGCAGCACGTACATCGCCGTGCCGGCGGGCGCCACGGCGACGTCGGCCCCGCTGTTCCCGTACTCCACCTCGTACTCGGTGTGGTACGGCGACTGCAAGAAGGTCGGGAGCCAGCCCATCGTCGAGCAGCCGGCCACCCCGGCCACCGTGAGCGTCTCCCCGCAGGGGACCTCCTCGGTGGCCATCACCGGCCTGCAGGTCGTCTCCCTGGCGGTGACGCAGACCGGCGCCGGCGCGTCGGCCCCGACGGCGAAGGTGACGGTGGCCGACCCGAACGCGGCGACCGACGGGTGCACCAGCTCCAACGGCGAGGTGTACACGCTGGCCGGCATGACGGGGTCGGGGACCTCCTACAGCGACCAGACGGCGCTGCTGCCCCAGACCTACACCCTCACCGTGAAGGACCCGAACAACAACCAGACGGTGAGCGGCACCCTGGTGGTCAACGCCAGCGGGACCATCACCTACAACGGCACCCCGGAGGCCGGGGCGATCCCGGTGACGGTGCCGTGAGCGCGGCGCGCCACACCCACCGCGCCGGCGGCGTCGAGCGGGCCCGGCGCTGGGCGCCGGGCGCGCCGCGCCCGCGGTGGCGGCGCGTGGCGGCCGCCCACGCCTCGGGCAGGCGCCGCCAGGAGGGCTTCACCCTGGTGGAGACGATGCTCACGGTGCTCATCATGGGGATCGTCCTGGCGGTGGCGTTCCCCACGGTGCCCCTGTTCTTCGGGGAGCAGACCTCCATCCAGAACACCTTCAGCGCCGTCGACCAGCTCGTCATCGCCTCGGAGACCATCACCCGCTTCGTCCACGAGGGCGTCGACGCCTGGTCCGCCGCGCCCGCCTCGCCGTTCGTGTCGGCGAGCTCGAACGCCGTCACCTTCACCTCCAACACCGGCAACGCGCTCGGGCCCCAGGAGGTCGTGGTCCAGGTGACCAACGGCGCGAGCGGGACGCGGACCTTCGGGATGTCGCTGATCCCGGCCTCGGTGGTGTCGGGCAAGAGCACCTGCTTCGCCCCCACCTCCAACTGCGCGTACAGCGCCGTGCACGCCGATGACACCGTGCTCATCAACTACCTCACCAACGGCACCGGAGGGAACCCCGTGTTCACGTACCACCTGCAAGGGGGAGAAGTCTGCGGGGGGCCGCCGCCGGGCGCAGCCACGACGACGACGAAGACGTCCGCCCTCACGAGCGGCCACACGTACACGTCGATCACCGTCAACGCCCTGACGCAAGCCGTGGCGCAGGGGGACACCATCTTCGTCGGCTCCGGCCCGAACGCCCAGACGGTGACCGCCACGGCCGCCGCCGCCGTGAACGCCACCACGATCTCGGTGTCGAGCTTCGTCGCCTCCCAGACGTGGCCCGTCGGCACCGCCATCTACGACAGCGCGCTGACCACGGTCCCCGGCACCATCCCGACGACGCTCTCGGCGTCGGGAGCCATCACCGCAGGGGGCACCGTCACGTCGATCAAGGTGGGCTCCCTGCCCAGTGCGGTGTCGGTGGGTGACGCCATCGTCGTCGGCACCGGGACCCAGACGCAGACCTTCTCGGCCACGGGTGCGGTGGCCGTGAGCGCCGGCGCCACCTCCATCCCGGTGACCTCGGTCACCGCCAACGCCAACTACCCGGCCAGCACGACCTCGGTCTACGACAGCACCTGCTCGACCAGCCAGATCTCCCAGATCGCGGCCGTCGGCCTCGCCCTGCAGGCGACGAAGAACCCCGGCGGCCAGCCGACGGGCTACCAGTCGCTCGCCTACCTGCTGTCGCCCGCCTACAACGCGACGGTCGGATGAGCGGCCGGCCCACGCCGGGCGGGCGCGGCCCGGCACAGCGCGACGGGGCGAGCTCCTGGCGACTGGTCCGGCGCCTGCGCCGCGGCGAGGCGGGCCAGTCAATCGGCATCGTGCTCGGCGTGTGCCTGGTGCTCACGCTCGGCTCCATGATGCTCGTCCAGAACACGTGGCAGCAGTACCCCATCGTGACCAAGGACGTCGTCCAGCACGAGGCCTACCGGGCCATGCTCTCGGGGGTCGACGAGTACCTCTACAAGGTGAACGCCAACGCCGACTACGCCGCGTGCAGCGCCAAGTTCTACAACTCGAGCGGCACGCTCGTGGGGAACTCGGCGCTCACGGGGGCGTCGACGGTGTGTGCGGGGCTGACGTTCAACACGTGGATCTCGGTGCCGGGCACGTCGTCGGTCAACGGCCCGCCGTCGTGGTTCTGGCTCAGCCCGCCCAGCGTGAACATCGCCACGGGCAATTCGACCTTGCTGGTGGTGGGCAGCGCCGGCTACCCCAACACCTACAATTACCAGACGGCCACCCTCACGCTGCAGCCGCTCAACAGCTTCCTGCTCAACGTGCTGTGGATCAACTACAACCAGATCGATCCGCAGCTGATCCCCGGCGATCCCGCCTGCACGTACTACTGGCCCTCGGGGAGCCTGGTGAACAACTGCCTGGCCGTGGACTTCGTGTCCGCCGACTCGTTGAGCGGCAACCTGTTCGTGAACGACTCGATCTTCGTGTGCGGCACCCCGACGTTCAAGACGGCCTACACCGCCGATCCCAACGAGGCGTTCGTGTCCGACTGCGGCGGGTCGGGCGCCACGATCACCGGCCACGGCGCCCAGTACTACCAGACGCTTCCCACCGACGACTCGGCGCTGGCCACGGTGGCCGCCAACGGCGGCTGCCTGTACGAAGGCCCGACGACGATCACGCTCACGGGCGCCACCATGTCGGTCACGAGCAACGCCACCCCCACGGGGTTGCCCGCGGGGGCCCCGGGCACCTCGTTGTCCAACGACAGCCTCAACGACCCGGCGAACACCGCCAACGTGTGCATGCCCTCCTCGCCGGGGGGATCGGTCAACCTCCCCACCAACGGCGTCATCTTCGTGGAGAACTGCGATCCGGCCACCGACTCGCTGTGCGTGAGCGGCAACAACCCGCTGGCCAACGCCGGGGAGCCCACCTTGGTGTCCCCCCAGTGGGAGGCCGGAGACGCCATCGTCCAGGGGTCGATCACCACGCCCACCACCATCGGCACGGCCAACAACGTGGTGATCGACGGGAATCTCTGTTACACCGACGACGTGTCGGGCGGCACGTGCACCGCCTCGCCCGCCGCCCCGTCCACCAACGTGCTCGGCTTGGTGGCCCTCAACTACGTCGAACTCAACCACCCCGTCACCGGCGGCGGCAACAACCAGAGCACGTGCCCCGCGGGCCTCGGCAACGGGGCCGTCACCTGTGACCAGCAGAACCCCATCGTCGACGCCGTGATCCTGGCGCTCAACCACTCGTTCCTGGTCAACAACTGGAACAAGGGGAGCCCGCTCGGGTCGATCACCCTGAACGGCACGATCGACCAGGACTGGCGCGGCGCAGTGGGGACCGACAACAGCGGGACCATCGTGACGGGCTACTCCAAGAACTACCAGTACGACTCGCGCCTCACGTACCTGTCGCCGCCGTACTACCTGAACCCGGGTACCTCGCAGTGGGGGTTCGCGGCGTTCACGGTGCTGGCCGGCAGTTGCAAGGTGCCGACCGGCTCCGGGCTGGCGTGTCCCACCCCGGCCGGGGCGTATCCGTAGGCCGGGGCACCGAGCGGTCGGGGTCGTAGCCGGCCGGTAACCTCGGCGCCCATGGTGCGGCCCGAGGACGTCCTGCCCCATCGACCCCCGTTCCTCCTGGTCGACGAAGTCGTCGCGCTCGAACCCGGCCAGCACGCGCGGGCGCGCTGGCACCTGCGCGGCGACGAGGCCTTCTTCGCCGGGCACTTTCCGGGGCGCCCCACCCTGCCCGGGGTGCTCATGGTGGAGTCGCTGGCCCAAGTGGGGGGGATGGCCGTGCTGGCCGACGAGCGCTTCGCCGGGCGCCTGGCGCTGTTCGGCGGGATCGACAAGGCGCGCTTTCGCCGCCAGGTGGTGCCCGGCGAGGTCCTGGACCTGGAGGTGACCCTCGGACGCCTGTCGGCACGCGCCGGGACCGGGCGGGGGCGGGCCACGGTGGCCGGGCAGGTGGCGTGCGAGGCCGACCTCCTGTTCGTGATCGTGGACGCCTGAGGAGCCGCGCCCGGCCGTGCGCATCGCCACCTGGAACGTCAACTCGCTCAACGCCCGGCTCCCCCGAGTGGAGGAGTGGCTGGAGTACGCCCGGCCCGACATCCTGTGCATGCAGGAGACGAAGGTGGCCGACGGCGCCTTCCCCGCCATGGCGTTCAGCGCCTTGGGCTACGAGTCGGCGTGCCACGGCGAGGGCCGGTGGAACGGCGTCGCCGTGCTCAGCCGCGTCGGGCTCACCGACGTGGCCACGGGGTTCGACGGACCGGCCGACGCCCAGGGGGCACGCCTGATCGCGGCGACCTGCGGCGGGGTGCGGGTGCACAGCGTGTACGTGCCCAACGGACGGTCGGTGGGCAGCGAGCACTACGAGGCCAAGCTGGCGTGGCTCGACGAGCTGCGGGCGCACCTGGAGCGGACGGTGGCGCCCTCGGATCCGGTGGCGGTGTGCGGGGACTTCAACGTGGCCCCCGACGACCGCGACGTGTGGGACCCCGCCGCCTTCGAGGGCTCCACCCACGTCACCGAGCCCGAGCGAGCGGAGGTGCGCGCCCTCGAGGCGTGGGGGCTCGTCGACGCCTTCCGCCTCCTCTACGGCGACGGCGGCCTGTTCACGTGGTGGGACTACCGGGCCGGCAACTTCCACAAGCACATGGGGCTGCGCATCGACCTGGTGCTGCTCACCCGTCCGCTCGCCCACAAGGTCGAGTACGCGCTGGTGGACCGCAACGCCCGCAAGGGGAAACAGCCCTCGGACCACGCACCCGTGCTGGTGGACGTGGCCGGGTGACGGGCCCGGCGGCGCTGCGCGCCGAGCGAGCCGAGCCCCCCTCCGCGGCGGCGTGCGCCGGGGGATGGCGCCGAGGCCGAGGCGACCGTCAGCCGGCGGCGGGCAGGCGGGCCCGCAACGAGGCGAAGCGCGCCGCCACCGCGGCGGGACTGGTGTCGGGCTGCTCGCTGGCGGCGGCGGCGGCGCCGACGGCGGCGAGCAGCGGGGACGCCTCGCACGACCACGAGCGCGCGCCCACGCTGCGGCGCCGGGCCCACGAGCACCACAGGTCGTCCTCCGCCCGGGTGAGCGCCACGTAGAGCAGGCGCCGCTCTTCGGCCAGGGCCTCGGCGCTGGTGGCGTACGCGATGGGCACCATGCCGTCCTCGAGGCCGACGACGGCCACGGCCGGCCATTCGAGGCCCTTGGCGCGGTGGAAGGTCGACAGCTCCACGGCGTCGACCGCCGGCGTCTCGAGGTCGGTGGTCCCGCCGGTGCCCGCCAGCCATTCCAGGAACTCGCCGACGGTGGCGCCCGGCAGATCGAGCGCCTGCTCGTCGGCCAGCCGGGCCAGCGTGGGGGCCAGCTCGGCCAGATGGGCTCCTCCCGCCACGGCGTCGTGGGGGGAGGTGACGAGCTCGGCCAGGACGCTGCGCAGCGAGGCCGCGCGCGGGGCGCGCCGCAGGTGCCACAGGGCCGTTCCCGGTGTCCCCCGGGGGCGGTGCGCCCCCGGGGCGTCGGCCTGCGCCCGGCGCACCGGGATGGCGGCGCGCCCCAGGGCGAGGGCCACCGGGTCGAGACGGGCGTTGGTCCGGGCCAGGACGGCGAGCCCCGACCACGACCGGCCGGGTCCCCGGGCCAGGCGCAACCACCGCACGACGGCGGCCGCCTCGGCCTCGTCGTCGTCGAATCCGCCCACGACCGGGCAGGGCCCGTCGGGCCGGGTGGCGCCGTGGGTGTGCGGCGCAACCTCGGCGTCGTCCAAGACGGCCCGTGCCACCCGCACCACCTGGGGCGTCGACCGGTGGTTGTCGTCGAGGCGGAGCACCGACGTGCCCGGGAGCAGATCGGGCAGCCGGTCGAGCAAGGTGGGGTCGGCGCCGTTCCACGAGTAGATGGCCTGGCGGGGGTCGCCCACCACGAAGAGGTCACGTCCGGGGCCCAGCCACGCCGAGAGCAGGCGCCACTGCGCCGGGTTCACGTCCTGGAACTCGTCCACGAAGAGATGGCGTACCCGCCACCGCTGGGCGGCGGCGGCGGCGGGGTCGGCCTCCAGCAGCTCGGCGCAGGCCGACACCAGGTCGTCGAGGTCGACGACGTGGCGCTGCTTCTTGGCGGCGGCGTAGGCGCGGTACGCATCGGCGATCTCCGCCGGCGACCACCGCCCCGCCCCCGGACGCCCGGACCGGCGCACGTGGGCGGCGTACTGCTCGGGGCCGACCAGGCGCACCTGCGCCCAGTGCACTTCGCCCCACAGCGCGGCCAGGTCGGCGCTCGAGACGCGGGCGTGCGCCGAGGTCACCACCCGCAAAAGGCGCGTCGGGTCCTCGAGCACCGCCGCGGGACGCAGCCGCCGGTCCGCCCAGTGTCGGCGCAACTGGGCGTAGGCCACGGCGTGGAAGGTGCCGGTGCCCACGCGCCCGTCGACGCCCAGGCGCACCAGGCGCTCTCGCAGCTCGCCGGCCGCCTTGCGGGTGAAGGTGACGACGAGCGTGTGCTCGGCGTCGGCCGACCCGTCGAGCACCCGCCGGGCCACCCGGCGGGTGAGCACGGTGGTCTTGCCCGAGCCCGCCCCCGCCAGCACGCACAGCGGCTCCCCGTCGGCCTCCACGGCCCGCCGTTGCGCCTCGGTCAGGCCGCGCAGCACGAGGGGGGTGCACCGGTCCTCGGAGGCGGGCGCACCCGGTGCCGCCAGCCCCGTCTGGCCCACGACGCAGGACACGGTCTCGGCCACGTCGGGACCGTACCGGCGGGGTGTGTCGGGACGGGGGATGGTGCTGGGGTCGCCCCCCCGGGGCAGCGCCGACCCACCGGGTGGTCGGCAGTACCCTTCCCGGGATGCTGCGGTCGCTCGCCGGCGGGACGCTGTTCGGCGAGACATGGGGCGAGGGCCCCCCGGTGGTGGTGGCGCTGCACGGCTGGCGTCGCTCGCACAGCGACTTCGCCCCGGTCCTGGGGCCCGATGCCCCGGGCGGGGCGCTGGCCAGCGTGGCCCCCGACCTGCCGGGGTTCGGGGCCACCCCGCCCCCCGCCTCGGCGTGGGGCTCCCCCCAGTACGCCGCCGCCGTGGCCCGCCTGCTCGAGGGCGACGGCGGCCCCCCCGGCCCGCCCGTGGTGGTCGGGCACTCGCTCGGGGGCCGCGTCGCCGTGGCCCTGGCGGCCGCCCGACCCGAGCTCGTCGGGGCCCTGGTGCTGAGCGGCGCGCCGCTGTTGGCGCGCCCCGGGGCCCGGCGCCCCCCGGTGGCCGGCGCTTTCCGGGCCATGCGGGCCCTGCACCGGATCGGGCTCGTGGGCGAGGCCCGCATGGAGCGGGCCCGCCGCCGCTACGGCTCGGCCGACTACCGGGCGGCCGAGGGCATCATGCGCGAGGTGCTCGTGCGCCTGGTGAACGAACGCTACGACGACCAGCTCGCCGCGCTGCGCTGCCCGGTCGAGCTGGTGTGGGGGGACGACGACGCCGAGGCGCCCCTGGCGGTCGCCCGGTCCATCGCCGACCGCGTCCGGGGATCGGTCCTCACCGTGTGCCCCGGCGCCGGTCATCTCACGCCGCTCACCGTCCCCGCGCACCTCCGGGCGGCCGTCGACCGGGCACTGGCCCGTCGTCCCCCGTGATCGGCGCCGTGGGCGGGACCAGCCCCGTCCTGCACGGGCTGGTGATCGGGGCCTGCGCCGTGGGCATCGGGCTCGGTGGGCTGCGGTGGCTGCGCGTCGCCCAGCGCGAGCATTACGCCGTCGACGCCGTGTCGCGCTTCGCGCTGCGCTGGTGGTCCTGTTCGCCGGCGAACTTCGCCGCGCTGGTCGCGGCCGGCGCCGGGGTGGTGCTCGCCGCCCGCTGGCCGCCCAGCGCGTTCGCCACCGCCGTCGTGGTGGCCCTCGGTCCCGTGGGCCTGTCGGTGCGGGGCCGCACCTCCCCCCTGGCGTGGACCCGGCGCCTGCGCACCCTGGCCGCCGTGTGGGCGGTGCTCGAGGTGGCGGCGCTCGTCGGGGGGACCCTCGCCGGGGAGGGCGCGCTGGCCGCCGCGGCCGGCGCCCTGGCCGTCCCCGCCCTCGTCGATCTGTCGTGTGCCCTCACCGGCCCGGCGGAGCGGGTCCTCGCCGGCCGGCACGTGGCGCGGGCCGCGGCGCGGCTGCGCCGGGTGCGGCCCACGATCGTGGCCATCACCGGTTCCTACGGCAAGACCAGCACCAAGGGCTACGTCGCCCATCTGCTGGGCGGCTCCCGCACGGTGGTGGCCAGCCCCGCCAGCTTCAACAACCGGGCGGGGCTGGCGCGCGCCGTCAACGAGCATCTGACGGAGGGGACCGACGTGTTCGTCGCCGAGATGGGGACCTACGGGCGCGGAGAGATCGCGGAGCTGTGTTCGTGGGTGACGCCCGACGTCGCCGTCATCACCGCCGTGGGCCCGGTCCATCTCGAGCGCTTCGGGTCAGAGGATCGGATCGTCGCCGCCAAGGCCGAGATCCTCGAGCGCGCGCCGTGCGCCGTGCTGGTGGTCGACGACGAACGGCTCGGCGCGCTGGCGGAGGCGTGCGCCGAGCGAGGGGTGCGGGTCTGGCGCGTCTCGGCCTCGTCGGCCGATGCCGATGTCGCCGTGCTCGACGCCGACGGCGGGCTCGACGTCCTCGTGGGCGGCGAGCACTTCACGCACCTGGCGTCCGTGGGGGTGCCGGGCAACCTCGGCGCGGCGATCGCCGTGGCGCTCGAGCTCGGGGTGCAGCGGTCCGAGATCGCCCGCCTGCTGCCCACGGTGCCCACCGCCGCGCACCGTCTCGAGGCGGCGACGGGGAACGCCGGGTCCATCGTCCTCGACGACACCTACAACGCCAACCCGGCCGGCGCGCGTGTGGCCCTGGCCCGGTTGCGCGCCGTGGGGGAGCGCTCGACCCGGCGGGTGGTGGTCACGCCGGGGATGGTGGAGCTCGGCTCGCGCCAGGCGCAGGAGAACGGCCGCTTCGCCCGCGCCGCCGCCCGTGTCGCCACCACGATCATCGTCGTCGGCCGGACCAACCGCCGGGCCCTCGTGCGCGGGGCGCGCCAGGCGGCCGAGGGAGGCGCCGACGATTCCCCCGCCCCCCCGGTGTCGGCCGAGGAGGCCCACGTCATCGTGGTCCGCCGGCGCCAGGAGGCCGTCGCCTGGGTGCGCTCGCACCTCGAGGAGGGCGACGTCGTGCTGTACGAGAACGACCTCCCCGACCACTACCCTTGAGCCGGCCCGACCGGCTCCTGCCCGGGGCCCGGCCGCGCCCGCCGTGTCACCGACGTCGGGAGTCCTGTTGAACGCCAGCACCGCCAAGGTCGCCGTGGTCTTCGGCGGACCCAGCCCGGAGCACGACGTCAGCATCCTCACCGGACTGCAGGCGGCGCGCGCCCTGGCCGGGGCGGGACGGGCCGTGACGTGCCTGTACTGGGCGAAGACGGGCGACTGGTACCAGGTGGCGGGGACGCTCGAAGCGGCGGACTTCGCCGACGGGGTCCCGCGCGGGGCGGAGGGCCTTCGCCTCGTCCTCGAGGGCGACGGCAGCGGGTTCGTGTCGCTCGGTGGGCGCCTGGGCCGCGCCCGTCCCCTGCCGGTGGACGTGGTGCTCAACTGCTGCCACGGGGGCCCCGGCGAGGACGGGACGCTGCAGGGCGTGCTCGACCTCGCCGGGGTGCCGTACACGGGGCCCACGCTGCGCGGCGCGGCACTGGGCATGGACAAGCTGGCGTTCTGCGCGGTGGCCGAGGCGGCGGAGCTCCCCGTCCTGCCCCGCCGGTCGCTCGAGCCGACGACGAGCGACGTGGGCGCCCCCGGCCCGTACATCGTGAAGCCGCGCTTCGGCGGTTCGTCGATCGGCATCGACGTCGTCGCCGACCTCCCCACGGCGCGCGCCCGCCTCGACGCCAACGTGCACCTCCGGCCCGGCGCGGTCATCGAGCCCTATCGTGGCGACCTCTACGACCTGAATGTCGCCGTGCGGTCGTGGCCCGAGCCCGAGCTGTCGGCCATCGAGCGCCCCTTGCGGTCGAGCGTCTCGGGGGAGATCCTCGACTACGCCGACAAGTACGTCGGGGGTGAGGGCATGGCCAGCGCGCCGCGCGAACTGCCGGCGGCGCTGGACCCCGCCCTGGCGGCCACGCTGCGCGACCTCGCCTTGCGGGTCGCCCGGCTGGCCCAGGTGCGCGGGGTGGCGCGCATCGACTTCCTGTGCGACGGCGCCGCGCTGTTCGTGAACGAGGTCAACACCGTCCCCGGCTCCCTGGCCCGCTACTTGTGGGTGGCCCCGCCCCTCGCCTTCGTGGACCTGCTCGACGCCATGATCGCCGAAGCGCTGTCGGGGCCGGCGGCGTCGCACACGGCGGCCGGTGCCGACGGCACCGTCCTGCGCAGCGCCGGGGGTATCGCCGCCAAGCTCGCCTGAGGCCGGGGCGGGTTCACGGGTTCACGGGTTCACGGGTTCACGGGTTCACGGGGCTGCGGGGCGCCGGAGATACGCTTGGATCCATGGCTTTTCCCAAACGGCTGCTCGTCGACGGCGAGGACGTGGTGGTCGAGCTGCGGCCGCACTGGGCGTTCCTCGGATGGCCCCTCGCCGCCGCCGTCGGCGTCGTGGCCCTGGTCGTGGGCATCCTCGTCGTCTTCTCCCACGCGCCGGTCGGCGTGATCTACGTGCTGCTGGCCCTGGTGGTCATCGCCGGGCTGTGGCTGGGCGGCCGCATGCTGCGCTGGCTGACCACGAGCCTCGTGCTCACCGACAGCCGGATCATCGAGCGCACAGGGGTGCTCGCCCGCAGCGGGCTCGAGCTGCGCCTGGAGCGGATCAACCAGATCTCGTACCACCAGTCGCTCGGGGCGCGCCTGTTCCGCACCGGTGAGGTGCTCGTGGAGATGGGCGGGGAGACCGGCGTCGTCGTCTTCGACCACGTGCCCCGTCCGGCGGCCGTCCAGCGCCTGATCACCGAGCAGGTGGCGGCCGTGCACCGGCCCTCGTCGACCCCCTTGCCCGTGGCCACCCCGGTCTCCGGGGCGTGGGTCGGGCAGGCAACGACGGGCAGCGACACGCCGCCGTCGGGCGTGGCCCCCGTGACCCGCCGCCCCGACGGGCAATCGGTGGCCGACCTCCTCGTGCAGCTCGACGAGCTGCACCGGCGCGGGATTCTCACCGACGACGAGTTCCGGACCAAGAAGGCCGAGCTCATCGACCGGATCTGAACGGCCGCCCGCACGCGCGCGCCGTTCCCCGGCCGTCGTCGGCGGGTCCCGGTCACTCCGGGCGCGCGGCACCGGGCGGGAGGAGGGCAGCCCCGCCGGCGGGGCGCACGCGCCAGGCGGGCGTGGCGAAGGCCGCCGGGTCGAGCGCCCCGGGCTCGGCCAGCGCCACCGCGCAGCCACCGAACCCGGCGCCGGTCAGGCGGGCCCCGAAGACGCCGGGGAGGGAGCCGAGGTGCTCCACCAGCGCGTCCAACGCCGGCGTCGACACGTCGAAGTCCTGGGCCAGGCTGGTGTGGCTGGCACGCATGAGCCGTCCGGCCTCGAACAGGTCGCCGGCCTCCAGTGCGGCCGCGAACCACCGCACGCGGTCGCACTCGCTCACCACATGGCGCGCCCGTCGGCGCAGCACGGGGTCCGGCAGCCCGAGGACGGCGCCGGGCTCGACGAGACCGAGCGGGCCGAGGCGGTAGGACGCGGCCTCGCACTCCGCCCGCCGTGCCGCGTAGGGCGAGCGCTCGAGAGCTCGCGCCTCGCCGCTGTGCACGACCACGAACTCGGCCCCCTCGGGCACCGGCACGTGCTCGTAGGACAGGTCCGAGAAGTCGATGAGCATGGCGCACCCGGGCGCCGCCGCCGTGACCGTGAGCTGGTCCATGATCCCGGTGGCCACGCCCGTCGCCGCATGCTCGGCACGCTGGCAGGTGCGGGCCATCGCCAGGGGATCGCCGTGCAAGCCGAGCGCCATGGCCAGCGCCACCTCCAGCGCGGCGCTCGACGAGAGACCGGCGCCGACGGGGAGCGTCGTGGTGACGAGACCGGTCCCTCCCGTCGCAGGCCGCACGGCGGCCACGACGGCGCCGACGTAGCGGGCCCAGCCCGGCTGCAGGGCCCGCAGGGCGGCGGGGTCGAAGGGCATGTGCACGTCGACGTCGGCGGGCTCGGGCTCGCCGGCCGCCCGCAGCACCACCCGGTCCCCGCCGCCGGCCACGAAGGCGACCTCGGTGCCCAGGTCGACGGCCATGGGCAGGGCGAGGCCCTCGTTGTAGTCGGTGTGGTCCCCCATGAGGTTGACGCGGCCCGGGCTGTAGGCGCGCACGGCGTGACCCGCGGGCGGCGTGGTCGGGTCGGTCATCGGGGTCAGAGCATGGCACGGCCGGTTTGACCCCCACCGGGCGCTGCGCCACCATCCGCCCATGGACACGGTGGCCGTGGGCGACGTCGAGCTCTGCTACGAGCTGCTCGGCGACGCCGCCGACCCCGTGGTCCTGCTGATCGCCGGGCTCGGGCGCCAGCTCATCGGGTGGGACGACGGCTTCTGCGCCCTGCTCGTGGCGGCCGGGTTGCGCGTGCTGCGCTTCGACAACCGCGACGCCGGCCGGTCGACCTCGTTCGGCGACCGGGTGCATCTCGATCTGGACGCCGCCCGGCGCGGGGCACGCGACCAGGTGCCCTACGCCCTGGAGGACATGGCCGACGACACCGCCGGCCTGCTCGACGCCCTCGGCATCGCCGACGCCCACGTGGTGGGCACGTCGATGGGGGGCATGATCGCCCAGACGCTCGCCATCGGGCACCGGCGGCGCGTGCGCAGCCTGTGCTCGATCATGTCCACCACGGGCGCGCCCGACGTGGGACAGCCCACGCCCGAGGCCATGGCCGTGCTGGCGCGCCGACCGCCGTCGGAGCGCGCCGCGTACGTGGAGGCCGAGCTGGCCAACTTCGCCATCATCGGCTCGCGCGGCGCCCTGGTCGACGAGGCCTGGCGCCGGGCGCGCTTCGGACGCTTCTACGACCGGGGGCTCAACCCGCCGGGCGTGGGACGCCAGATCATGGCCATTGTCGTCTCGGGAGACCGGACGGCGGAGCTCGGCTCCCTGCGGGTGCCGACGCTCGTGATCCACGGCGATGCCGACACCCTGGTGTCGCCGAGCGGGGGCGAGGCCACGGCGCGCGCCATCCCCGGGGCCGAGCTCCTCACGATCGCCGGCATGGGACACGAGATCCCGCCCGTGACCTGGCCGCAGGTGACGGGGGCCATCGTCGCCCTGGCGCGCCGGGCCGCGCCGGCGCGCCCGGCCGGGACGTCGGTGTGAGGGGAGTGGGCGGGCAACAGCGGGGCCCGGTGCCACGAACCGGGGCAGACGAGCAAGGGGGAACGGTGGACACAGGCAAGGCGCGCCACGCGCCGGCCAGGGCGGGGGCCAGCGCTCCCGGCGCCGGGGGCCGGCCATGAGCGGACCGCTCGCCGGGGTGCGCGTGGTGGAGCTGGCCGGGATCGGCCCGGGGCCCTATGCGTGCATGCTGCTGGCCGACGCCGGGGCCGACGTGCTGCGCATCGACCGGGCGACGGGGAGCCCGCCGCCGCCGGCCACCGGCGCGCACTGGGACATCCTCAACCGCAGCCGCCGGTCGGTGGCCGTGGACCTCAAGCACGCCGAGGGTGCCGCCCTGGTGCTCGACCTCGTCGCCCAGGCGGACGCGCTGGTGGAGGGCTGGCGCCCGGGCGTGGCCGAACGGCTGGGCATCGGCCCCGAGCAGTGCCGGGAGCGCAACCCCCGCCTCGTCTACGGGCGCATGACGGGGTGGGGCCAAGAGGGCCCCTTGGCGTCGCAGGCGGGCCACGACATCAACTACATCGCCCTCGCCGGCGCCCTGTGGCCCATCGGCCGGGAGGGGGAGCGCCCCGTCCCGCCGCTCAACCTCGTGGGCGACTTCGGCGGGGGCGGCATGGTGCTCGCCTTCGGCGTGTGTGCCGCGCTGATCGAGGCGCAGCGCTCGGGGCACGGGCAGGTGGTCGACGCCGCCATGGTGGACGGGGCGGCCTCACTCATGTCCATGACCTACGCCTTCCGCCAGCTCGGCCTGTGGACCGAGGGTCGGGGCGTGAACGTCCTCGACACGGGGGCGCCGTTCTACGAGGTGTACGACACCGCCGACGGCAAGTGGTTCTGCGTCGGGGCGATCGAGCCCCAGTTCTACGCCGAGCTGCTCGGCGTGCTCGGGCTGGCGGGCGAGGAACTCCCCGCCCAGAACGACCGCGGCAGCTGGCCGGCCATGAAGGAGCGCTTCGCCGCCATCTTCCGGACGCGCACGCGCGACGAGTGGGCCGAAGCCTTCGCCGGGACCGACGCGTGCGGCGCCCCCGTGCTCTCCCCGTGGGAGGCCCACCTGCACCCGCACAATCGCCAGCGGGGGACCTTCGCCGACGTCGAGGGGATCGTGCAGCCCGGCCCGGTGCCCCGCTTCAGCCGCACCCCGGCCGAGATCAGCGCCCCGCCGACGGTGGCGGGCCGCCACGCCGATGCCGCGCTGGCGTCGTGGGGGCTCGACGCGGCCAGGATCACGGCGCTCAGAGAGCGCGGGGCGATCGACTAGAGGTTCACGACCGGACAGGTCACGGTCCGGGTGATCCCCTCGATGAGCTGGATGTGGCTCACCACCATGCGCCCCAGGTCGTCCACGGACCCGGCCTGCGTCCGCACGATGACGTCATAGGGTCCGGTGACGTCCTCGGCGGAGACCACCCCGTCGATGCCCCGCACCTGTTGCGCCACGGATGCGGCCTTGCCCACCTCGGTCTGGATCAGCACGTATGCGGTTACCGCCATCGTGTCCCCTCCCTCGACCCCGCCGGCGTCGTCGCCGCCGGCCTGCGCCCATGGTAGTGGCGCGGGAATCGTCGCCACCGGGTCGTAGTCTGGCCCGGTGGCAGGTCGAGGGCGTGAGGCACCGGCCCGCATCGCACGCCAGCTGCGTGACGCGCTCGGCGCGCTGCTCGACCAGCGAACGCCGTTCGGCCGCCTGGCGCTGACGCACGTCGTGATGACCGCGGGCGACACGCTCGTGACCATCTCGCTCGCCGGATCGTTGTTCTTCTCGATCTCCCCGGAGGCGGCCAAGGGCAAGGTGATCCTGTACCTGGTGCTCACCATGACCCCCTTCGCCGTCGTGGCGCCCCTGCTCGGGCCGCTGATCGACCGCAGCCGGGGCGCGCGCCGGGCCATGGTGGTCACCTCCGCCGCCTGTCGCGCGGCGATGTGCTACATCATGGCCAACGACCTGAAGAGCCTGCTGCTGTTCCCCGAGGCCTTCGCGCTGCTCGTGCTGTCGAAGGTCTACCTGGTCACGAAGGGTTCCCTGGTGCCGCTCGTCACGGTGTCGGGCGCCCGGCGCTCGGGGGCGGAGATCAGCCCCATGGTGGACGAGCCGGCACTGGCCGCGGGGGCCCCCGCCCCCGACGAGGTCGACCACGAGGAGCTGGCCAACGCCAACGCCCGCCTCGGCCTGTTGGCGTCGCTCACCGGGTTCGCCGCCTCGGTCCCCGCCATCGTCGTGCTCAAGCTGCTCGGCGGCCCGTGGGTGCTGCGCCTCGACATGGTGGTCTTCGCCTTCGGGGTCGTGGTGGCCCTGCGCCTGCCCATCGGCCGCTCCGTCCGGGGCCGGTGGGGGGAGCACCGGCGCCCCGCAGGAGGGCCGGTGCCGGCGGCGGCGAGCGCCCCGGGGGGCGAGCCGTGGGCCAGCGACTCGGCGCTGAGCGCGTTCAGCACGCGGGCCAACACCCATCCCGAGGTGGTCCTGGCGTTGTCGGCCATGTCGATCCTGCGGGGCCTCGTGGGCTTCCTCACGTTCCTGCTCGCCTTCTCGTTGCGCCGGGCGGGCAGCGCCACGTGGTGGTACGGCCTCTTCCTGGCGGCGACGGTGGCGGGGGCGGTGGTGGGGGTGATGCTCGTGCCCCGGGCCCGCCGCGTGTTCACCGAGCCCCAGATGCTGGCCCTGTCGATCTGGTCGGTGGCCCTCGCCGGGGTCCTCGCCGCCGTGGTCGGCGGCCTGGTGGTGCAGGTGCTGCTGGCCTTCGTGATCGGCCTGGCCAGCGCGGCGGCCAAGCCGGCGTTCGACGCCCTGGTCCAGCGGTACGTGCCCACGGCGGCCCAAGGGCGGGCCTTCGCCCGGTTCGAGACCAGGCTGCAGCTCGTGTGGGTCCTCGGAGCGCTGCTCCCGGTGGTGAGCGCCCTGCCCCTCGTCGCCGGGGACATGGTCATCGCCGCCGTCGCCGGGGTCGCCGGCCTGTCCTACCTGACGAGCCGCCGCGCCCTGCGCCACCGGTGGAGCGCCGATCGCTGACCGCCCCGCCGGGGGCGCGCCCGGCGCGTCAGCCCAGGCGGTGCTCCAGGGCGTCGAGCTGCTCCTCGAGCTCGACGGGCAGGCGGTCCCCGAAGGTGGCGAAGTGGTCGCGGATGCGGGGGACCTCGGCGCGCCAGCCCTCGACGTCGACGCGCAGCAGCTCGGCCATGTCCGACGCCGAGACGTCGAGCCCGTCGGTGTCGATGGCGCCGGGTGCGGGCAGGTTGCCGATGGCCGTGGCCACGGCGTCGCCCCCGCCGAGGGTCCGCTCCACGATCCACGCCAGCACGCGGGCGTTCTCGCCGTACCCGGGCCACAGGAACCGGCCGTCGTCGTCCTTGCGGAACCAGTTCACGTAGTAGATCCGGGGGAGCTTGGCGGCGTCGGTGGCCTTGCCGATGGCCAGCCAGTGGGCGAAGTAGTCGGCCATGTTGTACCCGCAGAACGGCAGCATGGCGAAGGGGTCGCGCCGCAGGTTGCC
>Ga0209415_10007530_pt1 | contig 19003 bp, 16 predicted proteins | sample PeaSoiSIISIP2007_FD_187696 | JGI IMG/M metagenome (GOLD analysis project Ga0209415, IMG submission 187696) | Peat soil microbial communities from Weissenstadt, Germany - SII-SIP-2007 (SPAdes) (version 2) | ecosystem: Environmental > Terrestrial > Soil > Wetlands > Peat | place: Germany...
CACGCCCAGCCGCCCGATCCGGTGGATGCTCCTACCGCGTCCGGGGAGGGTGCGAACGAGAAAGAGCATCGAGTAGAGCATGCCCCGGACAAGGAGAGCGTCTTCCTCCCTCGCGTAGATCTTGAATCCTTCGCTCTCGTAAAGCCTCAGCGCCGGCCTGTTCGACTCGACCACCGCGATCCGGACGCGCCTCAGGCCGGGAAGCGTGCGCGCCGTCTTAACGGCGCGCCCGAGAAGGGCGCGGCCGATGCCCTTCCTGCGCGCGGCCGGGTCCACGTACATGCCAACAATCTCGGCCTTGTGCCGTTCCTTCCGCCTCTCCGCCCGAATCAAGCTTAGGACTCCGACAAGCCGCCGGCCCTCAAACGCGCCGAAAGCCCACGTGGCGCGCGTGCGTTCCAGCCGCCCTGCAAACATCTTGACCGGCCGTCTGGCCTCCTCGCCGTAGGAACTCCCAAATGCCTCGGGATTCTCGCGGAGCCCGCGCAGGCGAACGCGGCGATAGGCGGCTGCGTCAGCCGGTGACAGACGCCGAATGATCATGGCGTCAACCGGCCTCCCAATGGCCGCCAGCCGGAGACGGCACCGGTTCAGGAGGGCGGGGCCGCATCAGCGCTTCCTTAGGACGGCCACCGACTGACCGAGGTGCCCGAACGACCCCATCCGCGCCCCGTTCTCCCAGACGATCTCCTCGGGGATCGGTATGTGCGGCTTGTCGCCGTCGTGTATGCTGACGATCTCGAATCCAGTGCGCTCGGCCCACATCGAGATGCCGTCGCGGTCGATGAATTGGTTCAGGTGCTGGCCGTAGGAGGAGCTGTCAACGGTGGCGAGGAAGACGCTCCAGTGGTTGGGCATCCTGAACTCCAGGAACGAGAAGACCATGAGGCCGCCCTCCTTCAGCGAACGGGCAGCCTCCCGGAAGTACCGGAACGTGTCCTCATGAAGCAGGTGGGTGAACACCGAGAAGAAGCACACAAAATCGGCCGCCCCGCTCTCGCACGGGATCCCGACCCCCTGGGTGACGTGGAAGCCCCAGTCGGGCCGATTCGCGAGCTTTGAGGCGCTGTCGACCAGGCGCTCGACTATGTCGCAGCCGATGTACCGGATCCCCTTGAAATGAGCCATCTGGATGGCGAGCCGCCCGCTGCCGCAGCCCACGTCGACCACCAGTTGGCCGTCGGCGAGCCCGAGCGACCTGAGGAGATAATACTCGAGCTTTCCGACCGCCAGGAATTCGCCCCCGACCGCCATGCGCATCGCATCGTCCGTCCCCAGCCGCTTCTCGAGCGCCGAGACGTGAGTCCTGTACTTGTCGTTGAATCCCTCGTCGGCCATGGGGGCGGCCCGGTCTGCCACCGCGCCTCTATCGGCTCCAGGCCGCCGCGAATCGGCGGGCGGGAAAGGTCTCACTCCGCCGCGAAATCGAAGTACTCGAGGCCATAGAGGACGATTTTGAAATCCGAGGTGTCCTTCACGTAGAAGTGGACGTTGTAGGGCCCCGGGCGAAGCAGGAGGGCGACCCGCGCGCGGTAGCCGCCCCGGGCGTCGGTCGTGAGCGTGTAGAAGTCGTAGTACTTCTCGGACTCGTGGCCCGGCACCGCCTCGGGCAGGAGCTCGTTGCCCGGGTGCTGCGGCCGGCCGTTGATGCACAGGACGTAGAGATGGCCGGGCTGCAGATGCTCCATCTCGATCTGGAAGACGAAGCCGTGGGCGAAAGTGCGGCGTATCTGGAGGCTCCCTGTGGTCTGCGCGCTCACCACGCGGCCCCATGCGGGCGGGTTGATCAGCGGGAAAACCGCGTCGTAGGGCGCGTGGCCCTGGAAGTCGCCCCGCGCCGCGGCGAGAAACGCGGCGCCCGCGGAATCACCGGGCGCCTGCGGGGCGGCGGGCCCCAGGACCCGGAACTCCCCCTTGGCGAAGACGACGACGTCCTCGGCGGCCAGCCTTCCGGAGAGGGCCAGGCAGGAGCAGATGAGGAGCCTGGCTGCGTTCACGGCGCCTTGGGTGAAGGCTCATCCTGCCTGGAGGGGCCCTCGGTCATCGACAGGCGGTACTCGACCGCCTCCCGCAGCGCCTCCCAGGAGGCGTCGATGATGTTGTCGCTGACGCCGACCGTCCCCCACACCGCGTGGCCGTCGCCGCTCTCGGCGAGGACGCGCGTCTTCGAGCCGGCTCCCTCGTTCCCCTCCACGATGCGAACCTTGTAGTCGCGCAGCTTCATGTCGCGCAGCTGCGGGTAGATCTTTTCCAGGCCCAGGCGCAGCGCCTTGTCCAGGGCCCCGACCGGGCCTGACGACTCGGCGACCGTGTGGATCGACTCGCCCGCCACCTTCACGCGCACCGTGGCCTCGGACCATAGCTCGCCGCCGTGGCGCTCGACGCTCACGCGGTAGCCGTCGACCGTGAAGAACTCCTTCTTGTGCCCGAGCTTCTTCGCCACGAGCAGCTTGAAAGACGCATCAGCCGCCTCGTACTCGTAGCCGCGGAACTCGCGGTCCTTGAGCTCCTCGACAAGGTCCTTGAGCTCCGGGCTCTTCTCGTCGAGCTCGATTCCGAACTCCCGCGCCTTGAGCACCAGGCTGCTTCGGCCGGCCATGTCGGAGACGAGCACCCGGGTCGTGTTCCCCACGAGGCCCGGGTCGATGTGCTCGTAGCTGCGCGCCACCTTCTGGGCCGCGTTCGCGTGCAGCCCCCCCTTGTGGGCGAACGCCGAGCGCCCGACGAAGGCCGCCTTGGGGTCCGGGCGCAGGTTCGCCAGCTCGTCGAAGAAGAGCGACAGGTCCCTCAGCTGCGCCAGGTTCGGGGCGCAGTGGAGGCGGCGGCGCATCTTGAGGGCGAGGTTCGGGATGATGGTCACGAGGTTCGCGTTGCCCACGCGCTCGCCGTACCCGTTCATCGTTCCCTGCACCAGGGTCGCCCCGGCATCGACGCCGGCGAGGGAGACCGCGGCGCCGACGCCGCTGTCGTTGTGGCAGTGGACGCCGACCAGGGCGCCTCCGAACCGCTTGACGACGGCCGCCGTGATCTGGGCCATCTCGGGGACGAGCTTGCCCCCGTTGGTCTCGCAGAGGGTGAGGTTCGACGCGCCGCCGCGGGCCGCCGCCTCGAGCGTGCGCATCGCGTACTCGGGATTGTCGCTGTAGCCGTCGAAGAAATGCTCGGCGTCGTAGACCACCTCGCGGCCCTGGGCGACGACGTAGCGGATGGAATCCTCGATCATCGCGAGGTTCTCATCGGGCGTCGTCCTGAGGATCTCCCTGACGTGGAGGAGCCAGGTCTTTCCCACCAGGGTGATGACGGGCATCCCGCTCTCGATCAGGGTCCGCAGCTGCGGGTCCGAGGCGGCCTTCGACCCGGCCCGGCGGGTCGACCCGAAGGCGGCGAGCCTGGCGTGCCTGAGCTTCAGGCCCCGGGCCTCCGCGAAGAAGGCTATGTCGCGGGGGTTCGACCCCGGGTAGCCCCCCTCGATGTAGTCCACGCCGAACTGGTCCAGGCGCTCGGCGATCAGGACCTTGTCCGCCACCGAGAAGCTGATCCCCTCCCCCTGCGTTCCGTCGCGCAGGGTGGTGTCGTAGATTCTCACGAGTGAGTTGGGCATGGGAGCGGCGCCGGTCAGACGGCGTGGCTCTCGATGAAGCCACGTATCGCCCGCGCGTCAGCCACAATCTTGTGGCGCTCGAGGGGGCGGGACTTGAGCGCCTCGAGCGAGGGGTGCGTGGGCTCGATCCCGATCGCGGAGCGAATCGTGTCGGGGAACTTGGCGGGGTTCGCCGTCGCCAGGACCACGTTCGGGCGCGAGGTGTCGATGTCCTTGAAGGCGCAGGCCGTGTGGGGGTCGACGACGTAGCCGTACGCCAGGTGGACCTGGCGGATGATCCCCGGGATCTCCAGGTCGGTGCACCGCGACGCCGAGATGGAGTCCCGGTCGAAGTCCGCGAACCGGTGGAGGCCGTTCGCCCGTACGTCGTCCATGACGGCCCTCACGCGGCCCGCGTCGCGCCCCGAGCTGTAGTAGAGGAACCGCTCGAGGTTGGAGGCGACCTGTATGTCCATCGAGGGGGCGAGGCTAGGCCTGACCTCGCCGACCGCGTAGACGCCCGTCGTGAAGAGCCGGTACAGGATGTCGTTCTGGTTCGTCGCGACGCGGAAGCCCGCAAGGGGCACCCCCATCCCGCGCAGCATCCAGCCCGCGAGGACGTTGCCGAAGTTGCCCGTGGGCACCACGAACTCGGCGCTCGCCCGGTGCTCCCTAGGCAGCCGGAGCCAGGCGTAGAGGTAGTAGACGCACTGGGCGAGCACCCGCGCGACGTTTATCGAGTTGACCGCCGCCAGCCGGTGGCGCTCCCGGAACTCCCGGTCCCCGAAGATCTCCTTGAGGACCGCCTGGGCAGCGTCGAACGAGCCCTCGACGGCCAGCGCGTGCACGTTGGCGGCCCCCGTGCAGGCCATCTGCCTCTCCTGCAGCGGCGAGACCCGCCCGTCGGGGTACAGGATGAAGATCGCGACGCCCGGGCGCCCCATGAGGGCGTCGATCGCGGCGGCGCCCGTGTCCCCGGAGGTCGCGCCGAGGACGTTGATCGGGGCGCCCCGCGTGGAGCACTGCCTCGCGTAGAGGCTCCCCAGCAGCTGGAGGGCGATGTCCTTGAAGGCGAGCGTCGGCCCGTGGAAGAGCTCCAGCACGCGCAGGCCGGCGTCGAGCTCGACGAGCGGCGTGATCTCGGGCCGCTCGAAGCGCCGGTAGGAGCGCGCGACGAGCTCCCGCAGCTCGGCCCCGGGTATGTCGTCCGCGAACCGGCGCAGGAACTGGAAGCAGAGCTCGGGGTACGCCAGGGCCCCGAGGCCCTCGAGCTCCGCCGAGAGGTTCGGAAGCTCCTCCGGCACGAGGAGCCCGCCGTCGCCCGCGAGCCCCTGCGCGACGGCGTCCGAGAACCCGAGCGGGGCGCCCCCGCCGCGTGTCGAGACGTAGCGCATGGGCGGAGGGCGTGCCTAGGCCCTGCCGAGGCCGAACGCCGCGTGCGCGACGCGCGCGGCCTCGTCGGCGCGCTCCAGGTCGACCACCACGGAGATCTTGATCTCCGAGGTGCTGATGAGGTCGATGTTGATCCCCACGTCGGCCAGGGCCTGGAAGAGCGTCGCCGCGATGCCGGTGTGGGTCTTCATGCCGACGCCGACGACCGACAGCTTCGCGATGCGCTCCTGCACGGCCACCTGGCCCCCTCCGACCTCGGCCAGGACGGGCTCGAGCGCCTTGACGGCGCGCGCCGTGTCGGCCTTCGGGACCGTGAAGGTGAGGTTGGCCACGCCGTGCCGGCCGACGTTCTGGACGATCATGTCCACGTTGATGTTCGCGCCGGCCAGGCTGCGGAACACCTTCGCGGCGGAGCCGGGCCTGTCGAGGATGTTGCTGACGATGACCTTGGCCTGGTCCTTGTCCACGGCGATGCCGCGGACGACGACCTGCTCCATGTAGGCGACTTCTTCTTTCACGACGGTTCCTGGATTGTGGTTGAACGATGAGCGGACCTCGAAAACGACCCCGTACTTCTTCGCGAACTCGACCGAGCGCGACTGCATCACCTTCGAGCCGGACGAGGCGAGCTCGAGCATCTCGTCATAGGAGATCTCGGGCAGCTTCCGCGCCTCCTTGACGACGCGGGGGTCGGCCGTGTAGACGCCGTCCACGTCGGTGTAGATCTCGCAGCGGTCGGCCTTGAGCGCGGCCGCCAGCGCCACCGCCGTGAGGTCCGAGCCCCCGCGGCCGAGGGTCGTGGTCTCGCCCTCGTCGTCGATGCCCTGGAAGCCCGCCACGATGACGACGCGGCCCTCGGCGAGGTCCCTCATGATGGGCTTGGGGTCGATCGTCTTGATCTTCGCCTTCGTGTGGACCTTGTCCGTGAAGATGCCGGCCTGGGCGCCCGTGTAGCTCACCGCGTCGACGGCGATCCCGTGGAGCGCCATCGCCATCAGGGCGATCGACTCCTGCTCGCCGATCGCGAGCAGCTGGTCGAGCTCCCGGTCGCTGGGGTTGGGGCAGAGGCCCTTGGCGCGGGCGATCAGCTCGTTGGTCAGGCCCGCGCGCGCCGAGAGGACGACGACGGTCTCGTTGCCTTCCTCGCGCGCGGCCTTTATCCGTTCCGCGACCTTCCGGATCCTCTCGACGTCGCCCACCGAGGTTCCGCCGTACTTCTGGACGATTCTGGGCATGGTGTCGGCCGCGTCCGGGCTCAGCCCTCCAGGTCCCCTATGCGCAGGTGCAGCGGCGCCTCGCGCACGCTGCCGAGCCGCGCCAGCGCCCGCAGGGCCGCGCCCATCGAGCGCTCGTCGCTCTCGTGGGTGGTGAGGACGAGCGAGGCGGCGCCCGGCCGCTCGGACGGCTTCTGGATGACGCTCGCGATGCTGATGCGGTTGCGCGCCATGACGGTGGCCACGCGCGCGAGCACACCCGGCCGGTCCGCCACCGTCAACCTGACGTAGTGGCGCCCGTGTATGCGCTCCGGCGGGGCCATCCGGGCCCCGCCGAGCGCCGGGGGCTCCTCCTCGCCCATGAAGTGGGCGCCCTTGCCATGGAGCAGCAGCGCCACCGCGTCGGCGATGTCGCTTATGACCGCGCTCGCCGTGGCGTCCTGGCCGGCGCCGCGGCCGATGTAGAGCGTCGTGCCGACGACGTCCCCCGTGACGGAGATCGCGTTGAAGACCCCGCTCACCTGCGCGAGGACGCCGCCCTCGGGTAGGAGCGTCGGGTGGACGCGGACGCTGATCTCGTTGGTGGCGAAGTCGCGCGTGATGATCCCCAGGAGCTTGATCCCGAAGCCGAGCGCCGCGGCGTTCTTGAAGTCGGCGGGCGTGATCCGCTCGATCCCCTCGACTATCATGTCCCGGGGCCGCACCCAGACCCCGTGCGCCAGCCAGGCGAGGATGCACGCCTTGTGCGCGGTGTCCCATCCCTCGACGTCGAGCGACTCCTCCTTCTCGGCGTAGCCAAGCCTCTTCGCCTCCCTGAGGACGCTCGCGTACGGCGCGTCGAGCTCCTCCATCTTCGTCAGGATGTAGTTGCAGGTCCCGTTCAGGATCCCGTAGATGCGCGGAAACCGGTTTGCGACCAGCCCCTCGCGCACCGCCTTTATGAGCGGGATCCCGCCGGCCACGCTCGCCTCGAAGAGGAAGTGGCCGCCGCCGCGCCGGGCCGCCGTGAAGATCTCGGCGCCGTGCTCGCAGATCAGCGCCTTGTTCGCCGAGACGACGACCTTGCCCAGGGAGAGCGCGGCGAGCGTGACATCCCGGGCGATCCCCGTTCCGCCCATCAGCTCGCAGACGATGTGGACCGCGGGGTCGGTCGCGACGGCCATCGCGTCGCCGGTCAGCCTGGAAGCCGGCACGCGCACGGCCCGGTCCTTCGAGCGGCTCCTGACGGCGGCCCGGTAGAGCACGATCCTCGCTCCCAGGCGCGACTCGAGCGCGGAGCGCATGCGGCCGAAGTGCTTCCAGACGCCCTGGCCGACCGTTCCAAGGCCGCACAGGCCGATGTTCAGCGTGCGCACGGGGCTCACGGCTTCGCCCCCGGCGGGGGCTCGTCCGGCTTCCTGCGTTCGAACTTCTTCTCGGTGCCGGTGAGAAGGCGCTTCACGTTGGCGCGGTGGCGCACGACGACAAAGAGCGCCACGACCGCCGTCACCCAGGTTGCGATCGCGCCGCTCCCGAGTAAGACCGCGAGGAGGGGCAGGCTGAGCGCCGCGAGAATCGAGGCCAGCGACACGTAGCGCGTCGGGTAGAAGACCACCAGCCACACGGCCGCCGAGATGAGGGCCACGCAGGGAAGCAGGACCAGGAAGCCCCCGGCGGCCGTCGAGACGCCCTTGCCCCCCCTGAACCCCGTGAAGCACGAGAAGGAGTGGCCGACCAGCGCGAACCCCAGGCCCACGTAGCCCATGACGAGCGCGAGCTGGTGGGTGGCCGGCACCACCATCCAGGCCGCGGTCGGTCCGCCGGCGCCCGCGTTCGGGCGGCCGCCGGAGAGGCACAGCGCCGCCAGCAGCAGGGGCCAGCCCGCGGCGACCGCGCCCTTCAGCGTGTCCAGGGCGAAGACCGCGCTGCCCGGGCCCCCGCCGAGCACCCGGCGCACGTTGGTCGCCCCGCAGCTCCTGCTGCCGACCTCGAAGATGTTGACCCCCCTCGATCGGGCCACCAGGAAGCCGAACGGGAGCGACCCGAGCAGGTAGCCCGAGACGGCCGCGACCGAGAGCGGCAGCACTTCACCGAGATCGGCGGGGCTCGGCATGACGCATTAAAGCTGGACGAACTTCGCGAGCCTGATGGCCTTGTGGCCCTTCAGCTCGCGGCGGGCGGCCTCGCTCGGCTCGCTGTCCAGGTTGATCACCATGAGCGCGGTCTGGCCCGGCTCCTGGCGGCTGAGGGACATGTTGGCGATGTTGACCCCGTCCCTGCCGAGGAGCGTCCCCACGTAGCCGATCATGCCGGGCTCGTCGCTGTTCTCGATGACCAGGAGCTTGCCGGTCGCCGCGACCTCGACCTCGCGCCCGTTGATGGAGACGACCCGGGGGCTGCTCGCCTTGCCTATGAGCGTGCCGGACACGTTGCGGGCGACCCCGTCCGCCCCGACGGCCTCGACCTGGATCAGCTCGTTGTAGTCGGCCTCGCCCGTGGACTTGACGACCTCGCTGCGCACGCCGAGGCGCTCCAGGAGGACCGGGGCGTTCACGAAGTTGACGTTCTCGCCGCTTATGCGCCGCAGCCATCCGCGCAGGATGGCCCGGGTGATCGCGTTCGCGTCGAGGTCGACCACCTTCCCCCAGTAGGTTATCTTGAGCGAGGCGACATGGTCCGGCGAGACCTGCTGCAGGAGCGTCCCCAGCTTGGCCCCGAGGTCGAGGTACGGCCCGATGACCTTGAGCGTCGCGGCGTCGAGGGTGGGCATGTTGACGGCGTTGCGGATGACGCCCCCCTTGAGCACGTCGACGATCTGCTCGGCCACCTCGACGCCGACCGCGTCCTGGGCCTCCACCGTCGAGGCGCCGAGATGCGGCGTCAGGGTCACGTTCGGCAGCTTGCGGAGCTCGCTGGCCGCCGCGAGGGGCTCGTTCTCGTACACGTCGAGACCGGCCGCCGCGACCTGCCCGCTCTTGAGCGCCGCGATGAGCGCCGACTCCCTGATGATCCCGCCGCGCGCGCAGTTGAAGATCCGCACGCCGCGCCTGCACTTCGCGAGGGCCGCCTCGTCGAGCATGTAGCGGGTGTCGTCGGTGAGCGGCATGTGCACCGTGATGTAGTCGGACTGCGCGAGGAGCTCGTCGAAGGACACCGAGTCGATCTGCATCCCCTTGGCGCGGCTCGGCGCCAGGTAGGGGTCGAACGCCACCACGCGCATACCGAAGGCCTGCGCCCGGCGGGCGACCTCGCCGCCTATGCGGCCGAGCCCGACCACCCCGAGGGTCTTCCTGAAGAGCTCGATGCCAGAGAACGCCTTGCGGTCCCACTTGCCCTCGCGCATGGACGCCGCGGCCTGCGGCACCGGGCGGGCGCCGCAGAGCAGGTGGGTGAAGGTGAGCTCGGCCGTGGCGATCGTGTTCCCCGACGGCGTGTTCATGACGATCACGCCGCGCTCCGTCGCGGCGTCGACGTCGACGTTGTCGATGCCGACCCCCGCCCTGCCCACGACCTTCAGAAGCGGCGCAGCATTAATGATTTCCGCCGTGATCTTCGTCTCCGAGCGCACCGCGATCGCATGGACGTCCTTGACGAGCTCCTTCAGGGCGGCCGGCGACGACCCGTATGCCTCAATGACCTCGAGCCCCGACTGCGTGCGAAGCCAGGCTACCCCCTTCGTGGATATCTTGTCGGCGACGAGTACTTTCATGGCGCAAAATGCACATGATCGAAATCCCCAAAGCGGGGCCAAGCAAGGAAAAGCGGCGGTGCGGCCCGGTATGACGCGGATTCCCCGGCAATGCCCGCGCAGGCCCCGAGTTCTCGCACGTCGGGCTCCCCTTCTAGGGCGTCGCCGGCAGCCCGAGCGAGCCGGCCGGAAGGTAGTGGGCGGCGAAGCCCAGCTTGTCCGCCCACTCGTCGATCGTCTTCGAGACCGGCAGCGTGCCGCTCGAGCCGCCGTGGCCCGCGTTCGAGTCGATCCGGATGAGGACGGGCCCCGAACCGGTGACGCCCGCCGCCGCGCGCTGCATTTCCGCCACGTACTTGAAGGAATGCGCCGGGAACACCCGGTCGTCGTGGTCGCCGGTCGTCACGAGCACCGCCGGGTACCGCACCCCGGTCCTCACGTTGTGGAGCGGCGAATAGGCCCGCAGGTACCTGAAGCCGGCCGGATCGTCGCTTGAGCCGTAGTCGGCGGCCCACGGGGCCCCGACCGTGAACTTCTGGAAGCGCAGCATGTCCATCACGCCCACGCCCGGAAGCGCGACGGCGCAGAGGTCGGGCCTCTCGTTGAGCACGGCCCCGACGAGGAGCCCGCCGTTCGAGCGGCCCTCGATCAGGAGCCGGTCCCTGCTCGTGTAGCGCTGGGCGACGAGGTAGTCGGCCGCCGCGATGAAATCGTCGAAGACGTTCTGCTTCCTCTCCTTGGTGCCCGCCAGGTGCCAGGCCTCCCCGTACTCGGATCCCCCGCGGATGGTCGCTTCGGCGTAGATCCCGCCCATCTCGATCCAGACGGCGGGCGGCACGGCGTATGAAGGCGTTACCGCTATGTTGAAGCCCCCGTATCCGTAGAGCCACGCGGGCGACGAGCCGTCCGTCCTGAGGCCCCGGCGGCCGGTGATGAACATCGGGATCCTCGTGCCGTCGCGCGATGCGACAAAGACCTCGCGGGTCTCATAGCGCGAGGGGTCGAACGGGGTCGTGGGCCGCTCGAAGACGCCCTGCGCCCCTGAGACGACGTTGATGTTCAGGACCGTCGGCGGCGCGAGGAAGGACGAGAAGCCGAGGAATGCCTCGGGATCGGAGGCGTTGGCGCTGATGCCCGAGACGGCGCCGATCCCCGGGAGCTCGACCCTCCTGAGGGGAGCGCCGTCCAGCCCGAAGACCGCTATCCGGCTCTGCACGTCGTGGAGCGTCGCGACGACCAGGCGGCCCCCCGCCTCGGCGGCCCACTCGATGCTGTCGGGGCCCTCGGCGACGGGCACCGCCCAGTCGGCGGCGGAAGGGTCCGCGAGGTCGATCGCCACAACCCTGCCCCGCGGCGCCCCGAGACTGGTGAGGACGAGGAAGCGCGGCCCGGAGTTGCCAACGAAGCGGTAGGTCGCGTCCATGCGGTCGAGGAGCCTCTCCACCGGCGCGCCGACATTCGGTTCGAGCGGGTTGACCAGGTCGATGTAGTAGAGCGCATTCTGCGTGCGGTCGTTCTGCTCGACGGTGATCGCGAGGTAGCGGCCGTCGTCGGACATTCTCGCGTTGAAGACCCACTCCGGGTGCTCCCGGATCTCGAAGACGAGCTGGTCGGCGGACTGCTCCGCGCCGAGCCGGTGGTAGCGGAGCTGCCGGCCCGAGAGCTTGCCGAAGAGCTTGGCGCTGGCGGCCACGTCGGGGTACCGGCAGTAGAAAAAGCCGGCGCCATCCCGGGTCCATGCAGGCTTGGAGAACTTGACCCACCGGACGACGTCCTCGAGGTCCGCGCCGGTGGTCACATCGCGCACGTGCAACTCGGTCCAGTCCGAGCCCGCCGCCGCGAGCCCGTAGGCAAGGCGCGTCCCCCCGTCGCTTGGGGACAGGCCCGTGACGGCGACCGTCCCGTCTGTTGAAAGGGGATTGGGGTCGAGGAGCACCCGCGGCGCCTTCCCCGGGGCGTCGATGACCCAGACGACGCTCTGGTTCTGCAGGCCGTCATTCTTCGTGTAGAACAGGCGCCCGCCCCGCTTCACCGGCAGGCCGAAGCGCGGGAAGTTCCACAATTCGCCGAGCCGGGCGCGGATTGCAGCCCGTTCAGGCATCGCGGCGAATGCGGCCGCGGTGTACGCCCGCTCCGCCTGGACCCAGGCGGCTGTTTCCGGCGAATCGATGTCCTCCATCCACCGGTAGGGATCGGGCACCTTCTCGCCGAAGTAGTCGTCGACCTGGGGCCCTCGCCTGGCCGCGGGATAGTCAGCTCCGCGTGCGCTTCCGTGCCAAATCAGTGCGAGCGTGCATATTCCAAAGATTCTCCCCAGGTTGGAACGATTCATGGTACTTACTGTCGGCGATCCCTTGTGAAGGCCAAGCCCGAATCGATCCGGTCCGCGCGCGACCCGCGTTACGATACGCTGCGGGGCCTGTTCCTCATCTGCATGACGGTCAACCACCTGCCAACGGAGCTCCGCTGGGTCACCGACCAGTCGCTCGGCTTTTTCACGGCGGCCGAGGGCTTTGTGTTCCTGTCGGGCCTCATGGCGGGCATGGTCTACACGAGGAAGCTCAGGGCGGGCGGGCCGGGCGCCCTGTGGACCGCCGTCCTCGGCCGCACGAAGACCATATACGCCTGGCACATCGCCTCGTTTGTCGGCGCCCTTGCGTGCGTCGTCCTGACCGAATACGCGTGCGGCTACTGCTCGCCGGCCGCTCCGAGGCTCTTCTTCGAGCACCCGCTGGCGGCGCTCGGCCTGGGCGCAACGCTTCTCTACCAGCCCGGGCTCCTCGACCTGCTGCCGATGTACTGCGTCTTCGTGCTCTTCCTGCCGGCCGTGATCCGGGGTATCGAGTCCGGCCGCCGCTGGCTAGTCCTGTCAGCGAGCGTGCTTCTCTGGCTCGTCGCGCAGTGGGCTCCCGCCGCCGGGTCCCTGCGCACGTATCCGATAAACACCGGCTCCTTCAGCCTCCTCGCGTGGCAGCTCATCTTCGTGGCAGGGGTGGCGATCGGCCACGCCGGCATCAGCGGCCGCCCGCAGGTCGCCCGGCCGAGCCGCCTGGCGGTCCTCTGCGCCGCCTCGGTCGCAATCTACGGGTTCGGCGTGCAACAGGCGCACTGGCCCGCCCTGTGGCCCGACGCCGTGTTCGGTGTGCTCCTCAACAAGCCGGCGCTGGGGCTCCTGCGCCTGGCGGACTTTGGCTGCGTCGCCTATCTCGTGGCGATCGTCGGCGCGCGCTTCCCGTCCCTCCTGGCGTCGCGGACGCTTGAGCTCATCGGCAGGAACTCGCTGGCCGTCGTCGCGACCCAGAGCGTCGCCATAACGGCGCTCCTGCAGTTTCCGGCGCTCTTTGCGACCGCGGCCGACCGGACCCTCGTGGCGGTGGGGACCGTGGCCCTGCTCCTCTGCGTCGCCGCGGCGAGGCAGGGCCTCGTCGGGACCCTTCTCCATCCCGCCGCCGCCAGTCCACTCTCGCCAGAGGGCTCGCGCCGCCTTAATCAGGCGGCATGGCCAACGAGCGGCTGAGGGCGCAGGTACGATTCATCCTCGAGGTCGACAAGCTGAAGGAGGTCTTCCGGCAGACGGCCTGCACGCAGAGCCGCCGGCCCGAGAACGACGCCGAACACTCCTGGCACCTGTGTCTCGCGGCCATCGTCCTGGCCGAGCACGCGAACGACCCCAGGGTCGACGTCCTGCGCGTGCTGAAGATGCTCATCGTCCACGACCTCGTGGAGATCGACGCCGGCGACACGTTCGCCTACGACTCGGCGCGGATGGCCGGCCAGCACGACCGCGAGGCGCTCGCCGCGGACCGGATCTTCGGGATGCTGCCCGGCGACCAGGCCGTCGAGTTCCGGGCCCTCTGGGATGAGTTCGAGGAGCGGGCCACGCCCGAGGCGCGCTTCGCCGCGGCGCTCGACCGCTTCCAGCCGGTGCTCCTCAACTGCAGCACCGAAGGGGCCGCGTGGAGGCGCCACGGCGTCACGGAGGACCGCGTCGTCGCCCGGAACTCCCACATCGCCGAGGGCTCGGCCGCCCTCTGGGAGGAGGCCGCCCGCCTGATTGGCGATGCCGTCAAGTCGGGCAATCTCGCCCCGCGGCCATGAGGCCGTCCGCGCGCCGGCTGTCTTGTCGCGGCGTCGGGACTAGGCCCAGATCATTGCACTTCGTAGACCTCCACCAGGGCGATGCCGCCATCGCCGCCCGCGCCCGACACCTGCGCAGTATAGGCCCCCGGGGGAAGGGTCACGAGGAATGCGGCGGAGCCATTTCCCAGCGGGGTCAAGTGACGAAGGGTCATCTCCACATGTATGACAATCGGCGAAGGGATTTCCACCATCGTATTCCCGGGCGGTTCCGGCGCTCGCGCCCTCCCACGGGCCCTCAGCCCTCTCCGCGGGTCTCTTTAACCTCGCTAGGTCCGGGATGCGCCGAACGGCGGATGCCGCCCCTGCGCCGCGGCGCTAGCTCAGATCCTTCATCAGCCCGAAGTCCGGGTCGAACAGTCGCCGGTAGGTGCGCATGACCATCCCGTCGGTCAGGCCGGCAAGCCAGTCGCAGATCCGCCTCGCCTTGGCCCTCTTGCCCTTGGCGGCGTCGACAAGCGCCCCGACCGCGTGCGGGAGTATCCGCACCACCCGCGGCCCGGGCTCGACGTAGTTGCGCCAGCACGAGGCCCAGAGGTCGAAGAGGACGGCGCGGGCCTTGTGCTCCATCTGCTGGAGCTGCGGGCTCTCGAAGATGATGTCATTGGCCAGCTTCTTGTAGAAGAGGGCCTGGCGCAGCGCCTCGGGCCCGACGACAAGCTCGAAGCGGTACCGGTTGGTCCGCCCCGCCATGAAGTTGTCGCGCTCCCTGAGGCGGCAAGCGGTGATGAAGACGCCGATCCGGTCCGAGACGATCCCCGCGAGCCTGTCGTTGCGGATGGCGTCAAGGAGCTCGTCTAGGAGGCGCAGCCCGGAGACGTCCCCGACCGCCCCGTCCGCCCAGGCCTCGATCCGCTCTATCGTAAGGAAGCCCGCCTTCACCCCGTCCATGATGTCGTTCAGCGAATACGCCGCGTCGTCGGCCCAGTCCATGATCTGGCACTCGATGCTCTTGAACGCGTTGAGCTTCTCGCCGGGGCCGAGCGCCCTCGGGGCCGCGGTCCCGCCGAAGACGAACCGGCGCACGTCGCGCTGCGTGTCGTAGAGGAAGTGGTTCTTGGGGGGCCGGCGGAACTCGCCAAAGAGCGTCTTGTACTTGAGGACGCCGTCCAGGAGGGCCCGGGTCGGGCGCATCCCGCGCACGCCCGAGCTGTCCTCGTACATGGTCGCGTTCAGCAGGTGCACGGTCTGGGCGTTGCCCTCGAAGCCGCCCCAGCGCAGCATGAGCTCCTGGAGCGTGCGCTCGCCCGAGTGCCCGAACGGCGGGTGGCCCAGGTCGTGCGCGAGGCACACGGCCTCGACGAGGTCCGAGTCGATGTGGAAGTCGTCCCGCATGGGCCCCTTCAGGGTCCTCAGGTAGTGGCAGATCGAGCGGCCGACCTGCGCCACCTCCATCGTGTGGGTGAGCCTCGTGCGGTAGAAGTCGTACTCGCCGGAGAGGAAGACCTGCGTCTTCGACTGGAGCTTGCGGAACGCCTGGGCGTGGATGATCCGGTCGCGGTCGATCTGGAATGCGTTGCGGTAGTCGGTCTTTCGGGCGCCCCCGAAGGTCTCGCTGTCGAAGTCCCGGTAGAATCGGTTGGTCATCGTCCTTGGGGCATAGAGCACAGCGGCGGGCCCGCCGACGCAACACCCGAGCGGCGCCGCGCGCGCGGGTCGCCGGTTCGGGATTGTTTTGCGCGCCCCCAGGCCCAACAATGGCGCGCACCAGAATGAGCGCCAAGACGATGCGAGCCCTGTCGAAGCTCAAGCCGGGCCCCGGCCTCGATCTCACCGAGGTCCCCGTGCCCTCCCCCGGACCGAACGACGTGCTCATCAGGATCAGGAAGACCTCCATCTGCGGCACCGACGTGCACATCTACAACTGGGACGAATGGGCGCAGAGGACGATCAAGACGCCGATGGTGATCGGCCACGAGTTCGTCGGCGTGGTCGACGAGGTCGGCGCCTCCGTGCAGAGGTTCCACAAGGGCGACCTGGTCGACGGCGAGGGCCACATCGTCTGCGGGGTCTGCCGCAACTGCCTGGCCGGGCGCCGGCACCTGTGCAAGGACACGAAGGGGGTCGGCGTGAACCGCTCCGGGGCCTTCGCCGAGTACCTGTGCCTGCCTGCGTCGAACGTCGTGCCGGTCGACCCCTCGATCCCGCTCGACGTCCTCTCCTGCTTCGACCCCCTCGGCAACGCGACGCACACGGCCCTCCAGTTCGACCTCGTGGGCGAGGACGTGCTCGTGACGGGCGCAGGCCCCATCGGGTGCATGGCGGTGGCGATCGCGCGCCACTGCGGGGCGCGCAAGGTGGTCGTGACCGACGTCAACCCGGCGCGCCTCGCGCTCGGGATGAAGCTGGGCGCGACGCGGGCGGTCGACGTTTCCCGGGAGAAGCTGCCCGACATCCAGGCGGAGCTAGGTATGAGGGAGGGCTTCGACGTCGGCCTCGAGATGTCCGGCAATCCGCGCGCGCTGAACGACATGATCGACAACATGGCCCACGGCGGGCGCATCGCGCTCCTCGGCATCATGCCCAGCGCCGCGGCGGTCGACTGGAACAAGGTCGTCTTCAACATGCTCACCATCCGCGGCATCTACGGGCGCGAGATGTACGAGACCTGGTACAAGATGACCGCCATGATCCAGAGCGGCCTGGACATCTCCCCGGTGATCACGCACCGCCTGCCTTACGGCGAGTTCCGCGACGGCTTCGAGCTCATGCGCTCCGGAAAGAGCGGCAAGATCGTCCTCAACTGGGACGCGTGACCCGGCGGGAACCCTGCCCAAGACCAGCGCCTCAGATGCCCCCGACCTTCAAGACCCACATCCTGGAAACCCTCGCCGAGATCTCCGCGGCGGGCCTGACCAAGCGCGAGCGCGTGATCGAGACGCCCCAGGGGGCGTCGATCCGGGTCCCCGTCGGGGTGCGCGTCCTCAACTTCTGCGCGAACAACTACCTCGGCCTCGCCAACCACCCGGAGGTGGTCGCGGCGGCGAGGGCCGCGCTCGACCGCTGGGGCTACGGCCTGGCCTCCGTCCGGTTCATCTGCGGCACCCAGCAGATCCACAAGGAGCTCGAGGGCACCCTGAGCGCGTTTCTCGGCACCGAGGACACGATCCTGTACTCGTCCTGCTTCGACGCCAACGGCGGGGTCTTCGAGACGCTCCTCGGCGAGGAGGACGCCGTCATCAGCGACGAGCTCAACCACGCGTCGATCATCGACGGGATCCGCCTGTGCAAGGCGAAGAGGTACCGCTACCGCAACCGCGACGTCGCCGACCTGGAGGCCAGGCTGCGCGAGGCCGAGGCGGCGGGCGCCCGCTTCAAGCTCGTCGTCACCGACGGCGTCTTCTCGATGGACGGGTTCGTGGCCCCGCTCCGGGACATCTGCTACGCGGCCGCCGACCACGACGCCATCGTCATGGTGGACGACAGCCACGGCGTCGGCGTCCTCGGCCCCGCCGGGCGCGGGACGCCGGAGCAGTTCGAGGTCGTCGGGCGCGTGGACATCCTCACGGGCACGCTCGGCAAGGCCCTCGGCGGGGCGACCGGCGGCTATGTCAGCGGCCGCAGGGAGATCGTCGAGCTCCTGCGCCAGCGCTCCCGCCCGTACCTCTTCTCGAACAGCGTGCCGCCCGCCGTCGTAGCCGCCTCGATGGCCGCCGTCGGCCTCGTCACCCGGAACCCGCAGCTGCGCGAGCGCCTGCACGCGAACACCCGGCTCTTCCGCGAGGGCCTGGCGGGCGCCGGGCTCTCGATCGCGCCGGGCAGCCACCCGATCGTGCCGGTCATGCTGGGCGACGCCGCCCTCGCCCAGCGCTTCGCCGCCCGCATGCTCGAGAAGGGCGTCTACGTCATCGGCTTCTTCCATCCCGTTGTCCCCAAGGGGGCCGCGCGGATCCGGGCACAGGTGAGCGCGGCGCACAGCGAGTCGGACCTGGAAAGCGCGATCCGCGCCTTCGCCGAGACAAAGAGGGAGCTCGCCGGCTAGCGGGCCCGCCATGCAGAAGATCTCGCAATCCGCCTACCGGCGCCTGGAGAAGGCCGCGCGCTCCGCGGCCGCCAGCGCGTATGCGCCGTACTCGAAGTTCCCCGTCGGGGCGGCGGTCCTTTGCGGCTCGGGGCGGATCTACCCCGGGTGCAACGTCGAGAACGCCTCCTACGGGCTGTGCAACTGCGCCGAGCGCACGGCCGTCTTCCGCGCCGTGGCCGCGGGCGAGACGGCGATCAGGGCGGTCGCCGTGTACACGCCGACCAGGCTTCCGACGACCCCGTGCGGCGCCTGCCGCCAGGTGATAAACGAGTTCGGGCCGGACGCGCTCGTCCTGTGCGTGTGCGACGCGGACGCCCGGATAGACACGAAGCTGTCCGCGCTCCTGCCGGGGGCCTTCGGGCCCGCCAGCCTGCCCTAGCGCCCCTCGAAGAAGGCCCGCACGGCCGCGCCGACCTCGGAGGAGGGGAACTCGCGCTCGGTGCGCCCGCCCAGGTCGCGCATCTTGACGACGCCCCTGGCGAGCTCGTCGCCGCCGTAGATGAGCGCGATCCTCGCGCCCGAGTCCGCGGCCGCCTTGAACTGCTTTCCGAACGCCAGCTCCTTCATCGGATAGTCGACGCGGTAGCCGGCCTCCCGCAGCCGGCCGATGTCCGCGAACGCCGCCTTGCGCTCCGCCTCGCCGCCGAGGACGCAGTAGACGTCGGGCGCGTGGAAGGCCGCGGAAAGGAGCCCCTTTTCCTCGAGCAGGAGCGAGAGCGTCATCTCGCCGATCGCGAAGCCCACGGCGGGCAGGTCCGGGCCCCCCAGCTTGGCCACGAGGTCGTTGTAGCGACCGCCGCCCGCGAGCGCCCTCAGCTCGCCCCTCAGGTCGGTCGCCTCGAAGACGAACCCCGTGTAGTAGGCGAGCCCCCTGACGACCCCCAGGTCTACCTGGACGTAGTCGGCCAGGCCCATGGCCCCAAGGCCGCCGAGCAGCCGTTCCCACTCCGCCAGCCGGCCGGCCATCCCGGCCGATCCGCCGGCGGAGC
>Ga0209415_10007531_pt1 | contig 19001 bp, 13 predicted proteins | sample PeaSoiSIISIP2007_FD_187696 | JGI IMG/M metagenome (GOLD analysis project Ga0209415, IMG submission 187696) | Peat soil microbial communities from Weissenstadt, Germany - SII-SIP-2007 (SPAdes) (version 2) | ecosystem: Environmental > Terrestrial > Soil > Wetlands > Peat | place: Germany...
AAATACCGAGGAAGGACGCGGCCGACATGTAGTCGCCGGCGATCGCCCAGCCGTTCTGGGTGCCGGTGATGCCGCCGCCTGCTGCGTAGAAGTCGGCAGCGGTCTTGGTCTGCTTGGCAGCCCAGACGACGACGCCCATGGTGATGGCGATGATGATGCCGAACATGCCGATGGTGATGGTCTTGTTGGCTTTCAGCTCGCGCTTCTGGGACTTGGCCGGGGCGGGAGCGGCGGCTTTTTCCATCGGTGCCGCCGGGTTGACTGCGGCGGCTGCGGGAGCGCCGGGCTGGGCTGCCGCAGGTGCGGCGGTGGCGGCGGCAGGAGCGCCGGCGGCCGGGGCCTTGGCGGGCTCGGCGGCAAAGGCGACGCCGGCCACGGAGAGGGCCAGACTGGCTGCAATGATAATCTTCTTCATGGTCATGTATGTTCCTCCCTTTTCTTTAGAGATGAAGTTCGTCGATCAGTTCCCTGGTCAGCCGGTCGAAGTCCTTGTTGGCGACGTGGGAGTAGTAGAGGGCGATACCCCAGGAGACAAAGAACTGGGAGAGGGCGAAAATGTAGCCGAAGTTGATGACGCCGATGAGCTTTACTTTAAAGATGCCGGGGGTGTACGCCGCTCCGATCGGGAGCAGGAAGTAGTACACGCAGGAGAAGATCCACCATCCGAAGAGGAACGCAGTCTTCTTGTGATGCAATTCTACGAATTTCGGGTTCTTGGCGATTGCTTTCCAATCGTACTGTTTTTCTGCCATGTTTGGTCACTCCTTTCTGGGTAAATGAAAATGCAGTTTGTCATCGTGACGGCGTCCCGCCTCACTCAAGGTCTGTTCCGATAGGCCCCCCTTTCGTATAACGGCTGAAGTGGTTTCGCGGGCTCCGGCGACCGATGCGTGTGCCGCTTTGGCGCCCACTGGTTTTGTTGTTACTGTAACTTGCTGAAAATATAGAAAATTTTTCGAAAGATCGAAGGCGTGCAGCGGGTGATGCCGGTGGTACAGCGTTATGGCGCCCCGTATACGCAGGTACGTTTATCACAACGTTTGGAAAAGGACAATAAAAATAAACGCCGTTCTAAACTAATTGTGAAATCAACATCGAGAAACCGGCCGCGACTGGTCTCGCTGAAGTCATGGATAATATTGTCAAAAACTGAATTTTAAGGGGTAATTTTACTGAACGAAAAAAAATGTAGGGGGAGGGAAGGGGGTGCCGGGACGGCTGACACGTTTCTGAAACGTCGTATCTTCAAACGCTATGGCATAAACGACCGGAAAATAAACACTCTCGGCACGACGGAGCGATTCGTGCCCGCTGCAAAGCCAGGGGCGCCGGGTTACAGGGAAGTTAAAAACGAAACGGGGGTTGAGGAAATCGCGGTTGGTAAGGAGGTGGAGGTCTGTGCAAAGGGGTATAAGGGCGTCTGTCATCCTGAGCGCATAGCGAAGGATCTGCTTTTGGCGGCGAAACAGCAGATCCTTCGCTTCGCTCAGGATGACAGGGGGGCTAGACGTTTCCCTTGTTGATGCCGTACTTTTTGATCTTGCGGTAGATGGTGGCCATGTTCATCCCCGCTTCCTTGGCGGCTGCTTCCACGTTGCCGCCGGTTTTGCGCAAAAGGCCTTTCAGGTAGTCCGACTCGAAGCGGCTCAGCGCCTGGCTGTAGGCCCCTTCCTCGCTGATCGCCTCCCCGGCGGCGGCCTGCGGGGTGACTTCGATGAACTGTGAGAGCACCGGCAGGGTGAGGTAGTCGCCGCTTTCCATGGCGATGCAGGCCTCGACCACGTTTCTCAGCTGCCGGATGTTCCCCGGCCAGGGGAACTCCAGCACCGCTTCCAGCGCCTCGGGGTCGAGCCCCTTGATCCTGGTGCCGAACTTCTGGTTTTGCAGGGCGATGAAGTGGGCGGCGAGCAGCGGGACGTCGTCCCGGCGCTCCCTCAAGGGCGGGAGATGGATGTTGACCACGTTCAGCCGGTAGAAGAGGTCCTCGCGGAACTCGCCTGAGGCGATCGCCTTTTTCATCTCGGTGTTGGTCGCCGAGAGTACCCGCACGTCCACCTTGGTCGGGTTGGGGTCGCCCAGGCGATGGAATTCCTGTTCCTGGAGGAAGCGGAGCAGGGTCTTCTGCACGTCCATCGGCAGGTTTCCCACCTCGTCCAGAAAGAGCGTGCCGCCGTCGGCGGTCTCCAGCAGGCCGCGCCGGTTCTCGGCCGCGCCGGTGAAGGCCCCCTTGCGGTAGCCGAACAGCTCGCTCTCCAAAAGCGAGGCGGGGAGCGCGCCGCAGTTGATGGCGACGAACTTCTTCTCCTTGCGGGGGGAGTTGTAGTGGATGGCCTGGGCGATAAGCTCCTTGCCGGTGCCGGACTCGCCGGTGATCAAAACCGAGGTGTCGCGCACCGCGACCTTCTCCACCCGCTCCAGGACCTGTTTCAGCCCCGAGGAGGCGCCGATGATGTTGTCGAAGCGGAACTTGCCGACCAACTCTTCCCTCAGCTCGCGGTTTTCCTCGATGAGCTTTGAGTGCTGCAGGGCGTTCTTCACCCGGTAGAGGAGCTCCTCCGGCTCGAACGGCTTGGTGAGCATGTCGTAGGCCCCCTTGCGCAGGGCCTGGATGGAGAGTTCCACGGTGGCGAAGGCGGTGACCATGATCACCGGCACGGCGGGGTCCTTGAGCCTGATCTTCTGCAAAAGCTCAATGCCGTCCATCCCGGGCATCTTGATGTCGGTCACCACCAGGTCCCACTGCCCGGCGCTGAAGGCCTCGGCCGCCTCGAAGGAGCGGATGAAGGGAGACACCTGATAGCCGTTGTCGGAGAGCACCGCCTCCATCATGCGGCAAAGCCCCTCCTCGTTGTCGATCACCATTATTCTTTTTCGGGCGGTCATTGCGTGCTCCTTGGTATCTTTACAGGTAATCGTCCCGGTTCACCGGCAAGGTGACCTCGAAGGTGGTGCCGTGGCCGAGAAGGCTTTCCACCCGGATCTTCCCGTGGTGCTGTTCGATGATCTGCTTGGAGATGGCAAGGCCCAGACCGGTTCCCTTGGCGCGGGTGGTGAAGAACGGCTCGAAGATCTTCTCCAGGTGCTCCTCCTCGATGCCCTGGCCGTTGTCGGCGAACCTGATGCTGACCTGCCCTTCCTCGGCGGCCCGGGTGCTGACCACCAGCCGTCCCCCCGGTTTCATGGCCGCGCCGGCGTTCAGGATCAGGTTGATCGCCACCTGGCGCAGCTGGTCGCCGTCCAGCATCACCTGGGGAAGGCCGGGATCGAACTCCTTCAGTACGGAGACGTGGTGCATCTGGATGTGGTTGGCGGAAAAGTCCACGATCTGCCCCAAAAGTGCGTTCAGGTCGGTAGCCTCCAAAACCGGCTGCGGCGCGCGGGCGTAGCTTAAGAGTTCCTGCACGATCTTCTTGCAGCGTTTGCTCTCCCGCTTGATCTCGTGCACGTATTTATAATTGGGATCGTCCTGAGCGAGTTTTCCCTCCAGGTAGGCGGCGTAACCCAGGATCACCCCCAGCGGGTTGTTGATCTCGTGCGCCACGCCGGAGGAGAGGACGCCGAGCGAGGCCATCTTCCCCTGCTGGGCGAGGTTCGACTCCAGGTCCTTGTTGTGCTTGATGATGCTGGTCATCCGGTTGAAGGCGGAGGCCAGTTCGCCCAGCTCGTCGCCGCTTTCCACCTCGATCCGCTCGTCCAGCCGCCCCTGCTTCACCTTCCTGATCACCTCCATCATGCGGTTGATCGGGTCGGTCATCACCCGCGAGGCCAGGATCACCAGCGCCACCGCCATGACGCTCACCACGATGGTGAGGAACACCATGCTCTTCATGATGTGGCCGGTGATGGCGTTGGCCTCCTCGTAGAACTCGTCTTCGTAGGAGCCGACGGCGACGATCCAGTTCCACGGCTTGAAGTATTCGTAGCGCACGATCTTCATGCGCGGCACGGCGTCGCCGGCGTTCTTCCAGGGGTAGCGGATCCAGCCGGTCTTCTGCTCGCACATGGTGCGGATGAAGTGCTGGCCGTTGAAGTCGGTGGCGTCGAGGAAGTTCTTCCCCTCCTCGGTCGGGTGAATGATGAAGTTGCCGGAGCCGTCCAGGCAGAAGACGTAGCCGGTCTTCCCCACCTTCTTGCTCTTGATCTTCGCCTTGAGTTCCTCGAAGGAGCGGCGTTCGAAGGCGACGTCGTCGTAGGTCTCCTCCAGGTAGCCGCCGGCGGCGATGATCCAGTCCCACTCCTTGAAGTAGCGGTAGGCGACCACCTTCTTCCTGACCACCTTGTCGCCCAGGGCCGCGTTCTTCCAGGGATAGACGATGTAGAGCACCTCGCCCGGTTTGGAGGCAAGCGCCTTCTCGCACATCTCCTTGATGAAGTAGCGCCCGGTCTCGTCGCGGGAGGAGGAGACGTTGGCACCCTCCTGGGCGACGTGCACCTTGAGCTGCCCCTTGGAGTTCATGACGTAGATGTAGCCGGACTTGCCGACGTTTACCTTGGCGAGCGCGTCGTGGGCGACGCGGGTGGCGGTGGCGAGGTCGATCTTCCCCTTGCGGTACTGGCTCTGCTGCTCCTGCAGCATCCGGTAGGCGAGGTCGGTTAAGGTGGCGAGTTCCTGGTTGAAGTTCTTTTCTTTGTCCTGCTTGTAGACCTGGAACTGCTGGTAGTGCGAGTTCAAGAGGTCGACCGAGAAGGCCGCCATGTGCTCCAGGTCGTCCTTGCTGGTCTTGGTGATGCCGAGGTAGGCCTGCTTGGTGGAGATGTAGCCGATCACCCCGCCGACCATGAAGATCGGGCCGATGACCAAAGGCAGCACCAGGGCCACCATCTTCCAGCGGAGCTTGAGATTGTTGACCGGGGAGAGCCAGGCTTTTAATGTGGATTTGAGGCGTTCCAGTGGAAGCTCCCCGGAGTGCTTCGGGATGGTGAACCGGTGCCGAAGTACCCGTGCGTGAAGTCAGCAGACTTGGGCATGATACTGTATACGCTGCGGCGAGGCCAGTCTTATTTCGCAATTTTGCGAAAAAGGCCCTTGCCGATGCCGAGGGAAAGCTGTTACTGTCAGCTGGAGTAGGTCGCGTTGAGGAACGAAACGCGACATTGCGCCGGGTGAAGCTGCGGTCATGTTGCGTTTCGCACACAACGCTCAACGCAACCCGCGTGGCTTTTGATATGACGTGGAGAGGGTACTTATGAACATACCGGCCTATCCGGCGGCCAGGGCTGTCACGCTGGAGGATAAACCGCTTTTCGACGACATCTTCGACGAGTTGCAGCCGCGCATTTCTGAGCTCACCTTCGCAAACCTCTACCTGTTCCGGGCGGTGCACGACTACCGGCTGACCATGGTGGGGGATGCGCTGGTGGTGCTGGGCCGCGGTTACGACGGCAGCTCGTACTTTCTCCCTCCGCTTGCGGGCGACGTCCCGGCGGCGCTTGAACGGCTCTTGTCGCTCGGGCTCACGCTGTACGGGGCCGACGACGCCTTTGCCGAGCGCTACCTTAGCTTAAACGAGCTGGAACTCGCACCCGACCGCGACAACTTCGACTACCTGCATCTCAAAGAGGGTATGGCCACCCTGGCGGGCAAGGAGTACCACAAGAAGAAAAACCGGGTGAACTACTTCATGGTGAGGCACCGCTTTCAGGTCGAGACGTACCACGGCGGACATCTGGCAGGGGCTCTGGCGCTTTTGGAGGAGTGGCGGCGGGTCCGCATCGACACCGCTCCCGCCTCGGTCGAGGGGGAGGTGGCCGGTGCGGCGGAAGCGCTCAGGCTGGCGGCCGAGCTGGGGTTGTCGGGTATCGTGATCCTCGTGGACGGGGTGGTGAAAGGTTTTGCGCTCGGCGAGTGCCTGAACCGGGAGACGGCGGTCTGTCACTTCGAGAAGGGGGATCTCTTCATGGACGGGCTGTCCCAACTGCTGGACCGGGAGTTCAGCAGGCTTCTTTTCACCGGTTGCACCTATTTGAACAGGGAGCAGGATCTGGGCGAGCCGTCGTTGCGGCAGTCGAAGCTCTCCTACCATCCCGTTGAACTGATCAGGAAGTACCGGGTGAGGAAGAAATAGGGCGTTAGGCCAGCCTCGCCAGCAGCGTATTGGCCGCCGCCTCGAAGTCTTCCATGTCGAGATCGAAGTCGGCCTGCCAGTCGCGGTTCTTATAGTAGACCTTGTCGTAGTAGTCGACCATCAGCCCGCTCATGAACGGCTCCAGCTCCCAGCGCTCCAGGTTCCCGGCCAACTCGTCGCAGCGCTTCCCCCCGAGCTTCTTCCTGATCCGCTGCAGGGCAGCCGCCATCTCTTCCGCGTACTCGGCGCGCCCGTACTCGCCGATCAGCCGGCGCACCCGCGTGGCGAGCGACGCGCTGCACCAGACCCGGATGCCGGCTGCCATCGTCTGGTAGAAATCCCCGGGGAGGGAGACCCGCCCGATCCGCTCGCTTTCCCCTTCCAGGATCAGCGGCGCCCCGGCCGGCGCCTTGCGCAGCGCGTCCCATAAAAGCGTCTCGAAACGCTTCTGGGTGAGTTCCTGCTTGAGCCCCAGCTGTCCGAAGGCCGAACCGCGGTGGCAGGCGAGCCCCTCCAGGTCGAGCACCGCGGCGCCGCGCTCTTTAAGCTTGCCAAGGAGCGTGGTCTTGCCGATGCCGGTCATGCCGTGCAGTACCACCAGGGGAGACCTCGGTGTGAAGGGGGTGAAGTATCCGGCGACCGCACCGCGAAAGGCCTTGTATCCGCCGACAAGCTGCAGCGCCGGGTGCCCGGTGAGATCGAGTATGGAGGTGACCGTCTTGCTCCTCAACCCCCCGCGCCAGCAGTAGACCAGGATCGGCTTTCCCTGCGCTGCCCGGGCGATGGTGCTCACCATGCCGGGGAACCGGTGCGCGGTAAGTTCCAGGCCGCGCTCGCGGGCTGCGTGCGGACCCTGCTGCTTGTAGAGGGTGCCGATCACCGCCCGCTCCTCGTCGTTAAGAAGCGGCACGTTGACGGCGCCGGGGAGGTGGTCCTCGGCAAACTCGGACGGGCTGCGCACGTCCACCGGCAGATGGCTGTCCAAAAGGCTTTCTATGAAGGGGGTCGTTGCAGGCACGGGTTCTCCTTTGATCGGCTCATTATAAGGAGACGTGCCGCCTAATGCAAGGGTGTCGCCGCAGGTGGCGCGCCTTTTCTGTTGAGCGGGTCTAACTTTCGTGGTATCTTACACTGTTTTTTTATCCCTTTTACATGTTGACCAAGGAGAATTCATAGATGTTTGGCGCGCTTATCAAGAAGTTCGTCGGGAGCAAGAACGAGCGGGAACTGAAGCGTCTCTGGCCTATCGTCGAGCGCATCAACCGGCTGGAACCCGAGATGGTCAAGCTTTCCGACGAGGCGCTCAGAGGCAAGACCTTTGAATTCAAGGAGCGCTACTCCCGGGGCGAGAGCACGGAATCCCTGCTCCCCGAGGCGTTTGCCGTCTGCCGCGAGGCGGGTAAGCGCGTTTTGGGCATGCGCCACTTCGACGTGCAGTTGATCGGCGGCATGGTGCTTCATTCCGGCAAGATCGCCGAGATGAAGACCGGCGAGGGCAAGACGCTGGTGGCGACGCTCCCCTCCTACTTAAACGGCCTCACCGGCCGCGGCGTGCACGTGGTCACGGTCAACGACTACCTGGCCAAGCGCGACTCCGAGTGGATGGGGCGCATCCACAGCTTCCTGGGGCTTTCCGTCGGCGTCATCGTGCACGGCCTGGACGACGAGGAGCGCCGCGAAGCCTACGCCGCCGACATCACCTACGGCACCAACAACGAATTCGGTTTCGACTACCTGCGCGACAACATGAAGTTCGACCTGGACGACTACGTCCAGCGTCCCTTCTACTTCTCGGTGGTCGACGAGGTCGACTCGATCCTGATCGACGAGGCGAGGACGCCTCTCATCATCTCCGGGCCGACCGAGGACTCCACCGACAAGTACTACATCATCGACCGCATCATCCCGCAGCTTGTGAAGGGGGAGATGAAGGAGGTGGAGGCGAACACCCTCTCCGGCAAGCGCAAGGCCTACACCGGCGACTTCACGGTGGACGAGAAGGCCAAGTCGGCAACGCTTACCGAGGAAGGGGTGTTAAAGGTCGAGAAGCTTTTGAAGATCGACAACCTCTACGATCCGCGCAACATGGAGATCCTGCACCACACCCAGCAGGCGCTGCGCGCCCATGCCCTGTTCAAGCTGGACGTGGATTACGTGGTGCGCGACGGCGAGGTGCTGATCGTCGACGAGTTCACCGGCCGCCTCATGCCCGGCCGCCGCTGGTCCGACGGCCTGCACCAGGCGATCGAGGCCAAGGAAGGGGTGAAGATCGAGAACGAGAACCAGACGCTCGCCACCATCACCTTCCAGAACTACTTCCGCATGTACGAGAAGCTCTCCGGCATGACCGGTACGGCCGACACCGAGGCGGAGGAGTTCCACAAGATCTACAAGCTCGACGTGGTGGTGATCCCGACCAACCGCGTGCTGCTTCGTCCCGACTTCCCGGACGTGATCTACAAGACCGAGCGCGAGAAGTTCAACGCGGTGATCGAGGAGATCAAGGAGCTGAACGAGAAGGGGCAGCCGATCCTGGTCGGCACCATCTCCATCGAGAAGTCCGAGGTGCTCTCGGAGCTCTTGAAGCGCCAGGGGATCCCCCACTTCGTCCTGAACGCCAAGCAGCACGAGAAGGAGGCGGAGATCGTCGCCCAGGCGGGCCGCAAGGGGATGGTCACCATCGCCACCAACATGGCAGGCCGCGGTACCGACATCCTTTTGGGCGGCAACCCGGACGGGCTCGCCCGCCAGGAGTTCCGCGGCACGCCGCAGATGAGGACCCAGGCGTTTACGGACGCCATGGAGAAGGCTATCGACAAGAAGCTCTCCGAGAAGGAGATGCTGCAGATGCTGGAGCAGGATTTCACCGGCATCGCGGCCATCGTCGCAGGCTACCTGAAGGAGCACGGCGAGCCGGACGTCGAGGACCTCGAGGAGCTGGTACTGGCCGAGCACGAGCGTCAGTTCCAGGCCCTGGTGGAGAAGTACAAGCCGATCTGCGAGGCGGAGCACAACGAGGTCACGGCGCTTGGCGGCCTGCACATCCTGGGTACCGAGCGCCACGAGTCGCGGCGTATCGACAACCAGTTGCGCGGCCGTTCCGGCCGTCAGGGGGACCCGGGCTCCTCGCGCTTCTACCTCTCGCTTGAGGACGACCTCTTGCGCATCTTCGGTTCCGAGCGGGTCTCCATGATCATGGACAAGCTTGGCATCGAGGAAGGCGAGGCGATCACCCACGGTCTGATCACCCGCGCCATCGAGAACGCCCAGAAGAAGGTCGAGGCGCACAACTTCGAGATCAGGAAGCACCTGCTCGAATACGACGACGTCATGAACAAGCAGCGCGAGGTGATCTACAGCCAGCGCAAGGAGATCCTGGCCGGCAACGACATCCGCGAGAGCTTTAGCGGCATGATCGACGACACCGTCTCCGACCTGGTGGCGACCTACGCCATCGACAAGGTGCCGGCGCGCGAGTGGGACTGGCAGGGGATTTCCGAGTCGGTCTACCGCGGCTTCGGCTACCAGTTCGACCTGGCCGCCGACACCCTGGAGCGTCTGACCCCGGTGAACTTCGACGAACTGGTGCGCACAGCGGCACGGCAGCGTTTCGACGAGAAGCTCGCCGAGCTCGGCGAAGAGCTGATGGACCACCTGATCAAGGTGATCATGCTGCAGGTGATCGACACCCAGTGGAAGGATCACCTCCTCTCCATCGACCATTTAAAGGAAGGGATCGGCCTGCGCGGCTACGGCCAGAAGGACCCGAAGCAGGAGTACAAGCGCGAGGCCTACCAGCTGTTCATGACCATGATGGCGCGCATCCGCGAGGAGGTGGTGGAGAAGATCTTCTGGGTGCAGGTGGCCCAGGACGAAGAGATCTCCCACATCGAAGAGCAGCAGCAGGCGCAGCAGCAGCGCATGGTGTTCAACCTGGGCGATCACGAGCCCGCGCAGACGCCGATCAAAAGCCAGAAGAACGTGGGGCGCAACGACCCCTGCCCCTGCGGCAGCGGCAAGAAGTACAAGAAGTGCCACGGAAAATAAGGGGCTGACCCTCCGTGCCCCCTCGAAGGGGTAGAACCGTAGGTCGCGTTGAGGAACGAAACGCGACATCCCTCGTGGAGTAAATAGAGGTGCTTATGGAACTGAAAGGTTTTCGTTTCTCCGCCGTGGAGGCGGCTATCAAGAAGCCGGGCCGGCTCGACCTGGCGCTGATCTTCTCCGATGCCCCGGCACAGGTGGCCGCGGTCTTCACCACCAACAAGGTGCAGGCGGCGCCGGTCATGATCTCGCGCGAACGTGCCAGTTCCGGCAGCTGCCGGGCGCTTCTGGTGAACAGCGGCAACGCCAACGCCTGCACGGGCGAGCAGGGGAGGTTGGACGCGCTGGAATGCGGCCGCCGCGCGGCCGAATCGCTGGGACTTGCCGACGACGAGCTTTTGATCGCCTCCACCGGCGTAATCGGGCAGGCGCTCCCCATGGACCGCTTCCGGGGCGCCATCGAGCCCCTGGTCGACGGCCTTGCCGCCGGCACGCTGGAGAACGTGGCCGCCGCCATCATGACCACCGACACCTTCCCGAAGCTCGAGCGTCGCTCGGGCTCCGCCGGGGGGAAGAGCTACGGCATCGCGGGGGTCGCCAAGGGCGCGGGGATGATCCAGCCCAACATGGCCACCATGCTCTCCTTCCTGGTCACCGACGCGGCGGTCGATGCCTCGTTTTTAAAGAGCGCCTTTGCCGAATGCATCGATGCCTCCTTCAACTCGATCACGGTGGACGGCGACATGTCCACCAACGACACGGCGCTCATCATCGCCAACGGCGCCGCCGGCAACCCGCTCATCATGGCCGGGACACCGGAGGGGGATGCCTTCCGCGCACGGCTTCTGGACGTGCTCCTTTCCCTGGCCAAGCTGATCGTCAAGGACGGCGAGGGCGCCACCAAGTTCGTGGAGGTGAAGGTGCAAGGTGCCGTGAGCAAGGCCGAAGCCAAGACGGCGGCGCTTTCGGTGGCCAACTCGCTTTTGGTGAAGACCGCCTTCTTCGGCCAGGACGCCAACTGGGGGCGGATCATCTGCGCCGTCGGCTATTCGGGCGCCCAGCTGGACCAAGGAAGGGTCGGCATCCGTTTCGACGACGTGGTGATGGTCGAAAACGGCGTCTTCGTGGGGGGCAACGCCGAAGCAGCCGGCACGGAAGTGTTGCAGAAGAAAGAGTTCACTGTTACCATCGACCTCCACCTGGGTAACGGCGAGGCTTCGGTCTATACGAGCGACCTTTCCTATGACTACGTCCGCATCAACGCCGATTACCGGACCTAGTCTTTTCTCCCCCCCAAGGGGGGAGGGAATTGTGAGCCGGATGACAAAAGCGTGCCGGCTTGATACATTTGTTGAGCGCTGTTTACTGCAATGACTGCTGGAGGCCCCATGACTTTGACCAGGGTGTTTTGTACGCTGACCGCCGCCGTGCTTTTTTGCCTGGCGAGCCGCGCTCACTCCGAGGCGGGTGACCTGAAGATCACCGAGATGGCGGTTACGACCAAGGTGGTGAAGGGAAACCCGATCGATTCGGTCCGGCGCATCTCCTCCACCTCGGTCAAGGCACTGTACTGCTTCACCAGGTTGACGGGCCCCAGGGACACCGACACCACCATCACCCAGGTCTGGTACTTAAACAACAAGAAGGTGGCGGAATACGAGATGCCGGTCAAGGGAGCGCACTGGCGCACCAACAGCAAGAAGGAAATCCGCAAGGGGCTTTCCGGCGAATGGCGTTGCGATGCGGTCGACGAAGACGGCGTCGTGCTCAAATCGGTCGGCTTCACCATGAATTAGTCCCGGCAGAGGTACTTCCCCTGACCGGCAGCAAGGAAGATAGACCGGCAAGGGAACCGCAGGATACGACGACGTCCTTTTCGGCAAGGCCGCCCGCTCACGCGACGGGCGGCCTGCCGAACTTTCCCCCGCTTTAAGCCAAGCCCGATCTTCGATTCCACACCTTAGCACACGAGTATCCCGCACTATGCAGTCGTACCCCGCACGCGACCATCACGGCGCCACCCCCCGCTTTCCCGGGAGCGGCAGCAGAGCTCTGCGCAACGTCTTTCTGACCTTTCTGCTGGTAGTGTGCCTCGCCGGCCGTGCCTACGCCGTCGACACGGCCAGGATCGACACCCTTATCGGCGACGCGGTCTCCCGCCACCTGATCGCCGGCGGGGTCGTGCTGATCGGCAGCACCGAAAAGGTGCTGTTCCAAAAGGCCTACGGCCGGGTCTCCTATCTCCCCGACGCGCGTCCCATGACGCTCGATACCATCTTCGACGTCGCTTCCCTGACCAAGGTGATCGCCACCACCCCTTCCGTGCTCAAGCTCGCCGAGCAGGGGAGGCTCTCCCTGCTCGACCCGGCGGTGAAGTGGTTCCCCGAATTCCAGGGACATGGCAAGGACGGCATCCTGGTGCTGAACCTGCTGACCCACACCTCGGGTCTCGACGACGTCCCGCTTGCCGACGCAAATCCGATGGAGAGCGCCATCAAGGGTGCGGCCGAGCAGAAGCTCAAGGGGGAGATCGGCAGCCGCTTCCGCTATGCGGACCTCAACTTCATCCTGCTCGCCGAGCTGGTCAGGCGGGCGACCGGGGCGCCGCTCGATTTTTACAGCGAAGCCTCCTTTTACCGGCCGCTCAAGATGCTCGACACCGCCTTCAACCCGCGCGCCAAGGAGCGCTGCTCGCCGACCCTGTGCGACGTGCGGCTTACGGCGGGGGAAGTGCAGGACCAGTCGGCCAGGCAGCTGGGCGGGGTGGCGGGGCATGCCGGCCTGTTCTCGACCGCCTCCGACCTGTCGCGATTTAGCCGCATGATGCTTGCCGGCGGCGCGTTGGACGGAAAACGGGTGCTGGCGCAGCGCACGGTGGACCAGATGACCGCCCCCTATTTCTCCCGGGGCGGCGGCGTGGTGCGCGGCCTGGGGTGGGACATCTCCTCGCCGTATTCCGCTCCCCGCGGCGGCGGCTTCTCCAAGGTCTCCTTCGGTCATACCGGCTATTCCGGTTCCTCGGTCTGGATCGACCCGGTTTCCGACACCTTCGTGATACTGTTGACGGCGCGCCTGGACTACAAGAACGTCCATGCCTTCAATCAGCTGCGCGGCGAGCTTTCCACCCTGGCGGCCAACCTTTTCGGCATTCCGGTGGAGTTGAGAGAGATAGGACTGGCCGGGGACGACTGAAGCGCAAAAAAGGTAAATATGTTGACAGCATAGGTCCATTATGCTAATTTTCCATACCTTTTTCGCCATTTTAGGCATACGATTTGTTGAACGCGATGCCTTTTCTCCGGATCTTCGTTCCAGGACTCTGCCTTTTGCTCCTTTGCTCGTTGTATCCAGTAGCTTTGTCGGTTACCCTGCTTGAGTACAGCGTCAAAGCCTGATAGAGAACTCCCAGGTAGAGGAGGGTTGTAGATGGGCAAAAGACTGCTTCTAGCCGATGACAGCGTTACCATCCAGAAAGTGGTGGCGATCATCTTCTCCAACGAGGAGTACGAACTCACCGTCGTCGACAACGGTGCGGCCGCGCTCACGAAGGCGCGCGAACTGCGCCCCGACGTGATGCTGGTCGACGCGGTGATGCCGGGCAAGAGCGGCTACGAGGTCTGCGCGGAAATCAGGCGCGACCCGCAGCTATGTTCCATTCCCATCCTGCTTTTGATCGGCGCTTTCGACAATGCCAGCGAGGAAGACGTCCACGCTTGCGGAGCGGACGCCTCCATCTCCAAACCGTTCGAGTCCCAGCAGCTGATCGAGAAGGTCACCGAGCTTTTGGCATTGAACGCCTCCCATGCCGCGCCGGCCGCAACCGCTCCCGACCGGGAGGCCGCCGAGGCCCTCTGGGGGGACCTTTCCTCCTTCGACACCATGCCCCCTGACGAACCGGCGGCCCCGCTGGCCACCACCTTCGGCTGGGAGCCCGAGGTGGAGTCCATCGAGTCCGTCGATTTCGGCGCACCCGCCGCGCCGTCGTTCGCCGAACCGTCCGCGACCTTTGCCGCCGCCGAGCCGTTCCCGGCGGCGAGCCCTGCGGTATACGCAGAGGAGGTCGTCGAAGCGACCCTGGAAGACGATCTTTGGGGCGCCTTCGAGATCGAGGAAGCAAAGCCTGCCGCCGTGCCGGCAGGCGCCTTCGGCGCCGCGGCGCCGGACCTGGTGGCCGAGGAGTATTTCACCTTCGAGGACGAGAGCGAACCGATCGAGGAGACCGGGCCGGCCGTCGAGGAGGAGGAATTCTTCGAGCCGCAGGTTGCCGCCGTCGAGGAGTCGGTGGTGCTGAAGTCGGACGACGAGCTTTTTGCCTTCACCGAGGATCTGACCCTGAAGTCGCCGGTGGAAGCCGACATGGAGCCGTTCGAACTCCCCGAGTACGAGCCGCTCCCCTTCGAGCCCGAGGAGTCCTCCGAGCTGATCGAGCCCGAGTTCGAAGAAGAACCGGTGGCCGTAGCCGCTCAACCGTGGGCCGAGCCGATACCGGTGATCGAGCCGCAGGGTACGCCGTCGGTGCCGGCGGTCGAGCCGGCCGTGCCGGCCGCAGCCGCCGCCGGCGGCGGTGCGAGCTTCAGCGAGGCCGAACTGGTGGCGGCCATCTCCAAGGTTTCCCGCGAGGTTATCGAGCGCATCGTCTGGGAGGTAGTACCCGATCTGGCCGAGGCGCTGATCAAGGAAGAGATCCGCAAGCTCAAGGCAGGCATCCGCGACTAGCGCCACGCCCGCCAGGATCAGGAGCGAAGGGGATTTCACGATCCCCTTTTTGTTTTCAGACAGTCAGACTGGTCGGACCGGTCCGACTGGTCAGACTTTTCAGAGCGAGGTTGCAATGGCACAAAGAGAGCTGGACAAGGTATACGAGCCCAAGAGCGTCGAGCAGAAATGGTACGGTGTGTGGGAAGAGAAAGGTTACTTTCACGCAACCGTCCCCTCCGACAAACCCTCTTACAGCATAGTCATCCCCCCCCCGAACATCACCGGCGTCCTGCACATGGGGCACGCGCTCAACAACACGCTGCAGGACATCCTCTGCCGCTGGAAGCGGATGGACGGCTACAACGTGCTCTGGATGCCCGGGACCGACCACGCCGGCATCGCCACCCAGAACGTGGTGGAGCGCCAGCTCGCTGCCGAGGGCAAGGACCGCTTCGAGCTGGGGCGCGAGGCGTTCATCGAACGGGTCTGGCAGTGGAAGGGCGAATCGGGCGGCCAGATCATCGGCCAGCTGAAGCGCCTGGGCGCCTCCTGCGACTGGGAGCGCGAGCGCTTCACCATGGACGCCGGCCTCTCCACGGCGGTGCGCGAGGTGTTCGTGCGCCTCTATAACGACGGGCTCATCTACCGCGACAACCGCCTGATCAACTGGTGCCCGCGCTGCCACACCGCGCTTTCCGACATCGAGGTGGAACACGAGGAGAAGGCGGGCCACATGTGGCACCTGCGCTACCCGGTGGTGGGGAGCGGCCAGCACCTCGTGGTGGCCACCACCCGCCCGGAGACCATGCTGGGCGACACGGCGGTCGCGGTCAACCCGAACGACGAGCGCTACGCGGCGCTCATCGGCCGGACGGTTCTGTTGCCGCTCGTGAACCGCGAGATCCCGATCATAGCCGACGAGTACGTGGACATGGAGTTCGGCACCGGCGTGGTGAAGATCACCCCCGCCCACGACTTCAACGACTTCGAGGTGGGCCTTAGGCACAACCTCGACCGGATCAACGTCTTCGACGAGTCCGGCGTGGTCAACTCCGCCGGCAAGCAGTACGAGGGTATGGACCGTTTCACCGCCCGTAAGCAGGTGGTGGCCGACCTGGAGGCGGCGGGGCTATTGGAGAAGATCCAGGACCACGGCCTGTCGGTAGGTGGCTGCTACCGCTGCAAGACGGTGGTCGAGCCCTACATGTCGCTGCAGTGGTACGTGAAGGTGGGCCCCCTGGCCGAGCGCGCGCTCGGCGCGGTGAAGGACGGCCGCACCCGCATCGTGCCGCAGCAGTGGGAAAACACCTACTACGACTGGATGGAAAACATCCGCGACTGGTGCATCTCGCGCCAGATCTGGTGGGGTCACCGCATCCCGGCCTGGTTCTGCGACCACTGCGGTCATATCACCGTGGCCAAGGAAGACCCGAGCGCCTGCGAGAAGTGCGGCTCCGACGAGATCAGGCAGGAAACCGACGTGCTCGACACCTGGTTCTCCTCGGCCCTTTGGCCATTCTCCACCATGGGGTGGCCGGAAAAGACCCCGGAGCTTGCCGCCTTCTACCCGACCTCCTGCCTGGTGACCGGCTTCGACATCCTCTTCTTCTGGGTGGCCCGCATGATGATGATGGGGCTGCACTTCATGGACGAGGTCCCCTTCAAGGACGTCTACATCCACGCCCTGGTGCGCGACGCGCAGGGACAGAAGATGAGTAAATCCAAGGGGAACGTGATCGACCCCTTGACCGTGATCGACGCCTACGGCACCGACGCCTTCCGCTTCACGCTGGCCGCCTTCGCAGCCCAGGGGCGCGACATCAAGCTCGCAGAGGAGCGCATCGCCGGCTACCGCAACTTCGCCAACAAGATCTGGAACGCCTCCCGTTTCGCCATGATGAACCTGGAAGGGTTCGAGCCCGAAAAGGTAGACGCCTCGAAACTGAAGCTCTCCAACGCCGACAGGTGGATCCTTTTCAGGCTGAACGAAACGGCCGCCTCGGTGGCCTTAGCCCTGGAAGGGTTCAGGTTCAACGAGGCGGCAAGCGACCTGTACCGCTTCACCTGGAGCGAGTTCTGCGACTGGTACATCGAACTGGTGAAGGACGACCTCTACAACGGCGACGCCGAGCGAAAGCTGTGCGCCAAGTACGTGCTCCACCTGGTCCTTGAGAACCTGCTGCGCCTTTTGCACCCCTTCATGCCGTTCATCACCGAGGAGATCTGGCAGGCGCTTCCCAAGAGCGATGCCGCCGCTTCCATCATGATCGCGCCCTATCCGGCACCCCGCGAGGAGTGGGCGGCCTACGCCGCGGCGGCCACCGAGATGGAGCTCGTCATGGAGGTGATCAAGGGGATCAGGAACATCCGCGGCGAGATGGAAGTACCGCCGAGCAAGCAGATCGCGGCACTTCTGGACTGCAAGTCCGAGGCGAGCCTGCAGCTTCTAAAGCGCAACGAGGCCTACGTGATGAGCCTCGCCCGTCTCTCCGACCTGGGGATCGGCCAAGGCGTCGAGCGCCCGGCCGAGGCGAGCCTGCAGGTGGCGGGCGACGTGGAGATCGTCGTGCCGCTGCGCGGCCTGGTGAACGTCGAGGAAGAGGAAAAGCGCCTCGGTAAGGAGATCGCCAAGATCGACAAGGACATCGACTTCCTCACCAAGAAGCTTGAAAACCCGAGCTTCGTAGAGCGCGCCCCGGCCGACGTGGTCGAGAAGGAGCGCGAGAAAATCGGCGAGTTCACCGCCAAGAAGGCGATACTTGAGGAGAGCCTGGTGAAGATCCAGCGCCTGAAGTAGAGGAGGAAAACCATGTACCGACTGACCATTCATACCGCCTTCGCGGCGGCTCACAACCTGACCCACTACCAGGGTGACTGCGAAAACCTGCACGGCCACAACTGGAAGGTGGAAGTTTCCATCGGCACCGACGAGCTCGACAAGGCGGGACTCGGCGTCGACTTCAAGATCCTGAAAAAAAGGACCAACGAGCTTTTGCAGACGCTCGACCACAAGTACTTAAACGAGCTGGCCCCGTTCGTCGACATCTCTCCCTCTTCGGAGAACATCGCCCGCTACCTCTACGCGGAATTGACCAAGATCTTCGGTACCGAAAAGGTAAAGGTAGAGATGGTCACCGTCTGGGAGTCCGATTTCGCCTCGGCGAGCTACTATGAGTGACCCCGCGGCCCCCATGGTCGAATGCTTCTCCTCCGTGCAGGGGGAGGGGACCCTGGTGGGGCTGCGGCAGGCGTTCATCCGCTTCGCCGGCTGCAACCTGGAGTGCGACTTCTGCGACACCCCCGGCATGAGCGGTATGCCGGAAGGGTGCCTGCTGGAGCAGACCCCCGGCCGGCGCGACTTCCTGACCGTGCCCAACCCGGTGGCAAGCTCGCAGGTGGTCTCCCTGATCGAGAGGTGGACCCGCGGCTGGCCCGGCATCCACCACTCGGTGAGCGTCACCGGCGGCGAGCCGCTGCTGCAGGGAGAGATGCTTAAGGAACTCCTCCCCGGGCTGCGTGCGCTCCTTCCCGTTTACCTTGAGACCAACGGCACGCTTCCCGACGCGCTGGCGCCGCTTTTGCCGCATCTCGACCACATCGGCATGGACATCAAGCTCCCCTCCGCCTACGGCGGGGCGGGGCTGTGGGACGTGCACCGCGCCTTTTTGGAACTGGCCGCCACTGCGCAGGTCTTCGTCAAGGTGGTGATCGGCAGTGCCACCCTCGACGAGGAGATCGAGCGCAGCAGCGCGCTCGTCGCCTCAGTCGATCCCGCCATCCCGCTGATCCTGCAGCCGATGACCCTGCCCGACGGCACCATCTCCCTCCCCCCCATCCGCATGCTGGAGTTGCAGGAGCTCTGCCGCGAGCTGAAGGAAGTCCGCGTCATCCCGCAGACCCACAAGTTCCTGGGCCAGCTGTAAACGGACTTCGTCCGAACCTGTAGGAGCGGGTCTTGGACCGCGCTTGTGAGAGCGGTGAAAGGTGCGAGTCTTTGAAGCGTAAGTAACGAAGGATGCAACGGGGGCAAACCGGGCGGGGGAACCTGCGAAGTGAAATTCCCCCAGCCTCGTTGCAGGGGGAGTTACCGGAGAGTTGGGCTACAGTGCGGGCCGCTCGAGTGGTCCCATCCAGGTTCCATTGATCGTTTCCACAGGCGTATGACCGGAAACGCCTGCGAACAGCACCACGAGG
>Ga0209415_10007532_pt1 | contig 19001 bp, 16 predicted proteins | sample PeaSoiSIISIP2007_FD_187696 | JGI IMG/M metagenome (GOLD analysis project Ga0209415, IMG submission 187696) | Peat soil microbial communities from Weissenstadt, Germany - SII-SIP-2007 (SPAdes) (version 2) | ecosystem: Environmental > Terrestrial > Soil > Wetlands > Peat | place: Germany...
AATGGGAAGGCCGGGGCGAAGCTGCCGCGCCATGTCGCCGAGTTCCCAGCCGCTCATGCCGCCAGGCATGATGATATCCGTGAACAGCAAATCGATTGCCGGATTGGCTCTCAGCTTCGCGAGCCGCTCAGTCACGCCTCTCGCCCCTCATGCCCTATCCCCCACGCGCTCACCGAGCAGTCCCGAGGGCCGGAACACCAGCACTGCAATCAAAACCAGAAATGCAAAAACGTCCTGGTAATTGCTGCCGAACACGTTGTTGGTCAGATCGCCGATGTAGCCCGCGCCGAGCGCTTCGACGATGCCGAGCAGCATGCCGCCCAGCATCGCGCCGGCCAGGTTGCCGATGCCCCCCAGCACTGCGGCGGAGAAGGCTTTGAGCCCGAGCAGCGAGCCCATGGTGTAGTGCGCGATGCCGTAGTAGGTCCCGACCATGACGCCAGCCACCGCTGCGAGCGCCGCGCCGAGCATGAAAGTCGCAGCGATCACGCGGTCGATGTCCACGCCCATCAGGCCCGCGATGTGCGCGTTCTGGGATGTGGCGCGCATCGCGACGCCCAGGCGCGTGTGATAGACGATCAGTGTGAGTCCCGCCATCATCAGTATCGAGGTCACGATGATTGCGATTTGCACCATGGTGATCGTGGCCTCGGCGACATGAAAGACCCGGTTCGGGATGATCTGTGGAAAAGCAAGCGGATTGCGGCTCCAGATCATCATCGCAACCTGCTGCAGGACGATTGACGCGCCGATCGCAGTGATCAGCGGGGCGAGCCGAGGCGCATGGCGCAGTCGCCGGTAGGCGAACCGCTCGAGCGCGTAACCGACCAGCATGCACACCGGGATCGCGGCGCCGGTGCCGATCAGCACGATCGCGAGCGGCGGCAGGGCGGTATTGGCGGCAAGCCAGCTGATTACCGTGAACGCGACCATCGCACCGATCATCACTACTTCGCCATGCGCGAAGTTGATCAGCTGGATGATGCCGTAGACCATGGTGTAACCGAGCGCGACCATTGCGTAGACGCTGCCCAGCGTCAGCCCGTTGATGATCTGCTGCAGGAATATGTCCATCGTGTCGGGGCCAGGCTGCCCACAGCAAAACGGCACCCGGAGGTGCCGTTTGTGCGGGACAGCAGCGGCTTACTCGACCATTATTTCTTGACGGGCTCAGTGGCTGCCGGAGCCGGCGCGGCGGCGGATGTTGCCGGTGCCGGTGCGGGTGCCGCCGCAGACGCCGCAGCAGCGCTGACGAAATCGTCGTACTTGATTGTCTTGCCGCTCTTGATGATTGCAAGCGGCACGAGCTTGCCCGCTTTCATCGTGAAGATCGTCATCTCGGCATCCTTGCGATCGCCTTTGTCGTCGAACTCGATCTTGCCGGTCGCGCCGGTATAGCTGATCTTGGCGAGCTCGGGCAGGTATTTCGCCGGGTCGACCGAATTCGCTTTCTTCATCGACTCGATCAGCAGGTTCGCGGCATCGTAGGTGAACGGCGAATAAAGAATGGGATCGGTGTTGAACTTGGCCTTGTAGGCATCGAGGAACTTCTTGCTTGCGGCTTGCACCGGGAGGCCTGCCTGCGAGCAGATCAGGCCTTCCGCGGCGTCGCCGGCCAGCTTGTTCATTTCGTCGGTGCACGCGCCGTCGCCAAACGAGAACACGGCCTTGATACCGAGCTCGCGGCCCTGCTTGAGCAGCGGCCCGCCGGTCGCGTCCATGCCGCCGTAGAAAATCGCGTTGGGCTTCTTGCCGCGGATCTTGGTGAGCACCGCTTTCCAGTCCGTGGTCTGGTCGGTACCTTTTTCGCGCGGCAGCACCTTGATGCCCGCGGCTTTGAGGCTTTTCTCGACTTCGTTGGCGAGGCCTTCGCCGTAAGCGGTCGCATCGTCAATCACCGCGACGGTCTTCGGTTTGTACTCGGAAGCAAGATAGCTCGCGACCGCGGGACCCTGCTGGTCGTCGCGCCCGACGGTGCGGAAAACCGTTTTGAACCCCTGTTCGGTCAGCTTGGGATTGGTCGCGGCACCGGTGATCATCGGAATGCCGGCCTGGTTGTAGACCGCGGAAGCGGGAATCGACACGCCCGAGTTGAGGTGGCCGACTACGCCGGCGACCTTGGCATCGACGAACGTCTGCGCCACGATCGGGCCCTTATCGGGTTTCGCCTCGTCATCCGCGCCCATCATTTCGAATTTGATTTTCTTGCCGTCGATGGTAACGCCTTTAGCGTTAGCTTCGTCGATCGCCAGCCGCACGCCGTTTTCGTTGTCCTTGCCGAGGTGAGCGATGCTGCCGGTCAGAGGCCCGGCGTGGCCGATCTTGACCACCGTTGCCGGCGGCGGCGGCGGTGGAGTCTGCACCTTGGGTGCGGGAGCGGGCGGCGGCGCTTCCTTGCCGCAACCTTGCATCAAAAACACCGCTGCGAATATCAGGCCGGTAGCTAAGGAATGAAGGCGATTCATGGCGTCTCCCGTGAGCATAAATTATTGTTACGGCACAACAATTCATTATCCGCAGCTGCACGCTGGTTGTCAATTTTGCCGCTTTGCTGACTTGGGCAACAAAAAAGCCGGCTTGGACCGGCTTCGAAGCAACGATTGTGTGATCGCTATCGCAGCGTCAATGCTCCACGCACGAGGGTTGTACCTCCTCGTCTAGGCACGGACGCTTGCGCCGACAAGCACGGGCGCCGCCAGCGGCAAGTCCCGGCACCAACCAACGCCAAGGGCGCAGCACGAAGCTGCGCCCTTGGCGTTCAATCAAGTTTGGGTTACTTGGCTTTGCCCAGCATGTAGTCGACGGCCGCCTTGACGTCGGCATCAGGCAAGCCGGCATTGCCGCCTTTGGCAACCATCGCCGTGCCGGGCTTGCCTTTGAGGCCGACGGCATACAGCGCATCTTTGCCTTCCTTGATGCGCGGCGCCCACGCGGCCTTGTCGCCGAGTTTCGGCGCGCCGGCGACACCGGCGTCATGACACGTGCTGCAGGTGCCCTTGTAAACTTGTTCGCCCGAGGCAGCCAAGGTACTGCCGGCGGCAAGCAGGCTCGCGATGCCGAGTAAACCGATGTAAAACGTTTTCATGCGTTCTCCTTTTCCGATGCGGATATGAAAAGCCGCCCGCATCATAACAAATCCGACCCGATTCATTCAATTACGCCGCGGATTTGGTGAGGACCGCAACCAGAGCCGCAAGCTCGGCGATTGGCGCCAAGCATTTAACGCCCCGGCACACCCACGCGTTGACAGTGGCGCCCGCGGGCTTGGCGAGCGCCGCCGGCAGCCCCGCCGCGCCCGCCGGAATGTATAACACCAGAGTCCGCGGCATATAGCGCGCATTGAGCTCGCGTTGCCACGCCGCGGCATCGGCGCCGCCACGCAGAATCACGATGGTCGGGGGCACAAGCTGCTCCTCAAGCGCAACGCACAGACTCGCGTGCGCGCTCGCCTGGCGGTCAAGCAGCGGCCGGAACGACTTGAGCGTGCGCTCCGCCGCCTCGATAAAGCGCGGCTCGCCGAACAAGTGACCGAGCCGGTTGAGCGCCAGTGCGGCAATGCCGTTGCCCGACGGCGTTGCGTTATCGTGGCCGCTCTTGGCGCGGTGGATCAAGCGCTCGTGATCGTGGCTCACGAAAAAAAAGCCGCCGGAGTCGCGATCTTCGAACTGATCGAGCAGCGCCTGTGCAAGCTCCTGCGCCCAATTCAAATCCTCAACGCGGAAATCGTTTTGCATCAATTCAAGCAGCGCGTCGAGCAGGAACGCATAGTCGTCGAGATAGGCATTGAGGTGCGCTGTGCCGTCCTTGGCTGTCGCGAGCAGCCGCTTACGCGGTCCTGCCCGCTCGTCGTCCGCGCGCCATAGCGTCGTGCGGATGTAGTCGGCAGCTGCGCGCGCCGAAGCGAGCCACTCAGGCCTGCCGAATACGCGCGCTGCGTGCGCCATGCCTTTCACCATCAACGCGTTCCAGCTCACCAGGATTTTCTCGTCGCGTCCCGGACGCGCGCGCATGGCGCGCACCGCGAGCAGCTTCGCGCGCGCCGAGTCGAGCAGCGATTGCGCCCTCCCGGGTGTCAGCCCGAGGCGTTTGGCGACGACCGCGAGCGGCTTCAGCACGCGCAGATGCCAGTCCCGGTCCTCGAAGTTCGGCTGCGCATCGAGGCCGTAGTGCGGCTCGACCACCGCGTATTCTTCGGCGCTTAATGCAGCTTTCACTGCCGCGGGCGTCCAGACATAGAACTTGCCTTCCGCGTGTTCGGAGTCGGCGTCCAGCGACGAATAGTAGCCGCCTTCCGGAGATTGCATTTCACGCATCACCCACGCCGCGGTGTCGGCGACGATGCGCGCATACAGCGGCTGCTGGTCGACGAGCCACAAGTCGCTGTAGAGGCGCAGCAGCGGCCCGTTGTCGTACAGCATTTTTTCGAAATGCGGAATCGTCCAGTGCTGGTCGACGCTGTAGCGGCAGAAGCCACCGCCCAACTGGTCGTAGATGCCGCCCTCGGCCATTTTGGCGAGCGTGAGCTTTACCATGCCCAGCGCGTAATCGTCGTTGAGGGCGACTGCGCGCCGCAGGCAGAATTCGAGTTCGGCCGGATGCGGAAACTTGGGCGCGGTCCCGATGCCGCCGTCGGTTTCGTCGAATACCCTTTTCAATTCGCGCAGCGCGGCATCGAGGGGCGCGGTGGTCAATGGCGCGTCCGCCGCCGCTGGCGGCAATGTTTGCACGAGTGCGGCGCGCAGCGTTTCATTCTGTTGTTCGATTTCCGCATGCTTGGTGCGGTAGGCTGCGGCGATTTGCGGCAGCAGATCGACGAAGCCGGGCATGCCGTAACGCGCAGTCTTCGGAAAATAGGTGCCGCCGAAAAACGGCGTCTGATCCGGCGCGAGAAACATCGTCAGCGGCCAGCCCCCGTTGCGCTGCGTGAGCATCGCGTGCGCGGTCTGGTAAATCTGATCGACGTCGGGGCGCTCCTCGCGGTCGACCTTGATGTTGACGAACAGCTCGTTCATCACCGCCGCGACCCGCGGATCCTCGAACGATTCGTGCGCCATCACGTGGCACCAGTGGCACGCCGAGTAGCCGACCGACAGCAGGATCGGCTTGTCCTGTTCGCGCGCGAGCTTGAACGCTTCCTCGCTCCACGGATACCAGTCGACCGGATTGTCAGCGTGCTGCTGAAGGTATGGACTTGTTTCGCGAGCCAGCCGATTGGGCATCTGGAAAATCCAGGAAAGTCGCCCAGTCTAGCACCGGCCGCCGTGAGCTGTTCGCGGGCGCGCCGTCGATCGCGTCAGTGCGCGGATGTCAGCCACGGCCGCAGGTACTCCATACGGTCGATCGAGCGCACGGCGACTTCGCACACCGACTTGCTGCGCCAGACCTGCAGCGTGATATCGACGCCGGCTGCGCCGCTCGCCCACAGCGCGTGATAGAACTCGGACTGGCTGCCGATGGCCTGCCCGCCGACGGCCAGGATGATATCGCCGCGCCGCATCCCGCCGCGCTCGGCCGGCGAATCGCGCAACACCTGCGTCACTACCACATGCTGGCGCAGTTCCTCGGAATAGATGCCGAGCCATGGGCGCGCCGCTCCGCTGCGCCGGCCGCTCGTCTTGAGATCGGCGAGGACGGGCTCCAGCAGATCGATCGGCACGAACATGTTGCCGGGAAATGCGACACCGCGATCGATGGCGTCGCCGACATACAACGAGCCGATGCCGATCAGTCGCCCATCGGTATCGAGCAAGGCCGCGCCGCTGTGATTGTCGCGCGCCGGCGCAGTGAAGATCGCATCGTCAAGCGCGTATTCCCACCAGCCGGTGAACGCCCGCCGCGCCACGATGCTCGCATCCGACAGGCCGCCCGCCGACGGGTGTGCCGCGATTACCGCTGTATTAAGTTCGCGCGCGTCGCCGGCGTTGCCGAAATCGAGCGGCCGGCAGCCAAGCGGCCGGGACGTGCGCACCAGACCGAAGCCGGTCGCATGGTCGAAACCGGCGACGCTCGCCGGCAGCACGCGTCCATCGCCAGTGACGACCAGAATCGATTCCGCTTCGAGCAGCAGGTAACCGATAGTCAGGATGTGTCCGGCGTCATCGATCACCACCCCTGTGCCTTCGCGTTCGGCGCCCAGCGTTGCCGCGGTGCGCGCTTGCGGCGGCACGCGAATGCCGAGCTTGACGATGGCAGTGGCGAGGTCGGGCCCGGCAAACGAGGTTGCGGGCGGAATATTGGCCGCGCGCCATGCGGCCCAAGCGGCGGTTACGAGAGATGGCATCGCGCTTCCGTTACGGCACTATACTGAATCCAGTGTGCTTATAATCGGCAATTTTAACCCAAACCACCGGACGTTCTTGAATGCTGGTTCACCCGCAATTTGATCCGGTTGCCATTCACCTGGGCCCGCTCGCCGTGCGCTGGTACGGCTTGATGTACCTGGTCGGCTTCGCTTTGATCTGGGGGGTCGGCCGCCACGCGATCAAGACGCGGCCGCATTCGACGTGGACCGCGCACGATCTCGATGACGCGTTGTTCTACGGCATCCTTGGCACCATCGTCGGCGGCCGCCTGGGTTACGTGCTGTTCTACAAGTTCGGCGATTACCTTGCCGAGCCGTGGAAAATTTTTTTCGTGTGGGAAGGCGGTATGTCGTTTCACGGCGGCTTTCTCGGCGTCATCATCGCGATGTGGTGGTATGCGCATAGCCGCCGCCAGAACTGGCTGGCGATCACCGATTTCATCGCGCCGTTGGTGCCGCTCGCCTTAGGCTGCGGGCGGCTCGGCAACTTCATCAATGCCGAGCTCTGGGGGCGCGCGGCGAGCGTGCCATGGGCGATGGTATTTCCCAACGTCGACCGTGTACCGCGCCATCCATCGCAGCTTTACGAGTTTGCGCTCGAAGGCGTGGCGTTGTTTGTGTTGTTATGGTGGTATTCAGCCCGGCCGCGTCCGCGCGGCGCGGTGTCGGCGTGGTTCCTGATCGGCTACGGCGTGTTCCGGTTCACCGTCGAGTTCACGCGCGAGCCGGATGGTTTTCTCGGTTTGCTCGCGTTCGGGCTGTCCATGGGGCAGTGGCTGTCGGCTCCGATGATCGCTGCCGGTGTGCTGCTGCTGGTGTGGTCGCAGCGTAGTGCGCGTGCAGCCTCCGATCGTCAGTAGCGATCCCGATTGTCGGCGTGGCGGCCGCCGGACGCGCATGCCTGCTCCCCCGTGCGGCAGTCCGGATCCAGCGAGCGCTAGTTAAGTTTTTTCCCGCCCGGTTTTTCAACCGCCGCTGATTTCGCTACTTCAGTGCGACGGCCCAGCAGGCGCTGGAAGTTTTCGAGCGACAGCAGGTGCGCGTATATGCGCCCGAGCACGCCTTTCTGCAGCAGGTCCTTCAACGCTGCGCCATCAAGCGCGCTCAGCTTGGGTTCGGCGACGCGGTACATGCCGGTCAGTTGCAGCGGCTCGCCCTGGTTCGGCACTGCCTGCATGGTGAATGACTCGAGCAATTGGTGCTGGGCGATCAGCTTGCACATTTCATCGGTGCGTGCGAGGTCCGCTTCATATTCGAACAGGAGCTTCTGGCGCTGTTCCCACTCGGGTTGCGGATTGCCCTTGTCGTCGAATAACTTTTCGCCTTTGTCGTTGATCGCGCGTTTCTCGACGCATGCGACACGTTCCGGCGCTTCCTTGCCGTCGACTGTGACGCGCGTCATGCAGAAGGGGTAGCGCCGCACGTAGGCGGGAAGGTAGACGTTGGGATCCCATGCATTGTCGGGCATCACGTACAGGTTCTGCTGCGCTGCCAGCCCCAGCACCAGCATCGGCACGAAGGTTTTGCCTTGATCCGCGCTGATGAACACCAGCGGGTAGTCGCGGCTGGCAATCGGGAATTCGGTGTAGCTCACCGGCAGCGGATTCATGTTGCGGAACACCACCGGCAGCGTCGGCCCTTTCGGCAGCAGCACGCGGTGGGTTTTGGTAAGCGCGACGACTTCCTGAAAGCCGTATGGAGGCGTGATTTGAGGCGCGTTTTGCATGGCGGTATCCCGATACATTTGAGAAAAAAAGATTATAGCGCGCGGCGGGCGCGACGCCAGCCAACTCGGGTTTCACGGCGGCATGATTACCTGCTAAAATAACAGCTTACCGTGGGGACGTAGCTCAGCTGGGAGAGCGTCGCGTTCGCAATGCGAAGGTCGGGAGTTCGATCCTCCTCGTCTCCACCAGCTGTTTTTTCTGATTCGCGTCCAGCCAGGATTGCTGGTGTGACGCGACCTCATTAACCCAAAGGAGAGTTCAATGAAAACCCTGTTTGAGCATCGCGCATCGTTATTGCTGGCGCTGTTTTTGACCACGGCCGTTTTGCCAATAGTGGCCGTCGCTCAAACCGACCAGGAAAAACTCGTCGCCGCGGCGGAAAAGACCTTCGACAATTTCGTGCGCGATCCCGATATGAAGTGGTTTCAGGAAAATATTTCCAGGGCAAAAGCGGTCATGATTGCGCCATCGATTGCCAAAGTGGGTTTCATCCTCGGCGGGTCGGGCGGGCGCGCCGTGCTGCTGATGCGTGATGCGAAGACCGGCAATTGGACCGGCCCGGCGTTTTATTCGCTGGCGACCGGCAGCGTCGGTTTTCAGGCCGGCATCGAGGTGTCGGAGATGGTGTCGCTGGTGATGACCGACAAGGGGATGGATTCGCTGCTCAGTGGTTCGTTCAAGCTGGGCGGTGACGCGAGTGTCGCCGCCGGGCCTGTCGGCGCCGGCGCCAAGCAAAGCGTGCAATCCGATCTGGTCGCGTTCAGTCGTTCCAAGGGCATTTACGGCGGACTTAATCTCGACGGCACGGTCGTCAGCCGCAGCGAAGAATGGAACAGGACCTACTACAAGCAAACCGTCAGCACCAGGGACATTCTGGTCACCCAGAGCGTCAAGAATCCCCAGGCCGACACCTTGCGCAAGGAAGTCGCGACGGCGGCACATAAGAAATAGCTTATTCGCTCGCTTAGCCCTCCCTGCCTGAGCGCGCCCCGGCTTGCATAAAATCGTGCCCCCACGAAGCCCCGGTTTGCCCGCTTGGCCTGCCCGTTCATCGTCCGGCGGCGAGCACGCGAGCCCGCTGCGCGACAGTGTTGCCGATTTCGTGACGCGCGGCACCGATCTCAAGCGCGTGCGCCGGCTGCGCGGCACCCGGCCCGGCTTCGAGCGCGCGGTGTGGCAACAGATGGCGGAGTTCGGCTGGCTCGGCATCCTGGTGCCGGAGCAATACGGCGGGCTTGGGCTCGGGTGTGCCGAGATGGCGGTCGTTGCCGGAGGTACGGCGGGCGCGTTGACGCCCGAGCCGCTGAGCGCCGCCGTGGTGCTTGCCGGCGGCGCAATTGCGCGCGGTGACAATGCAGACCTCAAGCACGAATTGCTCGAAGGTTTGGTAGCCGGCAAGCTGATTCCGGCGCTCGCCTGGCAGGAGCGCGCCGGCATCCTGGATCCGGGAGCGGTATCTACGCGCGCCGAGCCGTTCGAGGCCGCGTTCAAATTGAACGGCGGCAAAAATTTTATCGCCGGCGCCGCTGGTGCCGGCGGCTTCGTCGTGTCGGCGCAAACGCCCGAAGGACTCGCGCTATTTTGGGTGGCGGCCGATACCGCCGGCGCTACGCTCGACCTGCTGCCGCTGGCCGACGGCCGTTTCATGGGGCGGCTGCAGTTATCGGATGCCGTGGTGGCGCAAGACCGCATGCTGGCTTCCCCTGCCGCCGCACATGCCGCGCTGCAGGCCGCGCTCGATATCACGCTGGTGATTGCCGGCGCGGAATTGCTCGGCGTAATGGGCCGCGCGCTCGACATGAGCATCGATTACATGAAAACCCGGGTGCAGTTTGGCAGGCCGATCGGCAGCTTCCAGGCGCTCGCGCATCGCGCGGTCGATCTGCATATTCAGCGTGAGCTGTCCTCGGCCGTGCTCGATGACACGATCGCATTGTTCGACTCGGATGCCGATGCCGCACGGCGCAGCGCCATGGCGAGCCGTGTCAAGGCGCGCTGCTCGGAGGCCGGGCTGCGCATTACGCGCGAGGCAATCCAGATCCACGGCGCGATCGGTTTCACTGACGAATATGATGTCGCACTTTACCTGAAGCGCGCGATGACGCTGTCTGCGTGGCTCGGCAACGCCGCACTGCACCGCCGCCGCTACGCACAACTGGTACCTTCCGATGAAATCTGAGCCGATCATCGCGCTGCCCGATTTCAACGCGATGAACGACGACGAGTTCCGCGCCGAAGTGCGCGCGTTCCTCGAAAAGCACTACCCGCAGCGTTTGCGCAATATATTGCGTCGCGCGCGGTGGAGCGACGTGAAAGACTGGTACCTGACATTATCGGGGCACGGCTGGCTCGCGCCCAATTGGCCGCGCGAGCACGGCGGCATGGGGCTGGACGCCGGCAAGATGATGATCCTGCTCGAGGAGCAGGAGCGCCATGGGGTCGCGCGCGTGCCCGACCACGGCATCGTGCAGGTCGGGCCGATCATCATGAAGTACGGCACCGATGAGCAAAAAAAATATTACCTGCCGAAAATCCTTGCGGGCCAGCATATCTGGGCGCAAGGGTATTCCGAGCCCAACGCCGGCTCCGATCTCGCGAGCTTGCGTACCGAGGCCGTTCCCGACGGCGCCGACTTCATCGTCAACGGCCAGAAAATCTGGACCACGCTCGCGCACGATGCGACCCATATTTATCTGCTGGTGCGCACCGACAAGCAGGCGAAAAAACAGGCGGGCATCAGCTTTTTGCTGGTCGATGCCAAAGCGCCGGGCATCACGATCCGGCCGATCCGCAACCTCGCCGGCCACGAGGAGTTCTGCGAGGTGTTCTTTGAAAACGTGCGCGTGCCGCAAGCCAACCTGGTCGGCGGGCTCAACCAGGGCTGGACCGTGGCGAAGGCCCTGCTGTCGTTCGAGCGCGTCAATATCGGCAGCCCGCGCCGCCCGCAATACGCGTTGCAGCGCCTGGAGCAGCTGGCGCGCGCGAAAGGCCTGTTCGACGATCCGGGTTTCGTCGACAAATTCACGGTCCTGCGGCTCGATATCGCCGACCTTGCTTCGCTGTACACGCGCTATGCCGAGGTTGTGAAGCGCGGCGAGGAACTTGGCCAGGAAGTGTCGATGCTCAAGATCTGGGCGATGGAAGCCTGGCAGCGGCTCACCGAGTTATTGCTCGAAACCGCGCAGGAATACGGCTGCGTGCCGGGCGGGCTCGCTATCGACGGCGTGGAAGTCGATGTGCTGAGCCCGTTTTATTACGCGCGCGCCGGCACGATTTACGGCGGGTCGAGCGAAATCCAGCGCAATATCCTCGCCAAATACGTGCTTAAGCTTCCTTCCTGACGCGCCACAATAGCGCGAGTTGAGCGGCTAAGCAGCTCTTAGTCCGCTCGAACTCGCGCACGTAAAGCGGTGGCTGCGCCATCCGTCTTTAAGCAACTTTCATCGGCAGCAGCACCATTTGCCGCCCTTTCAGGTGCAGCCGCTCCTGCAAGTCGAGCGGCGTGCTGTTGTGCAGCCAGCGGGTGAGAAAATTGACGCGTTTGAAGATGAGCTTGGAAGCGAAACACACGCTGTCGGGGTATTTCTCGAATATCCGGTCGGCGAGCTTGACGAACTCCTCCACCGGCTCGGTGCCGAACGCCGTGTAGTATTCCGCGGCGAGACCGTGGCTCCAGCAGTAATGCACGTAATAGCGCATGGAATTCTCAATCGTATACTGCAGCGTGCGCAAAGCCCCCTGCCCGTCGTAACTTTGCGCGTCGACTTCGCCGACGCTCAGGAACACGAAATTCTTGAAATGCTCAGGAAACAGCCGCCGCACCCACAGCAGCGCATGAATGCCCAGGCCGCGGTGTTTGCCGACGAAGAGCACGGCAGTCGGCTGCGAGGGATCGAACCTGGGCGCGGGCTGGCTGTCATCCCACGCTAATTTGGCCTCGAACAACTGATCGGTCTTCCGCAACTGGGCTCGCGTCGCGTCATAGTGCCCGCGAATCGCGAGGCAGATGCCGATCACGAGGCTGGTGATCAGCACCGTTTCCCAGCCGCCATCGGCGAATTTTTCGACCAGCGATACCGCCAGGATGCTCACCGTGACCGCCAAGCCGAGCAATGACAGCGCGAGCCGCGCGCGCCAATTCCGGTGCGAGCGCCGGTTGCGCCACCAGTGCGCGGACAAGCCGAGCAACGACATCGAGAACGTCAGGAAGACGTTGATGCTATAGAGCACGACCAGCAGAGCGACCTTGCCCTGGCTCCAGACCAGGATCAGCAGCGCCGCGCCGCCCATGAGCGTGACGCCGTTCTGCGTGACGAGCCGGCTCGACAGCTCGCGGAAGTGGCGCGGCACCCAGGAATCGACCGCCATGTTGGCCATTACCGCGGGCCCGCCGAGAAAGCCGGTGTTGGCGGCGACCAGCAGCAGCCCCGCCTCAAGCGCCAGCACTGCAGCGAGTGCCGAGTGTTTTGCAAATGCGCTGCCGACGCCGAGCTCGCCGATGATCGCCTCGAACGTCACCGCGTTGAGCGTTTGGCCGGGCACCGGCTGCACCCGCCACAGCAGATAGAGCAGAATGATGCCGCCGGCGGTGAACGCCAGCGACAACGCCATGTAAAACATCGTCCACTTGCCGGTGCGCACGCGCGGTTCCACCAACATGTTGATGTTGTTCGAAACCGCCTCGATGCCTGTGTAGGTGCCGCCACCGAGCGAGTAGGCGCGCAGAAACAGCGCCGCGACGAATATCCAGCCCATCTCGCGGGAGAGCGCAGTCGAGTCCGCCACCGCATTCGGGATCAGCTGGGGCAAGCCGTCGGCGTGCGCATAGACGCCGTAGCAAATAAGAAAAAGGTGGCTGATGAAAAAACCGAGAAAAATCGGCAGCAGCACGGCGATCGATTCCTTCATGCCGCGCAAGTTGAGCGTTATCAACAGCAGGACCAGCGTAACTTCAGTCGTCACCTTGTAGGATTGGGCTGCAACCGGCAGCAGGCTGAACAGCGCGTCGACGCCGCTCGCGACCGAAATCGCGATCGTGAGCACGTAGTCGACGATCAGCGCCGCGCCCGATACGAGCCCGGCGTGCGGCCCGAGCAACTGGGTGGCGACTTTGTAGCCGCCGCCGCCGTTCGGGAACAGCTCGATCACCTGGTTGTAGCCGAGCGAGATGATGAACACGGTCACCGCGGTGACGATGGCGAGATATATGCCGAGCTCGGTATGCTCGCCAAGCGCGAGGAACGCCTCCTCGGGACCGTAACACGAGGATGACAGGCCGTCGGCGCCGAGCCCGATCCACGCGAGGAATGCGATCAGTACGATGTGGCGGCGCGTCTCGGGATTGAGCGGATCGCGCGGCGCGCCGATGATCAGCCGGCGGGCGGTAGCTAGTAATGGCATATACGTAGCGGACTAGGCTGGTTGTCCGCGTCGCTTGACGATGCGTTTGGCGAACACCGCCATTTCCTTGGCGGCTCGTTTATCGCCGTTGGCATCAGCGACGCTGCTGCCGCGCTCGTAAACCGCGAGCGCTTGTTCAAAGCGGCCGCATTCGGCGAACGCACGTCCGAGCAGCTTCCAGGCGGCCGAAAACCCGGGATCAAGCGCGACTGCCTGCTCGAGATGTTTCGCTGCGGTGGATGAGTCGCCGGTCTTCAAATATTCGCTGCCGAGGCTGAAGCGCAGCAAGGCGCCGTCGCGGCCAGCTCCGAGCAGGCGTTCGAAATTGACGATGGCATCGGAGTTCACGCAGTGTGAGGGAAACGGCGACGCGCCGGCGATTGAAATCCGGACGGGCAGGCTTCATGATAGCGCAGTTCAGCGATCGGAACCAAATGGGAGGGGTGATGAAGCAGCCGATCCATACCGCCGCCGCACCACAGGCGATAGGCACCTATTCGCAGGCGATACGCTGCGGCGACAACGTGTATCTGTCCGGGCAGATCGGACTCGATCCGGCGACCATGCAACTGGTCGAAGGCATTGACGCGCAAATTCATCGCGTGTTCCAGAACCTGAAGGCGGTGGCGGCTGAAGCGGGCGGCAGTCTCGATCACGCGGTGAAGCTCACGGTGTATCTGACCGATCTATCGCATTTCGCGCGCGTCAACGAGTTCATGGCGACGTACTTCAAGCAGCCCTACCCCGCACGCGCCGCGGTCGGTGTCGCCAGCCTGCCGCGCGGCGCGCTGATCGAGGTCGATGCGATCATGCATTTGGGGTAAAGGGTGAATGCATGAAGGTTGAAGGGGTAAAGACCGCGCGGGTGGCGCGTGGATCCGCCTCACGCCTCTCGCCTCTCGCCTCCTTCGCCGGCCTGAGCAAGGCCACACTCGAAAAGCTCGCCAAGCTCGGCATACAGCGCGAGTCTGATCTTGTCCTGCATCTGCCGCTTCGATACGACGACGAAACGCATCTCTACCGCATCAGTGAAGCGCCGCACGGCGCCACCGTGCTGGTCGAAGGCACGGTCACCGATAACGCGATCAAGTACCGGCCCAAGCGCCAGCTGGTGTGCACGGTCGAAGACGATTCCGGCGTGCTGGTGATGCGCTTCCTCAATTTCTACATGAGCCAGGTCAGGCAGCTTGCACCCGGCACGCGAGTGCGGCTGTTCGGCGAAATCCGGCAGGGATTCTTCGGCGCCGAGATGGTGCATCCGAAGTACCGCGTCGTGCGCGGCGACATGCCGGTGTCCGCTACGCTGACGCCGGTTTATCCGACCACTTCAGGCCTGAGCCAAGCCAACCTGCAGCGCATGGTGCGCGAAGCGCTCGCAGCGAGCGACCTCAGCGACACGCTGCCGGCCGAATTGCTCGGCAAACTCAAGCTGCCGGTGTTCGGCGATTGCGTCAATTTTTTGCATCACCCGCCGCCCGCCGCCGAGCAAGCAGCGCTGCAGGACCGCTCGCATCCGGCGTGGCGCCGCGTCAAATTCGACGAGCTGCTCGCGCAGCAGCTGTCGATGCGCATCCACTACGACCGCCGCAAGACCGCGAGCGCGCCGCCGCTGCCGCCGCGGGATAAACTCACGCGCGCGCTGCTCGCGCAGCTGCCGTTCGAGTTGACGCGCGCCCAGCTCAAGGCCGCCGCCGAAATCCGCGCCGACCTGGCGCGGCGCCATCCGATGCAGCGCCTGTTGCAAGGCGACGTCGGCAGCGGCAAAACCATCGTTGCCGCACTCGCCGCGCTGCAGGCGCTCGAAAACGGCTTCCAGGTCGCCATCATGGCGCCGACGGAAATTCTCGGCGAACAGCATTTCAACAAGTTCACGGGCTGGCTCAGCGCGCTCGGCGTGTCGGCGGTCTGGCTCGCCGGCAATCTTGCGCGCAAACAGAAACGCGAAACGCTGGCACGGGTCGCGGCGGGCGAGGCGCAGATCGCGATCGGCACGCACGCTCTGTTCCAGGACGAAGTCGGGTTTAGCAACCTCGGGCTAGCGATCGTCGACGAACAGCACCGCTTCGGCGTACGCCAGCGTCTCGCGTTGCGTTTGAAAGGCACCAAACCGGGCGCCGCCGCGCAGCCGCATCAATTGATGCTGAGCGCAACGCCGATCCCGCGCACGCTGGCGATGAGCTATTACGCCGATCTCGACGTGTCGGTGATCGACGAGATGCCGCCCGGCCGCTCGCCGGTCGCAACCCGGCTGGTGTCGGATGCGCGGCGCGACGAGGTGATCCAGCGCGTGCGCGACGCCTGCATCGACGGCAGCCAGGCCTACTGGGTGTGCCCGTTGATTGAAGAATCCGAGGCACTACAACTGCAAACCGCGCTCGATACGTATGAGCGCTTGGTGGCGACCTTTCCCGAATTGAGGGTGGGACTCGTGCATGGGCGACTCGCTGCCGCCGACAAAGCGGCGGTCATGCAGTCGTTCACTGGCGGCGCGATACAGCTGCTGGTCGCGACGACGGTGATCGAAGTCGGCGTCGACGTGCCGAATGCAACGCTGATGGTGATCGAAAACGCCGAGCGCATGGGGCTCGCACAACTGCACCAGTTGCGCGGGCGCGTCGGCCGCGGCGCCGGCAAGAGCACCTGCATCCTGCTTTATCAGAATCCACTGTCGCAGCTTGCGCGCGAGCGGCTCAAAATCATCTACGAGAACAACGACGGCTTCGAGATCGCGCGTCACGATCTGCGTTTGCGCGGTCCCGGCGAGTTGCTCGGAGCGCGCCAGAGCGGCGTGCCGATGCTGCGCTTCGCCGATCTCGACGCCGATCTCGACCTGCTCGAGGCCGCGCGCACTGCGGCGCAGCAGATACTGCGCGATCAACCCGGGATCGCCGAGCGTCATCTGCAGCGCTGGCTCGGCGGCAGGCAACATTATTTGCGCGTTTAGCCGTTGCTGCCGGAATTGCGATGAATGGTTCCGGGTAAGCGATAATAGCGGTAAAAATAGCTCTCCGGCATGAAAACTTCCGACGCTCTTTGGCAATTGTTTCCCGTTTGCGCCGACGCGCGCCTGCAGCGCTGGCTGCTCGATCGCGGCTCGCTGACGCGCCGAATCCAGCTGTACTGCGAGCATTTTCGTGTCGACGTGCTGTCGCAGCGCCTGACAGCCGCCGGCCGCGATGAATGCGCCGTCATTGGCGTGCGACTTGGCGTGAACTGCATGGTGCGCGAAGTGAGTCTCTATTGCGGGCGGCAGCCGGTGGTATTTGCCCATTCAGTAGTCGGGCCGAGCGCGCTCAACGGCGCGTGGCGCATGCTGTCCACGCTCGGCACGCGTCCGCTCGGCGCGGCGTTGTTCGCCGACCCGCGCGTCAGGCGCTTCCCGCTGCGGTTCCGCCAGCTCACCCGGCGGCACGAACTATACCGCGGCGCCTGCGGGCTGCTCGAGCGGCCACCGGTATTTTTATGGGCGCGGCGATCGGTGTTTGTGCTGCGCGGATCGCGCCTGCTCGTGACGGAAGTGTTTCTACCCGCTATCCTTGCGCTCACGCCATGACTATCACCGAACGCCTGAATATTTACGAAAAGCTGATGCGGCTCGACAAGCCGATCGGCATCCTGTTGCTGTTGTGGCCGACGCTGTGGGGGTTATGGCTATCGACCTACGGCTTTCCCAATCCCGCGGTCGCGGCGATTTTTATCCTCGGTGTGGTACTGATGCGCTCCGCCGGCTGCATCGTCAACGATTTTGCCGACCGCAATTTCGATCCCCGCGTCGAGCGCACCAAAGACCGTCCGCTCGCGGCCGCGCTGATCTCTCCGCAGGAAGCGCTGCTGGTTGCCGGTGTATTGATCCTGCTCGCGTTCCTGCTGGTGCTGCAGCTCAACGCGCTGACCATCAAATTATCGGTGATCGCTTTTTTGCTCGCGGTGATCTATCCTTTTCTGAAGCGTTTCTTCTGGCTGCCGCAGGCCTGGCTCGGCATCGCGTTCGGCTTCGGCATCCCGATGGCGTTCGCCGCGCACCACAATATGGTCGTGCCGCTTGCGTGGGTGATGCTGGTGGCCAACATGTTCTGGGCGATTGCCTACGACACGGAATACGCAATGGTCGATCGCGATGACGACATCAAGCTCGGGCTCAAATCATCGGCGATATTATTCGGGCGCTTCGATGTGATCGGCACGATGCTGTGCCAGGCGCTGTTCCTGCTGATCATGGCCTATGTTGGCTATTGGGCGCGGCTCGGTGCGTTCTATTTCATCGGGCTGATGTTCGCCGCCTGTCTCGCCGGTTATCAGTACCTGCTGATCCGCGAGCGCCAGCGCGAGCGCTGCTTCAAGGCGTTCATGAACAACAATCTGCTCGGCGCCGCGATATTTGCCGGCTTCCTCGTCGACTCGTTGCTGCGCATCAGGATTTTTTGAGCTGGGATGTTTCGTTCGCTCACTGATCCGGCATGAAATACCGCGACCTCAGGGATTTCATCGCGCAGCTCGAGCGGCGCGGTGAATTGAAGCGCATCGCAGTCGAGGTCGACCCGCGGCTCGAGATGACGGAGATTTGCGACCGCGTGCTGAAAATCGGCGGCCCGGCGATTTTGTTCGAGAAGCCGAAAGGCCACACGATGCCGGTTCTCGGCAACCTGTTCGGCACGCCGTTGCGCGTGGCGCTCGGCATGGGCGAAGACAAGATCGAGGCGCTGCGCGATATCGGCAAGCTGCTCGCTTATCTCAAAGAGCCCGAGCCGCCCACGGGCATGGCGGATGCATTGATCCGGTTCGCGCCCATCGTGAAGCAGGTGCTGGCCATGGCGCCGAAGGTGGTGGTGAGCGCGCCATGCCAGGCGCAGGTATGGGAAGGCGCGGACGTCGACCTCGGCCGGTTGCCGATCCAGACCTGCTGGCCGGGCGATGCGGCGCCCTTGATCACGTGGGGGTTGGTCATCACGCGCGGCCCGCAGAAGAAGCGCCAGAACCTCGGCATTTATCGGCAACAGGTCGTAGCGCCGAACAAAGTCATCATGCGCTGGCTCAGCGCCCGCGGCGGTGCGCTCGATTACCGGGACCACTGCCTTGCGCATCCGCGCGAGCCGTTTCCGCTCGCGGTCGCGCTCGGCGCCGATCCCGCGACGATGCTCGGCGCGGTGACGCCGGTGCCGGACAATCTATCTGAATATCAGTTCGCCGGGCTGCTGCGGGGCGCGAAGACGGAAATCGTGAAGTGCCTGGGCCACGATCTGCAGGTGCCGGCGACCGCCGAGATCGTGCTCGAAGGCTTTATTCATCCGGGCGAGACCGCGCTCGAAGGGCCGTTTGGCGACCATACCGGCTATTACAACGAGCAGGAACAATTTCCGGTGTTCACGATCGGGCGCATCACTGCGCGGCGCGACCCGATTTATCACAGCACCTACACCGGCAAGCCGCCCGACGAGCCGGCGGTGCTCGGCATGGCGTTGAATGAAGTGTTCGTGCCGCTCCTGCAGAAGCAATTTCCGGAAATCGTCGATTTCTACCTGCCGCCCGAAGGCTGCTCGTACCGGCTCGCGGTGGTCAGCATGAAAAAGCAGTAC
>Ga0209415_10007533_pt1 | contig 19000 bp, 18 predicted proteins | sample PeaSoiSIISIP2007_FD_187696 | JGI IMG/M metagenome (GOLD analysis project Ga0209415, IMG submission 187696) | Peat soil microbial communities from Weissenstadt, Germany - SII-SIP-2007 (SPAdes) (version 2) | ecosystem: Environmental > Terrestrial > Soil > Wetlands > Peat | place: Germany...
CACCTATCAGCAACTCATGCGAGCCGTGACCAAAGGGAGCGGTTAATGCAGCGGGTTTTCACACAGGCTCAATCGTTCGACGCGGCAATACGTATGTACGACACCATTCGTCCGGCTCGTTCCTTATCGCGGCGATAGGAATGGAACCGGGCCACGTCGCAGAATGTGCACACGTTCAATAAATCGACGTGTGCGCTGTCGACACCGCTCGACATCAACTGACGCCGGTTGAGATCAACCAAGTCTAGATGGCCGGCCTGCTTGCCGAACTGCTCGGCGACGTCGGCGCCTACTTGATAACAGCACTCGCCGATGCCCGGCCCGATCGCGGCAAAAATTTCTGCCGGTTCCGTGCCAAAACGGACACTCATTTCCCGAATAGTTCCCGAAACGATTCCCGCGGCCGTTCCGCGCCAGCCTGCGTGAACCGCGGCGACCACGCGACGGCGGGAGTCGACCAGAAGAATCGGTAGACAATCCGCCGTGCGGACTGAAACGCCGATTCCGGGCTGGTTGGTGATGAGAGCGTCGCCTTCCCCGATCAGGCCGATACGATCGGCAACGTGGACGATCGACGAATGAACCTGCTTCAGGCTCGCCATTTCATCTTGCGAAGGCGAATCGAGCCTGGTTCCAAACCCGGCCTCTACCCAATCGAGGCGCGAAAGAATCGGCGAACGAAGCAGTTCACTCACCGGCGCCGGTGGCTTGATCGAGCAGAACGGAGAACTGGCGGCTCTTCTGATCGACGCGGGCTTTCAGGTCGGAGAGCTCGCGCTCGATGGCGCGCAGCTTGTCGGCCATATGCAGGCAAGCGAGCACCGCGATGCGATTCGCGTCGACATTTCCGGCCCGCTGGGCGATATCGGTCATCAACTCGTCTACCGAATGCGCGAGGGCTTCCACCTCGCCGTCCTCTTCGGTCGCGACCAGAGTGTAGGACTGGTTGAAGATGGTAACGCGAACGGTCTTCCGTCCGGGATCCATAGGTTATGCCCCGCTGAGCAAGTCCATTTGACCGAGCAGCTTTTCGATGCGCGTGCGGACGTGTTTCCGCTCGCCGCGCAGCTCCTCGATCTCCTGGCGCATTTTCTGGGCTTCCGCCAACGCGGTCCCCGCGGCGTTCCGAGCCTGATCGCGCTCCGCGACAGCGGCGTCGCGTTCGGCTCGCAGAGAATTTACCAGCTCCACCGTGCGGCGGATCCGCTCTTCCAGGCTGGCGAGAGAATCGGTGTCCGGCGCCGGGGTGCTCATGCCGACTCCAAGGCCGCTTTCGCCTGGCTGATCAGCGCGGAGAACGACGCGGGATCGTTGACGGCCATGTCGGCCAGGATTTTACGGTTGAGGTCGATACCGGCTTTCTTCAAACCGCTCATGAACCGGCTGTAGGAAATCTCGGCCGCGCGGCACGCTGCGCCGATGCGCACGATCCACAGCGAACGGAAATCGCGCTTCTTCAGGCGGCGCCCAACGAAGCCGTACTTGAGCGATTTCTCGACCGCTTCCTGCGCAGAGCGATGCAGCTTGCTCTTGGTGAGGAAAAAGCCCTTGGCCAGGGCGAGTGTCTTTTTCCGGCTGGCACGCCGGTGGGTTCCACGTTTTACTCTGGGCACGTTTTCTTCTCCTTAAATTGCAAACGGCGGATCGGGCACGTGCGGGTGGCCCGTCCACACGGGATCGGTTCAGTAGGGAAGCATTCGCTTTACTTCAGGCGAATTGGCGGGGTCGGCTACCGCGCTTTGCCCCAGCCGCCGCTTCCGCGAGCGCGATTTCGAGGTCAGAATATGACGGGCGAAGGCATGATGACGAACGATTTTGCCCGTTCCCGTCTTCTTGAACCGTTTGCTCGCACCCTTATGGGTCTTCAACTTTGGCATTTGGAATTTCCTGGAAGTCGGCCCCTCTTGAACCAGACGAATGTTCGAGCCAACCTTTCGAGTGTATCACACAGCGCTGGCTTCAGGAACCGATTCCCACGCCCGAACAGGTGTGCCGCTTACGCCGCTGTATTTTCATGTGGATACGCTGGTGAATCAATTGCTTAGGTCACGGTCATGCCGAAACACGAGCGCGAGCGCGATTTCATCACGTCCCCGCCTTCGGGGGACTATTTCAAGGCAAAAGAGGCCGAGGGATGGCGGCTGGTCGCCGTGGAGTGGGAACGGGGTGGGCCGCGGGCGAAGATTCCGATTGAGGATGTGCCGTTCGGCCTGCGGGTGGCCAGCGACTGCCAGCGCCTGGAGGAGAATCCCGACGAAGTTCAGGTGCTGATCCTGATGATGGAAACGATCGTTCAGGACGGTCCGCTGTCGCAGGCGGCGCGTGCGATCAACGATCGTGGCTATCGGACTCGGGACGGCGAAAAATGGACGCCGCAAGCGCTGTTTTACCTGTTGCCCAGGTTGATCGAGGTCGGGCCGAGGTTGTGTACCAGCGAGGAGTGGGTGGAGCGGCGCAAGCATCTGTTTAACGTCGCTTGACCGGCTATTCTCAGTAGAGGAAATGAAGTTTCTCGCTGCCGCCCTTCTGGCCTGCCTTCCCGGGCAAGCCGCCATCGCGATCCGGGACGTGACCGTGATCGATGTCGCGACCGCGGCCGCGCTTCCGCATCGCACGGTGGTGATCGACGGCGACCATATCGCGGCTATCGGCGGCGCGATTCCCGCAGGTGCGCGCATCGTCAACGGGCATGGCAAATTTCTGATCCCCGGCCTGTGGGATATGCACGTCCACCTGTGGTACGAAGAGAACCAGCTTCCCGTGTTTCTGGCGTTCGGCATCACCGGCGTGCAGGATATGGGCAGCGACTTCAAGAGGACGTCGGCGTGGCGCGCGGCGATCGAAACGGGGAAGGCGATCGGTCCGCGGATTGTGACGCCCGGGTTTCCCATCGATGGGCGCGAGTCTGACGATCCGAAGCTTCCGGTGCTGGTGGCGAAGACGCCGGAGGAAGCTCGCGCGGCGTTCGACCAGCTTTGGAACATGGACGTCGATTTCGTGAAGGTGCTGTCGAGCCTTTCGCGGGATGCGTATTTTGCACTGGCTGAGCAAGCCCGGCACTGGCATATGCGACTGGAGGGTCACGTTCCTGCGCGCGTGACGGCGTGGGAAGCGATCGAGGCTCGGCAGCGGACCCTGGAGCATCTGTTCGGGGTGATGAAGGCAGTCGCAACCGACTCGGAAGCTGTGGATTTTTTCGAACAATGCGCAGTGCGTGACGTGCGCATTACGCCTACGCTGGTCCTGTGGCAGAGGATGGCGCACACCGTGGATGCGCAACTTGCGAGTGATCCACGATTGAAATACGTCCCCGCATCGATTCGGAAAACCTGGCCCGAGCTGAAAGACGACAACACGTACAAAGAGCAGATCAAGGGGATTTACCGGCTGGTGGGCCTCGCGACGCGCACGAAAGTCGAATTGCTGGCGGGGACCGATACAGGCGATCCCTGGACGATCCCCGGTTCGACGCTGCACGACGAATTGGAGCAGATGGTGGCGGCGGGGATGAGTCCACATCAGGCGCTGCGGGCGGCTACCATCGCTCCGGCGAAGTTTTTTGAAGACGATCAGATGGGTTCGATTGAGAAGGGAAAAGCTGCGGATCTGGTGATGCTGGACGCGAATCCGCTGGAGGATATACGGAATACGCGCAAGATCGCGGCGGTGTTTGCGCGGGGAAAATATTATTCGCGGAAGAATCTGGATGCAATTCTGGCGGCGGTGAAGTGAACTTCCAGTCCGCGAGTCAGCTCCGATGGTTTTGACGCTGTGTGGAACTTCGACTCCGACCGCTTCCTTTGGTCGCGGCTCATGCGCGCTTTGCGCACGCCCGAGGGCTAGGCTATTGCCTGAAATCGTCTAGCGCTGCGGGGTTCTGGATGGTGGATGTGTCGCCTAGGGATTCGCCGAGGTATTTCTGCCGAATCGCTCGGCGAACAATTTTGCCGCTTTGTGTTTTGGGGAGTTCGCGGACGGCATATAGGGCTTTCGGGCGAAATGTCGGGCCAAGCGAATCGACCACCTTGGCCGCGACCTCTGACAACCACTGCGGCGTAGGATCGACGCCGGGCTTGGGGACTACGAATCCGACGATGGATTCGCCTTTCAATTCATCCGGAACGCCGATGACGGCGGCTTCGGAAACGCCCGGATGCTCGATCAACGCGTCTTCCACTTCGGCGGGGCCGACTTTTCGGCCGGCGACGTTCATGGATTCATCGGCGCGCCCGTGCAGATACCAGCAGCCGTCCTGGTCGACGCTGGCCCAATCGCCGTGGTGCCAGATGTGCGGCCATTTGGACCAGTAGGTTTCGAGATACCGCTGCGGATCGTCCCACACGCCGCGCGTCATCGAGGGTGCCGGCTTGGTGCAGGCCAGGTAGCCGGTGACTCCCGGCGCAGCCGGAGTGCCGGCGTCGTCGAGAATCGCGGCGGCCATTCCGGGCGCGGGTCCGCCGAGAGTGCACGGCTTCAAGGGCTGAATGGGCAGCGGAAACAGAAAACAGCCGAGGATCTCCGTGCCTCCGGAAATATTGATGATGGGAATGCGCCGGCGGCCGATGTTTTCGAAGAACCACAGATACGAGGTTTCATCCCAGGGCTCGCCGGTCGAGCCGAGCAGGCGTAGCGAGTCGAAACGGAACGCGGCCGGGTTGCTGGAACGCATCAGGACTCGGATCGCGGTGGGAGAGACGCCGAAGGTGGTGATGCGGTGATGATCGAGCATCTGCCAGAGACGGTCCGGCGTGGGATAGTCGGGCGCGCCGTCGTACAGGAAAATCGTGCCGCCGAAGTGGTGATTGCCGAGGATGGTCCAGGGGCCCATCATCCAGCCGATGTCGGTGAGCCAGAAAAAACGATCGTCGGGTTTGTGGTCGAACGCGAGATGAATTTCTTTCGTCACCTGCGCGAGAGCTCCGGCATGCGTATGGACGCAGCCTTTCGGCTTGCCCGTGGTTCCGGAGGTGTAGAGCAGAAGCGCGGGGGCTTCGGAATCGAGCTCAGCGGTGGCTACCGGCTGATCGGAGCCGGACCATTCGGTGATCACATGCTCGACAGATGGAGCGTGGCGGCAGGCTTCACGGACTTTTTCTTCGAGGGGAAGCTGCTTTCCGCGACGCTCCAGGTGCCCGGACGTAAATACGGCGCGCGCTCCGGAATCGGCCAGCCGCGTCGCGATGGCGCCGGCTCCGAATCCGGCGAAGATCGGGACCACGATCAGGCCGAGCTTGAGAGATGCATACAGAATCGTGACGATTTCGGGTGTCATGGGCATGCACATCGCGACGCGATCGCCGGGATGAAGGCCGAGCGAGAGCAGATGATTCGCGAGGCGATTCACGTCCGCGCCCAGCTCGGCGAAGGAAATTTCGCGGTGCGCGCCGTCTTCGCCCTCCCAGAGAATCGCGGGATTCTGGCGCTTCAGATGACGATCCAGGCAGTTGTGAACGATATTCAGCTTCCCGCCGGTGAACCAGCGCGACCATTCGACGCCACGCGACTGGTCGAGAACTTCATCGTAGGGATGGAACCACTCGATGCCGGTCTCTTCCACCATTTGCGCCCAGAACTCTTCCAGGTTTTCGGTGGAGTAGCGCAGGAACTCTTCCCGATTGCGACAGCCCAGGCGGCGCAGGAAGTGAAAGACGTTGGTGGATTCGATCCAATCCTCGGAAGGCTGCCTGATCCAGCTCATACTTTCGGGCGGATCATCTCGAAACGATCGCGAGTGCGTGTATATTCGTTGCCGCCCATGCGGCCGATGGCGCGCAGCTTGTCGGGATCGATGCGGTAATTGTCCACCAGCGAATCGTCGATGTGGAAGCGGATCACTTCGCCCAGGATCAGGCTGCCGCCCATGGGACGCGTGGAAACGTCGACGATCTGAATCAGTTTGCACTCCATGTTGACGTGCGCTTCGAGGACGCGCGGAGGCCGGACCAGATCGCTGGGCGCGGGCGTGAGGCCGGAGACCTGAAATTCGTCGACGCCGTAGGGATACTCGCCGGAGCATAGGTTCATCTTTTCGGCGAACTCCTCGCTGACGATGTTGACCACGAATTCAGAGGTAGCCTCGACGTTCACGTAAGTGTCCTTGCGCGGCTCGCGATAGGACGTGGAGAAGCACACCACCGGTGGATTGCCGCAGACGCCGTTAAAAAAACTGAACGGCGCCAGATTCCGCGCGCCTTCCGGTGAGACCGTCGAGACGAAGGCGATGGGGCGCGGCACCACCGATCCGATCAGCAATTTGTAGAGCTGTTGCGGCGGGGTGGACGCGGGGTCGACGATCATCCATTCAGGATAACGAATCGAACAGATCCAACTGCGTGTTTTGCGGCCACAGCTCGGGTTCGGGAGAAGGCTCTTTATGGTCGAAGCCGTAGCGCTGGCGGATGCGGTCCACTCTTTCGTACACGGTCTTGGGATAATCGCCGCGAAGATAGGCGACGCGGTCATAGCGTTCGCGGTAGCGGCGGACCAGATGCGGAAAATGCTCGGCCAGGAAGGGCAGAAAAACTTCGCGCGAGCAGGGTTTGAGGAACAGGACATTGCCTCCGAAGCCGCGCGATCCGGCTTTACAAGCAGCCTTGGCGAGAGCATCCAGCGACGGATCGGTATCGTTGATCAGCGGCATGATCGGCGCGCAGAAGACGCTGGCTCGGAGACCAGCGGCGGTCAGTTTGCGAACCGCCGAAAGGCGCAGATCGGGACGCGGCGCAAGGGGCTCGATCAAGCGAGCCAGATCGCGATCGGTGGTCGTGATGGTGACGTGGATGCTCAGATAATGGCGGCGCGAGATTTCGCGGAACAGATCGAGATCGCGGGTCACCAGGTCGGATTTGGTAGTGATGCCGAGACGGTAGCCGGAGGTCGCGGCGAAGACTTCGAGAATCGCGCGTGTGACGCGGAAACGGCGTTCGGCAGGCTGATACGGGTCAGTCGCTGTGCCGAGGGCGATGGGCTCTCCAATGGGAAGACGGTCCAGTTCTTCGCGGAAGTGATAAGGGTCGAAGTGCTTGGCGAAGATCTTGCGCTCGAATTGCATGGGATCGCGCAGCTCCATGAATTCGTGGGCGTAGCGCGCGTAACAATACTTGCAGCCGAATTCGCAGCCGCGGTAGGGATTGATGGTCCAGCGAAACGGCACACGCGGGCTGTCGCAGCGGGTGAGGAAGCTGCGCGATTCCAGGCCGAAATATTCGACGCGGCGTTTGGCCTCGATTCGAGGGCTTTCGGCGGCGAGGCGGGCGATACCGATGAGCTCGGGCACATGCCTATATTCGCCTTTTGTTCGCCATCTGTCAAGAGATAATTCTCGATTCGCCTTCGCGGCGCGTAACTCGTTCGCGATCAAGGAATTCGAGCAGCGGAATGGCGTATTTTCGGGAGATTCCGGTCCAATCTTTGAAATCGGGAACCGAAAAGCGCGTGCCTTTGCGAGCGGCCAGCATCTGCTTCAAATTATCGATGGCGGAGGAGTGGTAAATCAGCTCGTCGCCGACGCGGATCAGCTTGCGATTTTTGAGGAGAATCTGAAGAATGGAGCGGGCGCGAGCGGGTTCGATGCCGGATTTCGCGAGCACTTCGGGAGTGGAAGGCACGGCGAGAGCGGCGTCGCGGAACAACGCTTCGATTTTCTCCAAAGCTTGCTGCTCGTCTTGTTGCAGCGCGACTCGATGCGATGCCAGGCGAACGATGTCGCCTTCCGCGGTGATGTCTTTGGCGCGCTGGATCAGGGCGTCGAGCAGGAATGGAGGCGCGCCGGGAAACTCGCGGCTGCGCAGCTCTTCTTTCGCGATGCCGGGCTGCAGAGGGTTCTTTTTGTGGAATTGCTTGAGAAGTTCGCGAAGCTGCGCGGTCTTTTGGTCGATCCAGGCGCGCGCGACCAGCCAGTCTTCTTGCAATCGAAGGATGCCTGGCGGCTCGCCGATCTCTGACGGGAGGAACCCGGTGCGCGCCACCAGATCGGCGACGCTCATTCCGTATTTCGATTCCGAGACCAGAATTGCAACGCGATCGCCGGTTTCAAGCTCGGTGAGGCGGCGGTCGAGATCGATGCGGCGGATTTTCGGCGGCGCGGCGATGTCGAGGACGACGCCGCCGCCGATGGTCACCACGGGAGAAAACATGCGGACGATGAAGCGGTCGCCAGGAAGCAGGAGTAGGGGATCGTGCAGGGCGAAACGAACATGCGCGCGCGTGCCGGGCCTCATGGGGTCGAGAGAAGCAAGCAGGCGAGCCTGGGCTTCAACCTCGGCGGTTCCTGCGTGGAAATGAACCGGCGCGCGATGCTTCAAGGGGTGCGCGCCGGGGAGCAGGTCGAATACGCAATCGACTTGCTGGGTCGCGCGGAAAACGCCGGGCGGGGCGAGCATCATGCCGCGGCTGGCCTCAGAGGAATCGATCCCGCCGAGATTTACGGCGGTGCGCTCGCCCGCGTGGGCGCGGTCGACCTGCGCATTGTGGACTTGCAGGCCGCGGATGCGGGCTCGCTTGCCGGTCGGATACAGCTCGACTTCATCGTGCACGGCGAAGGTTCCCGCGATCAGGGTTCCGGTAACTACGGCGCCGTGGCCGCGCATCGAAAAGCTGCGATCGATAGGCAGGCGCGGATGGCGGGACGCGTCCTTTCCAGCGATGGAATCGGCGGCGTGCTCTAGCGCGGCGCGCAGATCGTCTAGGCCGGCGCGAGTCGTGGAGCTGACCGGAATAATCGGCGCGCCTTCGAGAAACGATCCCTGGACGTACTCTTCCACTTCGAGACGGACTAGGCCGACTAAGTCCTGATCGACCAGATCGGACTTGGTGAGCGCGACGACTCCGTGGCGGATTCCGAGCAGTCGGCAAATGTCGAAATGCTCGCGGGTTTGAGGCTTGATGGATTCGTCAGCGGCGATGACGAGCAGAACCAGGTCGATGCCGGCGACTCCGGCGAGCATGTTCTTGACGAATCGCTCATGACCGGGGACGTCGACGAATCCAAGACGGCCGAGATGAGCGAAACCGAGATCGATGGAGATGCCGCGGCGTTTTTCTTCTTCCAGGCGATCGGTATCGATGCCGGTGAGCGCGCGGACCAGCGAGGTCTTACCATGATCGATGTGACCGGCGGTTCCTACAATGATGCGCTTCAAGAGTGCGGTGTGCGGAAAAGGGGGTCAGACTGCTCTCTCCCCCGCTGTAATCTCTTCGACCAACCAGGCCTGCGGCCGCGGACAGAGTTGTCTGACCCCCTTTTCCGCATCCTTTCGAAATTACTGCTGGTGCGTGCTAGACGGGGCCGAAGATGGCGATAGATATTTGTCGGTCCAGTCGAGGCTTCTTCGGTAGCGATCGATGATGTGTTTCTGTTCGCGCAGTCCATGCGGCTCGCGGGGGTAAACCACGAATTCGGTCGGCACGTTGTAGCGCTTCAGGCCGTGATATAGCATCTGGCTCTGGGAAATCGGGTCGGTGGTGTCGGCCTCGCCTTGAAGAATCAGGGTGGGCGTTTTGGCGTTCTTGATGTACACGATGGGCGAGGATTTCTGGAAGCCGGCCAGGTTTTCGTAAGGCGTGTCGAAATACCACTCGTCGCCTTCGGAGCGCGACTCAGTTCCGAACTCGGTGGCCAGATCCGCCATGCCAGCGCCGCAGATCGCGACCTTGAAACGGTCGGTCTGGGTGATGGCCCATTCGGACATATATCCGCCGTAGGACCACCCGCCGATTCCCAAACGATTCGGGTCGGCGATGTTCCGGTGAATCAGATCGTCGACGCCGGCCATTACGTCCTTATAATCGCCGCCGCCCCAATCGGCGTGATTGGAGGCGAGGAATTTCTGGCCATAGCCGGTGGAGCCGCGAATGTTCGGCTGCATCACCGTGTATCCGCGCGCGACCAGGAGCTGAGTCAGAGCATCAAAACGATCGCGCCAGACGCCGGCAGGACCGCCGTGAATCATGGCGATCAGCGGCTGGGGCTGATGATTCGACACGCCGGCGGGGCGATAGAGCGCGGCTTCGATCATGGTTCCATCGAAGCTCTTGTACTGGAACAGCTCGGCTTTGGCGAGCTGCACGTTCGCGAAAGTGTCGTTGAAATGGCTGACCGATTTGCCGGCCGCGTAAAGCTCCGGTAGCACGGCCGCGGATTCGGCCACGTAGACTACGGATCCTTGCGGGCTCACTGTGAACTGAGAAACGTCGAGCGAATCGTCGGCGACCAGCTTGCGCGGGGTTCCGCCGACGGCGTCGAGTTCGGTATGGAATCCGTTCGAGTACAGTACCGCGAGCTCGTTATCGTTCAGCCATTGAAAACTCTGCACCGGGCGATCCTTGATGGGGCCGGTGAGATTCTTGGGCGTTTTCGAATTGAGCGGCCACAGGAATAAATCGTGCGCGCCGGGTCCATCGCCGGAGGACATGACGAGGGCGACCGTGGAACCGTTCGGCGAAACCTGAATGCCGCGGAAGGGAGTCTTCGGCCACAGCAGCTCAGTGAAATTTCCGTCGTCGAGCGAAACCGAGAAGATGCGCTCCATGTTGCGGCGCGGAACATCCGGCTGATCGTTGGCGACGACGATAAAATGCGCGTCGTCCGGCATCCAATCGAATTCGCGGACTACGAAGGCTCCGGCGGTGACGCGCTTTACGGTCTTGGTGGAGACGTCGACGGTCCAGAGACGCGTCGGCTTGCGATCGCCGTCAACAACGCGTTGATCGTCGCCGTCTCTCTGCTTTTTGTCTTCGTCGTCGGTCTTCGGTTCAGCGGCCATGAAGGCGATGAGCTTGCCATCGTGCGACCACTTGAATTGCTCCACCGAATTCTTGCCCGTGGTCAGCTTGATGGCTTCGCCGCCGGCGGCAGGCATTAGCCAGAGCTGCTGAACGTCTTCGCGATCGGAAAGAAACGCCAGCGAACGGCCATCGGGAGACCAGCGCGGCATGGATTCGGACTTGGCCGAGGTGGTCCATTGCCGGGTTTCGTGCGTGGCCGCGTCGTACATCCAGATGTGACGCAGCGAACCTCTTCCAACCGGAGGCTCCTGGACGGTGAAGGCGACACGTTGGCCGTCGGGGGAAGCGTGCAGATCCGACGGCTCGCGAACCTGGATCGCTTTTTCGACGGTGAGTTTATCGGCCGCGCCCAGGCTGCCGATCAGGAGGAAAGAAAGCGCCAGAGTTTTGTACATGGGGCGAGTTTATCAGAATTTAGCGGCCTGGCTTAAGCGGCGGCGCAGATCGAGGGTCTGCCGGCGATGGCACAACAGGCACAAAGTGCGGATGTTTTCGAGATCGCATTCGCCGCCGCCTTCGACTACGGCGATGATATGATCCGCGTCCCACAGTGTCTTGCGGTTGATACTCTTCAGGCCCCAACGTTCCAGCAGCTTCAGCCGGGCGGCACCTCGCGATCGGCGCAACTCCGCGTAAGCGGCGCGCGTATCGATTTCGCAGATCGCGCAGATGCCGCGGTCGCGAAGAAGAACCTGTTCGCGAAGATAACCGGGGTCGGTGCGGAGGCGCCATTCGTGGACGCACCAGTCCGAGCAGAAAGTGAACAGGCGCGGAGGCACTTCCAGATTGCACCACCGGCAGAGCGGACGTCCGGCGGGTCCTTTTTCGAGATTTTTCCGGTCGGCGAAGCCGCCGGGCATGGTGCGCGAGGTAGTCACAACAGATCCAGCATAAAATGTTTTGACTTTGCGCGGGAAAAGGGGGTGGTAAACGAATCCCCCGATCATGGCGTCATACTAAGATCGTGTCTAGTTACGAGAACGAACTGGCGCAGATCGTCGCGGACCTGAACCGGGCCGCACAGGCTTCCCGGGAAGTGTTGCCGCAAAATTCCGCCAGCCTGGATCAGCTTCTGACGCAAGCCGCGCGGCGCAATGCCTCGGATGTACTCTTGGTGGCGGGCGCACCCGCCGCATTCCGGATCAACGGCGTGCTTTCGGCAGCAGCGGGAAGTCCGCTGACCGGCGACGATACACGTACCTTCCTGCTTCCGCTGTTGAGTCCCGCCCAGGCGCAGGAACTGCAACGCGAGAAAGCTTCCGATTTGTGCTTTACCCGTCCTGGCATCGGACGATTTCGGGCGAATCTGCATTATCAGAGAGGCACGCTCGCGGGGAGCATCCGGCTGCTGCCCGAAAAGATTCCGACGCTCGAATCACTGCATCTGCCGCCGAGTCTGAAGCGATTTGCCGAAGCGCGGCAGGGGTTGATTCTGGTGACGGGTCCCACGGGATGTGGGAAAAGCTCCACGCTCGCCGCACTGCTGGATCTGATCAACGCGCAGCGTCACGATCACATTGTGACCGTCGAGGATCCGGTTGAGTATGTGCACGCCAATCGCAGCTCGATCGTCGAGCAGATCGAGGTTGGAACTGATACACCGGACTTTACGAATTCGGTGCGAAGCATCCTGAGGCAGACGCCTGACGTGATTCTGGTGGGCGAGATGCGGGATCCGGAGACCATCGCGACCGTTCTCACCATTGCCGAGACCGGCCATCTGGTGCTTTCGGCGCTGCACACCAACGACACATCGCAAGCCGTATCGCGGGTTTTGGACTCGTTTCCCACCGCGAACCAGCCGCAGATCCGGCAGCAGCTTTCGCTCGCATTGCTGACCGTGGTGGCCCAGCAACTGGTGCCAGGAGCCGACGGCACGGCGCGCTATCCGGCTGTAGAAATCATGGTGGCGACCAGCGGGGTTCGCAGCCTGATCCGCAAGGGCGAAGATCATCAGCTTTATAGCGCTATCGGAACCGGTCGTTCAGCAGGTATGATGACTATGGAGCAATCGCTCGCCGAAATGGTTCGGTCGGGGAGGATCACCACCGACACCGCGATGGCCCACTGCTTCCGCTCAGAGGACCTGAAGCGGTATTTGCAAAACTGAGGAGGACGATTTGCGGATTTTCAAAGCCGGAATTGTGTTGTTCGGAGCCGTCGCTATGCTGGCGATGGCCGGCACGCCGGGCCGGCATCCCAAATATCTGCGGGCACGAACCGATCTGCGCTCGGCGCAGTTCCTGCTGCGGGCACATGACGAGCCGAACGTGATGCGTCATGTACATGAAATGGATGCGGAAATCGATCTGGCGATCGGGGAGATCGATCGCGCCGCAGTGATCGATCATAAGGATCTGGAAGAGCATCCCCGCATCGATACCGGTCTGGATCGTCCGGGACGATTCCGTAAGGTAATGGCTTTGCTGGCGAGCGCGCGTCATGATATCGCGGAGGAAGAGGATAACCCGCGGGCGATCGGTTGGCGGGACGCCGCGTTCCGGCACATCGATCTTGCGATGGAACAACTTAGGAAGGCGGCGCGGGATCTTCGAATCGACCGGCTGGAAGGGTATTGATCTGCAACCTTACTGCCGTGGGAGGCATCTTACGATGGAGACCATCCCCGAAGGTTTACCTGGAAAGCATTAGTATGAGAATCTTATCGCGTCCCTGGCGGGCGTATATGTCCGGCGGCGTTCTATCCGCGATTTTCTTTGCGGCGGTCTCGTGTTTCGCGCAGGAAGTCCCGCAACAACAAGACGCGACGAAGCCCGATCCGGCCGCGACGCAAGCCGGAAATGAGTCGTCCGCCCAGGGCTCGACTCCGGCTAAAGATCAGGATCAGGAACCCCCCGGCGGCAAGAGAGTTTTCGGCGTACTGCCCAACTACCGGACGGCGGATATTTCGCAGGAAGGCACACCCATTTCGGCCGGCAGGAAGTTGAAGATCGCGGCCAAAGATTCTTTTGACTATCCGCTGGTGATCCTGAGCGGGGCGCTCGCGGGATTAGGGCAGTTGACCGATCAGGACGCTGGATTCGGCCAGGGTCTCAAAGGCTACGCCCACCGCTTAGCAACCAATTACGCGGATCAGGCGATGGGCAATATGTTCACGGAGGGCCTGTTTCCGATGATGCTTCGCGAAGATCCTCGCTATTTCCGGCGCGGAGCCGGGAGTAAATGGGGGCGGGCCGGCTACGCACTGTCTCGCGTGATGGTTACGGAGACGGATTCGGGGCACAAGCGCTTCAATTATTCAGAGTGGCTCGGGAATGCGTCCGCCGTGGCAATCTCGAATCTCTACTATCCCGATAACCGGACTGCCACCGACAACACGTTAAAGCTCCTGGAGCAGGTGGGCACGGATGCCGTCTCACAAGTTCTGAAGGAATTCTGGCCGGATATCAAGCAGAAGTTCTTCCACAAGGGCGCCAACTAAGCCTCCCTAACCCGCTATCCTTTGGTCTGGATGACCGTCCTCGAGTTCACGCCCGTCGTGTTTGCGATCTCGGCGGTAGCGGGATTTCTGGGTGCGTTGACGGGACTTGGCGGAGGAGTCGTGGTTACGCCGGCGTTAACGCTGCTGCTGGGCGTGGATATTCGATACGCGATCGGCGCGAGCCTGATCTCGGTAATCGCGACATCATCCGGAGCCGCGGCGGCGTACGTGCGCGAAGGATATTCGAATCTGCGCATCGGCATGTTTCTGGAAATGGCCACCACGCTGGGAGCCCTTGCCGGGGCGTATCTGGCGACTCGGATCCCGGTTTCCGCTTTGTCGGTGATCTTCGGAGTCGTGCTGTTGCAGTCGGCCTGGCAGTCGACGCGGCAGCGTCCGGCCGACGTGCTCAGCAAAGATCCCGACTCTCTCGCGGCGCGATTGAAACTGGAAGGCCGTTATCCAACGCCCGAAGGCCCGAAAGAGTATCACGCTCAGCATGTAAAGACGGGATTCGGATTGATGTTCGGCGCGGGCGCGATTTCGGGATTGCTGGGAATCGGATCCGGCGCGCTTAAAGTGATCGCAATGGACCAGGCGATGCGGATTCCGTTCAAAGTATCGACCACCACCAGCAACTTCATGATCGGCGTCACGGCGGCGGCCAGCGCGGGGATCTATTTGAGCCGCGGCTACATCGATCCCGGCGTCGCGATGCCGGTTACGCTGGGTGTGCTGGCGGGTTCCCTGATCGGCGCGCGGACGCTGATGGGCACCGGGACTCGGGTGCTGCGCTGGACCTTCGCGGCTGTCGTCGGGACCATGGCGGTCGAGATGATTTACAACGGGTTGAAAAAATAATGTTCACCGACGAAAAGATGGAGCGCATCGTTGCGAATCTACTACGCAGCGGCGTCATGCTTTCCGCGGCCGTGATTCTGACGGGAGCAACCGGGTATCTGTTGCGTCACGGCCATGAGCTGGCGGCTTATCAAACCTTCCGCGGCGAACCGCCGGAGTACCGGAGTGCCGCGGGAATCATCCGATCCGCGATGGAAGGGCATTTTCGCTCCGTGATTCAGTTCGGTCTGCTGCTGCTGATCGCCACGCCGGTAGCGCGAGTCGCATTCTCGATCGCGGCGTTTGCTTTGGAGAAAGACCGAACCTATGTGGTGATTACGACGATCGTGCTCGGGATCCTGTTGTACAGCCTGATCGGGAAGCCGTAGGGCTGAAAAACCCGCGTCGGGCTGCTATTGCTGGCGCAGTGCGATCGCGGGATCGACCCGAGTTGCCTTGCGCGCCGGGAAGTAGCATGCAGCCACCGCGACCGCGGCCAGAATCGCAGCGACGGAGGCCAGCGTCGCCGGGTCCGTCGCACTCACGCCGACCAGAACGCTCTTGAGCACCGAGGCCATCGCGAAGGCTCCAGTCAGGCCGGCGAAAATTCCGATCGCGGTCAGCCACATCCCTTGCATCACCATTTCTCCGAGCAGCGCGCCCGGGCTGGCGCCCAATGCCATCCGCACGCCGATTTCGTGCTGCCGCTGCGCCACCGCGTACGCGTTCACGCCGTAGATTCCGACGATCGCCAGGATCAGCGCGAGCCCCGCGAATGTCCCCATCAACTGGGTCTGAAAGCGAGGCTCGGCGAAGCGAGTCTCGAACTGCGCCTCGATGGAGCTCGCCTGATCGATGGGCTGTTCCCGGTCGATCTGCATCAGCCCGCGGCGAATCGCGGACGTGAGCCCGGCGGGATCGACGGAAGTACGCACCGCGAACCACGAATTGGGAGTCCAGATGCTCTGCGCGTGGGGGACATACAGAATCGGATCCGGTTCCGCGGAAAGGTCGGCGAGCTTCACGTTTCCGATGACGCCAACGATTTCGGGATGAACGGTATCCTCGAACCCGTTCTTCCCCAGGATCGGCCGGTTGAGCTGCACGCGCAAGCCCACCGGATTTTCGTGCGGAAAATATCGTTTGACGAAGGCCTCATTCACCACCGCGACCGGCGCGGCATTTTCGTTGTCGGCTTCCGTGAACGCGCGTCCGCGCTTGATGGGAATCCCGAGCGTCCGGATATAATCCGCGCTGATGCTGACATATGGAATCGCGGGCTTCTCATTGATGTCGTGCGGCGGGGCATCCTCCATGTCGAAGGGGACTTCCATGGTGTAATGCTCCAGCGGCAGATTGCTGGCGATGGCGACTCCGGTCACTCCCGGAAGCGCGCCGATCAGTTGCAGCGCCTGGCGGTGAAACGCCAGCGCTTTTCTGGAGTCGTATTTCGCGGCGGGAAGAAACAAACGCAGCATCAGGACGTGCTTGGGATTGAATCCCAGATCGACGTCGTACATTTTGCGCAGGCTTTCCGTCATCAGGCCTGCGCTGGCCAACAGCATCAACGCGAGAGCCACTTCCGCGGTAACCATGGTCTGCCGGAAACGCTGGCGCCCGCGGCCCGACGTGGACCCTCGGCTTGAATCCTTCAACGTTTCCTGAATGTCGGGCCGAGCGGCGGTCATCGCGGGTGCGAGGCCGAACAGAAGGCCGGTGATCACCGAGATCCCCAGCGTGAACAGCACCACGACATAGCTGAGCTCGATGGGCGCGGCGGTGGGGATCGCGTCGGGCGGCACGATGCCCGGCGCGGCGCGAATCAGCAGCCAGGCGAGACCGAGACCCAGAAATCCTCCCATGAGGGAGAGCAGAACACTTTCGGTGAGAAGTTGCCGTGTGAGACGGCCCTTGGTCGCGCCCAGCGAAATGCGCACCGCGATTTCGCGATTCCGCGCCGCGGACCGGGCGAGAAGAAGACTGGCGATATTGGTGCACGCGATCAGCAGGACCAGCCCGACAGCGCCGAACAGCAGCAGCAGGCGGGTGCGGAAGTTGTGATTGATGAGCGATTCACGAAAGTCGTCTACCTGGATCTCCCAGCCTTTGCTCGATTTCGGATTCACCGCTTCAATGGCGCGCGCGATGGTCGACATTTCCGCCTGGGCGCGTTCCCGCGGAGCCCGCAAGCGCCCGAATACCAGCAAATAGTGATATTCGCGATTCTGATTGAGCGCGATCGGAATCCAGATGTTCCGCGTGCGCGAGTAGAACTGAAAACCCGGCTGGAGGACGCCGATGATCGCGTAGGGAACCGAATTCAGCTTGATGGTCCGGCCCAGAACATTGGGATCTCCGCCGAAGCTGTCCTGCCACATCTTATAGCTGATCACGGCGACTTTGGACGCGGAGGCAGGATGGTCCAGTCCGTCTTCTTCGGGAAGAAATGTCCGGCCGAGAACCGGCTTAACGCCGAGGGTGCGAAAGAAATTCGCGGTGACGGTGGCGCCGTTGATCTGCTCCGGGCGGTCGCCGCCGGTGACGACGTAGGCCGCTCCACGCCAGGCCGCCAGATCGGAAAACGACTTGGCCTGGGTCCGCCAGTCGAGAAAATCGGCGGCGGTGACGTACTTGCGAATGCCGCCCTGGGGGTCGCGATTCCACAAAATGGTGAGGCTGGCAGGATCGTGATAACGAAAAGGACGCAGCAGTAGGGCGTCGACGGCGCTGAACATGGCTGAATTCGCGCCGATACCGAGCATCAGCGCCAGGATGATCGCCAGCGTAATTCCCGGAGATCGGCGTAAAACGCGCGCCCCAAACCGCAAATCCTGCAACAGCGACTGCATCGTCTGAACATCATACCTCGCCGCGACGAACGGAGCATAAAAAGGCCGCCCCGTTTCCGAGACGGCCCCAAGAAACCAAACTATAACAATAGTGGCTTGCTAGTTCTTAACGGCGTCCACCGCCACCGCCGCCGTGGAAGCCTCCGCCACCACCGTGGAATCCACCACCGCTGTGGAATCCGCCGCCGGCGAATCCGCCACCGCGAACCGCACCGCCTGCGAAGCCGCCGCTACGAACTGCAGCGGCGAATCCGCCGTTTCGGCTGAATCCGCGCGCGACCACCGATGGATGATAGCCCGGACCGAAGTGATGATAGAAACCTCCGTGTCCGAATCCGCCAAAACCATAGCCAAGTCCGAAACCGCCGTAGAATGCAAACGGCGAGTAGAATCCCCAACCGAAAGGATCCCAGAACATTCCGTCGCCGGGGATCCACGTATAGGCGCTATACCACGGGTCCCAATACCAGCCGGGACCATACCAGCCGGCCCCACCCGCCATGTAGGTTTGCGCCGCATCTACGTTCGCTTCCGCGAGATAAGAAGACCGCAGGCTCGCCCAGCGATAGAAAGCGTCCTGATTGGCCGCCTTATCGAACCCGTGCGTTTTCAGTTTGCCGGTCTGCATCAAAACCAGTTGATGGCCGCCGTCGACGTTGATTTTCTGAGGACCAGCCTCGACTTCGGCTTTTCCGTCGAATACGCGAACCAGCGCCAGATCGGCGTTGAAGTCGTACAAACCTTTCTTCATCAGCCGGACGGTTGCGCCGTTTTGGCGAACCACGATGTCATTGGCCGAAAAGATTTGCGCCACTTCGATCATGGCCCGACCACGTTGTAGCGTTAATGCGGTATCGGCGAGTCCCGGAGAATCCATCTGAATCGCGCTATTGCTGTCCACGCGCAGGATCACGCCGGGAGTCAACAGAATCTCAACCTTTCCGTTCTGTGTGGTCAGAACCTGACCCGCTTGCATCTCGACTGAACCCACTGAATTCGCATTCAGCACCTGATTGCCGAGAGAAGCCTGGCCTTCGATGTAATTCAAAGTTCCTGGCCGAGCCGTTGTCGTATAGGTTGGAGC
>Ga0209415_10007535_pt1 | contig 18997 bp, 13 predicted proteins | sample PeaSoiSIISIP2007_FD_187696 | JGI IMG/M metagenome (GOLD analysis project Ga0209415, IMG submission 187696) | Peat soil microbial communities from Weissenstadt, Germany - SII-SIP-2007 (SPAdes) (version 2) | ecosystem: Environmental > Terrestrial > Soil > Wetlands > Peat | place: Germany...
TTCCGCAATGTCGGTGGCTCCGACAGCCTGGACTTCCCCACCTATGCCCAACCGGTCGCTCCGGGCTGGACTCAATCCAGCCTCGGAGCTACGCTGCGGCAATCGGAGATCGGATTCGAAGTCTTCGGCCCGAACCTCGCCGGAGCCAAGACATCCGCCGACATTCAGCTCGATTTCACCGGAGGCTTCCCCTCCACGGGCAACGGTGTAAACTTCGGGATCGCCCGCCTGCAGACCGCCAGCCTGCGATTTGATTGGGAACACACTTCCGTCATAGCCGGCCAGGATTCGTTGTTCATCTCGCCACTCTCTCCCACCTCGTTCGCGTCGCTGGCCACGCCCGCATTCGCCTTTGCCGGCAAGCTTTGGGGCTGGACGCCACAACTGCGAGTCGAGCATCGGTTCTCGCTCTCCGACCGGCAAACCATAACTGTGCAGGCGGGAATTCTCGACAACCTCGATTGGGAACCTAACTACAATTCTTTTGACCGCACCACGCAGGCCGGAGAAGCGACCGGGCAGCCTGCGTATGCGTTCCGCACGGCGTGGTCGCATCCCGTGAGGGAACATCCGCTCAGCCTTGGCGTCGCCGGCTACTATGGCCGCCAGGCATGGCCGTGGGCCCGTTATGTCGACGCCTGGTCGGGAATGGCAGACTGGCAGCTTCCCCTCCTCCCCCGGCTGGGTCTCTCGGGCGAATTCTATCGAGGCCGCGGGATTGGCGGACTGGGCGGCGCGATCGGGACCTCGATCGTGTATGGCGGCGACCCGAGGCTGCCCTACACGCCGATCCGCGGTCTCGACACTGCGGGGGGATGGAGCCAGCTGAAGTTGCAATTGACTCCCAAGCTGGAGTTGAACGGCGTCATCGCAGAAGACGACGCCTTCGCCAGCGACGTGCGCGGTTTCGCGACCGATCTGAACAATTTCGGCGTCATTTACGGACGCAATCGCGGCGCTCTGGGGAATGTGGTCTTTCGTCCTCGCTCCGACCTCGTACTCTCAGCGGAGTTCAGACGATTGCGCACCTTCCCCGTCTATAGCAGCAGCAGCGTAACCAGTCAGGTCAATCTTGCTGTGGGGATCCTGTTTTGAATACTCATTCCTTGAAAACCCGTGCGATCCAACGTGGAGTGTTGCCTCTCGTCATGATGGTGGTAGCGGTCTGCGCGTCGGCCCAGCAGTCGCTGAAGGGACATGTGCAGCTGACCAGCAACGGTCATGCTCTGGCGAACGCCTCGCAAGCGGTCGTCTGGTTGACTCCCGTCGGCGCAACCGTTGAACCGATGCAGCAGGATAGTTCCCACATCCCGCAACTGGTGCAAAAGAACAAAAGCTTCCAGCCTTCGCTACTGGTGATTCCGGTGGGAGGCAAGGTGGAGTTCCCCAACCACGACCCGTTCTTCCACAATGTGTTTTCGCTGTTCGAGGGCAAGCGTTTCGATCTCGGACTTTACGAGAGCGGAACCACCCGCTTCGTCCAGTTCGATAAACCTGGCGTTTCGTTCATCTTCTGCAACATTCACGAACAGATGAGCGCGGTGGTCATCGCCCTGGCAACTCCCTATTACGCCGTCTCCGATGCGCACGGAGACCTGACCATTCCCAACGTTCCGCCGGGCCGCTACCAGCTGCAGATTTTTCACACCTCGGTCACGTCCGACGCACTCCGCGCCCTGAACCACGAGATTACGGTCGCTCCCGGAGACACTTCGCTGGGAACCTTCGCCCTGCTGGAGACCGATGTCACGGTCGCCCACAAGAACAAATACGGGCGCGAATACGATCGGCCCGATCCCGACAGCCCGGCCTACGCCCGGCCGCAATAACGCACGAATAGAAAAGGCGTGCCGTTTAGCACGCCCTTTCCGCCTCTGTCTTCACTTCGTTTACAGCACTTCGTTTACCGCACTGCGTTCTACAACAACTCGTCCGTAGAGACGTTGCTTGCAACGTCTCCTGGGTTAGCGATGACCGCCACCGCCGGAGTGTCCACCGCCCCCGGAGTGTCCACCTCCGCCACCAGAGTGGCCGCCGCCGCCAGAGGAATGTCCACCGCTCGGCGCGCTCACGTGGCCGCCACCATGCGAACCGCCGTAGCTGGGTGCTCCATGCGATCCGCCGTAACTCGGAGCGCGATAACTTGGAGCACGGTAGGTGGGAGCATGATAGCCGCCGTATCCCCCGCGCGACCCGCCGTAGGGCGACCGAGCGATGGGCTGCCGCATATCCAGCTGCGGACGGGACGACGTCCCTCCGTACGAACCGTTGCCGCGCTGCATCGAGCTCGGCGCAGTCCGGTTCCAGTACGTGCCGCTGCTGCCGCGAACTGCCGGGGCGCTCGATCCACCGCGCGACACAGTGCCGGATGGCGGGGTGAACGGACGGAATCCGTCACGGTTGCCGGCAGGAGCAGCCTGCATCGTGCCGCGCTGCGGTTCCATTCCTGAACCGGTGTTGGTCCGTTCCGAACCCACCGAAGCCGGTGAACGCGTGCCAGTGCTCGGTGGATTAAATGGCCGGTATCCGCCCCGATTTCCATTTTGCAGGGATGACGGCTGATTGCCCACGGTTCTGTTTCCAGAATTACCCATCTCACGGTTGTTCATATCGCGGTTCGAGACCGTGCCTGCGCTGGGTCGTTGCATCGTGCCGGTTGCCATCGTGCCACGGGCCGTCGTTTCGCCGCCCATGCGGCCGCCAGCGGGAATCGCGCCCACATGGCTCTGCTGCATCGTCTGCCGCAGACTTGCGGTCTGCTGCTGGAACGACTGGGGCCGTGAAGCGGTGCCGTGCACCGACCCGAAGAAACGCTCCGAACCGCCGTTGCGCACCGTGGATGGCGCTGCCGCGCGTCCGCTGGCCGACAGGCTCGCGCGCGATGGAACCACGGGCAGATTGCCCGCCATCATGCGCGCTCCCTTAATCTGCTCGCGGCTCGCCGCCGCCGCCGTCACCCGGCCCGCGCCGAAGTGTCCTGCATTGACCGTTGACAGCGCCCGGCCAATATGGGCGTCATGCATGTGCGCGAGGTTTGAGAACCGGTTTCCGCCGTGCAGCGGCCGGAAGCCACCGTAGCGGCCAAAGCCGCCCCGGCCAGCCCAACCGAACCGGCCGCGATATCCACCCCACCACGGATGGAAATAGTCGCAGGGCCCGATCGGAAGCCACCCGAAGCCGCCCCAACCACCCCAACCAACTCCGAAACCGAAACCGCCGCCCCATCCCCAGAACGACACATAGGCCGGCGCCCAGAACGGACGGTAGAATCCGCCGCCATAGATCGGACCAGGCCACCACGCCCACGAGTTGCCATACCAGAACCAGCGACCGTAGTGATACGGCGCCCATCCCCAAGGCTCGTAGCCAACCCACGTCCAGCCGTAGTAAGGCTCATACGTCCAATTGCCGTCGCGGTACGGAACCCAACCCTCGGGCTCGTTGGGAACCCACACATCTCCGTAATCGGGAACGTTCTCCCAATTGCCGTTGGCGTCGAGATCCTGCGATCCGGTGTAGTACTTATTGGTGTGATGCCAGGAGCTGGCGTTGCGGATCATGTGATCGCGGTCGCTGTTCCAGCGGTCCCAATCGTCGCGATCTGGAGCCTGCGAAATCTTGTACTGCGCGGAATCGGCGTTGCCGCGCACGGTCGCCATTTCGCCGCTGCGCACTTCGGCGCTGCCTTGTGGCGTGGCAATCTGCGCTTCGCCCTGACGCACGATCACAAGCGTGTCGCCATCGGGCCGCACTTCAATGCGGAACACCCCATCGTGATGAGCCGGATGCACAGACACGTTCGGGGTATCGATCTCGGGCTCGGCTTCGCTGTCTTTCGAAACTGTGAAGTTCGCGATGCCCTGGCCCAACTGAATCTGAATATCTTTTTGCGTCAGGTTCGCGAAGTTGGCCTTGGAGTTCGGGCCCAGGCGAAGGATGTTGGCGAAGTCGAGTTCTAGTTCGGCGCGGGCGCCGTCGCCAGTCGAAACTTTGTCGCCGGTCATGACCGGCTGGTTCAACACCGCCGCAGACCAGTCGCCCGAATCCCCGCGCTGCGTCGACACGTCGCCATGCATCAGGCTGACGCGCGCCACGCCCTGGTCTGTCTTCGCTGGCGCCTCACCGGATGGTCCGCCGGGCTGCGCTTCGGTGGGCTGTGCGTCCGCTGGCGGTGGACCCGATTGATCTTGTGCTGGAGCAGGCTGACCCATCTCCATGGGAGCGCTCGGTTGATCCGACGGCGCTGGACCTTCTTCGGTGGTCTGCGCCAGCGCGCTGATCGAGAACGCGCCTGACAGCGCCAAAGTTAAGACTGCCAAAGTTGCTATGAACCTGCTTTTCATAACCCACCTCTTCGAACCGCACCTGACCGTATAAACCCGAACCTTACGGAATCTCTCTGTCAAAAGGATTGGCAACTGCCATGCCAAAAGGCGGCATAAGCACCGTCGATAAATCATTTGTTTTCAATGAAGAGCGTGATTGCTCCAACTGTCGGAAGAGCTGAGCTCGACGAAGCTGGCCGACCTCAGCCAAGGGTGGTGGTTTTCGGCCACCTGCGGCCTGGGGGAATTGTGGCACGGCGGCTCCTAATCAAGGCCACGCTCCTGTCCAATCCCGAACAATGGATTTTGATAACGAACACCTGGAACGTTTCAGCCTCGCTTTGCCTTGATCGTAACTGCTTCCATCTCCAGCACATTCTTTCGTGTGCGGTTTGGCGAACCAACTGCCCTCGCTCGTTGGGAAGAGGTGCTCCTATGCTGCTTCAGGAACTCCGTTTGGCGTGGAAGCAGTTGTACAAGAACCCTGGATTCAGTCTGGCGGTCACTCTTACGCTGGCGCTGGGGGTTGGCGTCAATACCGCCGTTTTCAGCTTGCTCAATGGCTACCTCTTGCGCCCTCTGCCCTACCCGGAGCCCGACCGGCTCGCGGTCCTGATCCTTCATCAGGAGGGCGTCTCGCCCAAGTCCGGCCAATTCGTCCAGGACGATGATCCCACCCAGGACGGCGAAACCTGGGAGTTGGTTCGGGACAATGTCCCAGCGGTCCAGGTTGCCTCTTTCGGAATGACCAGTGGCGTCAGTCTGCAAGCCGGTGCGAACGCGGGGAACGGCGCTCGCTATGTGCAGGACATGCATGTTTCCGCGCACTACTTCGATGTGCTTGGCATCCAGCCTTTTCTCGGCCGCGGCTTCAGCGAGCAGGAAGATCGTCCCAACGGGCCCAATGCCGTGATCCTGAGTTACGGCATCTGGCAGTCCGTTTTCCACGCTGATCCGCAGGTCCTGGGAAAGCCAATCACGCTGAAGGGCGAGCCCTACACTGTGGTCGGGATCTTGTCGCAACACGCGCAACCCACCGGCACCGCCGACGTGTTCACGGCCCTGCAGCCTCATCAGGAAGGCGAATGCGGCGGCGACAATTGCGAGATCATCCTGCGCCTGGCGCCAGGAGCGACCTGGCAGCAGGTTTCCGCCCAACTCGCTCATCTGCACAAGCGTTCCTTTGACCAGATGGCGAAGACCGACCGCGCATGGTTCTATGTTTCGCCTCTCGACCGGAATCTCGATAACGGCATGCGCCAACCGGTTCTGGGGCTCATGTCGGCGGTGGGATTCATTTTGCTCATCGCCTGCGCTAATCTTGCCGGGCTAACGCTGGTAAGGATCGCGCGCCGCGCGCCAGAGATCGCCACACGCCTCGCTCTCGGCGCCAGCCGGTGGATCGTCCTCCGTCAACTCTGGGTGGAAAATTTCGTCCTGGCGCTGGTCGGCGCCGCCATCGGGCTGGCTCTGGCACGCGGCATTCTCTCCTCGTTGCCCGGATTCTTGCCGGACCAACTGATGCCGCTGGGCGGTTTATCCATCGACGGCCGCGTGCTGGCCTTTACTTTTGGAGCATCCTTGATCACCAGCCTGCTTTTTGGGGCTCTGCCAGCCTTGCAGATTCGCAGTGTGGATCTTCGCGCCTCGATGGCCGCCAGCAGTCACTCGGTCGCCAGAGGCTCCAGCCGTCTCCGTCAACTGCTGATCGGCGGCGAAGTCGCGCTCACGGTTGTGCTGGTAGCGGCGGCCGGTCTGCTCGTCCGCAGCCTCATCTACCTCGAGACCCTGCCGCCCGGCTTTGATGCCAGCAACGTGATGACGGCCAAGCTCTCGCTCGATGATGCCCGCTATCGCGAAGCGGCTGCATTTCATAACCTCGTCGATCGCAGTGTAGCCGCCATGCACCGGATCCCCGGCGTCGAAAGCGCCGCCGTCGGGCTGAGCCTGCCTTACGAACGCGGCCTGAACGACGGAGTAAAAGTGCTGGACGGCAAACTCGCTGGCAAGGAGTGGGGCGCGAGCACAGCCTACGTCAGTCCGGAATATTTTCGCGTGCTGCGTATTCCAATTCTCGCCGGTCGTGCCATCACCGAGAGCGACACGCCAACTTCGGAGTCCGTGACCGTTGTGAACACCGATTTGGCCCGCCAGTTCTTTGACGAACCGAATCCCATCGGCCGCCACTTTCAGAACTCGAATCACCTCTACACGATCGTCGGCGTCGCCGCCAACGTCACCAAGCGTCCCGGCATGGGTGGAAACGCGCCCATGGCGACCGAACCTGTGTTCTATCTTCCCGCCACACAGATCGACCAGGGGCTGGTCAACGTCGCGCATATCTGGTTTCAACCGAGTTGGATTGTGCGTACGACCCGGCCAGTACAAGGTCTGACCTCCGTGATGCAGAAGGCCCTCGCGCAGGTTGATCCTAACTTGCCCTTTTCCGGGTTTCACTCGATGGAAGACCTCCTCGCCGAAAACCTTGTGTTCCAGAGAGTGGAAGTGGTCCTCCTCAGCTCGTTGGCGGGACTGGCGCTATTGCTTTCCGCTGTCGGAATCTACGGTCTGGTTTCGAACCTGATCGTGCAGCGGACCCGCGAAATTGGGATCCGCATGGCCCTCGGCTCTCCCGTCCGTCAAGCCATGGTGGACGTAGGTTCGGCTGGGATTGCAGCCGCCGCCGTTGGCCTGATCTCCGGTATGGCGCTATCCTTCCTTGTCCTGCGTCTTTTGCGAAGTGAAATCTATGGAGTCCGCGACTATGACCCGCTGACTTTCACCGTCGTGCTTATTTTCATTGCGGTGGTTGCAGCGCTGGCGAGTTTCCTGCCTGCGTTGCGCATCACTCGCATCGATCCGGCAGTCACTCTAAGAATGGAATAGACCGGCTGACTATTTGGGCAAGCCTTTTACGAATTCTTCGAGCACGCGGTTAAATTTTTCCGGCTCATCGACGAACAGGGCGTGGCCGTCGCCGTCGAATCGCTCCAGCCGGAGTTTGTCGCCGAGCTTCGATTTCAGGTAGTCGGCGCTGGGCTGCGATTCAGGCTGGTAGGCAAACAGCACCGGGCGATTCATTTTGGCCAAGCCGGGGGAGAAATCCTTGACCGCAATCATGTTGTAAATGAGCACAGCTGCGGTGTCGGCTGGAACCTGGACGGAGGCGTCGATGATGCGGTGCAGGTAGTCTTCAGTCTGCGGTTTCTTGAACATGCTGCGCACAAACCCGTCGGCCTGTTTCTGACGATCCTGTTGCAACTGGTTCATCCATCCTGAAATAGCCGCGAACATCTCGGGACTGGTCCTCTCGGTAAGATATCCGTCCACCAGAACGAACCCGCCAACGTTTTCGCTGCCGAATTGTTCGGCGTATTTCACCAGTTCGCCGCACGCCATCGACCAGCCGACCAGAACCGGCTGCTTCAGGCCAAGATGATCGACGAGTTCTTTGTAGTCGCGGGAGCGGGTCTCGGGCAGATGGCCGTCCGTGGGTTTGTCGCTCTCGCCCTGGGAACGCGGATCGACCGCAATAACGTGGTACTTCTTCGCGAACTCGTCGATCTGCTTCTGCCAAATCCAGGCGGGCATGGTCCATCCCGGAATGAAAACGATCGGACGGCCGCTGCCGGCCTCAAGGTAGTGAATCCTGACGCCATCGGATGTTTTGAAAAAGTCGCTCTTCGCCGCCTGCGCGAAGAGGCTCGGCACTGCCAAGATGCATATCAGGACCACAGCTAGTCTGGTTCTCATTTGGCCTCCTAGTGCGCGCCTACTCAGTGTCTTGAGAAGTCCTGCTTCGTCAAGGGAAGAAATTATCTTGCGGCCGCCGCGCCTGCCAACTCCCGCCACGTGATCAGCTTGATATGTTGCTGAGCCAGAACCTCGCGGAACTGGTCACTGGTGAAGAAATCGTAGTCACGCTGCCTCCAGGCCGCGCCCCACGTGGAACGTTCGCGGGAGGCGGCGCGCAGTTCTTCATCGTCGTAACCGGGATGAATCACGAACTCGGTCACCCCGGGTTTCAGGTTCTTGAGCGCCGTGACGTAGAACTCCGCCCATTTTTCGGGTGGAATTTCCGGTTCAATCGTAACAGTGTGGTCCAGCACGATATCGTCAGGACCAAGACTTGCCTGCAGGTACGGATACGCAGCAAACCAGTCTCGAGTGACGAACACCGGCAGCTTGTAGGCATGCGCCACGCGCAACATGACGTCGAACAACTCCTTGCCGTGCATAATCAGGCGGTACTGGTGCGAATCGAGATGCGTGGGACGAACGCCCATGGCGAGCGCACGCTCGATCTGGGCGCGCAGCTCGACCTCGACCTCCTTTGCATCGACGTGCGTGTTGTTTTCCCAGTCATGATGAAAATATCCGTCTTTATCCAGCAGGCTCGGCACCTTGTCCGCTGGCGCAACCGGGCCCCAGCGGTAATACACTCGCTCACTCGTCAACGTAAGATGCAGTCCAAAGTCAGCGTCCGGGTGGGACTTGGCGTAATCGGCCATCTCGGGGAACCATGGGCAAGGCACCATCAGGCTGGCGGAATTGATCGTGCCGCCCTCTAGCGCTTTCATGGCCGCGGCATTCACCGCGTGGGTTTCGCCCAGATCGTCGGCGTGGACGATGATGAGCTTCGTGCCGGGAGAATAACCCAAGCGCTCGGCCAGAGTCTGCGCCGAGGCCGCAATGGTGCACAACAGCAGGCCGACGAACAGCATTCGCGGAATGAATCGAGTCCTCATCGCCGACTAGTAGACCATACCTCGACGCATTCTCCGAGACGCGGTCGCACGGAACTCGTTATTCTGCCTTCTCAGGCTCGTCGGCGATACCGATTTTTGAGAGCCGGTACCGCAGCGCGTTGCGCGACAGGCCCAGCAGACGGGCGGCCTGGCTCTTGTTGCCGTTGGCGCGCCGCAGCGCTTCCTGGACCATTTCATCTTCCCATTGTTCCAGCGTCATGCCATCCGGAAGAAATCCGCTAGCACCGTTCGCCGCTTTCGCAGCTCGCACATCCAGGTGGATGTCAGCTGGCGTGAGCACGCTGCCTTTGGCCAGCGCGCATGCGCGTTCGACAATGTTCTGCAACTCGCGAACATTACCGGGCCAGTGATAATTCACCAGAATCTGCATCGCCTCAGGTGTGATCCCTTCGACGGGCTTGCCGGATTCTCCGCTGATGCGCGAAATAAAAAGGTTTGCGAGATCGGGAATGTCTTCCTTGCGCTCACGCAACGGCGCGATGTCGATGGGCACGACGTTCAGGCGATAGTACAGATCCTCGCGGAATGTGCCTTGTTCGAGCGCTTCGCGCAGATCCTTGTTGGTGGCTGCAATCAGACGCACGTCAACCTTCACGGTCCGCGTGCCGCCCAGACGTTCGAACTCGCGCTCCTGCAGGACACGCAGCAATTTCACCTGCGTCACCGGAGGCACGTCGCCGATCTCGTCGAGGAAGAGCGTCCCTTTATCAGCGAGCTCGAACTTGCCGGGCTTGCTGGCAACCGCTCCGGTGAACGCTCCTTTTTCGAAACCGAACAGTTCGCTTTCCAGAAGATTCTCAGGAATGGCTGTGCTGTTGATTTTGAGGAACGGCCCGGAGGCGCGGCGCGATTTCTCGTGGATGGCGCGCGCAATCAAATCCTTGCCGACTCCACTCTCCCCGCCCAGCAACACCGTAGAATTCGTAGGCGCGACCCGCTCAACAGTCGCGAGAACTTCCTGCATCTTCGGGCTGCGGGCGACCACGTTGGGGTGCGCATAGCGTTTGCCCAACGCCTCCCGTAACGACCGGTTCTCCTCGCGCAGATTGCGGACATCCAGCTCTTTGTGGATCACCATCCGCATCTCGGTCAGTGAAAACGGTTTCAGGACGTAGTCGCTGGCCCCGGCCTTCATGGCCTCGACGGCAGTTTCGACGCTGCCAAAGGCGGTCATCACGACGACCGGCAGAGCGGCGTTCTGGCGCTTGATGGTTTGCAGAAATTCCAGGCCGTTCATGCCGGGCAGTTTTAAGTCGGTCAGAACGAGATCGATGGGATTCTCGCGCAGCAACTTGATGCCGGTCTCGGCGTCTCCGGCCGAGAACGTGGCGAACCCGTCGTCGCCGAGATTCAACTCGAGCAGGCGGCGCATCTTGGCCTCATCCTCGACAATCAGAATTGCTGGCATCAGCTCGCCTTTCCTGATTCGCCGCGACTCACGAGATCACCAGATGAGCCGTCTCTCCCACCGCCGCCTTCTCGTTGGCGGCGGGGAAAAAGATCACAAAACGGGCACCGGGACCGGGCGCGCTCGGGCCCGATCCATCTGCGACTCGACCGCCATCAGTGGGAGCGTCCCCGCTTTCCACCCGGATGCTGCCCCGATGTCCATCAATAATCTTCGAGACGATGGAAAGTCCCAGGCCGACGCCGGTCTTCTTCGTGGTAACGAACGGATTGAAGATTTGTTCTCGCAACTCCGGCGGAATGCCCGGACCGGTATCTTCGATGCGCACTTCGACTCCATCAAGGCTGCTGCCGTCGCGGCCGCTGGCGTGCGATTTCCGCGCCTGCACGCGCAACGTGCCACCGCTGGCGCCCATGGCGTCGTAAGCATTCTGCACAATATTAACGAATGCCTGCTCGCTCAGGCTCTCATCCAGCGGCACCAGTGGCAGAGCAACCTCATATTTTTTTTCTACTTGAACGGGCGCGCCCTTCCAGAATTGCGCCACGTCATTCAAAGCGCGGTCGAGAACGGCAGTGATGTCCTGGGGCGTGAGATCGGCGTGCAACGGCCGCGCGAAATCGAGGAAACGCGTGACCAGCGCGCTCAAGCGGTTGGTTTCAGTCGAGATATATCCCGCAAGCTCGGTGGCCAGCGGATCGGCCGCCCCGAGCTTCTGGGTGAGCATTTCGGCCGAGCCTTTGATCACTCCCAGCGGATTGCGAATCTCATGAGCGAGTCCAGCCGAAAGCTGGCCCAGCGCGGCAAGGCGCTCGGAACGGCGCGCCTCCGCCTGGGCCAGTTCCAGGCGGCGGTTAGTCTCGGCGAGAGTCTCCGCCAGTTCCTGGTAGCGCTGGGTCGTCCGCCGGTTCTCGACCACAAAACGGTTCACCAGCATCGACGCCAGGAAAAAGAAGAGTATCCGAATAGCGAGCAAGCCGTAGCTCTCCGCGGGGATCTCCAGTTCCCGAACCTCAGGATCATAGAGATACGCGCAGTACGTAGCGGAAGCTAGAGCTGTCCAAGATAGTGTCGCCCACGGACCGAAATATTCCGCCGCCGTCACTACCGGCAAGAAATAGATAGGCCAATAACTGCTGTTGATGCTGATCTCCCCCGTATGGTTAATCAGCACCGTGGCCAAGCCAATCTTGATCAGAACGATGTAAACCTCGCCGCGACGCGGCACTCGCTCGATCAGCCATCCTTCAGAGAGCTGGACGACGCCAAAAATGAACAACGTGACTTGCTTATGCCACTCCCAGAACGGAGGGAGGAGGGCCAGCCCTAGCAGAAATACGAGCCACAGCAAGTCCATCCAGTTAATCGTGGGACGCTTGGCTTCGTTCATCTTGCTTCCGTCTCGATCCTTCGATGAGGCTCTACCGAGAAATGCTCTCGGGGAAAGCCGCTGTACCGCAAAAGACTACGCCGGGAGAGGTCGTGCTTCTCCCGGCGTTGCCGTTACTGGTTGTTTGGTCCGCCCGCGCATCTCATGCGAACCCTATCACACCGCAAGACCGCAGTCAGCGTCAACGGCCTTTCTTCGCCGGCTTCTCCTGTTTCGGCGGCTCCGGAGCACGCGGGGCGGGCCTTGGCGCGGGCGGAGGAGCTGCAGGCCGCTCCTGGTGCCATTGATTGAACTTCTGCTCCTGCTGCTGCTCCTGTTGCGGGCTGCGCTCCTGTACCGGCGGCGCCGGCCGGACCAAAGGATGCGTCGGTTGCGGAGCCGGCCTTACCGGCTCCGGTTGGACTGGCCGGAAGGGCTGGTTGGCAGGTTGCGAAGGGCGATTCTCCTGCGGCTGCACGTTTCGATTTTCAGGCTGCCGATTCTCTTGCTGAGGAGTTCCCTGCTGCTCGTAGACGCGCGGTTGCGTCTGCGGCATTTGCTTCACTTGATTGTTGCCGCCAGGCGGCGTGAACGGTTTAAACCCCTCCTGCGTTTGCGCTGGCGACGTCTGCGGCCGGCCGCTCTGATTCATTTGTGCGGGCTGCGCGACCGCCATTGGGCGAACCAACGCCTGCTGGTTCAGATGGCCTCCGGCTTGCGCCTGCCGCTGTTCGATCGGCCTCGGCGGCGGAGGAGGTGTCCTGACCGCAACTACTGGACGGCTGATAACCGTTGCGGGCGGCTTCACGGGCGCGGGCCGTCCCGCGCCAATCACGCTGGTGCGAATGGGCTCGGCCGCCACAACATGACTCACCGGCGCCGCCGCAATCTCCCTCGCGTCCACTCTCATCACGTTCTGTGCCACCGGGCGAGCGTTCACAAATGCGTCGTGCGACACGACCGTCACCCCATTGTTCACGCGCTGATTCACGTAGGTGACGTTATTGATGGTGGTGCTCTTGTTGACGATCACCGTGTTGTAGACATTCGTGACCTTCGTGATATTCACCGAGGTATTCGTGATGTTCACGTTGTTCACGTAGGCGCGGCTAACGTGGTATCCGGGAAGATAAACTTCTCCCGGAGCCAGCGGGAACCATCCCACGCCAACACCGGCGGAAAAGCGGAAACCCGCGCCACCACCCACGAACGCGACCAGCGCTGGCGCCCAGACAGGCCGAACTACCACCGGTCCCGGTACCCAGAACCATCCGCTGTTTACGAACGCCCAGCGCCCGTAGTGGAAGGGAGCGAATCCCCAGGGCTCATCTTCAACCCAGGTCCAACCCCACCGTCCGACAAAGACCCAGTGACCGAAGCGGTAGGGAGCCCATCCCACAACCAGGCCCCGCGGCCGCCAGCAGGGACCGTAGCCGGCCACATAGCTCCAATCGCCATTCGCGTCGAGATCTTCGTAGCCGGTCATTTCGCGGGAAACATAATTCGCGGAATCGGCGTCATCTTCGCGAGCGTCCCGGTCAAAAGCCCAGCTATCGAAATCGTCGCGGCCGGGAACTTGGCTGAGATCGTAGTCTACGTGCTGATCGTCCCCGGTAAAGGTGGCGGACTGTCCGGCGACCACGTTGTAGGAGAAACCTCCGCCCGTAACCCGCCCCCGGCCGTGCCAGACTTCGGTGACGGTCTGACGGCCGTCCTCACTCACGTCAAGACGGTACTCACCGGGCTGCTGCAGGGTCAACGCGATGTTCGGTGTGTCGATCTCATAGTTGTCATCGTCGTCGACGTGCCGCACGCGCAGAATGATCGATCCCTGCGCCAGGCGGATCTGCGTGGTGTGGTCGTCGAGCTCGAGGAAAGTGATTCCGGTCTTCGGACCCAGGCGGATGGCTGCCGAGCCTACGTGAACCTCTGCGCGGGAATCCTCATCGGCCCACAGGTCGTCGCCCGTGACCATGGGGCGGTTGGGAACCGCGGTGACCCAGTCGTCCTCGCCCGCCGGTCGAAACGAGACCGAGCCTTGCATGAAATTCAGGCGCGCGACGCGGCCCGGAGGATCCTGGCTCTGATCCTGATCCTGGTCTTGACCTTGCGCGTCATCCTGCGCTTTCGCCATGGTCGAGATTTGCAGAACCAATGCAAAGCTCGCCAGCAGAACCATCCCAGCCCACAATTTGCGTGTTTTCATGATTTCGCCCCGACGGAATAAAAATCCGTACGCTTGATTCTAACGACATTCCGTGTAAACACGACAGAGGCGGTTTAGTTTCCTGGGAGTGGGAAGTGCTTGGATGTGGCGGACTTGCGCGGGGGCGAAAGTGATTCAGGGGAAAGAGAATCTAAACGAGGACTTGTCATCCTGAGCAAAGCGAAGGACCTATGCACTCTGAGCCAGATGCATAGATCCTTCGCGGCAAAGAACGCCGCTCAGGATGACAAATCGATCGGTTTAGTTTTTCAACTTCGGGCGCTGACAGGCGTCCACGATCTTAGTGGGATCGATGGCATCTTTGTCCACCTGCTCTTCCATGATCTTTCCATCCTTGCCAATCAGGAAGTTCACGCGGCGCGGAGCCTGGTATTCGTCTTTGTAGATGCCGTACTCGTGGGTTACTTTTCCGCCCCAATCGCTGAGAAGGGGGAAGGTCACTCCAATTTGGTCGGCGAAGGCTTTATTGGCGAAGGCACTATCCATGCTCACACCCAGGACCTGGGTGTCGGCTGCTTCCAGCGCTTTCAAGTTCTGCTGGAAGTTTTTCATCTGCAGCGTTCAACCACCAGTGAAGGCGAAGATATAGAACGCCAGCACGACGTTCTTCTTGCCCCGGTAGTCGCTTAACTTCACGTCTTTCAGGTTATTGCCGTCGAAGTGTTTCAGCGTGAAATCCGGTGCCATGTCGCCGACTTTCGGCATGCCAGAATCCTCCTTCTTTGTTTGCGCGAACGTTGGAGATGCTGCGGTCACAGTCAGCGTGCCCGCCAGCAGCAACCCCAGCGCAAGAACCCCAAAGCGTCTCTTATGCATTGAACTCCTCCCACAGGAGTGATGGACCTAAGCATACCCTGCCCGCCCAGCGCGGGTAAACCGGGAAGTACCTAAATAGTGTGACCGTACGCATTGCCCAAACCCCCGGCAAGCCAGTAAAGTTCTGTTCGGGAGCCGGATGCGGCCTCAGGTCACGGCTCCGGGGCCCGAAAGACGCAATGAGCATCACCACCCTGAACGACATCTTCTTCGCTGCGGTCGAACGCAATCTGGACCGCATGCTGCTCTATCGCGATGCCGGGAAGTGGCTGCCTATCTCGTCCCGCGAGTTCGGCATCAGCGTTGCCAGAATCGCTCACACGCTACATGCCTGGGGGATTCGCCCGGGAGACCGCATCGCCATCCTCAGCGAAAATCGTCCCGAATGGCCGATGGCCGATATGGCCAGCCTTTTGCTCGGGGCCGTGACGGTTCCGATCTACACCACCCTCACCGCGGAGCAGACTGCGTTTGTCCTGAATGACGCGGGCTGCCGGGCCATCTTCCTGTCGTCGGACCAGCAACTGCACAAGATCCTGTCGATCCTGCACCAGACGCAGCTGGAAAAAATCGCGGTCATGGATCCGGTGGAATTCAACGGCGACCTCGCGTCTTTCGCGGGCAAATGCCTCACCATGAACAACATTACGTTGCAGGGCCCGGAGAGCCTCGGCGCCGAGATTGAAACCAAGGCGCACTCGATTGCTCCGGACGATCTGGCCACGATCGTCTACACCTCCGGAACGACGGGCACTTCGAAGGGGGCGATGCTGACCCATGGCAACATTGCCTCGAATATTTCCTGCTCGCTGCTCGGGTTCAACATGCGGCCGGGCCTGATCAGCATTTCGTTTCTGCCGCTCTGCCACATCACCGCACGCCACGTCGATTTCTCCATGCTGTATCACGGCGTAACGCTGGCCTATTGCCCGTTTCTGGACCGGCTGCCGGCGAGCTTGCTGGAGGTGCAGCCGTCTATTTTTGTGGCCGTGCCTCGGGTTTACGAAAAAATCTATGCGCAGGCGGAGCAGAAAGCCAAGGCCCTGCACAAACGCGCCATCTTCGATTGGGCGCTTTCCGTGGGACGAGCCCATAAGCCGGAGATTCTTGCCGGAAAGACTCCCATATCGCGCCGCTGGAGGCTGGCCAACAAACTCGTCTTTTCGAAGATCCGCGAAGGCATGGGCGGCAACGTCGGGACATTTATTTCCGGCGGCGCGCCGCTGGGCCGCGAGCTAGCCGAGTGGTACGCCGACGCCGGCATCCGCATTCACGAAGGTTATGGCCTCACCGAAACTTCGCCGGTGATCGCGGTGAATACGCCGGCCAATCACCGCATTGGAACCGTCGGCAAGATTCTGCCGAATCTGGAAGTTCGCATCGCGGAGGACGGCGAGATTTTGGTGAAGGGCCCGTCGGTGTTCAAAGGCTACTGGAACCGTCCGGAAGAAACGAAGGCGGCGCTGTTCGACGGCTGGTTCAAGACCGGGGACATTGGCAACATCGACGCCGATGGCTATCTTTCCGTCACCGACCGCAAGAAGGATCTGATCAAGACTTCGGGAGGAAAATTTATAGCCCCGCAGCCCATCGAGAATTCGCTCAAGCTGAATCCTCTGGTCGGAATCGCAGCGATCCTCGGCGACCGCCGCAAATTCCCCGCGGTCATGATCTCGCCCAACTTTGGTCCGCTGGAAGAATGGGCGCGGGAGAACGAAATTCCTTTCACCTCGCGGGCCGAGCTCATTGCCAATCCGAAAGTGCAGGCGCTTTACGAAGGCATCGTCGAGGGCATTAACGGCAACCTGGCGCGTTTCGAAAAACTGAAGCGCGTGCTTGTGGTGGCGGACGAATTCACGCCCGAAAACGGCTCCATGACGCCGACCATGAAACTTCGCCGCCGCGTGATCGAAGACCGCTACCGCAAGCAGATCGACGAACTATACGCCCAGGCGGAAGCGACCGCCGTCCCATAGCCTTGAGCCGTTCCAAGTAGCCAAGTCTTCTGGTAAAATCCCCGACAATTGCTTCGTTCGCTTCCGAGGTCGCGATGTCAAGCCTCGACCGCCGCACACTCCTCTACGCTTTCGGAATCGCATCCGTCACGTCCATGTTCCCCACCCGCGCGGCCGCTTCTGGAAAAGTTGCGCTGGCCAATCCCGACGAGAATCGGTTCCCGTTCGGAAGCGCCACACAGGCGAAGGCATCTCCGTGTAAGGTCTCGAGCGAAGACAGTGGAGGGGCGTGCACCATCTTCGAGATGAATGCATTGCCCCGCTCCGGGCCGTTCTTTCACGTCCATCATCGTGAGGACGAGTGGTATTACGTGGTGTCCGGTGAATTCCTTTTCAAGGCGGGCGGCGAAGAACATAACCTCGTAACTGGCGCCAGTATCTGGCTGCCTCGTGGTATTCCGCATGTTTGGGCGAACACGGCTAAAACAGATGGCAAGTTGATCCTCATGTGCCAGCCTGGAGGATTTGAGAAGTTTTTTGACGAAATGGGAAACGTCCCACTAGACGAGAAGAGCCCGGAAACCATGCGAGACCTGATGGCCAAGTACGGAAGGGAAATGCTGGGACCGCCGATCTTCGCGTCTTCCTGGATGCAGCAACACTAATGTGCTCGCGCGCCCTACTTTCATTACAATAATCTCATGTCGGACTCATTGATAATTGCCGGACGTTCCTTCCGCTCGCGCCTGATCGTGGGCACGGGAAAATACAAATCCTTCCAGGAAACGGCGCGTGCCCTCGAAGCCAGCGGCGCGGAGATGGTCACGGTCGCGGTGCGCCGCGTCAATCTCGATCGCAGCAAGGAATCGCTGCTCGATTACATCGACGCCAAAAAATACTTTCTGCTGCCGAACACCGCCGGCTGCTACACCGCCGATGAAGCCATCCGCGCAGCGCGCCTGGGCCGCGAAGTCGGACTCTCCGACTGGGTCAAACTTGAAGTAATCGGAGATCAAGCCACGCTTTATCCCGACGTGCAGGCCACGCTGGAAGCCACGCGCGTGCTGGTGAAGGAAGGCTTCACCGTACTTCCTTACACGTCAGACGACATTGTCTTTGCCAAGCGCCTGATTGACGCGGGAGCGGCCACGATCATGCCGCTGGGCGCGCCCATCGGCAGCGGCATGGGAATTCAGAACCAAGCCCACATCCGCATTCTGCGCGAAATGATCACGGGTGTGCCCTTGATTGTGGACGCCGGAGTGGGCACGGCCTCGGATGCCGCGATCGCCATGGAACTCGGAGCCGACGCGGTGCTGATGAACACGGGCATCGCCAACGCGCAGGATCCAGTGCTAATGGCCGAAGCTATGCACCATGCCGTCATCGCCGGACGGCAGGCTTATCTTTCCGGCCGCATGCCGAAAAAGTTATACGCCACAGCGAGCTCGCCGCTGGAAGGGGTGGTGCGGTAGCGCGATCTATGTGGCGCGTGCGCCCTCGCCCGCGCGCCTTTCGTAGGGTCGCTACTGGCGACGTGCTCTCACTACCACCAGCAACGCCGCCGGCAATGACGCAACTAGTTACGTCTCTACGAAAAAAGGGCGGCTTATCGCCGCCCTCAATCTTGCTTCGATCTCTGCTTCACTCTGCAACAGGTCACATCATCTTGACGCTGCCCACGTGCATGGAATCTTTCGACACGGTGCCGGTCACGGTGACGTGATGTCCTTCATGACCCTTCAGCGCGTCCGGGTTGTCGACGGCGAGGATCTTCTGGTCGCCATCGGTGACGATGACCATCTTGGCTCCGGCGGCCAGGCATTTCTTGGTGCATGCCTCGCCAGCGGCATTGGCCCCCTTGACGCCGCACTTGTCGTCGACGATCCACCCGTTGACGCTTGTGCTCTTGCCCATATCATCAAACGCCATCGCCGACACGGCGAACACGGCGAACACGAAACTTAACGCAAGACAGATCAGCAGAACTTTTCTCATGGCCGGTTTTTCTCCTTTTTGAAGTTTCCGGTTGCGGCCCCAAACCGCAACCACCCAGTGTGCGTCGAAGATCGTGCCGTCCGCTCCGGAGCAGCCATCTCCGCTCGATTGTGAAAATGAGGCACCGGAA
>Ga0209415_10007537_pt1 | contig 18996 bp, 17 predicted proteins | sample PeaSoiSIISIP2007_FD_187696 | JGI IMG/M metagenome (GOLD analysis project Ga0209415, IMG submission 187696) | Peat soil microbial communities from Weissenstadt, Germany - SII-SIP-2007 (SPAdes) (version 2) | ecosystem: Environmental > Terrestrial > Soil > Wetlands > Peat | place: Germany...
GCTTCCCATTTCGCGTAATAGTCGTACACGGTCTTGCACGGCGGGAAATCGTGCGGCAGGTACTCCCACGCGATCCCTGTCCGGTTCACGTACAAGATCGCGTTCACGATCTCGCGCAGGTCATGAACCGGCGCGAACAGGCCCGGGCCCGCCTCGGCACGCGCCTGCCGCCAGGCGGACAGGACCGGCTCGACCAGGGCCCACCGGGCATCGGACAGGTCACTGCGATAAGCACGCCGGCTGGACATGATCATGATCTATAGCACGCGATATCCCAGGACCGTGGGACCCCGAAGGTAAAAAGATCCCCAACGCTAAGACGGACCGGCATCACCCGGAATCAGATGCCCTCTAAGATCCGTTGCGCGGCCGTTAAATCTGCCGCGCTGATGGTTGATAATGCCTTGCAGGCAGGTATCACCCCGGGCACGGCTGGGAGTAGGTATGGCGGCGACACTGTCCGCTGTCGCGTCTGAGGCCGGTGCGGACGGTCCGGACCTGGCGCTGAGGGTGCAGCAGGCGAGGCCAGTACGGAGACGCCAGCCTGGCACGTTCGCGCCTGGCATGACCGTCACGGACCAGCCTGTGCGCCCGCTATTCCAGCGGCACCTGCCCCGGGCCGGCATCTCGACCAGCCCGAACCCGGCGTCCTGGTCTGGACCACCCCCAGCGGACGCACCTGCACCGTCCACCCAGACACCTACCTCGTCTGACCGGGCTGGGATGGACTGCCTAGTCTGACCGGCTGGGACGGTCTAGCCGTCTGACCGGGCGGGATGACTATCCCTTCTGACCTGGCTGGGACGGATCTGCCCCGTATGGCTGGCTACGCCGGTCTGTGACCCTCAGGTACGGCTTCTTCGGTCAGTGCGGGCTCCTGATGGCCGGAGCCGGAAGCGCCGGGTGTGGCTCGCGGTTCGCGCACCGAGATCAGCACCAGCGTCGTGGCAATGGCGGAGCCAATCGCCAGGACCGGCCAGACCCCGTGACCCAGGCGTACGAAGAGCCAGCCGCCGATGGCCGGGCCTGCCGCGGCGCCGAGCCCGAACATGAACTGGAAGCTGCCGATGTAGTGGCCCTTGAGCCGCGCGGGCGCGATCACCGCTGGGTAGGCGAACGTGGCCGGGCCGCCGATGATCTCGCCGAGCGACCACACCAGGGTGCCGCTCAGGATCACCGCCGGGCCGAACGGCAGCCCGTACATGGCCACGCCCACCCCGAGCAGGCCGAGTGTGAGCGCGATCGACAGGCGCATCGGCCAGGATTGCGTGACCTTGGTCACCAGCAGCTCGAACGCGATGACGATGAGCCCGTTGAGCGAGACAGCCAGGGTGTACCACAGGATCGCGACCCCGGCCGCCTTGATGTTCAGCGGCAGCGTGGACAGGTACTGGATGTATACGGCGGAATGGATTCCGATCGCGAGCAGGTAGAGCATGTACCGCCGGTCGTGCAGCATCTCCAGATAGCCCGAAGACCATCGGCTGGATACCGGACGTCTGCCGGGCGGTTCCCGTTCCGGCTCCTGATCCTGGCCTTTCCCCCCGCTCCCGTCCGGTGCGGCGGCGCCGCGGCCGCCGCGGAGGTCGGCCCGTCGCGCGGGCAGCGCGATCCAGGCGAGCACGGCGTAGGCGAGGGCGACCAGTGCTTCCCCCCAGAACACCAGGTCATAGCGCCGGCCGGCCAGGTAGTACAGGCCGAGGCCGAGCAGTGGGGCGGCCGTCGCGCCCAGGTTCAGCCCGAAGCGGTACAGCGCGAACGTCATCACCTGCCGGTCGTCGGCGGTCAGGTCGGACAGCAGCGTCGCCGATGCCGGGCGGTAGAGCTGGCCGATCAGGCTCACCACGACTGCGGCCCCGAGCAGCACGGGATACGAGGGCAGATAGAGCCAGGACCCCATGATCACGCAGGTGCCGAGCATGCTGATCATCGTCGCGTTGCGCGGCCCGAGCCGGTTGGCCAGCGTTCCGCCGACGAGCACCCCGGCGACCGCGCCGACCCCGTAGGCGCTCAGCGCCAGCGTGGCCTGCTCAGCGGAATACCCCTTCGAAGTCAGGTAGAGCACCAGGAAGAGGTTGAGAAATCCGCCCAGACGGTTGATGAGCACCCCGACGAGCACCGTCTTGACGGCCAGCGGCGCCTCGAAGAAGGCCGCCCTGACCCCAACCCGGCCTGGCCGCGTGGTTGCCTCGCTCATCGAAGGGCTCCGGCTGGTTATCGCGTCTTGATGCTGATCGCCGACCTGACCCGCTGCTCAAGCGCGTCGAGCTCCTCTGGCGAGCCCGCGTCCACGAAGAACGTGACCGCGCGGTCGTCGGAGCTCTCCAGCGGTCCGAGCCTGCTTCCCCGGTCCTTGAGCACGAGCACCGCCCGCAGCGCTGGACCGTCGTCCGCGGCGCCAGGCTTGATCTCCGGCCACACCCCGCCCTCGCCGATCCACCGCGGCTCGACATCCGGCCAGGCGACGGTGACGCCGTCGAGCACGCCCGGCTCGTGCTCCAGGTACACCTGCCGCGCGAACCTGTGCGGCTCGGGGTAGCTGGCCGGGGCGCCAAGCGCGATGTTCAGGATCTCCGGCTCCATCGGGATGCCGGTCGCCAGCTGGTAGAGCGCCATCAGGCCGTCGCCCGGGGTGCGGGCGGCCACCTCCATCAGGACGCAGCGGCCATCCGGGGTGATCCGCCACTCCGAGTGAGCGATGCCGTCGCCGAACCCGAGCCGCCCGAGCAGGAGGGCGTTGGCGTGGATTAACTGCCGGCTCACGTCCGCTCGCTGCTCGGGAACGCTGTGTGACAGCTCCACGAACGTGCGCCCACGCGCCTGGGTTGTCTCCTTCCTGGTCGCCGAGGCGAACACGATCGAGCCGTGCTGTACCAGGCTCTCGACCGAGTATTCCTGGCCCTCGATGAGCTCCTCGACCAGGAGGATCTCGTGCTCGGGATAGGTCGCGAGCTCGCGCTTCAGCTCGGCGAGGTCGCGCACGGTCAGCACGCCCCAGCTGGAATGCCTGCTGGCCGGCTTGACCACGGCCGGAAAGCCGATCGCGTGGAAAGCGGCGTCAAGCTCGGCCGCTAAATGCGCGTCCTGGCCCGCTCGCGCGCGCTGGCCAGCCGGAATCACGACGGACCGGGGACTGAGCTCGGGCAGGTACCAGCGCTGCAGGTACTTGCTGCGGCAGGCCCTGCTCGCGCGCAGGCCGGGCGAGGGCACCCCGAGGCCGTCACATAGCAGGCCGGTGGGCTCGGCCAGCACGTCGCCGACCGCGTACGCGCCAGCGATGTGGTACTTCTGCCGCCAGGCGGTCACCGTCGCGATCGCTCCGGCGACGAACGCTCCCTCGACGGTCACGTCCCCGTCCACGAAGGCGATGTCCGCGATCGCGGACATCGGCCCGCCCCTGACGGCCATCTGGGCACGGGCTCGCTCCCGGTACGCCGACGAGGTGATGACCAGGGCCGCTAACCCGCGGCGGGAAAGCTCGGCGAGGTAGAGCGGGTCGCGGCAGATGACCGGGAACGATCCGGTCAGGATGAATGCGTGCGGCCTGGCTGGAAGCGGCGCGGGCTGGTCCATGCCACATCCTCCTCGTCGATCGATGCAGCCCTCGGCGCTGCGGCCTGGTCGGGCAAAGGCTGGTGCGAAACTGGCGTAAGACCGTGCTTCCTGCGGCGGCACACGTCACCGCGGCACACGTCGCCGCGGCATGCGTGACCGCTTCCGCCAGCCTGGGCGGGAGGTTTACGCAGGCACCTATGATGTCACGGTTTGGGTCATCCGTCCGCCCCGTTCGACCCGTACCCGGATTCCCGCGGGCGAGAACGCTCTCAGGCAGGCCCGGGTCCGGCCAGCCGGGGCCGAACGCGAGCCGGCCGGTCAGCTGTCTGTCTCCCCTGGCTCAGGCGCGGGCGTCGGCTGGCGGCTGCGCCTGGATCTGGCCTGTCCCGCGCCGCCGGGCGCGCATCCAGAGAACGACCGCGATAACCACGAGCACGAATCCGACGGCCGCCGCCGCGATCGGCACCGCCGTGCCGAACGTGGTGATGGTGTTGCTGCCGTTCTTCGCGTCGGTGGCCGCCGCCTGCACGCTGCCCTGGCTGCCCTGGTAGCTGTCGACAAGCACGGGAAGCAGCGGGACGACCTTCCCCTGCGGCAGGGCGACGCCGCCCATCTGCGTCTCGCTGGTGCTGACGTCGACCACCACCCCGGTGGCCGGCGCGACCCAGTACGTGCTCGTGGCCGCGTAGGTGTAGCCGAGCGGGACGTCGGCCACGTGCGGGAACGCTCTGGCCAGCCCGGCCAGCAGCTTCGGCGGGACCAGGCCGGTCTTGCCGACCTCCTTGAGCACCCGCACCGGCAGCGACTTCGGCAGAGCGCCGAGCACCTGGGGATTCTTGATCACCGTGGTGGGGACTGTCGCCTGGTAGACGTAGGTGTTCAGCCCGCCGCGCTGCTGCTGACCGACATACTTCAGCTGGGTGGTCGTGTGCGTCGTGTTGACCCAGCCCGTGTAGTTCTGCTTCTTGGCGCCGATCGGCCAGTTGACCGTGAGCCCGCTGGCGTCGGTGACGCTCCAGTTGCCCGGGTGGCTGTCCGTGGCCTCGAGGCTGCTCCGGTTGACGGCGTACTGCGACGTCACCGTGCCGATCTGACGGCCGGAGACGTCAACCGTGTTCGCTTCCTGGACTAGCGCGGTGTTGCCCGACGTCTGGAGGACCTTGACCCGCTGATGCAGCGTCTCGGGGAGCCCGGCCTTCAGCACCCCGGCGAAGTTGCCCTGCCGCAGCGCGACGGGGTCGGCCAGGCTGCGGATATGCCCGTTGTAGGTTCGCACCGTATTGGAGTCGCTCGGCAGCCGCGCGATGTACTGCGGGGCTATCCAGAACGCGAGCAGCCCCGCCGCGGCGAGCAGGATTACCCCGGTCACACTGCAGAAGATCGCGGCTTTACGCATGGCAAGCTCCTGATCTGGGCTGTGCCACGCAGGCTGCCTGGAACCTGACCTGGCTGGCACGGCACCGTTTCTCCTCCACCCTCCCTCGCGCCGCCCGTGCCTACCTCGCCCGTTGCAGGTGAACATGACGCCCGGCTGACGGCTCTAGTCGAGGCCGTCGCGGTCCGCCCACTCCAGCAGGGTGTCCAGCGAGTAGGCGCTGTCGTCGATGCCCTCGTGCAGGTCACCGAGCCGCGCGAAGCGGGCGGGCACGGTGGCGATGGTGCAGTCTCCGGGCTCGACGTCGTCGACCTCGTCCCAGGTGATCGGGGTGGACACGGTCGCCTCGGGCACGCCGCGCACCGAGTACGCGCTGGCGATCGTGTGGTCGCGGGCGTTCTGGTTGTAGTCGACGAACAGCTTGGCTGGGTCACGGTCCTTGCGCCACCAGGTAGTCGTCACCTCGCCGGGCGCGCGGCGCTCCACCTCAAGGGCGAACGCGTACGCGGCCCGGCGGACGTCGGCGAAACCCCAGCGGGGCTCGATCCGCACGTATACGTGCAGTCCGCTGCCGCCTGAGGTCTTCGGCCACCCGGTCGCGCCGAGCTCGCCGAGTATCTCGTGCACGACGTGGGCGACCCGGCGCACGACCGCGAATCCGCACAGCGGCATCGGATCCAGGTCGATCCGCCACTCGTCTGGCCGCTCGGTGTCGGCACGCCGCGAGTTCCACGGATGGAACTCCACGGTGGACATCTGGACCGCCCACAGGACACTGGCCAGTTCGGTCACGCACAGCTCGTCGGCGTGCCGGCCGTAACGCGGGAAGCTCACCCGCACCGTCTCCAGCCACGGCGGCGCCCCGCCCGGGATCCGCTTCTGGTGCACCTTCTCCCCGGTCACCCCAGCCGGGAAGCGGTGCATCATGCAGGGCCGCTCGCGCAGCGCGCGCACGATGCCGTCACCGACCGACAGGTAGTAGCGGGCCAGGTCGAGCTTGGTCTCGCCGCGGGCGGGGAAGTACACCCGGCCGGGATTGGAGATCCGGACAGTCCGGCGCCCGACCTCGAGCTCCACGTCACCACTCATACCGAGAAAGCTAGCCGCAACGGCGGCGCGGAGCGCCTGGTCGGCCGCGAGCCTGAGCTCGGGCGGGTCGGCGGGTCGGCAGGTGACCAACGGCCCTGGCCCGGCGCCGCGCTCGCTGTGATCATCGGGTACATGGACGGATTACTCGCATATACGGCGGCGGCCCTCGTCGCCGTCTGGGGAGTCGCGCACGCGATCCCCACTCGCCAGGTTCTGGCCGGCCTTGGGCCGGTCACCGCCGACAACCGGCGGATCGTCAAGCAGGAGTGGCTGGCCGAGGCGTTCACCATGTGGGGTATCGCCGCGATCGTGATCGCGGCGACCGCGGCGGGCGGTGCGGCTGCGGACGCTCGCGCCTGGGTGTACCGGGCCGCCGCGCTGCTGCTTGTCGCCCTGGGGACGCTGACGGCTCTCACCGGCGCCCGCACGCCGGTGATCTGGTTCAAGATCTGCCCGGTGCTGATGGCCGGCTCAGCCGCCCTGCTGCTGGTCGCGAGCGTGCCGTAGGCACGGCGCGCGGGCGGGGCGCGGCCTGGCTACCTGACCGCCGGCGCCTGACCTGGCGCCGTCAGCCACGGCTCGCGGACCGTGGCAAGGGTCCGCCAGTAGGCAGCTTCGTAGCCGGCCGCCATCGCCTCGACGGTGAAGCCCGCCTCCACGTGCTTGCGGCAGACAGCCGGATCGAGCTGTCGTGCCCGCGCGATGCCTTCCGCCAGCTCACCGGGATCATCGACGATGATCCCGGTCTGGCCGTCCACGATCAGCTCGGGGACCGAGCCTCGGCGGAGCGCGACTACCGGAGTGCCGCACACCATAGCCTCGATCATGACCAGTCCGAACGGCTCGTCCCAGACGATCGGGAACAGCAGGCAGGCCGCCCGGGCCAGCAGTGTGCGCTTGGCTGCCGCATCGGCCACGCCCAGGATCGTCACGCCGGGTCCTAGCCTCGGCTCGATCTCCTTGCTGAAGTACCTGCGCTCGATCGGCTCGGAGCATTTGCCGGCCAGGACGATCGGCATTCCGCCGGCCCGGGCGGCGTCGATCGCCAGGTGCGGTGCCTTCTCCGGGTGGAACCGGCCGAGGAACAGCGCGTAGTTCTCCTTCTCCGCGCTGAACGGGAACGTCTCGGCCCGGATCGCGTTGTGGACCGTGGCGACCCAGGGCAGGTCGGGCGCGGTGGCTCGCTGTGCGCTGGTGATCGCGATCAGCCGGATGGCGTCGCCGAGCGCGCGATAGAACTCGCCGTGGTCGCCGGAGACCGGCCCGTGAGCCGTCACCACGGTCGGCGTCAGCCGCCCGTGAGCCAGCAGCGGCCCGGCCACGGTGTGATCGTGGATCACGTCGGCGTCCAGCGTGTCGAGGATCCTGGCGACCTTGGCCGCGTGGACGAGCTCGGGCGCCAGCTCGCCTATCTGGTCGGCCGGCCCGGTCTCGTAGGTGGCGATGAACCGCTGTGCCCTCGTGCCGTGGCGGCCGGCGCCAATGAGCGTCACCTGGTGTCCTCGCGCGACGAGCGCGTCCACCAGATCGGCGACGACCAGCTCGATCCCGCCGTATGCCGCGGGCGGAACGGTGAAGTAGGGCGGCGCGACCATCGCGATATGCAGCCGCCGCGCTGCGCCGCGGGTGAAGCCGACCGGGCCAGCGCGGGCAATCCGGGCAGGATCTCGCGAGTCAGCGCAGAGGCGAACAGGCCGGCCACGGCTGGCGGTGGCCGCAGGCCGATCTCGGCCAGCGCCATGATCTGTCATGTACGCTCGGCCCTCGAACCGCTCGCTCGTAGGTTCCTACGGTCAGTGCGGCTGCCGGCGGTGAGCGAGCGCAAGATCCGGACGGCCTAGCCGCTTTAGCCAATATTACCCGGCAAATCAATACTAGTTAACGGAATCCCGCAAATCGTCGCAAGATCAGCATGCGCCGACCTGCCGCGGCCTCTCAGCGTCGCTCAGCGTCGCTCAGCGCGCCGGGACGGGCCCGGGCGAGGCTGCGGGGCCCAGGCGGCCGGATCAAGGGTGCCGTCAATGGCCGCACGGGCGACATCGGTCAGGCGGAGATTGCCGCTCCGGGCGTAGGCACGCAGCCGGGAGAAGGCCTCGGACAGATCGACGCCGGCCCGCTCGGCGAGCACTCCCTTGGCCTGCTCGATGACGATCCGGCTGGTCAGCGCGGCGGAGAGCTGCTCGTTCAGGCGCTGAGCCTCGGTGCTGGCGCGATGCTGCACGATGCTGAGGGTGGCCAGGTCAGCGAACGCCCGTGCGACGATGACGTTCGACTCGTCCATCGGCGCGGGCGTCGCGCTGAGCAGGTTCAGCGCGCCGATGGTCTGCTCACGCAGCCGCAGCGGCACGGCGAGCGCGGAATTGAAGCCAGCCTCGAGCGCGGCGGCGGCGAACGACGGCCAGCGGCCGGCCCCTGCCTCCAGAATCTCGTGCTCGACCCGCTCGCCGGTGCGGAAGGCGTCCAGGCAGGGGCCTTCCTGGGCCTGAAGCTCGAACAGCTCAAGGAGGCGCATCGCCTCGCTGGAGGAGGCCACCAGGCCCAGGCTGCCGGCCGGCGAGGCCAGCATCACGCCGGCGGCGGAGACGCCGAGAAGGCTGACGCACCGGTTAGCGAGCCCGGTCAGCAGATCGACGACGTCATAGTCGTCGACGAGGGTGTCTGCCATCTCGACGAGTGATCGAACCACGTCGGCTTCTCGGGTCAACTCACTCTCACCCACTTAAGCAGCGCGGCGATCACGGCCGGCGGGTGCCGGACCCAGGCCCGGGCTGCGGCTCTTATCCTAATGGCGATCGGCGTCCGCCGGGCGTCCCTGCCGGGTCTGCTCAGGTCAGTCGCAGCTTCCTGGCCACGATCGCCTCGGCCACGTCGGCGAGCGCGCGCTCGCTGCTGAAGGCGAACGCCCGGAGCCTGATCAGCGCCTCGGTGACGCTGACCCCTTCCTGGACCGACACCATGCCCGCCGCGTTGTGCACCACGTAATGGAAGTCAGCGCCGGCCTCCAGCTCGTCGGCTATCGCGCCGGCCGGGGCGCCGGCCTGGGCCTCAAGCACCCAGCGAGCGGCCAGGTCGGCCACGACCAGCGCATCGGCATGCTGGTCGCTGGTCAGGGCGCCGGTCCGGTCACGGTAGAGGTTCAGCGCCCCGAGGCGCACGGTCCCGACCCGCATCGGGAACCCGAACACGGCCCGCACGCCCGCGCCCACTGCCGGCGGGGTGAAGGCGTGCCACCGGCGTGCCGCCGGATCCGCCAGGTCAGGCTCGGATACGACCTGGTCCTGCTCGTAGGCGTCCACGCAAGGGCCTTCGCCGAGCGTGTACTGAAGCTCCTCGATCAGATGGCTGACCTCGTCGGTGGTGCACAGGGACCCGCGTGGCATGTCACCCGACATGAGCATGATCCCCGCGCCGTTCACTCCCATGATTGCAGGGCATACCGCGCGCAGCCGGCCTGACGACCAGGGCTCTCCCTCGGCGGAGAGCACGGCCAGGATCCTGCGGCGCCGGTCGCCCGCCATTCAGCACCGCGCTCGGCGGCAGCGGCCCGGCGCGCCGCTGGTGCCCCCATGACGATCGCTCACCTGCTGCCTCCGTCGCCCGAGGAAGGAATCCGACGCCAGGTACCGGCGTCAGCGCCCCGCCCGGACTCGCTCGCCGGCCTGATCTGCCGGTCTGGTCATTATGACGTGCAGCGGCCGTTCGGGCTATCAGCCGGGTGAAACCGGCTAACATTGCCCGCTGGCTGGAGCTGGAAACGATCCCGCGCTGACTAGCCGCAATCGAAATGGCGCCCGGTCAGCATGATGCGGCTCAGTTCAGCGAGGCTGGGCCGATGCGCTCGCATCAGGCCGCCGCCGCAGGGCCTTCTGTGCCGCTATGACCGTGCCGCTATGACCGTGCCGCTATGACAAGATCGGGCGACGTATTATTTAACGGGTCCAGTGCCAATGAGACCGCGCCTTTAGTCTGGTGAGAAAGGTTTCAAGACGGAAAGCCAGAGTAAAAGGGATAGTATCCGCAGGTCCTCAATTTTATCGCATAAGATCAAATGTCCCGCGTAACCGCGAAGCCCGGACTCCGGCCAGCGGTCGCCAAGGAAAGGACCGGGGTGCGAACATGGACCTCCAGCGCTGGCTGAGCAGCGGCGTGGCCGCTATCGAGGACTGGCAGGCCAGCTTCGCGCCGTTCGAGCGTGACCCGGCGTCCCGGATCAGCGACGAGGCCTTCGCCAGCGTCTTCGGCGCCTTCACCGAGCGACTGCGGGACAACTACCCCTTCTTCCATCCCTCTTATGCCGGGCAGATGCTGAAGCCGCCGCACCCCGTCGCGGTCGTCGGCTACCTGACCGCGATGCTCATCAACCCGAACAACCATGCTCTGGACGGCGGCCCGGCGACCGCGCGGATGGAGAAGGAGGCCGTCGCGCGGCTGGCCGAGATGTTCGGCCTCGCCACCCATCTGGGCCACCTGACGACCAGCGGCACGATCGCGAACCTCGAGGCGCTGTACGTCGCCCGCGAGCTGCATCCCGGCCGTGGCATCGCCTACAGCGCCGAGGCGCACTACACGCACGCACGGATGTGCCGGGTGCTCGGCGTGGACGGAACCTCCGTGCCGGCCGACCACGCCGGGCGGATCGATCTCGGCGCGCTTGAGGCGCTGCTCGCCAGGGGCCGGATCGGAACCGTCGTGGCCACGGCCGGCACCACCGCGCTCGGCGCGGTCGATCCCGTGCATGAGGTCCTCGCGATCGCCCGCCGCTACGACGCCCGCGTCCACGTCGACGCCGCGTACGGCGGATTCTTCACCGTGCTGGCGGGCGCCGGGGACCGCGCCGGGCTGGCCGAGGCGCCGTGGCGCGCCATCGCGGAGTGCGACTCCGTCGTTGTCGACCCGCATAAGCACGGCCTCCAGCCCTACGGGTGCGGGGCGGTGCTCTTCCGCGACCCCCGCGTGGGCCGCCTGTACCTGCACGAATCGCCCTACACCTACTTCACGTCCGACGAGCTGCACCTGGGTGAGATCAGCCTTGAGTGCTCACGGGCCGGGGCGGCGGCCGCCGCCCTGTGGCTCACCTTCCAGCTGCTGCCGCCCACGCCGGACGGGCTGGGCCGGGTGCTCGCGGCCGGCCGGCGGGCCGCCCTGGACTGGGCACAGCTGATCGCCGATTCCGGCCGGCTCGAGCTCTACCAGCGTCCGGAGCTCGACATCGTCTGCTACTTCCCGGCCGTCAGCCCGCTGAGCATGTCCGCGATTGACCAGGCCAGCGCCCGGATGCTGGCCGCCGGCATGGCTGACCCGTCGCGCCCGGTGTACCTCAGCACGCTCCAGGTGGACCGGGGCGACCTCGCCCGCCGGCACCCGGACGTGACCGCCGACCGGGAGAGGACCAGAATCCTGCGCAGCGTGCTGATGAAGCCTGAGTCCGAGGGTTACCTGCCCGAGCTGCACTCCCGGGTCGAGCAGCTGACCGGCGACTGAGGGGCGAGCGGCGCACGAGGACCGTCCTGCCGGTCTGGTGGATTCGCGTATCCAGCATGAAAAATCGCTATCAATGCGGGGTTCCACCAGGCGGTGACGGCTACTCGCGAGGAGGTTCGCCATGTCCGGATCTGCTGGCTGGCTGGCTGGCTGGCCGGCCGGGTCGCGGTGATCACCGGCGCGGGAACCGGGATCGGCGCCGCGGTGGCGGCCAGATTCGTCGCCGAAGGCTGCGCGGGCGTCCTGGTGGACGCCGGCCCGGGCCAGTGCAGGACGCGGCCACGGCGCCCGGTGACCGGGCGCTGGCGGTCCCGGCCGACGCGGCGGCCGGGCCAGCGATGGCCCGGGTGGCCCAGACGGCGGCCGAGCGGTTCGGCGCGATCGACATCCTGGTCGCGAACGCAGGCGGGCTCGGCGGCGGGACGGCGGCGGACGTCGATGACGACGCCTGGGCGCAGGCGATCCGGTCGAACCTGACGACCTGCCTGGTCTCTGCGCGCGCCTGCCTGCCCGATCTCATCAGGCAGCGGGGCTGCGTGGTCGTGGTGTCGTCGATCGGCCGAGCCAGGCGAGGTCGCGTCCGTGATCGCGTTCCTGGCCAGCGGCCACGCGTCGGCGGTGACCGGCGCGGTGGTCACCGCGGACTGCGGGGCGACCGCCGTCGATCTGCCGACCACCGCGTTTGACTCACCGTGGCCTGAGGCACCCTGATCGTGGCGGCCCAGGAGGCCGGCGGCCGGCCGGGTGCGGTCCGGCAGTGCCTGCCCTGGCCTCGCGCGACGTACTATCGGTGCCATGCCCCGTCGTCTCGCCGCTGGCAGCGCCAGCGATCTGGTGCGGGCCGAGCACGACATCAGGAACCGGATCGGCGACCAGCATCTGGACTTCGCCGCGATGGCCGCGGTGTCCAACATCCACCGCGCGGCCAATGTGATCCGCAATCAGATGGAGCGCAAGGTGCTCGCCGACGAGGATCTCTCCTGGGCCGCGTTCACCGTGCTGTTCGTGCTGTGGATCTGGGGCGACCAGCAGACGCGCGATCTGGCTGCCGAGGCAGGCGTCACCAAGGGCACCCTCACCGGCGTGCTGAAGACCCTGGAGAAGCGCGGCCTGGCCAGGCGGCGGGCGCACGACAAGGACGGCAGGCTCGTCCTGGTCGGCCTGGAGCCCAAGGGGCTCGCCGTGATCGAGCGGCTCTTCCCGGCGTTCAACATGGGGGAGGCGCTGGTCAGCTCGAGCCTGACCGAGCGGGAGAAGACTCAGCTCGCGTCCCTGCTCCGCAAGATCATCCGATCCGTCGAGGAAGGCTGACCGCCAGGAGGCTGACCGCCGGGGGGCTGACCGCCAGGGCGGCCTGAGCGATCAGGAACGCCGACGCCACCAGCCTGTCGGCCCGGTCCCGCGAGGCGGGTTCCTCGCTGACGGTCCTGGCGAGCAGGTGGTCGGGGTCATGCCCCTCCCGGGCGATCTCGTCGCGCCCGCCGGCGTCGAGCCACAGCCCGAGCTGGCTGCCGTCAACCTCGGGATGAAACTGGACGGCCAGGTGCCTGCCGAGCGAGAACGCCTGCGGCCCCACCTCGTTGTGCGCCAGCAGCCTGGCGTGGCTGGGCGGCAGGCACAGGTCGCCGTGGAACTCCAGCCAGGGTCCCGGCGGGATCAGCTCGTGATCCAGCGAGTCGACCACGGTCCAGCCGATCTCCTTGCGCTCCGCGGCCCGCACGTCACCGCCGAACGCGGCCGTCAGCATCTGAGCGCCGAAGCAGATCCCGAGCACGGGCACGCCGGCCTCGTCCGCCCGCCGCAGCCAGGCCAGCTCGTCCGCGATCCAGGACCGGGCCGGACAGCTGTCGTACACCGACCAAGTGGCGCCGAGCACCACGACGTGGTCGATGTCGTCGAACGCGGGCAGCGGGCCGTCTCCAGGGAACATGTGCACGGCCAGGTCGGCGCCGCGCGCCTCGAAGGCGGCGCCGATGAAACCGGCCGAGTCCTCTTCGTGATGCCGGACAACTACGACTCGCATCCACCTGCCTCCTAGCCCGCGATCGCACTGGCGCGACCGCGCCCGCGCGACCGCGGCAGCCGCACCCGCGCGGCCGCGGCAGCCGCGCTTGCGGCCCGCGCTCCGAGCCGTTGCCCAGCGTCTCGTTTGGTGCCAAACTATCCGCCATGACCGGGGCTGTCGACCTGACCGATCTCGACATGTGGGCGCGCGGCGTTCCTTATCACGAGTTTGCCAGGCTGCGGCGCGAGGCGCCGGTCGCGTGGTTCGGCGAGGCCCCGCCCAACTCCGGATTCTGGTCCGTCCACCGCTATGCGGACATCGTCAGCGCGAGCCGGGACGTGGCGGCCTTCTCGTCGGGGCGCGGGGTCTCGTTCGAGGAGCCCACCGACGAGGACATGGCGGCGCGCCGCACGATCATCGACACGGACCCGCCCGATCACACGAAGCTCCGCAAGATCGTCTCGGGCAGCTTCACGCAGCGGGCGGTCGTCGTCTACCAGCGGTTCGTCGAAGAACTCACCGAGCAGGTCCTGGACGACGGGCTGTCGGCCGGCCAGCTCGACTTCGTCGGCACCGTGGCCAGGGAGATCCCGATCCGGGTGCTCGCGCGGATCATGGGCCTGCCCGAGGCCGATCTGGATCAGTTCATCGACCTCGGCGACCGGCTGATCGCCAACACGGACCCGGACATCACCGACGTGGTCTGGGGCAGGGACGACACCGACGCCTTCCGCCGGTTCCCGTTCCGCAGCCCGTACGGCAAGCAGCTCTGGGATCTCGGCCGCGAGGTCGTCAGGGACCGGATCCGCGCTCCCGGTGACGACCTGCTCTCCACCCTGCTGCGGGCTGAGGTCGACGGCGACCGGCTGAGCGAGGTCGATCTCGACAACTTCTTCTCGATCCTGGTGGTGGCCGGCAACGAGACCACCCGGATCGCGCTCGCGCAGGGGATCCTGGCCTTCTGCGAGCACCCGGAGCAGTGGGAGCGGCTGCGCGGCGACCCCGGGCTGCTCAGCACCGCGACCGAGGAGGTGCTCAGGTGGACGTGCCCGACGCACTTCATGCGGCGGACGGCGGCCGCGGACACCGAGCTTGGCGGCGCCGCGATCCGTGCCGGGGACAAGGTGGTGCTCTGGTACGTGTCGGGGAACCGGGACGAGTCCGAGTTCAGCGACCCCGACGTGTTCGACGTCGGCCGCGGCCCCAACCGGCACCTCAGCTTCGGCCGCGGCGGCCCGCACCTGTGCCTGGGCGCTGCGCTGGCCAGGCTCGAGGTCCGGGTGGTGCTCGCCGCGCTGGCCAGGCGAGTGTCCAGGTTCGAGCTGGCCGGCCCGCCGCGCCGGATCAGGTCGAACTTCACCAACGGGCTGCGGGAACTGCCGGTCCGGGTGATCTCAGATTGACCGGGAACCCCTCGGTGCCACGATCTTCCTGGTCGGGGCGTCGGTGCTGACCCTGCTGGTCAACCAGTTCTGGACCGGCCTGTTCGCGCTGCCGAACACGCCGCACTACTTCGCGCTGTTCGCCTGGGGCTCCACGTTCGGCGGGTTCGCGCTCGTGGTGGTCTACCTGCTGATGTCGGTCGGCTCGCTGCGCAGCTTCGCGGGGTCGCAGCGGCGGGTCTCCGTCGCGGTCTCGGCCGTGATCGGCATCCTGATCACCGGCGGCGCGATCTTCGGCTCGTTCTACAAGGTCACCAGCCCGACGATTCTCGCTCCGTGGTTCGCGCTCGGCCTGCTCGCGATCGGGCTTGCCTCGACGTGGTTCATCCGCGCCAGGGAGTCCGCGCACACCCAGCTGGCCGACCTGAGCGCGGAGACCGCGACCTGAGCGCGGAAACCGCGACCAGCGCGGAAAACGGCGAGCTGACGCCGCCGGCTGACCGCCGGCAGCTCGCCTGAGCGGGCAGGCCAGCTAGGCGGGCGTCGGGCCAGGCTGCGGCGCTTGCGCGCGGAGCAGGACACCGCCGACGACGGCTGCCAGGGCCACGATCAGGCCGATGATCGCGCCGATGCCGAGCCCGGCCGTGGCCCCGAACCCGTTGAAGATGCTGAGCGGGTTCGCGAGCAGCGCGATGAGCGCGAGGACCGCGGTCACGCCCGTCAGCGCGGTCACGATCTGCCAGTGCTGCACCGGCAGCCGGGGCTCGCTCGGCAAGAACGCCCTGACCAGCAGGTACACGAGGGTGACGAGGGCGAGAATGAGGATCAGCACCCGCCAGCCGCCGGCCCCGCCGTGCAGGGCGCTGATGCTGATCGATTTCGCGCTGCTGTTCAGGCACGCCGACCTGCCCCCGCAGATCGCGACGGCCAGGCTCTCCAGGCGCGAGACATCGGCCAGCGACGGCGTGCGCGTGGCCGGGCTCTCGTGCGCCGTGTACCACGGCAGGAAGAGCGCGATCAGCAGCAGGAGCGATCCTCCGCCGGCGATCAGGTCACCAGGCCGCAGCTTGCTCAGGCTGAAATTCGGCCTCGGCCTGGCCGCGCCGCGATTGGCCTCCGCCGGCTGCCACGCACCCTGAGGCGGCTGAGACGCCCCCTGAGCCGACTGCCACGCACCCTGAGCCGGCTGAGACGCCCCCTGAGCCGGCGGCCAGGGCGCCTGAGTCGGCTGAGACTGCTGAGTCGGCTGAGACTGGCCGATGCCCGCGGCGGGCCCGGCCGCCGTAGCCTGCTGGCTCGGGGCGCCGCAACGACTACAGAACCGAGTGTCGTCCGACATTTCGGAACCACAGTTTCCGCAATATGCCACATTCGCCTCCCCTTTGATCGGCCAAGTATGACACACGGGCCGAATTAGCCGGAACAAGCTGTCCAACAAACCGGCGCGGGTCGCATCCGCCGACCATCGATCCAGCGTGAAGCGGTCTGAACCTGGAACTGCCGGGCTCAAGCCCAACGCATGCAACGGGCCATTGCCCGTGAAACAGCGTATGCGACGGGCCAATGCCTGCGTTGCTTGCCGGCCTGGCCGGGTGCGACCAGCCGCGTTACAAGTGGTAGGTGTATTCGCGGAACTCCCAGTCGGTGACGAACCGCTCGAACCGCTCGATCTCGTTGCGTTTGTAGGTAAGGAACGAGGTCACGAAGTAGTCGCCGAGTATCCCGGCCAGTTCCCGGTCCGCCTCGAGCGCGTCGAGCGCGTCGGCCAGGCGCTGCGGCAGCATCTGTGACCTGGCCGGGTCGTAGCCGTAGCCCTCCAGCTTGGCCGGCGGCGCCACCTTGTCCCGGACGCCGAGGCAGACGGCGGCGCCGATCGCCGCCATCGCCAGGTAGGGGTTGGCCGTCGCGTCCCCGAGCCGGACCTCCATCCGCGCTCCGGCGCCGCGCTCCGGCGGGATCCGCACCATGGCGCTCCGGTTGTCCAGGCCCCAGTCGATCAGCCACGGCGCCAGCGTGTCGGGTCCGAACCGCTTGAAGGAGTTGACCGTAGGATTGAGCAGTGCGCTCAGCGCCCGCGCGTGCCGCAGCACGCCGCCGATCGCGTGCTGGCCGGCCGCCGACAGCCCGTCGGGTGAGTCCGGGTCGCCGAACACGTTGCGCCCGGATTCGTCGTTGAGGGAGACGTGCACGTGGAAGCCCGAGCCGCCCTCGTCGTTGAACGGCTTGGCCATGAAGGTCGCCATCAGATCGCGGTGCCGGGCGATCTCCTGCACCGCGGACTTCAGCCGGAACGAGCGATCGGCCGCGTCGAGCAGGCCGGAGTGCCCAAGGTTGATCTCGAACTGGCCGGGCGAGAACTCGTGGTTGGCCGCCGTCACCCGCAGCCCGGCGTCCCTGAGCTGCCTGAGCATGTGCACGAGCACGCCCCGCGGATCGCCCTTGCGGCCGACCACGTAGACGTTGCCAGGCTGGTTGGCGTATCGCCGCCAGCTGCCATCCGGTCCCTGCTCGCAGAGGTAGAACTCCAGCTCGGGGCCGCAGATCAGGGTGTGCCCGAGGTCGGCAAGCCGCTCGGCGACCCGCCGGGCGACGACGCGGGGCGACTCGGGCGCCGGGGATCCGTCGGGGGCGGTCGCTTCGCCGAGGCACCAGGCGGCATTCGGCTCCCAGGGCAGCGGGGTCAGGGTGGTCAGGTCGGGCCGGACGATGATGTCCGGCAGGCCGCTGTCGAGGCCGCCTTGCACGGGCACGACGTCACCCATCGGGGAGGTGTGATAGACGGCGCGGCAGAACGCCAGGCCGTGGCGCAGCGCGGTGGGCAGCTCGTCAAGCAGCACGTCACGGCCGCGATCGACGCCGATCAGGTCCGGATAGGACACCCGGATCACGTCGACGCCCTGCTCCCGCAGGCGCGTCGAGACGGCAGCGGCGTCCGGTTCACGTGTCACGGCGGCTCCCGAAGGAGAACGTTCGGATACAAACGACCTGTGGCAGCGTAGCCGCGCCCGCCAGGCGCGGGCAAGGGATCGCCTGGTCTGACATCCTGAGTCGTAAGGACACGAACGACCCTGGAGCGCATGTGAGCACTGTAACCGGGTTCTTCTATCCGAGGACCGCCACCGGGCGGTCCTCGCTGCTGCCCGCGCCGCCGTGGTACTACTCGGGCGACCTGCTCACCGTGGAGTACCGGACCGATCCGGCCCGGGTCGCCGAGCTGCTGCCCGCGCCGCTGGCCCCCGCACCGGAGGACCCGGGCGCGGTGGCCCTGATCTGGGCCGACTGGCAGTCCTGCGGTGACGGCGGTTCCGAACTGCTCGACCCGGTCCGGGCGCAGTACCGGGAGTGCTTCGCCGTGGTCCGGTGCAGTTTCGCCGGGCAGATCTACTCGCGCTGCGTCTACATCTGGGTCGACACCGACTTCGCCCTGGTCCGCGGCCTGCACCAGGGCTATCCCAAGAAGCTCGGCTCCATCCACCAGACCAGGCCGCACCCCTACGGCCGGGCAGCGCCCAGGATCGCGCCGGGCGGCGTCTTCGCCGGCACGCTGGCCGCGGCGGACCGCCGGCTGGCCCAGGCGGTGGTGACGTTGCGGGAGGAGTCGCCGGCCAACGGGTTCGTCAACGCCCATCCGATGGCCCACCACCGCTGGCTGCCGTCGATCGAGAAGGGCGCGCCCGATGCCCTTGACGAACTGGTCTGCTCCGGCAGCGCCAGCGTCGAGGGCGGGTCGCCCTGGCGCGGCGACGCCAGCCTTGAGCTGTTCGAGTCGCCCACCGAGGAGCTGGCGCGGCTGGAGGTCAGGGAGATCATCGGCGGCTACTACCGGCAGGTCGGCGTCGGCTGGGACGGTGGCCGCGTGCTGGCGGGGCGTGGTTCCCCGGTCGGCCGGCCGCCTATTGACGGTCCGCAGCCGGAAATCTAGTTTGGTACCGAACGAAATTCGCTCCCGGATCCCGGGCACAGCCGCTGGTGCCGCCCGGGCCAGTCTCCAACGCTCGTCGCGCCGAGACCAGGTACCTGCGGACGAGGGCACTGGTCGGTCGGCGGAGACGGGGATGCTGGTCGGTCGGCGGAGACGGGGATGCTGGTCGGTCGGCGGAGACGGGGAT
>Ga0209415_10007538_pt1 | contig 18996 bp, 15 predicted proteins | sample PeaSoiSIISIP2007_FD_187696 | JGI IMG/M metagenome (GOLD analysis project Ga0209415, IMG submission 187696) | Peat soil microbial communities from Weissenstadt, Germany - SII-SIP-2007 (SPAdes) (version 2) | ecosystem: Environmental > Terrestrial > Soil > Wetlands > Peat | place: Germany...
TCCACCGCGAGCATCGCGAGCTTCACGAGGTCCGCCGCGCTTCCCTGGATGGGGGTGTTGACCGCTTCGCGCTCGGCCCGCTCCTTGAACACGCGGTTCTTCTCGTTGATCTCCCGGATCCACCGCTTTCGGCCCAGGATGGTTTCCACGTAGCCGTTCGCCCGCGCGCCCTCCAGGATGCCCTCCATGTAGGGCTTGACCCCGGGGTAGGCCGCGAAGTACCCCTCGATGAACTTCTTCGCGTCCGCGTAGGAAAGCTCGGTCTGGGCCGCCAGCGCGTGCGGACCCATTCCGTAGACGACCCCGAAGTTCACCACCTTGGCCGCCCGCCTCTGGTCCGCGGTCACGGATTTCGGATCCACTCCGTGCACGACGGAGGCGGTCTTGGCGTGGATGTCCTCGCCCGCCTCGTAGACCGCCCGCAGGGCGGCATCGCCCGAAAGATGGGCGAGCAGCCGAAGTTCGATCTGGCTGTAGTCCGCGGAGACCAGGACGTTCCCGGGTCCGGCCACGAACCCCTTGCGGAGCTGGCGTCCGATCTCTCCGCGCACCGGGATGTTCTGCAGGTTTGGATCCACGCTGGAGAGCCTCCCGGTCGCGGCTACCGTCTGCTGGAAGAGGGTGTGGACGCGTCCCTTCTCGTCGGCCATCAGGGGGAGCGGATCCACGTAGGTGCCCAGGAGCTTGGCCAGCTCGCGGTGCTCCAGCACGATCCCGGGGAGGGGATGCTGGTCCCGCAGCCCTTCCAAGGTGTCGGAATCCGTCGACCTCTGTCCGGTGTCCGTCTTCCTGCCCGCCTTCAATCCCAGCCGGTCGAAGAGGATCTCTCCCAACTGCTTGGGGGACCCCACGTTGAACTCCACGCCGGCGGCTTCCGAGGCCTTGGCCTCCAGATCGGCGATCTGCCGCGTCATCTCCGACGACAGTTGCGCGAAGAGTTTCCGGTCCAGCGCGATCCCGTGGTCCTCCATCCTGCGCAGCACCTCGGAAAGGGGCCGTTCCAACCCGGAGTACAGATCGGACAGATTCTGTTTCTCCATCCCCTCCCGCACGGCTTTCCAGGACGGGACGAGCGCTTCCGCGGCCGCCGCGGCCCAGCCGCACATCTCCTCCGCGGGGATGGATTCCGGCTCCCGCCTCGCCCGCGCGGATCCCAGCAGGTCTTCCCACCTTCGCAGCACCCTGTTCGCCCGGAAATGGGCGATGCGTTCGAGTTCCAGGTGGCGCTCGCCGGGAGCCAGGAGATAGGCCGCGATCTGGACCTCCTCCACCACCCCGCCCATCCTCCAGCCCATCCGTTCCATGGACCGCCGCAGCGACTTTCCGTCGAAGGCGATCCAAGTCCTCCCGGAATCCGACCACAGGTCGGCCATCGCCTCCGCGACCGCGGAGGGGGCCAGTTGTCCCTCCTTGTCCCCGATCGGGAGATACCTTCCGATGCCCTCTCCCCAGCTCAGGCCGATTCCGATCATGTCCTTGGAGGATCCGGACACGGGGACAAGCGAGACCGGATCCACGGACCGCAGGATTCCCGCCAGGAAATCCAAGTCGTCGACGTCCGAGACCACCTGCAGGTTGATCGCCGGGGCGGCGGCCTGTTCGCTCGGCGCCGATTCGAAAAGGCCCAGTCCCGACACGTCCGGGTGCGTCGGCTTGGGAGCGGAACCCTTCCCCAGCTTGTCGGCGGCCGACACCAGGGTGCGCATGCCCAGGTCCGTCAGGAACTGTTTCACCCGGGGGATGTCCAACCCGTGGAACTCCAGGTCCTCCAGCGGCGGAAGATCCAGGTCGTCCCGCAGGGTCACCAGGGTCCGGGAGAGTTCCATCAGCTCGCGACCGTCCTCCAGGTTCTTCCTCACCGCTTTCTTCGTCTGTCCGATCTCCTCCAGATGGGCGTAGATGGATTCGATGTCCGGGTAGCGCGAGAGCAGTTCCGCGGCCGTCTTCTCCCCCACCTTGGGCACGCCGGGAACGTTGTCGGAGGCGTCGCCCACCAGCGCCAGGTAGTCGCGCACCTGCGAGGGCCGCACGCCGAACTTCGCCTCCACCCAGGCCGGATCGATTTCCTCGGGACGTTCCTGTCCGCGACCGGGATCGAACAGACGGATTCCGTCGCCCACGAGCGCCATCAGATCCTTGTCGCGGGTCATCAGGTACACGGGAATCCCCGCCCCTTTCGCGATCCGGGCGTAGGTGGCCATCACGTCGTCGGCCTCGTACTCCGGAAGCGACACCATGGGCAGGCCGCAGGCCGCCGCCAGCTCCTCCACCAGGGGGATCTGCACCCGGAGGTCGTCGGGCATGGGCTGTCGCTGGGCCTTGTAGGCGGGATAGAGGTGGTGTCGGAAGGTGGGCCCGCTCAGGTCGCGGGCGATGGCCATGTGGCTGGGTCCCCGGCTTTCCACCACGCGCAGAAGCGCCTGCGCGAAACCGAAGACGGCGGACGTGGGCCTCCCGTCCGGCGCGCGCATGTTGGTGCGCAGGAGGGCGAAGAAGGACCGGTAGGCCAGGGCCATGGCGTCGACGAGGTAGAGTCCGGACATTGCCCCAAGATCGAAATCGGGAAGGCCGCGCGACGGCGGCACGCCCCTCACTCCAGGTTGGCCACCTGCTCGCGGATGGCCTCGAGCTCCTCCTTGATGGAGATGACCAGGGCGGTGATCCCCACGTCCTGGCACTTGGAGCCGGTGGTGTTGGTTTCCCGCAGCATCTCCTGGAGCAGGAATCCGATCCGCTTCCCGACGCTCCCCCCGTCGGCCAGGGTCTTGCGGAACGCCTCGATGTGGGCCGCCAGCCGGGTCATCTCCTCCTGCACGTCGAGCCGTTCCGACATGTGGCCGATCTCCTGGGCGATCCGGGCGCCGTCCACCTCCTTGCCGTCCAGGTATTCCCGGATGCGTGCCTCCAGGATGTCCCGGGTCTTCTCCAGGTTGGCGCGCGACATCCCCGGAATCTTCGCCGTGGCGTCCTCGATCCGTCCCAGGCGCAGGAGCATGTCGGCCTCCAGGGACGCCCCCTCGCGGCTGCGGAACGCCTCGTGCTCGCGCAGGGCCTCCTCGGCGGCCTGGAGCAGGGCGTCCTTCAGCAGAGGGTCCGCGGATTCGGGGAGATCTTCGCCCTTGCGCGTGGCGGCCCACCGCAGGAGATCCGTCAGCGCCAGCTCACCCGCGATGCCGGCGACCTTGCGGATCTCCCGGAGTTCCTCCGCGATCTTCCTCCAGTCGAGTCCTCCGGTCGCCGCATCGGCGCCCTCCTCCAGCGAGGATTGGACCGTGACCGAGCCACGCCCCACCTTTCCCTGCACCAGTTCGCGCAAGGCGAATTCGAAGGCCTGGAGCGGCCGCGGAAGGCGTATTTGAAGCTCCATGAATCTTCCATTGACCGACCTGACCTCGACCCTGACCAGCTTGGAACCCGCAGTGGCGGCTCCCGTGCCAAATCCCGTCATGCTGCGGATGCTTCCCAATTGCGCCTCCCCGGATGCGAACACCAAAGGGGGAGAAAGATACCAGGGGAGCGGAGTCCGGGCGCGGGTTTCCTTCCTTCCTTGTGCCGAACCCGCAAACCTGGCATAATGGAGGGGAATGACTCTGCGACAATTGGACCGGGACATCCTCGTGCCAGGGAAGCCCATCGGGTTCGACGTGGTGGACGCGTCCGGCAGGATCCTCCTGCCGATGGGGACTCCATTGGCCGACGAGGCCCAAGCCAAGCTCCTGTGGACCAGGGGATACCGGATGGAAGAGGAAAGGGCTCCTCCGACCCGCGCCGCTTCCTTCCAGGCCCCCCCTCCCAGTGCTTGGCGCCAGCGGCCCAAGTCCTCCGGAGGGATCTCCAACGCCCCCAAGTTCTTCCAGCCCGTCGAGCGCCTCTCCTTCCAGTTGGAGGAGATCTTCTCCGACCTGCTCAACGGAGTCGGTTCGAGCCTCCCCGAGCGCATCCTGGAACTTTCCCGCGCCATCCAGATCCAGCTCGGCCGCGACGCCGACGCCCTGCTGGCGGCCATGGAGCTTTCCTCCAACACGCGCTACGGCACCCTCCACGCCCTCCACTCCGCCGCCCTGTGCGACCTCGTGGCCTCCTCGCAGGGCATCCCCTCCGACGACCGCCGCACCCTGATCGCGGCGGCACTGACCCGCGACGTGGGATTCCTGGAACTCCAGGACGACCTGGACCGCCAGAGCGATTCGCTGACCGCGGAACAGCAGGACCTGGTCCGGATGCACCCGCTCGCCAGCGCACAGATGCTTCGGGAGGCCGCCGTGACCGATCCCGTCTGGCTTTCGGCCGTAGAACAGCACCACGAACGGCTCAACGGGAGCGGTTACCCCCGGGGAATCGCGGCCGACTCCGTCCAATCCCAGGCGTGCCTCCTGGGAATCGCCGACATCTATTCGGCCATGACCAAACCGCGCGCCTACCGGGCGGCCATCCTGGGGCCAAATGCCATCCACAGCATCTTCCAGACGCGGGGATCCCTGGTCGACGAAGCCTGCACCCAGAGCTTCATCCGCACCCTTGGGGTCTACTCCCCTGGACTCCTGGTGCGGCTGGCCAACCGGGAGATCGGCGTGGTGGTGCGGCGCACCGAAAACCTCAAGGCGCCGGATGTCCGCGTGGTCGCGGACCCCGAAGGCAAATTGCTACAGATCTACCCTTCCCGCGATGTCGCCGATCCCGACTTCTCCATCGTGGAGGTTCTTCCCCGGGCCTCTTCCCTGCGCGACAAGTTGAACCACCGGCAGCTGTGGGGTGAAAACCACCTGGCCTCGCGCCGATAGCCTCGCATCGAGATCGTCGGCACCCGCCCGGGGTGAGTAACTTGACCCCTCCGATGCCCATCGACTTCGCACAGGTTTCCGTCTACCTGGTCACCGATCCCCTTCTCTCGGAAGGTCGGTCGGAGCTGGAGATCGTGCGCGCCGCGGCCGCGGGCGGCGTGCGCCTGGTGCAGTACCGCGACAAGCTGGCGGACGCCCCCACCTACCTGGAAAAAGCCCGCGCCCTCGCCAAACTGTGCCGGGAGCTGGGCGTTTGGCTGGTGCTGAACGACCGGGTGGACATCGCCGCCCGCGTGGACTGCGATGGGGTCCATCTGGGCCAGGACGACCTTCCCACCGCCGAGGCCAGGAAAATCCTCGGGCCCGGCAAGCTCGTGGGCCGCAGCACCCATTCGGCGGACCAGGTGCGCCGCGCCTGCGCCGAAGGTGCCGACTACGTCAACATCGGGCCCGTCTTTCCAACCGCCACCAAGAGCGTGCCCATGGCCCCCGTGGGACTGGACGGGGTGAGGGAGGCCATCGACGCGGCCACGACTCCCGTCACCACGATGGGGGGGATCGGCCTCGCGAACGCCGCGGAGGTGGTCCTGGCCGGAGCAGACCGCGTGGCCGTGGTCACCGCCATCACCCGGGCACCGGACATCGAGCGCGCCTCCCGCGAACTGGTGGAACTCGTGGAACGAACCCGCATCCAAAGGAACTGAGATGCTCCCTCCCTACCTCCTGTTGCGGGTCCTTTTGGAATGGACCGCATCCATGGGCTTCGCAATGCTGGCGGGAGGACTGATCGGACGGGGATTCTGCCTGCGAAGACTCCTGACCGTTCGCGAAGCCCGGATGGTCCGCGCTTCCGACCGCCTCCTTTGGGCCGGAGCCGTCGTGTTGGCGGCCCCGCGGCTGGTCCTGGTCTTCTCGGACGCGGGATTGGGACGCTGGTTCTATCTCGCGAATCCGTTCCAGATCCTGCAGGCCGCGGTCCTGTGCCTGATCCTCGTGTTGGAGATCTGGCCGGCGAAGAGGTTCCGCTCCTGGGCGCGCCATCTGGACCTGGACCAGGTCCCCTACCACACCGACCGCGACCAGGACCGCATGCGCCGAATCTGGTGGGTCCAGATCGCAGCTCTCCTGCTGCTTCCCTTGTTCGATCCCCTGGTGCGCCTGGGCTGCGGATTGGCGCGCTGATCAGGTCCTGGAGAGGATCGCGATCAACTGGAGGGCGGCCGCGACCCCGGGGACCATGGACGCGAGCCACAGCGATTTCTTCTTGACCACCATGCACACGCCTCCCAGGGCGATGGCGATCTGGAACAGGGTGGTCACGAGGCCCATCTGGCGCGCGAGGTCGGCGCTGCGGGTGGACCCGATCCGGGCCTGGTCCCTCTTCTCCTCGAAGGCCTTGGCCTGGTTCGAGATGTCCTTCTTGTCGGAATCGTACTTGCGGACCTTGGCGAGCAGGGCCGAATCCATGGCCGGAGCCGAGCCCTTTCCCGCCTTCTCCAGGTCGCGCTCGTAGAGGCTCTGCTTGATCCCCTTGGCCTGGAAGAAGGACCACTGGTCCGAGGCCAGGGCCTGGTTGAAGGTGGCCTCGTTGAGCTGCTTGATGGTCGCGGAGGAAAACCCCGCTCCCTTCTGGGTGGCGAAGGCGGCGCACACGGCCAGGATGATCATCCACAGCGAGACGTACTTGGTCCAGCCGTCGCGCTTCTCCTTGTCCTTCTGGGCTTGGTGGTCTGCCTTGATGGCCGCAACGAGGTCCTTGAGCTCCGCCAGATCGTCGATCATGGGGCGCAAAAGTAGGACTCCCGATCGAATCGCGGGTTCGTCAGGGCGAAGGCTTCGCGCCGCGCATGGAAAGGATCCTCCGGCTGGATTCGGAAAGGGCCTCCAGGAGACTCGTGCCCGCCTGGGATTCCCCCGCCAGGAGCAGGACCGCCGCGGCGGCCTGGGCCGAGGAGATCCGCTCCGGGTCGTCGCTTCGGCGCACGGTCCAGGCCGAACTGTTCCCCGCGGGCAGCGCCCTCTGGGGCAGCCGGGCCGTCCGCAATCCGCTGGCGATCCTTCCCGCCTGGCTCCAGGTTCCATCCGGGATCGCGAAGGTGACCCGACCTCCTTCGGCGGCCAAGGCGAGTTCGGCGAGGTCCGGAACGCTCAGGGTTTCCGCCTGCGCCGAGGGGTAGAGGAGGACGGTTCCCGGGGGAAGGGTCGGGGGTTCGGCCCGGGACCAGGGTACGATCGAAGCCTCGGAAAGGATCCGGCAGGCCAGTCGGGCGCTGTTGGTGGGCTTTCGCGCCTCCTGGGAATGCTGGACGAACCGGAACCGGAGCCGGGTCGCGAACGTGGGGAACCCGGAGCAGAAGCACAGATGGAGGTGGACGCCGCAGACCGGGCATCGGGGAATTTCGCTCGCCGGATAGACGCGTCGCATGGAGGGCCAAGGTAGAAGGGGGGGGCGGTTCCATCGCGCCGGATCGGGGAGCGTGGAGGGTCGAATTCTAGCTTGGACGGCTTTTCCGTCCTCACCTCCCACCACCGAGACCGACGCCGGAATGTCCTTCGCATCGCTCCAGTTTCCATTCTTCTTCGCGGCCTGCCTCCTCGGGTTGTTCCTTCTTCCGCGCCGTGCACGAATCGGATGGCTTCTGCTGTCCTCGTGCGTGTTCTACATGGCGTTCATCCCCTCGTACATCTTCATCCTCCTTTTCCTGGTGAGTGTGGACTACGCGGCGGGCATCCTCATCGAGCCCGCGGTCGGACGCCGTCGCAAGGCGCTTTTGTGGCTTTCGCTCGTCGCCAACCTGGGCATCCTGTCCACCTTCAAGTACACGAACTTCGCGCTCCAGAACCTGGACATCCTGGCCCGCCACTTCGGGATGGGCGCCGTCGCCTGGCGCTTTCCGCTGGTGCTGCCCATCGGACTTTCCTTCCACACCTTCCAATCGATGGCCTACACCATCGAGGTGTATCTCCGCCGCAGGTCCGCGGAACGGAATCTCCCCCGCTACGCCCTGTACGTGCTTTTCTGGCCCCAGATGGTGGCCGGACCCATCGAACGGCCCCAAGGACTTCTGGCCCAGATCGGGGAGAACCGGACCTGCACGTGGCCCAAGGCGATCTCGGGACTGGAACTCATGGCCTGGGGTTTCTTCAAGAAGCTGGTGATCGCCGACCGGATCGCCGTCGCCGTGGATGCCGCCTACGCGGATCCCTTCCGCCACTCTGGTTGGCAACTGGCGCTGGGAAGCTTTTTGTTCGCCTTCCAGATCTACGGCGATTTCTCCGGTTACACCGACATCGCCCGCGGCGCGGCGCGGGTCATGGGGTACGACCTGTGCCGGAATTTCGACCATCCGTACATCAGCCGGTCCCCGGGGGAATTCTGGAGGCGCTGGCACATCTCCCTTTCCACCTGGTTCCGGGACTACGTGTACATCCCCATCGGAGGAAGCCGTCGGGGACGGACCCGCCTGATCGTGGGTCTGATCGCCACCTTCCTCCTGTCCGGACTCTGGCACGGAGCGGCCTGGACCTTCGTCATCTGGGGCGCTTTGCACGGCGCCTACGTGATCGTGCAGAAGCTCGCCGAGCCCGCACTCGGACGGCAGGCGTGGTGGACCCGATGGACGGAGTCCAGAATGGGGAAATTCGCGGCGGTGGTCCTCACCTTCCTGCTGGTGGACTTCGCCTGGATCTTCTTCCGCTCCCCCGATCTCGCCGTGGCGATCCACGCCTGCGCCGCCTACGTCTCGCCGGGACCGTGGTCTTCGCTGGGCGATGTCCTGCGGGACGCCGACGTCCGGATGGCGCTTCTCCTGGTGGCGCTCCTGGAGGCTCTCCAGTTGGCGCACCGGCGCGGCGCCACCGCATGGCTCTCGGAAAATCCCTTCTGGCTCCGCTGGATCGCGATCTGGACCCTTCTCCTCACCATCGTCCTCTTGGGCAAGTTCGGACATGAACAGTTCCTCTACTTCCAGTTCTGAACGCCCCCTGCTGCGGTTCGGATTGGCGACGGGCTTCATCGCCGGTTTCCTGGCCATCCTGGTGGCGCTCAATTCGTGGGTGCGTCCCGCAGAGGCGGTGCGCGACATCTGGTATGGACCTCTGATCGACGCCTACGCGAACGGCTACAAGGCCAACTTCCTGTTCGTGGGCACCTCGCGCACCCGCGCGGCCATCAACCCGGACGCCTGGGACGGCGTCATGTCCCAAGTGCTCCACGCCCGCACCTCGACGGTGAACCTGGGGATGGGCTGGTGCACCCCCATGGAGCACTGGTACGGGCTGCACAAGCTGCTTTCGGAATTCCCGGACGCCCTGCGCGGGACCGCGGTGCTGCTGGAAGCCGGGGACGGCATCGGCTATCCGGAACGGTGGGACGGGAACTGGATCGTCGACGACCGGCGCGACCTGCTCGTGCCCTACATGACCCGCTCGGATCTCCCGCGCCTCTGGAAATCCTCGACGCCCCTGGAGGCGAAACTTTCGATCGCCGTGGACCTCCTGGTCCCCGCGTTCGACCAGTTTCCCCGCCTTCGCCACGAGGCGAGATCGAATCTCGACTCCGCCGGACTCGACATCGTGAACGGGATCTGGCAAAAGCCGACGGATTCCGCCGGACCGAGTTCCGATCTGGTTTCCGCCGGAGGGATCCGCACCGACCTCAAGGGGGTGGAGCTGGCGAGGCACCTCGCCGACAGCATGTCGGCTTCGGACATGAGGGACCAGAAGCCCTACCGGGACTGGGATTCGACGGTCCAGGCCGACATCGTCCGGTTGGTGAAGGATGCCGGCGGGATTCCCATCTTCGTCCGGATCCCCTTCTCGCCCGTCCAGAGCCGTCCACTCCACACGCCCTTGCGCGATGAGGATCGGAAACGATTCGTGGCGGCCCTGGCCCGCTGGAACCTGCCGCCGTTGGTGGAAGCGGATTTTCCCACCACGGCGGACGACTTCCCCGACAACTGGCACTTGCGCAAGACATTGTCGCCGGCATTCACGAAGGCCCTCGCTTTGGCCTATCTCCAGGCCTTCGCGCCCGCAAAGATGCGGATCCCGTCCGACACGATCGGGGGCTAAATCCCCCCGCGCGGCCGCGGGGATTTATGATCTTTCGGGGGTAGAACCTGATTGCAAGTCCGAGGAACCATCCATGAAGCGTGTCGAGGCCTACATCAAGCCGTTCAAGATTTCCGACGTCCAGGAGGCTCTCCTCAAGGTCGGAGTGCAAGGCATGACCCTCGCCGAAGTGAAAGGGTTCGGCAGGCAGAAGGGCCACACCGAGCTCTACCGGGGCGCGGAATACCACATCGATTTCATCCCCAAGATCAAGCTCGAGGTGGCCGTTCCGGACGCGATGGTGGACAAGGTCGTGCGCACCATCATGGAGGCGGCGCGGACCGGGAAGATCGGCGACGGGAAGATCATGGTGGTGAATTTGGATCAGGCCTGGCGCATCAGGACAGGCGAAGCCGGCGAAGACATCCTCTGAGATCCGGCTGCGGGGGCGCATACTTCCCTCCACGCACCACTCGCCGTCCCGAGGCGGACGGCTTCGGGTCCGTGTCGGGTCGTCTGCATCCCCCTCGCTCGAATCTCAACCTCCACCAGCGGGGGCTACACGCACACCTACGCCGCACTCTCCCTCCCGAAACGGGAGGTGTCGAGTGCTTGTCGGGTCGTCTGCATCCCCCTCGCTCGAATCTCAACCTCCACCGGCGGGGGCTACGCGCAACCCTACGCCGCACTCTCCCTCCCGAGGCGGGAGGTGTCGAGTGCTTGCCGAATCGTCTGCATCCCCCTCGCTCGAATCTCAACCTCCACCAGCGGGGGCTACGCGCACCACAACGCCGCACTCTCCCTCCCGAAACGGGAGGTGTCGAGTGCTTGTCGGGTCGTCTGCATCCTTCTCGCTCGAATCTCAACCTCCACCAGCGGGGGCTACGCGCACACCTACGCCGCACTCTCCCTCCCGAAACGGGAGGTGTCGAGTGCTTGCCGGGTCGTATGCATCCTTTTCGCTCGAATCTCAACCTCCACCAGCGGAGGCTACGCGCACACCTACGCCGCACTCTCCCTCCCGTGGCGGGAGGTGTCGAGTGCTTGCCGGGTCGTATGCATCCTTCTCGCTCGGATCTCAACCTCCACCGGCGGGGGCTATGCGCAACCCTACGCAGCACTCTCCCTCCCGTGGCGGGAGGTGTCGAGTGCTTGCCGGGTCGTATGCATCCTTCTCGCTTGGATCTCGGGTTGATCCGGCGAGTTCTGGCGGAGTAGCTGCCATGGGGTTGTTCCGAGTGGTCGGGTTGGTGCTCGTGGGGGCCGCTTCGGGATTTGGCGCCGTTGCGGAACTGCCGCAGGTGGCCGCCTTCCGTTCGGCCTGGTCCATGGCTTCCAGCGATCCCACCCGATCAGCGAAGGAATTCCAGGTCCTGGCCCAGGAGGAACCCGGACTCTCGGATCTCGCGGTCTGGGGGAGGATCCGGGCCCTGGAGAGAAGCGACCCCAATCGGGCGGCCTGGCTCATGGATTCGCTCTCGGTCTCCGACGCCTCGCCGGTGTCCGTGCTCGCTCGGGAACAATTGGCCCTGATGCGCTACCCCGACCTCGCCAAGGCCGATTCGACGGAAATCGGCGGGATCCAGGATTTTCTGGGGCGAAGGCTGCGCGCCGCTTCCCGCAATCGCCTCCGCTACCGGCTGCTTCGCGATCTCGCCTTCGCGCACCGATTCCCGGAGGCCGAAAAACTCGCCTCCGAGCTCTTGGCCGCGGACACCTCCATTTCCGACGTGCACCGGATCCTCGGTTGGCTCGCCGCCGACACGGCCTTCGTCCGTTCCCCGGCGGTCCGGCTTTCGACGGCACAGGCGGAACTGGTTTCCGCTCCAGACTCCGCCCTCTCCGTCCTGGATTCGCTGCGCGCCCTGCGGACTCCCACCGCCGCGGAATGGATCCTGCGCGGACGGGTCCAACTGGAACTCGGCGACGCGAACGCCGCCATCGCCGCCTTCCGCCACGGGGCCGAGGATCCCCGGGAACAACAGGCCCTGTTCTGGCTCGCCAAAGGTCTGGAGAAAGTGGGTCGGGAAAACGACTCGAAGGTCGCGTTCGCCGAATACGCCCGCCGTTGGCCTTCCGATCCGCAGGCGCAGAATTGGCTCTGGACCACCGGGATGGACGCCGAGCGCGCCGGCGATTGCGAGGATGCCGACAGGTACTACGAGCGCGTTCGGGCTGGTGGAGGACGTCGCGCGGACTGGGCCCGCTTCCGCGAAGGCTACTGCTGGTACCGGGTGGGAGACTACGACCGCGCCGAGAAGGCGCTGGCGGCGAAGAACCGGGAAATCGCCATGGGGAGCCAACGCGAGGCCTCCTGGTACTTCTATTCCCGGTCCTTGCAGGCCCAGGGGAAAACGGCCCAAGCTCGGACGGAATTCGTCGCCCTGGCCCAAGCGGCACCCTGGAGCTTCCACGGCCACCTGGCGCGCATGGCCGCGGGGATCGACTCCGCCTTCTCGGATTCCCTGCGCCGGATTCCCGACACCGGATCGTACCTCTGGCCCGGAGGGCGACCGATCCGCATGGAGAAGTCCGATTCCCTCGATCTCCTGCGGCTTCTCTGCGCCGAGGTGGTCGGCGACGACTGGCTCTCCGTGGAAATCTCCCGTCGCGTCGAGGAGTCCTTCACTGGGCACGGCGAGCGGGAGCTCGCCATGGTCCGATGGATGCGCTCCCTGGGCCTGGAGCGCGAGGCGGGTCCGCGTCTGGGGAAGCTCCTGGGGAGGCTTCCCCAGGAGGAAATCGCCCATCTTCCCAAATCCGTTATGCGAGAATTCTACCCCATGCCCTACCTTCGGGACATCCGGCCAATGCTCGAGGGCGACACCCTCCTGGACGCCGCCTTCGTGCATTCGGTGATGCGCCAGGAGAGCGGCTACGATCCGCTGGCCCGTTCCGCCGCGGGGGCGGTCGGACTGCTGCAGCTGATGCCGTCCACCGGCAAGACCATGGCGCGAAAGGTCGGACTCAAGGGTTACAGCGCCGACCGTCTCACCGACCCCAAGGTGAACCTGAAGCTGGGGATCGCCTATCTCCAGGACCTCTCCAAGATCTGGAAGGGCCGTCTTCCCCTGGTCCTGGCCAACTACAACGCGGGACCGGCCGCCACCCTGCGCTGGAGTCCCGCCTTCGATTCGCTTCCCATCGGACAGGCGGTGGAGGAGATCACCTACTGGGAAACGCGGGACTACGTCAAGAAATGCATGGGGAACGTCTGGACCTACCGGCTTCTCTATCCGGAGTCCAGGTGAGCGGAAGCATGGTGGTCGGCGGCCTGGCGAAGGCTCTGGGGATCGGGTGGAAGCCTCTGCTCTCCCTGCTCCTTGCCCTCGCGGGTGCGTTCCTCCTGGCCACCGGCGCGAGCTTGCAATGGCTGGGGCACGAGCGGAACGGACGGTGCGACACCTCAGGCTGGCGTGTCTTCCTCGTTCCTCTCTGGTGGGCTGGCATTCTTGCCAGCGCGGCGGGGACCATCTGCCACTACACGGCGCTTTGGATCGGTCTGGTGGCGCTGGTGCTCCCCGTCTCCGGCCTCCACATCGCCCTCACGGCCTTGGCCATGTCCCGCCTGCGGAAGGAGGCGCTGCTGGGTCTTCGCGCCTGGGGCATCTCGCTGGTGGCCCTGGGCGTCCTTCTCTGCCTGTTCGGGGAAGCCGGACGGACCGCCGCCGACCTCCCCAGCCGTCTTGGCTGGATCACGCCCGGAGTCCTGGGAGCCGCCACGCTTTCTTCCATCCTTCTGCTGCGCCGTCCCTCCGACCGCTTCGCGGTGGGATCCGGGCTCGCTTTCGCGGCCTCGGCCGTGGCCTGGAAGCTGATGGCGGAAAGCGCCATCCTGCCCGATCGGATCCTTTCCGCCGCCGTCTTCGCCGCCTGCTACACAACCGGATTCCTCCTGATCCAAGCCGGGTTCCGGCGCGGGGGCGCCGGTGCGGTGAACGCCACGGCCAACGGAGTGGCCACCGCCCTCGCCATGGTCGCCGCCGTGTCCCTGTTCGGGGAACCGGTTCCGGCGGTTTCCTGGGTCGGGACCGCGGTGGTGGCCGCGGGCGTGGCCCTCATCGGTTGGCGCCGCTAGCTGCGCATCACCCGTACGAAATAGCCACCACGGTCCAGGCGACCACTCCGCGCGGCGTGGAAACCTCCAGAAGCTCTCCCGCCTTCTTCCCCAACAGGGTTTTCCCGAGCGGACTTTTCAGGGAGATGCGTCCCTGGGCCGGGTCGATCTCGTCTTCTCCCACCACCACCACCGACATCGTTCGCCCGTCGTTTCCGACCAATTCGACCTTGGCCCCGAACCGGACCTGGTCCAGATGGTCGGGGAGATCGTCCACCACGACCACGCTTTCCATGCGCCGCGAAAGGAACCGCAGCCGCCGATCGATCTCCCGCAGGCGCCGCTTGCCGTAGATGTATTCGGCGTTCTCCGACCGGTCGCCCTGGGCGGCGGCGAACGCCACTTCATCCACCACACGGGGCCGTTCCACGTCCAAAAGCCGCTCCAGCTCCGCCCGCAGCGTTTCCCAGCCGGGCCTTGAAATGGGTGTTTTGTTCATCAGGCCTCAGCGGACACCTCAATGTGATCCACTTTCGGACACTTGAAAGTGATTCAATTGGTGGTCACTGAAAAAGCTAAGTCCCTGCCGTGCCACCGGGTGGCTTCTCGCCGTCAAGCCCGGGGTCACTGGAGCCTTGAATCACGGACCTGGACAGTTCTGTGGCCAGAAGTGGGTGAGGCTGTTGGCTTTTTCGGCTGCAGTGATCCAGGCGGAGTCGTCGTGGGAGACGGAGCAGATTCTGTTGCCAGACAAAGCGAGAGCCTGCTTGCTGGAGTTCCACTCGGTCATTCCCGCAGGCACGGTGGTGAGTTGGTTGTTGCTGAGGTTCAGGCCGGTCAGGCATGCGGACTGCTGGGCCTGCGACAGGGCCGAGCCCAGATCCGTGAGCTGGCCGGGGTTGATGGTGTACGACAACAATTGGGACAGGGAAAACGGACTGGTCCAGATCTGCTTCCAAGATCCGGACAGGTCCAGCTCGAGCAACTTCCGGGGCAGATGGCTTTCCCCTGTCACGTACTTGAACTTCCCGCCGTGGATTCGGAGATAGCGCAGGGCGATGGACTCCATCCCGTCCACCAGGACCAAGGTGTCCTGGCCCTGGGTGGAATCCAGCGTCACCGTGAGATCGACGATTACCATCATTCCTGATTGCTTCCCAATCTTCACGAGATGGCGCATGGAATCCGTGATCTGATTGCGATCCAGGAATTTCTGTAGAACGCCACTATCTCGGCTTTCCGCAAGACTGTCCACCGTGAACGCATTCAAAGACATCAGATTATCACCACCATCCCATCCCTCTTGGTACTGCGCCTGTGCGCAGACCGAAGGCTCTGGACTGTTGAAGATGTTACCGCACCCGACGAACAATCCAGCTAGGAGTAATGCGGGGCCATAGGATTTCATCGAACCGGTCATAGACTGTCATCTTCTCCGGGAAGGACGTAGTCCCAAAGGACTTGCGTCTGCGAAACAGCGACTGGGGTACAGACCGGAGCACCAGTGGAATCCAACGGACATTGGGCAAGGGGCTCCGGACTGAGCAGATGCAGTCGGATCTGCGCGGGCACCGGAGGTAACCGGAAAACCTGGATGCCGCTGCTGTCGGCGAGGGTCAAGGAATCCTGGAGGCTCCAGCTCCCGTCCGTTGCACGGGCCTCCCAGGTTCCGTAGAGCAATCGTCCCAATGAGTCTTGGACTTGGATCTGGAGGGAATCCCCTGTTCCCGCCACGGCGGGAATGTCGATCCAGAGCGAGTCCACGGAGGCCAGGGTGCGCCACTGTCCAGGGTGCCAGGCTGTATCTGGAAATCCGATGGCTCCGCCCGTGGGAGTGAACACCACGGCGGCCTCGTCTTCCCAGTTTTGCGTGGAGGAAAAGCCCATCCGGTCGAAGGCATATTCGTTCGTGGTGCCGTTGCCGTTCAGGAGCCAATCGACATGGCACGCGCCTCCTGGCGCGGTGGTAGCCAAGGCGACGGGAAGCGGGAAGGAGACGGCTCCCCATTGGTCCACAGGCAAGGTGGAGAGATCCATCTGTCCCAGCCAAGCGTTGTTGATCCCTTGGTTGCGGCACGTCAGTTCCGCCGCCAACGTGCCCGCCCAACCCGGATTTCCGCCCGATGGCCTGCGGAAGTCGGTCACGACGTATTTGTGCCTGGGTTGGATGGCATTGCGGTCGAACTCGCCGCTCTCGATCTGGCTCCATCCCGAGGTCTGGGCGTGCAGGCTGTACCTCCCGCTTTGGGCATCCGTGGAATCCAGCCGCAGGGTGGCCTGGGAGGAGGTCCAATCGCCCAGGTCCTCGTAATCCAGGATGCGCCGTGTGGGGCGGATGGAGGGGTAGCGCGGTGGGGGAACTTTTTCCAGGCGCAAGCCGTCGATTCCGAAGGCTCCATTCCCGTTCAGGGCCACGTCCACCTCGACGGAATCGGTCTGGCCTTGGAGAGATTGGATGACGTCGGGTGGCAAGGCGATGGACACCGGATTCCAATTCCCGCGATCGGCGCTGTCGAAGGACTGCCTTCCGATCCAGCGATTCCAAATCCCCAACTGCGGCGCGTTGAGCGTCAGTTGCGCTTCCCCCATCCACCAAGGGTTCTGCTGGGCGGCGGACAGGAAGACATCGAATCCGATGCGTCCGTATTCGACGGACTGCCGGAGAAGCGCCGCCGACACCTTGCGGGAGATGGTGCGGTACCCGGAGCCCCCCACCATCCAGGCTTGTGCACTGGTGGTGGGCCGAAGCCAAGAGGGTTGACTCAGGGGAGAGGTGGAACTCCACCCAACGCTGTCGTTGGCGAGGAGAACCCGGAGGGCCGCGGAAGGCGTTCCGCAGGCCGACCCACTGATCCGCTGGTAGACGTAGTTGCCGATGGTGGAGAAGCCGTCGCAGACGAAAGGTGCCGTTTCAGATGTGCTTTGCACCAGCCGACTCATGGGGGTGGAAAGACCGTAGTTTGCGAATTTCGCGTCGACTCCACGAGGCTCGAAAAAGAACCAGCGCTGGATGTTGGGATTTTCGGCGAAGTGGTCCCAGAGACCCGAGACCAGATCGGCGGCGCTCTGGTCGTCGAAATCCGAGGAAGGAGGATTGACGCTGCCGAATTCCGTGATCCAGACTCCGGGAACCGTGCGCGGTCCGAGTTGGGTGGTCTGCACGGTCTGCTGGGTGAGATCCGCAGATGGGTTCGATTGGATCAGGGCGTGGATCCTTTGCGCGTCGTCGGTGGATGCGAACCGGTCCACCCAGGCAAGTTGCATTCCCCGAACCTGCCGGTCCACGGATCGCTCGGCGGAATCCAGACCGTACCCGTTCAAGTTCTGGAACAGCAATGGGTAGACGTGCAACCCGATGTAGTCGGGAGCCACATCGTCTGGCAGGGCCGAAAGGAAGGTTTGGAACCAGGGCACGGTGGGCTGGTTGCTCCAAGCGCCATCATCGGTCATCTCCAGGCGTCGGACGATGCAGTTGCGGGTGTCTCGCTTGGCCCGGCTGTAAGCCACGTCGATGTAGGCGGAAGCGCCCAACTCATGTACGAAGGTCCAACCACCGAACACCGGAAAAATCGCTGCGACTCCAAGGGTCACGTTCATCACGGCGGCCTCTCCGCCGTAGATCTGCTCGTCTTCGGACTGCAACCTCTTCGCCATCATGTTGTTCAGCAAAGTCACGGAACCGGGAAGGAGCACATCGTTGGACATCTGACTGGTTCCCAAGGTGGCATCGGGATCTCCTTGCGCGCCGTATTTGATGGCGCGGTAGTAGCGCGTGAAGATGTCCGCATACTGCCGAGGGGTGATGGGCGGGTACATGTTCGGCTCGTTCCCGATCTCCCAAGTCGAGGGCAACGGCGATGGTTGCATCACCCGTTCCCGTTGCAGGAAATCCTGCATCACGGGTTGTTCGGCTTGGATCAACGCTGCACCGTCTGGGGAATACCACGACATCCCAGAAAGAGGATGACCGAAAAGAAAGGTATTGACCTGGTGCCAAAAGGCGGCTTTGAAGAAACTTTTTACTCGGTTCTGATCGGAAGTGGAGTCGTCTCCAAGGCCATCCTGGCGGTTTTCCAGTTTGGAGGTCTCGGTGACCTCGTGGAAATAGGCTGGCTGGGGTCTACCTGGATATGTTCCGTTCGTGAACCACTGGAGGACGCCATTTCCGTCCAACTGCTTGAATGGAAGTTGATTGCCCTCCGTGGCGTACCAGGGAAACCAAGAGGTGTTCAATCCATGAACCCACTGCGCGGCGTCTTGCTGACCATCCCCCGTGAAACCCAAGGCGGTATCCCGTGGCGAGGATGTGACAGCGCCGGACAGTGAGATGCCCAGGATTGAGATGAGTGCGGAGATTATGTACTTGTCCTTTCGTGCGGGTGCGACGGAAAAGAAGACCAAGAAGTAATCTAATCCGTGTCTCCAATAGTCAAGGGGAATTTTGACGTTGCAACACTATGGACACCATGACAGGAGGAACACCAGTCGGACCCCTTGAACTCGTGGTCCTCCGCCCGCAGCGTTTCCCAGCCGGGCCTTGAAATGGGTGTTTTCGGCATTTGGATTCCAAGGCCAATCTACCTCTTGGCGATTCGACAACGGAAAGATGGATTCCGCCTTGACCTCGTCGGAGACGATGGGGTAGCATCAGGTTTCCAATGGGGAGTGGCGAAAGGCCATTCCCGGGGAGGATCGGCGATCCAGGAGGACTCCATCTTGTCGATTTGGCGGCACCGAAATCCCAGGGCATGGCGAAGGTGGGCGACCGGCAAAATCCGTCTGTCCGTGCGGGAGAATTTGGTGGATTATCGGTACCTTCTTCGGGCCATCGGGCTTGTTGGGAGCGTTCTCTGGCCCGCCTACGGAGTGTTCTGCCACCGGTTCCTGCATTTGCGCGAAGCGATGGCCTGGCGGTGGGTTTTGTCGGTAGGGTTCCTTTACCTCGGGCTTCGCGCCCATGTGAAACGTTTCGGACTGTTCGATCGGTGGATTTGGCTGGGAATCTGCGCGCTCGGATCTATTTGGCTGCCTTGGCACATTTACTTCCTGAATGGTCGCGATCCCTACTGGCAAATGAGCACTGTATTCTTTTGTCTAGGTTTTTCT
>Ga0209415_10007539_pt1 | contig 18993 bp, 8 predicted proteins | sample PeaSoiSIISIP2007_FD_187696 | JGI IMG/M metagenome (GOLD analysis project Ga0209415, IMG submission 187696) | Peat soil microbial communities from Weissenstadt, Germany - SII-SIP-2007 (SPAdes) (version 2) | ecosystem: Environmental > Terrestrial > Soil > Wetlands > Peat | place: Germany...
GTTGCTCGGTGAAATGTCCATCCATCACGACACAGACACGCGCCACATTCCTCTCCGGCCACCTGAGTTTTTTGTTGGCCGGAAAGCTTCGGTCGAAAACCTTCGCAAGTTCCATCGCTGCTTCGAACTCCGTCGAACCAGTATGCGATCTGCAATGCAGAAATGTTGCCTAGTGTGATTGAACATCGACGCACCAGGAGAATTGGACGATACGCGGCCTGAACCTGTCGAGTCAACGACCGATTCGCCTGGCCGCCCTCAATCGCCAGATGAGTCCATAGGCGAGCGAATCCCTCGAAACCTGTTCCAGTTAACATATACGTGCATGATTTTTTCTCCTGTTTCTGCCATTGTAATTGGGGCACCCGGCCACATCTGCCTTCCATCTTTTATGCCGGAGCTCCCGGTCAGGCCGCCGTGCTCGGAGCAGGCGGGACAAGTTTCGCACCGGCCCCCCAGGGAGAATGCCCGGACCTGTTGTGAGCGGGCTGCAAGTACAGCCCTGTCTCTTATCTCTGCGGGCTCCAAGTGGAGCCCGCACCCGCCGCCCTTCGACTTCGCTCAGGACTAGCCGCACTCCACGAGACGCAGCGAAGAGAAAGCGGCGTCGAGCCGCCGCACTCCAAAGGAAACGCAAGTCTTTGAGGCAAGCCCCACTTCAGCTGGTTTCAACGCGTTCCGATTTGCTGTTGAACCTGGCGCCGGAATTCGTTGGGATGGGAAATCCTGGTGAAGGTCTCGAACGTGCCGCCGGTGCCGCGCACGATCACGGTGCCGTAGCCGAGCATGCGGCCCGCGGCCGACTCTTCCACCCCGATGCTTTCGACCTTGGCCAGCATCACTTCGATGCTCTTGCGAGCGAGCAAGCCCGTCTTGATGAGCACGCGCTGGTTGGACACCGCGATTTCCGTGGCGTTGCGCCGGATGAATCCGCCGGCGACAAGAACGCCGGCTGTAAGCAACAGCAAGACAGTGACGGTCAGCAACGCCGAAGACGCAAGCCCCTTGGCGTGGACCTCGTACCCGCCCACAAACGATGCGATTCCGACGGCCGCGAGGAGCAGTCCGGCAAACAGAGGCCAGACCAGAACGATCCAGTGGAGACGCGTTTTGTAAAGCACCGTTTCCCCTGGAACCAAATTCTTCTCAATGTATCCCACGCCGGATCCTCTTTCGCACGAACAGCACGGCTTCCGCAGAACCAGGATTTTAACCAGAGGAAGGAACCGCTAGCGAATCATATTTTCGGTGGGAGCGTGAGGCGCGGGTTCCGCCTTCGTCCGCGGCTGCGGGCAGCGGCGCGGCAGGCACCGCGTTCGGGTTGACGGCGCCAAATCCGCGGTCAGCAGAGAAAAGCAAAGCGGCGTCGAGCCGCCGTACTCCAAAGTGCGGAGGGATCCTTCGACTGCGAGGCGACTCGTCCGCTGCGCGGCCGGGCGGAGAAAAAAGCCGCCTCTTCGTTCAGGATGACTCGCGCTAACTTTCACGGGTGAGGATGACCACCCCGCCGGGCGGGGACACCGCTGCGGAAAGAAAAGGCACGGCGGGCGGAGGAAAAGTCAAGACCCGCACCCTTAGAATCGAAGGGTTGCGGCAGCCGCGCCTGCGGTTCGCTTCAGGGGCTAAAGCCCCATCTGATTTCAGACGCCTATGCCGGAGCTAAAGCTCCGGCCCCCTAAGGGAAGAGCCCACACCGGTTCTGAGCGGGCTGCAAGTACGGCCCGCACCCGCTGCGGCGGGTTCGGGATGACCACCCTAACACCGGCTTGCGGGAGGAAACGTCAAGACCCGCACCCTTCCCGACAGGGCCCACGTACTCGGGGCAGGCGGGACAGGTTCCGCTCCGGCCCCCTAAGGCGAAGGCCAGGGGCTGGATCAGCCCGCTGAATACTCAATCAAGGTACCGATTCGGCCCTCTTAGCGAGATTGGTAATGCATCTAGTACCGTCGGTATCTTGATCTTTTGCCCTCCCCGCGTAGTCTAGTAGCAACGGTGCGTGGGCGGTGGGAATCAAACGTATTGTCGTGGGTGTGGTGATTGCGTTGGCGACGCCGGCGCTTGTCGGCGGGCCCTTGCCGCGCACTCCGGTGGGAATCGCTTCGGATTGGACCCACCGGCACGTCCTGTATCCCGATTCCAAAGACTTTTTCGTGATGGCCCGGCTCCAAAGAGACCCCCGCTGGGCGCAGAATTGGTATCTCCGGCATCGTCAACTCTGGTGGCCGGAACGCTTTCACGTGCGCTTCGAAGAACCAGGCAGTCAGAGAGACTGGAGCGTGCCGCTTTCCGCGTCTCCTGCGACGGCCTCTTTCGAGCCGCTATTCAACTTCGCATTCAGCATCGGTCCCAACGCGGGATACGGCAGCCTCGACACGACAGACATCTTCAACGGCGAATTCCTCGCCACTGCGGGCACGCTCACGGTGACCGGCGGCGGGGCCGTTGGCTCGTACCCGCTGTATCCGGGCGGGCCAGCCCAAACCACAAGCCCGGCCGGGGCCTTCTTGTACAACAATGTGCTCTACCCCTCAATCGCCCCCTTGATTGATAACAACGGGCCGCTTTTTATCGGCAGCGGTTTGGAAGTCAACATTTGGAGCGACGCTCCGGATGTATATGAATTTGATGATCATACGAGCAGCGGTTATTCCGATGACGCCACGGGAGAACCCTTCACGCTGAGCGCGGCTCCCGGCGGGGGCCAGACCTTCCCCGCTAAGTATGTGTTTGACGTGACGGCCGCGCCGAGCTGCGCCAACGACTTTGTGGTGATCGGCATACCGACGAACCCCGCCGCGGGCGGACAAGCGAACATCGCGGGAGTGAACAACCTCTACAGCGGCGGCGCGGGCGCACTGTGTGCGACAGGGCCGACGGTGAAGTTCGCCTACGCCTCCGGCACCGGGCAAGTGCCGGCTTCCGTGGAGCTCTCACAGAACGGGAGCCAGATCGCGTACATCGAGAATCTCCCGACCGGCAGCTCTTACTTCCACGTGCTGACCATTGGCACCACCGGGACGAACGGGACCAGCGCGACAGCGGCCGTGGTGCCGGGCGCTGCGGGGGGCAACAACGCTGTGGATCAGAGCGTGCTGCTTTCTCCAGACGGCGGCATCACGAACCAGAGCTCGACAAATGCGCCTTTCGTCGTCTACACGGCGAACGATACGAACGATTTTGCGTACGTCACGACCTACAACCCGGCTGGGAGCGGCTCCGGGTATCTCTACAAGATCAGCAACGTATTCAACGGCAGCGCGACGCCGACGATCGTTTGGAGCGTGGCGATCAGCGCGGTTCCGTCAGCCCCGGTCTACGATTGGGTATCGAATAAGGTGTTTTTCACGGATGGAAGCGGCCGCCTCGACTACGTGGTGGACACCGGGAGCTCACCGTCGGTGGAATATAGCGCGGTCTTGGCTAGCGGCGCCACGTCCGAGAATGCGGTGGTCATCGATAGCACGAACGAGATGGTTTACGCGACCTTCAACTCGAACGGGATCAACGCCATCGTCGTGCAAGCTCCCACCAGCATGGCGAGCCCCGTCGCCGCACCCATAGGCACAGGCAGCACGATCTATACGGGGCCCTACCAGCCGGACTTTAACAATGCCTGGTACACCGGATCGGGGACGCCACTCCTGTACATCGCCGGAACGGGCACCGGAACGCTTCCAACCCTTTATAGCGTCGGCTTCAACGGCAGTGGCGTGATGAACACCAGCGCCAGCGCCACGGCGGCTTTGGCTACGGGCACGGCGGACTCCTCGGCGGTTACGGAGTTCTACAACGCTACGCTCGGGAAGGACTACCTTTTCGTAGGGGTCACGAACAATTGCATCGCAACTGCCGGCGGCGGAACTGCCGGGTGCGTCATGAGCTTGGACATCACCAGCGGCTTTCCAACCATCAATGCGAGCAGCACGGCCCTGGCCGCCACCGGTGGAACAAGCGGCATCATCGTGGATAACGAGAGCGGTCTCACCCAAGCTTCAAGCATTTACTACGCGACGAAGACCGGCGCGACTTTGGTCAAAGCTACGCAGTCCGGGCTACACTGAGAAAAGCACGGCATTCCGGTTCCCCCCCGCCGTCCAGCGCGTCCCCTAGAGAGATATCCGAAGTGTTCGCAGCAGTGTGCGTTTGCGGTTGCCGAAATTTTCGGGATCGAAGTCGGGGGAGCCGGGGGCGGGCGGAAAATCAGAATTCGAGGCGGCCCTGGAAGGCGATCATGCGAGGGGTGCTATCACCGCCCAAGCCGACACCGAGGAGGCCAGTTGGCGGAGAGGTCGTGGAGTTGAGGGCGCCGAAACCAGCCTGGGTCGAAGGATTTCCTGGGATGCCGGCCAGCACGCTGCTTGGAAGCGCAAAGTTCGGATGGTTGAAAACGTTGAAACACTGAATCTCGATTCGCAGTTTTAGGCGTTCCGTCAAAGGAAACAATTTTGTGAGGTAGAAGTCGCTCCAGAAGAATTGGGGACCGCGGAAGGCATTGCGGCCGGACGTGCCGAATTGACAGGTCGCGGCGGTATCGCCGCCCGCGCATGCACCGGTGGAGGGATCGACCGAGGAGACAAACGCGTCGGGATTGAGCCATTGAATCGTGCCCGGTTGGGTGACACCTGGAATGGGATTGTGCTCGTAAATGGGCACGCCGGGAACGACGCTTGCGAATTCAGGTCCGCTGCCGTTCACAATGCCGTTTCCATTTGCCGAATAGGGCGTGCTCAATACTGAGAACGGAATCCCGCTATGCCAAAACACGGTGCCGGACACCTGCCAGCCGTTCAACGCGCGACCGAGCAGACGATTGTGCACCTTGATCGGCAACTGGTAGACATATTGGGCGTTCAAGTTGTGACGAATGTCGTAATCGCACGGGCCGTAGTCCCGCGCCAACTCGCCCGGCAACGGCGAGAGAATGGCGCCAGCGGAAAACTGCAAGAATCCGCCGTTCGAGACCTCGTCCACACAACGGCTGAACGTGTAGTTCACCTGTCCCTCGAGACCGTGCCCGAGCCGCTTCATGGCCGACAGTTGCAAGCCGTCGTAGTGGCTGTTCGCGCCGGTCGAGAGTTGCGTCACGGCTCCGAACCGGGGATCGGGCGCTTGGCCATAAGGAAACGGCGCGAAGCAGCCGGGGCAAACCGTCTGATAGCCGTTCACTTGCGTCTCGTACGGCTGATTGACCGCGCGCGTGCCGACGTACTGCGCGTGCACGCTCGCCGTGCTTCCAAACTGGTGCTCGATCCCTAGGCTCCACTCCATGAAGTAAGGCGCGTGAAGTTCGCCACTCGGCACCGCCGTGATGTTGACGGGGGGAAGGCAGGCCGAAGGATTTGCCAACAGTGACGCGCAGGAAAGCTCTCCCGCAGCGAACCCGGAAGCAAAGTTCTGGTGCGCGGCCACGGTCGCGTCCACGGCGCTGTTGGCGACGCCGGGTGCGATGGCCGTCCCACCGACCGTGCCCAGCAGGCCGCCCTCGAATGTCTGAACGTAAGGCGGGTTCACGCCGACCGAATCGGCGATGGAGCCGGGCAAAATGTCGCTGAAGATACCAAATCCGGTTCGCAGCACGGTATTGCGCTGAAATTGCCAGGCGATGGCCGATCGGGGCTGGAGAATTGCGAGAGGCGTTGACGAGAAAATGTTACCGAGACCGGTTTGGATGGCAGCGCTCAGAGGCTGATTGACGTCATGCGAGATGGAATCGAAAGAGCCACGGAGACGGGCAATTTGGTCATGCGGATTTAAGGGGTTGGAATTGAAAGTGTCGCGAATGCCGATCGTCCAGGTCAGTTTCTTGGTGATTTTCCAGGTGTCCTGCGCATAAAAGTCAAGATTCAGGAAATTGAAAGGCTCGTTTGCAGATGTGGGGAAAGTTTCCGTGGCCGTGTTCGCAACGCCATAAATATATTGCGCCAGGGTGGCGTAGGTGGCCGTCGGAACCGAACCTTCGCCGAAATCATAATCGTTCAGACGAAGGATGCGCGTGTTGGTACCGAACCGGAATTCGTGCGCGCCATGGCTCCAAGCGAGATTGTCGTTGATAAAGAAGCGAGAGGCGCGCCTGCCCTGGATCCAGGTATTGTCCAATCCTCCGACTGTCGTGAAGGCATTCGCTCCCGTGCCTTGCAGCACGATGGGAAACGCGGCGAGCGTCTTCTGGAAATCGGTCGGCCCGAACAGGCTTTCGTACCAAGAGAATGCTGGATTGAAATAGTTCACCAGATTCTGCGAGAAGACGTGGGTATAGCCGGCGGCGAGCGAGTACAGAGGTTGAGGAGAGACCGAGTCGAACAATGCATTGATTGGATCGGTGTAGGCAGCTTGCACGCCGGTGTCTGACTGCAAACGAAGCCAAGCCGTATTATTTTTGTTGATGTTGTAGTCGATCCGGAGCGTCTGCACCTGTTCGTGGTCGTCGCTGGTGTGCGAAACGCTTTGCTGGTTCGCGCAACCCGCTCCTGCCGCGAGCGGACAACCGTCTATCGTATAGGGCGTACCGCTGGTATTTCCGTACAGCGAGAACATCTTTTGGTAGAACGGAACCAATTGCGGCGCGGCGGGGTAAATAATCTTTCCGCTTGCGCCAGTAAGGCCCAAAGGCAGGTTCTGCAGCACATATTGCTGGAATGCCGCACTGGGAACGATCGTCGAGGTGACGATGGGCAGCGCGATTTGCACCCACTCGCTATCGAAGAAGAAAAACAGTTTGTCGTGAACGATGGGACCGCCGAGACTGCCGCCGAAGTGGTTGACGGTCGAGCGCGGCTTGTGATTTCCGGCAGTGGCATTGGTGAAAAAATCGGCCGCGTTGAACCTCGAACCATTCCACAGCTCGTATAGATTTCCGTGAAACTGGTTCGAGCCCGACTTGGTGACGTAGTCGACCTGCGACGCGCCGTAGCGGCCCTGATCCACGGAATAAGAGAGCGTGTTGACCGTAACCTCGGAGATCGAGTTCAAACCTAGGACCAGATTCGTGGAGAGTCCGCTGTTCAGATTCGTCAGCGGATCGTTCGTTTCCAATCCATCGACGATGTAACCGTTCGAGAGAGCGGGCAATCCATTGAATTCCACGTTTCCGTAACCATTCGTTCCGCCGACAAAATCATTGCTGTTGCCAGCGGTGTTGACGAGCGCGCCCGCCGCAAACTGCAGGGGATAGGTTAAATCGGCGCCTGGGTTGGGGAGGTTCTCGAGCGCCGGCGCATTCAGATTGGTGGAGTTGTTGGCGTCTTCGGGATTGAGGAGCGAGGGTTCGCCGCTCACCTCAATCGACTGTTTGGATTCGGCGATCTTAAGCGTGACATCTACCGTCTGCTTCTGGCCCAACCCGGAGACGACATTGTCGATCTGCTGAGACTGGAAACCGGCGATTTCAATCTTGACGGAATACGTGCCCGGGGAGAGTTGCGGGAAATTGAATCGGCCCTGATTGTCCGTAATCGCGGCGCGTCGCAAACCGGTTTCGCGGCTGGAGATGGTCACGGTGGCGCCGGGGATGGCCGCGCCGGAGGCGTCCACAACCTGGCCGACAATCGCGGCCGTGGTCTCGCCTTGAGCGCGCGCACGTGCGGAACAAAGAGAAGTCAAGAGAGCCAACAAGAATAGAGCGGGGACTATGCTTCGATTTTGGGCGCGCATTGCAGTTTCACATCATTACGGCAAGGGCTCGAAGGGCCAAGACTGCGGCTCTCTTCAGAGCTTAAATGCTGCTTCCGCTCTATGTTAACCACATTTATCTAAAAATGTAAATCAAGATTTACCATAGGACTCGTCAAAGGCACGCCCGAAGTGTTTGTGTTTGAACCAGTGGGGCAGATCAGAAACACAGCCAAGAGTGGCCGCACTGCGAAACACATCCGATACTAGCGGTTGCCGAAGTTTTCGGGATCGAAGTCGGGGGAGCCGGGAGCAGGCGTGTTCGCGGAGATGAGGACGACACTCTGGCCGGTCAGCTCGAAACGTTTGCGGCACTTGCGGCAGGCGACGAGTTCGTCCACGCGGACCATGTAGCTGCGGGCTTGCTCGAATTTCTTTTTGTCTTCGGCGCCGGCGCCGCGGGGCAATTCATTTTTCTTGGTGCGGACGATCCAGCGAATGGGGTAGTTGTCTTCGCGATGGCAGCTCGGGCACATAAGCTGGATGGGCTTGGTTTCCTGACGCTCGTTGTAGAACTGCCGCTCGTCCATGGGATTGCGCCTCGCTACTTCTTTGCCTTTACCTCAGCTACCTCAGCGGCTAAAGCCGCTATACCCGAGTGCGTTGACGGCACGACTAAAGTCGTGCCCCCCTAAAAAGCACCCCGTATGCGATGCCGCGTTCTAAGGGGAGGCGTGCGCCGTCTCCCCGAGCGCGTTGATTGTAACAAATTCGCGGTCGGCGTCGCGCCAACGCGGGAGCCAATGCTCCAAAGCCGCAACCACGTGAGCGCGGTCGCCATTGAGCGCACGATGATCGCCGTCGTGGAGCAGGACGATGTCTCCTCCGAAGCGGCCGCTTTGGCCGACGCGGGCTAGCCGCGCAATCAATTGCTGCGGCGGTTGAGGCTTCCAGTCGTAGCCGATGACGGACCACATTGCGACACCGCGTAAACCTGCGCGGCGGACGGCCCCGCGCAGTTGCGGCCCGCGAAAACCGTACGGCGGGCGCATCCAGAGCGGGGGCGCGGCTGGCGCGGCGACATCTCCTGAGCTGACGGCGCGGGCGATGGCGTCGCTGCAACGCGACAATTCTTCCTCGATGCGGCGCACGGAGAGAAACGTCAGCGCCGGATGCGTATCGGTGTGGTTGCCGAGCGCGTGTCCGCGAGCGAAGATTTCGCGCGCAAGATCGGGGCATTCGCGGACGAAACGGCCAATTACGAAAAATGTGGCGCGAGCGGAATAGCGATCGAGGAGATCGAGCAGCCGAGGCGTGACGGCGGGATTCGGGCCATCATCGAAGGTGAGGGCGATATCATTCGCGCGCAGCGTGTGGCGCAACGTGGGGCCGAATAACTGCGAGCCGGGATGAAACGCTCCCCACGCGGCAGTGCCTGCGCCTAGCGCGAGGGCGCCGGGAACAGCTAGCCACGCGGGATTCACGCGCGTGCTCCTGTGCGGATTTGCGAAGGGATGAGGTTTGCGCGCATGCGTATCGTTGCTTGCGCACATTCTCGCACGTCGCGTATTTTGGAACCACTCCCCTGGCCGGAAGTAACTACATACTGGGAGCCGGCGTCTAAGGGTGTACGAGTTGGGGGCAGGGCCGCCACAGGGTGAGCCGGTGAGAGGGGCGTCTCATTCGGATCCGGGTGCGGGTGAAGGAGTCGGTCGAAGTGCATCGAAAAGAATTGATCCTCGCGCTGGCGTTGAGCCTCATTGCGGCGGGCGGGCTGTGCGCGCAGGATTCCGGGTCGAGTGCGCAGGCCGGTCCCGCTCCAGCGGCATCGCAGACGACGACTGCCTCGCCCGCGGCAAACCCCGAACCGCAAACCGTGCAGCCGAGTGGGGTGGTGCGCACCGCAAGCGGCACAGCGGTTCCCGGCGCCACGGTGCGACTGCTGGAAACTTCAACGGGGCGCGCGTGGCTCACCTGGACCGACGAGAACGGCAAATTCATTTTTCCGGCGCTGCCCGCGGGACATTATCGCGTTGAAGTTTCGCAACTCGGTTTCGAGACGCTGAGCAAAGAGCTGGATCTTGGCACGGCGGCGCCGACCCCAATTGCGTTGACTCTTGCTGTGGCGACGCTCGCGGAATTGAACGCCGCGCCGTCGGTTGCCGCGCCGAATAATACGGCGACTGCGAACCCGGCTTCCGCTACGCCCCACGGAGCGCCACAAACTCCAGCGCCAAATCCCAACGCTTCCAGCGCGACCTCCACAAACTCTGCTGCAAACGCCGGCAACACTCCCGCGCAGAATCCGCCAGGCACAAATCCGGGCGGGCAGGGATCGCAAGGAAATTCCCGGAGCGGCAATGCGCCCTCAACGACCACCGCGGGAGGCGCGCAAGGACAGCCCGGCGCAGGCGGGCAGCGTCGCGGCTTCCAGCGAGTGGGCCTCAACGGGCAGGGACAAGGGCCAGGCGGCGCGAATGGAAATGAACCGGACACTTCCGCGGACACAAATACGTCCGCGCAGCCCGAAAGCCCTCTGGGGCAAGCGTCTTCTTCCGATTCCTTCATGATGAACGGCACGGTGGCCATGGGCGCGGGCGGACCGGATATGTTCGGCGCGGGACAGGGCGGATTTGGTCCCGGCGGCGACAACGGCAGTATGAGCGCTGCGTCGGGGGGAACGGGCGGGCCGGGCGACCAAGCGGGCGGAGGATTTGGCGGGCCGGGCGGAGGCGGACCTGGGGGCGGTGGACCGGGAGGAGGTGGGCCGGGCGGCGGAGGTTTCGGCGGGCCTGGCGGCGGAGGCGGTGGCGGATTTGGGGGACGTGGTGGAGGCGGTGGCGGGCGCGGCGGACCCGGGCAGCGCACCAGCGGCGCGCAAGGCGTGGGCGCGCTGTGGGGCGTGCAGCGCGTGATGCGGCAGCGCATCAACCGCATCCATTTTAGTTTTTACGACGGTTACAGCAATTCCGCGCTGAATGCGGCGCCGTATCCCTTGAACGGCAAGTCGCCGACGAAGCCGGAATCGTGGCAGGAGCGCTTCGGCGGAAGTCTGGGTGGGCCACTGCGGATCCCCCACGTTTACGACGGGCGCGACAAGACATTCATTTTTATCAACTTGGAATCGCAGTGGAATCGCAACACGTTGGATCAATTCTCGACGGTGCCGACGATGGCGGAGCGCGACGGCGATTTCAGCGGGATCCTGTATCCGAACTCGACGGCGGGCGTGCAATTGTTTTGCCCGGCGACGACTCCGATTCCGAATTGCCCAGCGGGGATGGCCATAGGCAACCAGCTCGTAAGTCCGACGACGGGAGCGAGCCTGGTCAATCCCATCGCAGCGGCGCTGCTGCAATACTATCCGATGCCCACTTGCTTGACCTGCGCGACCGAGAATTATCAACTTGAGACTGTGGTGCCGGCGCACTCAGAAATTTTCAATATTCGATTAATTCAGACCATCTCGCCGAAAATCAATCTCTCGGTCAGTTATGGTCTGAACGATTCGCACTCGCACTCGTTCAATGGTTTTCCGGCGCTCGAAGGGAACACGAACTCACTCGGGCAAACCGCCTCAGTGGGACTGACGGAAAATCTGACAAAGGCGCTGATTCATAGTTCGACGCTCTACTTCTCGCGCAGCCGGTCGCAATCGGAGAATTTATTCACGAACGTGAACGACGCGGCCGCGACGCTGGGCATCACGGGCGTTTCGACGAACCCGATGGACTACGGATTGCCGGCCATCGGGCTCGCGAATTTCACCGGGATCGCGACGCCAGCGCCATCCTTGACGCGTAACCAAACCTGGCGCTTCGTGGACAGCCTGCAAATCATCAAGACGAAACACACGATCAGCGCGGGATTCGAGATGCGCAGGATCGACGCTAATAGCCTGAGCGATCCCACGCCGAACGGATCATTCACGTTCACGGGGACGCTGACCTCGCAGATCGGCGCGGGCGGCGTGCCGGTGGCCAATACGGGCTTCGATCTCGCGGACTTCTTGCTGGGTTTGCCGGAAGCGACGAAGATTCAGTACGGCACGCCCGGAACTTATTTCCGAAGCTGGGGCTTCATCGGCTACGCGCAGGACGACTGGCGAGTGACGTCGCGCTTCACGTTGCTTTACGGGCTGCGCTACGAGGGATTCACGCCGCCGAGCGAGCTGTACAACCACATCGCCGATCTCGATGTGAACTCGAGCTTCACCGAAGTGGCGTTGGTGCTGCCGGGCCAAACGGGACCATTCAACGGCGTCTTCCCGCGATCGCTGGTGCACGGCAACTACGACGATTTTTCGCCGCGGCTGGGAATTGCGTGGCGTCCAAAAGATAAATGGCTGGCGGGGAAACACGGAACGACGTACCGCGCGGGCTACGGGATTTTCTACAATCAATCCATTCTCCAGCAGCTCGCGCGCGAGATGGCGAACCAACCGCCTTTTGCGTTCGCAGGGACGTTTCAGGCGAACACCGCGAACAGCCTGACGCTCGCGGACGGATTCCCTTCGTCGGGGTCTGCCAATACCGTGACGAACACTGTGGCAATCAATCCCAACTACAAAATCGGCTACGCGCAGATTTGGAATTTCAGCGCGGAACGGCAACTGACGAACACCACCTCGCTGGTGCTGACGTACACGGGCACGAAGGGAACGGACCTCGATCTGCTGTTCGGAATCGCCGGGGCCACGAATCTCAATCCGGGCGCAAGCGGGCAAACCACCACGGTCGCAAATACGCAGGGCTTCACCTACGACACTTCCGGCGCGAATTCCATCTACAACGCGTTGCAAGTGCGGGTGCAGAAACGAATGTCGCACGGACTGATGATCAACGGCACGTACACGTACGGAAAATCGCTGGACGATGCGAGCTCGATCGGCGGCGGCTCGCAAGTGATCGTGCAGGACTTTCACAACGTGCCGGGCCAGTACGGGCTTTCTTCGTTCGACATGCGCCACCAACTGCGAATGAATTACTCGTATCAATTGCCGTTCGGCGACCGGGAGCCGTATTTCACGCGCGGCTGGAAGCGCAAGGCGTTCAGCGACATCCGGTTTTCGGGCAACGTCACGCTGCGCAGCGGCTCGCCATTCACGGTGCTGCTGGCGCAATCGCAAGTGGCTGCGCAGTGCGATATTTTGCCGGGCGTGGCCTCGGAGCGCGCCAATCAATCGGGTGATCCGCAGTTGCCGTCCTCCGAGCGGACGCTGGCGGAATGGTTCAACACCGCCGCGTTCTCCGAGCCGACCGGCTGCGTCGGCGACGCTCCGCGCAATTCGCTGATCGGGCCCGGCAGCTTCACCTGGAACTTGGGATTGAACCGCGAGATCTCCTTCGGGCGCGACGGCTTGCGGCGGCTGGACCTCGAATGGAACGTGCAGAACGTCACGAACACGCCGACGTACTCGGGGATTTCGACTTCTCTTGGTTCGTCCACGTTTGGGCAAGTGACCAGCGTCGGGGCCATGCGTTCGATGAGTTTTCTGGCGCGGGTGAACTTTTGATGCGCAAACCTAAGAACCATTTCACCGCGTACTTTTTCCTTCTGGGATTGCTGGGCGCTTCCGCGGGCCTCGCCATCCGGGCGCAATCGCCGCAAGGACAGGTCAGCCCCAGCTCGGGACCGCCGCCACCGCCGAAAGTGCAGCCGAACAAGAATGCGACCATCCACGCGACCGTGAACCTCGTCCAGATCGACGTGCAGGTACTGGATCGCGATGGCAAGCCCCTCAAAGGGCTGAAGCCGGAACAATTCAGCGTGACCGAAGACACCCGGCCGCAGAAGATTTCCACGTTCGACTATTACGACGTGGCGGCGATCGAAACTGCGTCCTCGCAGGACCGCAACCCGTTGACGATTCCGATCGGCAGCGTCGCGCCGCCGGAAAAATTGCAGCAGCAGTTGCGGGATCGCCGGCTGATCGTACTGTTTTTCGACATGACTTCGCTCGAACCGGATCAACTGATTCGCTCGATCAACGCCGCGGACAAGTTCGTGCGCACGCAGATGACGCCGGCGGATCTGGTGGGCATCGTTTACTTCGGGAATCAGCTTCGCGTGCTCGCCGATTTCACCACCGACAAGGATTTTCTCGAGAAGGCCATCGCGGCGCTGCGGCCCGGCGCGGAATCGCAGTTATCGGCGCTGGCGGATGCGGCGTCCACTTCGGACGACTATTTTTCATCGGGCGAGGATACCGACGCGGCGTTCACCGCGGACAACACCGAATTCAACATCTTCAACACGGATCGCAAGCTGGCGGCGGTCGAGTCCGTTTCCGAGGTTCTGGCAAATCTGCCCGGGCGCAAGGCGGTGATCGAATTCACCGGCGGCATCACGCAAACGGGCGAGGAGAATCGCTCCGAACTCGAAGCGGCTACGAATGCCGCGACGCGAGCGAACGTTTCCATTTACGAAGTGGACTCGCGCGGCCTGCTGGCGGAGATTCCCGGCGGAGACGCCACCACCGGCGCGGCCTCGGGCACTTCGATGTATTCCGGCAACGCGGTCTACGCCCAGACGCAATCCCGCGAGGATTCGCGCGAGACGCTTTCGACGCTCGCCACCGACACCGGCGGGCGGGCGTTCTTCGATCTCGGGGATTTCAGCGAAGCGTTCTCTGCGGTGCAAGCCGACGGCACCGGATACTACCTGCTGGGCTACTACAGCAGCGATTCGGCCCACGACGGCCGCTGGCGCAACGTCAAGGTGAAGATCAACGGTCTGCCTTCCGGCGCGCACCTGCACTACCGCGAAGGTTATTACGCGCCGAAGGATTTCGGCGTTTTCACGACGGAGGACCGCGAGCGGCAAATCGAGGACGCGATGGATTCGGATTCACCGCTGGTGGAATTGCCGGTGGCGGTGGAGACGGCGCAATTCCGGATCTCCGATACGCAAGTCTTCGTGACGATTGCGGCGAAGATCGCCTCGAGCGCGCTCGAGTGGGCGCAGAAGAGCGGCCGCCGGCAAACGGAATTCGATTTCGCCGCCGAGATTCGCACGGTGAGCACAAATCGAACCGTGAGCGCGCTGCGCGACACGATCACGGTGCAGCTCGATACGGCCCGCTACCAACAGGTGCAACAACAGGCGCTGCTGTACCAGGGCGGATTTCTCCTTCAGCCGGGAAATTACAAGCTGAAATTCCTCGTCCGCGAAAACGAGTCGGGGCGGATCGGCACGTTTGAGGAGAATTTGTCGCTGCCAGCGCCGCAGGCGGACCGGTTGCAGCTCAGCTCCGTGCTGCTTTCGAGCCAGCTCGAAGAGGTGAAGAAAACCTCCGAGGTGAAAACGCAGGCGCTCGCGCAGGACGCAAAGATGCAGTCTTCGCCGCTCGACGTGGGCGGCCAGCGCATTGTGCCGAGCGTAACGCGCGTCTTCACCGACCAGCAGACGATGTATGTTTTCTTCCAAGCGTACCCGCCGGCAAAATCCGATCCGGCTTCGCTGCGCGCGGGGCTGGTTTTTTTCCGCAATGGCGCGCAGGTGAACCAGACGCCCATGGTGGCGCCGGATGAAGTGGATCCGAAGACGCAGGCGGCCTCTTTCCGGATCAGCTTGCCTCTTACGGATTTGCCGAAAGGCAGCTACACGTTGCAGGCCATCGTGATCGAAGCAGGCGGACAAGATGCGGCGTTCGCGCGAAATTACTTTGCGCTGCGCGCGGCGCCGAAGCCCGCGGAAACACCGGCGCCCTCCGTGCCGCCGCAGTCCGCGCCCACTTCTGCGCCGTCCCCTGCGCCGGGAGGATAGCGCCGGCGCTGGTTTTAGTAGGACAGACATTCTTGTCTGTCCGAGTTTTTGCTGCCGATAAAAAAAGAGGACAGGCAGGAGTGCCTGTCCTACTAAGGCCTCTCTCTGGGCGCGGCGACCGACTATTCCGTTTTGCGGACGGCGCGGAGATCGATGCCGAGCTGTTGGCATTTCTTGTAGAGGTGGCTGCGTTCGAGGCCGAGCGATTTGGCGACGTTGGTCATGTGGTGATTGTGGCGGCGAAGCTCTTCGAGAATTGTGGCGCGCTCGAAGGCTTCGACGCGCTCGGCGAGCGTGCTACTCGCGGTGAACGCTCGTGGTGAACCGTTCGCGGCGGGCGCGCTTTGCGGCGCGGCGGCGGAAGTCGCGGCCGAGCCGATGCCCGAGGGCAGGGCCAGGCGCGCGTCGTCCGCGGTGATCTCCTCGCCCGCGGCAAGCAACAACAGTCGTTCGACGACATTGCGCAATTCGCGGACGTTGCCCGGCCAGGAGTAGCGCGCGAGTTCGGCGAGCGCGCCCGCGGAGAATATCTTTTCCTTCCAGCCGTTTTGCGCGGAGACCTGGCGCGCAAAATGGCGCGCGAGGGCGGGAATGTCCTCGGCGCGGTCGCGCAGCGGCGGCAACGCAATCGGAAAAACATAAATTCGATGGAACAAGTCCTGGCGAAATGCGTTTTGCCGGACCATCTCTTCGAGATTGCGGTGCGTGGCGACGACGACACGCGCATCCACCGCGATGGCGCGATCGCCGCCCACGCGCTCGACCTCGCCTTCCTCCAGCACGCGCAGCAACTTGGCCTGCATGGGCAGCGGCATATCTCCAATTTCATCGAGGAAGAGCGTCCCGCCGCCGGCCTGCTCGAATTTGCCGACGTGCCGGCCGGTGGCGCCGGTGAAAGAACCTTTTTCGTGTCCGAACAATTCGGATTCGATCAGCTCGGCGGGCACGGCGGCGCAATTCAACGTAACGAACGGCCCCTCGCGGCGCGGGCTGCGCTCGTGCAACGCGCGCGCAACCAATTCCTTGCCGGTGCCCGTTTCGCCGACGATGCAGACGCGCGTCTCGCTCGCCGCGACCCGCTCGATCTGCTTCAGCAAGCGATCCATCAGCGCGCCGGACCACACTAGTTCGTGCTTGCCGAGGCGCTGGCGCAAATCGCGATTTTCGACTTCGAGACGCGTGAGGCGCAGCGCGTTCTCGACGGTGACCATCAGCTTTTCGGTGGAGAGCGGCTTCTCGAGAAAATCGCGCGCGCCCAGCCGCGTGGCGCGGACGGCCATTTCGATATTCGCCTGGCCGGAAATCATGATGACCGGCGTCGCGACGCCATCGCGCTTGAGATCCTCGAGCAGCGAAAGGCCGTCTTTGCCGGGCATCACGACGTCCGAAAGAATCAAATCGAAATGATTGCCGCGAACTAGATCGAGGGCGCGCGCGGCGTTATCGGCGACCGTGGCTTCATAACCGGCGAGGCGAAAGGCGCGCGAGAGCGAAGCGAGCGTATTCGGATCGTCGTCAATTACCAGCAAATGCGCTTTGGCGGTCACTTCTTCCTCATCGAAACAAGTCTAACTCACAACTACCTCGCGCATACTCGATGGGCTTCAGGGGCTAAAGCCCTGATCTTGCCCCGCTCTTCGGCACGACTGAAGTCGTGCCCTCCTGAAGAACAACCGCCGCGAGACTGCTTTAGGTTAGCTCCGATCCGGAGCGCCCACGTGGCGGCTCAATTTGCCGCCTCATCTCGCGCCGGAGATTGCGCGGATTGCATCGGACGCGGCTGTTCGGCCGGCAACTCGATGCGAAACGTCGTGCCCTGCCCGGGCACGGACGAAACCGTCACGGTGCCGGCGTGATCGCTGACCACGGACTGCACGATGGCGAGGCCGAGTCCGGTGCCGTGGCGCTTGGTGGTGTAATAGGGCGTGAAGAGGCGCTCGCACTCTTCTTTGGCCAGGCCTTCGCCGGTGTCCGAAACTTCGAGGTGGACGCGGCCGTCTTTCTGCGCGGTGCGCAGCGTGAGCGTGCCGCCGGAGGGCATGGCGTCCATCGCGTTGAGAACGAGATTTTCAAGCGCGCGGTGCAGGAGCACGGGATCGGCTTCGATGAGCGGGATGCGCTCGTCGAGCGAAAATTCCGCGGCGATGGGCGGGCGGCCGAGCGCCGAGAATTGCGGCTCGAAGACGCGCACGGCCGAGCGCACGACTTCGTTCAGGTCCACGCGCTCGAATTCGGGCGTGGGCATTTTCGCGAAGTCGCTGAACCGGCCGACGATGGCCTTGAGACTTTCGAGTTCGGCCTTGAGCGCCGCGGTGGACTCGAAGAAAATTTCGTCGAACTGTTCCCCTCCCTGCTCGCGCGCGCGCTGCAAATTTTCCACGGTGATTTGCAGCGGGAACAGCGGGTTCTTCAATTCGTGCGCGAGGCGGCGCGCCAATTCACGCCAGGCCGCGACGCGCTCGGACTGCACGAGCCGCTCCTGCTGCTCGGCGAGCTGGCGCGTCATTTTGTTGAAGGCGTCGGCCAGGCGGCCGACCTCATCGCGCCCGCGAACGGGGACGCGCGCGCCCCAGTTGCCCGCGGCGACGGCGTCCGCCGCTCGCGCGAGACGCACGATCGGCCGAGTGACGCGCGCCGCGATCCACCAGCTGAGAATCATCCCCAGCAATATGCCGGCGCCACCGACGACGATGGCGAGCGAGCGGATGAACGCGAGTTGCGCCACCAGTTCGCGCCGCGAACTGCCGACGAGAAAGACGCCGAGAAGATCGCCGGCGCGTCCTTGGAGCGGGATCGCGGTAAATTCTTCCGCGCTGGCAGCTTCGCCCGACCAAGTGATCACTTGTTGCGCGCTGCCGGGGTGCTGTAGCTCCTTATCGATCAACGGCTCGAAGCGATCCGCGCCGATCACGGGGCCGGAGGCGTCCGTGAGAGCCTGGGGCGAAAAGCCGGGCTCGAAATTGCTGTAGAGCAGGACTCGCATTCCTGCCGGCAATTCCAGCGTGCTGAGAAACGATTTGTCGAGGCGTTCGCCGCCAATGACGTAGAGTTTTTTGTCGCCGACGGGAACAACGCGCACGGAGAGCAGGCCGAGTTCGACGCCGTCGGCCAGATCTACGCGGCCTAGGAACGCACTCTGGCTGTTCCAATCCTCCGCAGTGGCGACCCAATCATTCTTATAGCCGAAGCGCGCGGGCCATTCGGCGGAGGAGACAAGCGTGCCGTCGTCGGCGGCGAAATCGAGAAAATCGAGCTGAAACGAACCGGCGAGGTTGTGCGCGGCGTTCACGTAAACGGAGGCGTCACCTTCAGGACGGCTGAGATCAAGCGCCATGCGGAGCGTGTCTTCGCCATCGGCGATCGCGCGGACGCGCGCGGAAATTTCTGTGCCGCGCTGCTGAAACTCGCGGCGAAATTGCGCCACGATGGCGCCCGTGCGTTGCTCGTCGAATTGCTCGAAGGCTTTTTGCGTCATGAGCGAAACACCCCAGGCGACGAGTCCCACGGACGCGGCCACGGTGAACGTGAAGACCAGCAGGAGTTTGACGCGAAGACTCATGGGCGGCCGCCCGCAGGGGCGGGAGTCGGGGGCGCGGCGGCGGGTGCGGCGGCGGGGG
>Ga0209415_10007540_pt1 | contig 18993 bp, 12 predicted proteins | sample PeaSoiSIISIP2007_FD_187696 | JGI IMG/M metagenome (GOLD analysis project Ga0209415, IMG submission 187696) | Peat soil microbial communities from Weissenstadt, Germany - SII-SIP-2007 (SPAdes) (version 2) | ecosystem: Environmental > Terrestrial > Soil > Wetlands > Peat | place: Germany...
GGTGCGCCCGGCATGACTCGAACATGCGACCTTCTGGTTCGTAGCCAGACGCTCTATCCAACTGAGCTACGGGCGCGGCGGGACCAACGAAACCCGATTTTACCACACCGCTTCATCGCTCACGCGCTGCTCTGCTTAGCGGGGGACGGCTTATGCGACGGACTCGGTCAAGCTCCCGCAAGAGTCTCCGTCAACTGCGCGACTTTCTGGTCGAAGTTGTCCGGATTGGTGCCGGGCGCACAATCGATAATTCCCGCCGCCTGAACTGCGATGGTCCATGCGGCCCCACGTTGCTGCACGGTGTAGGTTCCTGACAATTTCCGCGCCACCTTGCGCGAGAGAGCGACGGCGCTCGGTGGATCCGTCTGGAGAATGGCGACAAATACTTCGTCGCTCCAGCGGCCAATCTTCGAGTCCGGATCGAGAAGGTTGGCGAAGCGCTCGAGGAGCGCCTTGAGGCCGCCCTCGATCATGACCCGCGGGTGCTCCGTCTCCAGCCGCTTCAGATTGCGAACGCAGACCTGAAGGAGGCAGAAGGGCTGATTCGTTCGCAACAACTCCTCGATCCGCGCATCCACCTTTTGGCGATTCCACACGCCCAACGAAGGGTCGAGGCTCAGGCTCCGGCGTCCGGCTTCGATCTCCCGATGTAACAGGCGAATCTCATCGCACAGTTGCGCCACCACCAATTGGTTGCTGCGCCGCACCTGCTCGATGCTGCGGGCAATGGCGCGGGTGGTCTCACCCACACATTTTCGAAGCTCGTTTAGATCGTCACTTTGGGCCGCCGCATCCAAGGCCGCCAACTCGGCGGTGATTTCCTCCTCGTGATTGGCCCCGACCGTCGCCACCGAGTCAGCGAAAGATTGCATCGCCTCGGCCGCGTTCTTCAGCTCCCCGCGCAATCGGACCAGTTGTTGTGAAGCCTGGTCCTGATAACCGCGAAGTTCCCCCCGAAACGACGACTGAACCGCCCGTAAGTGCTCCGGAGAGCTCGCGCTTCTCAACTGCTCCTGGAGCATTTCCAAGTGGCGGCGAAATCCCTCCGCGCTACCGGGTCCAACCTCGACCACGTATTCGGCGCTCGATCGGATTGCCAGGCCGTAGCAGTCCACGGTCGCCCGCTGAAGCTCCTCCAGGCGGTCCAACTCATTCGCCGTCTGCCGTATGGATATCAACTTTCCGCCTCACTCCCATATCGGAACCGGGGAGATGGGCTTTAACGAAATTCCATGCCGGCAAACGTGACCACGCTCTGCGGATCGATGTTCCATTGCTGGTAATGGAGCAGGGTTCCGCGCGCGGAGGGCAGGGTCTTGAGAAACGTGTAAATGGGCGCCGAGCCACACCACTTCAGGTCGTCGCGATTCTCCTGGACCAGAGTCCAGAAGCCGCGCACATCGCCTGATTCCATCCGCTCGATCCGTGCGCGGTCGCGCCGCTCGACCGCTTCCATCTCATCGCGTCCGGCCCGCGCGTCGAACATGTCGCTGTAACGCCGGCCCATATGCGCCATGTCGACTCCCAGCACCCACAGCAGGCGGTCGCCCTCCCGGGCCGCCAGTTCTCCCAGCGCGCCGAGCATTCGGGCGACGTTGACGTCTTCCTCCGGAAGACCTCCTTGCAGGAGACTCCTCGCGTAGGCTCCACACAGCACCGGAACGATGCGAATCCGAGGTCCAAATAAATACTGTAGGAAGACGGCCTGAAATTCGATCGAGTGCTCCACGGCGTGACAGTAGTCCTCCATGATCACGGCGTCGCCCGCGGCGCGAGCCAGCCCGTCAACCACGCCCGTATCCGTCGCCGCTTCCCCGAAGGGAGTGAGGAACGCCTTTCGGGTCAGCCCGAACCGGTCCGGCTGACCATGGTGCGACGTGCCGAGGATCACGAAAGTCCGCTCAGCGTCGGCGGAAGATAGAGAGGAATAGGCCGCGCGGTAGGAGTCCACTCCTCCGAAAGGACTCACGTGCGGCGCAACGATGGCCAGCGTCCTCTCGCCGGCCGCAACCGGGGGACTGTCTAGAAACTCCCGCAGGGTGTCCCGGAGCGGACCTGGTTCGGCCGGGTAAGCGCCTCCAGCGTGGGCCGGCTGGCGCACCGGATCCGCCGCAAAGGCGCGATAAGCCTCCTCTTTTCGCCGCGCGAAGTTCTCGTCTTCGAGGAAACCGGCGTCGCTGAGGGCGCTGGTCAGATGCGCCTCGAGCTCTCCCACCTGGAGGTCGCCCGTCAGGCGGACCAGGTATTCCCGGAGATCCAGTTCGCCGCGCTGCCCGTCGAAGAACTCGAGGCAACCGGCCAGGGCCGGCGGGATGATGAGGCTCGCGTCGGAAAACTGAAGCGGATCGCGAATCACGAGGCCGGGCCGCTCGGGCACGGGCGACGGGAAGAAGTCGAGGTCTAGGCGCAGGCGAGCCAGCATGGGAAGGAACATCCAGCATACAAGGTCCACCCGAGCCCTCGCTGTATTCAAACGCTGTGTTTGCCCGACGCGAGAACGCTGCCGATCGCGCGGCCGGTGGCTCCTAAGTAACAGCCCGCAAAACGGAGCGAGGCGGCAGCGTTATTGGCTTGTAATGAGGGGGGCGCACCGCGCCCTTTGCCGGCTGTACTGTGTTTAGAATCGTTATTGCATTCTGATTCTCCGCGGGAAGAATACCGGAGGCGTCTGGACGGCTGGCGAGCCGCTCATGAGCGGAGCGAACGGCAATTCCGCCAACTGGGCAACGCCAGGCTCGCTACCGGAATCTCCGCCCTGGTGATCGCGGCGCTGGCTCTGGGAGCGGCGTGGATTTCGGCATGGTGGCTGCTTGCGCCCCTCGCGGTATTCGTGGCACTGGCCATCGCGCAGGATCGCGTGGACGTCCGCAGACAGGCCTCGGCGCGCGGGGCCGCTTACTACGAACGGGCCGGAGCGCGCCTGGAGAACCGCTGGATCGGCGCGGGTAATCCTGGCGAACGGTTCCGGGACCCCAAGCATATCTATGCCGACGATCTGGACCTGTTCGGCCGCGGATCGCTGTTCGAGTTGCTTTCGACGGCGCGCACGGCCGCGGGAGAACGCACTCTCGCGCACTGGCTGCTTGCGCCTGGAAATCTCCGCGAGGCGCCGGCACGTCAGCAAGGGGTAGCGGAGTTGCGTCCGCGCATCGAGCTACGCGAGGAACTCGCTTTGATCGGCGACGATATTCGCGGCGCGGTCGACGCCAAAGCGCTGGCGGAATGGGGAGACCGTCCGCGTGTCCATTTCTTCCGTGGCTCGCGTCCGGTGGCCCTTGCGTTGGGCTCGGCCGCGCTGCTGACGCTGCTTCTGTTTCTAGCCCACGTCGTGGATCTGAGGCCGTTTCTGGCGGTTATCCTGGGTGAGCTGATCTTCGGCCTCCTGGTCCGCGACTCGGTCCTCCAGGTGATCGACGCCGTTTCGACGCCCGCCGCCGAATTGCGCCTCCTGGGCTTGCTGCTGGAACGCCTGGAGCGGGAGCCGTTCACCTCGGAAGCTCTGGTCGCATTAGCTCAATCGTGGAAGGTTCATGGGACCGCCGCGTCGGTCCATATCCGGCGTGTGGAGCGCCTGGTGGAGCATCTCGACTCCGCGCGCCATCACCAATTCTTCCGGCTGGTCGCGGCCGCTCTGGTCTGGATTCCGCAGTTCGCCATGGCGATCGAGGCTTGGCGGGCGGAATGCGGACCGCACATTGGGACCTGGATGTCGGCGGTGGGTGAATTCGAAGCGCTCTGCTCGCTCGCATGTTACGCCTACGAACGGCCGGACGCGGTATTCCCCGAGCTGGCTGGCGATGGAGAACCGTTCTTCGACGCGGGCGAGCTCAGGCATCCGTTGATTCCGGCGCAGGAAGCCGTGGCGAACGATGTGCGCCTGGACGGGGAATGCCGGTTGTGGATCGTCAGCGGTTCGAATATGTCCGGCAAAAGCACGCTGCTGCGCGCGGTGGGTCTCAACGCCGTGCTGGCGTGGGCCGGCGCGCCGGTCACGTGCGCCCGCCTGCGAATTTCACCGTTACATATAGGGGCGTCCATGCGCGCCAACGATTCGCTGACTGATCATCGTTCGCGGTTCTATGCCGAGATCAGCCGTCTGCGTGAAATCGTAGATCTGGCCCGGGCCGGTTTGCCCACGCTTTTTCTTCTGGACGAATTGTTGAGCGGCACCAATTCCCACGATCGCCGGATTGGAGCCGATGCCCTGGTGCGCGGATTGGTGGAGCGAGGAGCCATCGGCATGTTGACCACGCATGACCTGGCACTGGCCGGTATCTCCGACGCCATCGGACCGCGCGCCCGCAACGTGCACTTCGAGGATCACCTGGAGGGCGGAGAGATTCGTTTCGACTATCGCCTGCGGGACGGCGTAGTCACGCGCAGCAACGCGCTCGAACTGATGCGCGCCGTGGGACTCGACGTGTGAAGGAAGCGAAGGGGACAGACCGCTCTGTCCACGGCCGCTCCTCACGGTGGATGAGGCAGTTACAGACGGGGACAGAGAAGTCTGTCCCCTTCGCTTCGCGGGTTGCCGGACACGATACAATGCGGTTCGAAGATGAATGTGCTCATTACAGGCGCGAATGGCGGCCTGGGCAGCGCGGTGGCTCAGGCCTTTCTCGATAGCGGCGCAAAGGTGACCGGCGCTTCGCGGTCGTGGCCCGAGCCGGTTTCTTTTCCCACGGTCTCCGTCGATATCGGTTCCGCCGAAGGATGCGACGCGATGGTCGCCGAGGCGCTCCGCCAGGGGCCGCTCGATGCCCTGGTGCACCTGGTGGGCGGGTTCGGCGGAGGCTCGCCGGTGGCCGAGACCAGCGATAAGATCTGGGACGGGATGATGACCCTGAACCTGCGGACCGCATTCTGCGCCATGCGCGCCGCGCTCAAGCCGATGACCGCCGCCAGGCGCGGACGAATCGTCGCCATCGGATCGCGAGCCGCGGTCGAGCCGTCGCCCAACTTCTCGGCCTACGCCGTTTCGAAGGCCGCGCTGGTGGCGCTGGTGAAGAACGTGGCCGCGGAGGGAAAGAATCTCGGAATCACCGCGAACGTGGTCCTGCCAAGCACCATCGATACTCCGCAGAATCGCAAGGCCATGCCCGATTCGGACTTTTCGCGGTGGGTCCGGCCGGAGTCGATCGCGAGGCTGCTGGTGTGGCTCACATCCGACAGCGCCGCGGACGTGAGCGGCGCGGTGATACCGATCTACGGGAAAGCGTGAGGAGCAAATGGCGACTAAAATGACGGACGCTGAAATTTCCGCCGCCCTCGAGAAGTTCGATCGCTGGACCGTCGCGCACGGCAAGCTGCATCGTGAGTACAAATTCGTGGATTTCATACACGCCTTCGGATTCATGGCGACATCGGCGATTGCCATCGAGAAGATGAATCATCATCCCGAGTGGTCCAACGTCTATAACCGCGTGACGGTCGACCTTTCTACTCACGACGCCGGCGGTATCACGCAGAAGGATTTCGACCTCGCGGTCTTGCTCGAGGGGCTGGTCCAGAGGATGTTATGAAGGAAGGCGCCAAGAAGATCGCGCTCGCCGCCCTGTGCGTCGTCTCCATTGCCTCGCTTGGCCTGGGGCAGGAGACCTACTCCACATCTCCCGCTCTCGATGCGCTGGTCGATCAGGCAGTGCACGATGGTCTGATCCCGGGCGCGGTGCTCATCGTCGGCCACAACGGAAAGATCCTTCACCGCAAAGCCTATGGCAGCAAGGCACTGATTCCGGCCCGCGAGCCGATGACGGTCGACACGATCTTCGACATCGCATCGCTGACCAAGGTTACGGCAACCACGCCGTCGATCATGAAGTTGTTCGAGCAGGGCAAGATCCGGATCGCCGATCCGGTGACCGCGTACCTGCCTGAATTCCAGGGCGGAAAGACCGACATCACCATTCGCGACCTGATGACCCATTTCTCCGGGCTGCGTCCCGATCTCGATTTAGAGCCCCCATGGAGCGGCTATGAGACGGGCATCCACCGGGCCTTGATCGATAAGCCGGCGGCGCCGCCCGGCGCGCGGTTCGTCTACAGCGATATCAATTTCATCCTGATGGGAGAGATCGTGCATCGGCTGAGCGGGAAAACGCTCGATCAGTACGCGCACGACAATATCTTTGAGCCGCTCGGCATGCGCGAGACGACCTTCCTGCCCCCGGCTTCGCTCCGCGCGCGCATCGCGCCGACCGAAATCGATCCCGCGACCGGCGCTCCCTTCCGCGGCGTGGTGCACGATCCCACGTCGCGATACATGGGCGGTGTCGCCGGGCACGCAGGCGTATTTTCCACGGCGACCGATCTGTCCCGTTTTGCCGAGATGATGCTCGGAATGGGCGAGCGCGCGGGCGTCCGGATTGTCTCGCCCATGACCATCCGAAAGTTCACATCTCCCGCCACGCCGCCCGATCAGCCCGTCCTGCGCAGTCTCGGCTGGGATATAGACTCCGCTTATTCGTCCAACCGCGGCGAGCTGTTTCCCATCGGCTCTTACGGCCACACCGGCTTCACCGGAACGTCGATGTGGATGGACCCGGCGTCGAACACCTACATCATCCTGCTCACCAACATCGTTCATCCGTTGCGGGGCAAGAACCTGGGACCGCTGCGTTCGAAGCTTGCCACCATCGTCGCGGCCGAATTCGGAGTCGCGGAGCCCAGCGTGAGCTTGATGGGCTACAACGAGACGCTTGAAGCCGGGGCGCGGCGCATGGTCTCGCCGAATCACAAGACGCTCACCGGCCTGGACGCGCTGGAGACGGAGCAGTTCGCGGCACTCAAAGGGAAGCGGGTCGGGCTCATCACCAATCAGACCGGTCTCGATCGCGCGGGCCAGAGAAACGTGGACGTGATGAGGCACGCCGGCGTGAATCTGACGGTCTTGTTTTCGCCGGAGCACGGCATCGACGGCAAAGAAGATCGTGAGGACGTGGCGGATTCGAAGGACGCTTCCACCGGTTTGCCGATCTGGAGCCTTCACTTTAACGGCCGCTATCGCATGACGCCGGAAATGCTGCGGGACGTGGACGTGCTGGTCTACGATATCCAGGATGTTGGCGCGCGATTCTACACCTATTCCTGCACGATGCTCTACGCGCTCGAAGAGTCCGGCAAGGCGCAGGTGCCGTTCTACGTGCTCGACCGTCCGAATCCGGTGACCGGCGTGCACGTGGAAGGTCCGCTGCTCGACGGGAATCTCCAAAGCTTCGTCGGGTGTTACGCGATGCCGGTGCGTCATGGCATGACACTCGGGGAACTAGCCACCATGGCCAACGCCGAGCGTAAACTGAACGCCGATCTGCACGTCGTCAAAATGAAAGATTGGCAGCGCGGCGATTGGCTGGATTCGACCGGACTCGCGTGGGTGGACCCGTCGCCGAACATGCGGAGCTTGAACGCCGCGGCTCTTTACGACGGGTTGGCGTTGCTCGAGGCGTCGCCGAACTATTCGGTGGGACGGGGCACGGATGCACCGTTCGAGCAGGTCGGCGCCGATTGGATCCGGGGTCCGGAGCTCGCCCAGTATTTGAACGCCCGCTGGATTCCCGGCATCCGGGTTTACGCGACCCGCTTTCAGCCGTCCTCGGGCCCCTTCAAGGGCAAGCTCATCGACGGCGTCCGGTTCGTGATCGTGAATCGCGAGCTGTTCAGTTCCGCGCGCCTGGGCATCGAGCTGGCCTGCGCTCTCGAAAAGCTTTACCCGGGCAACATCGACTTCGAAGCCTGCCGGTTCCTCATTGGAAATCGTAAGGTGATCGACGCATTCAAGGCCGGCGCCGCTCCGGGCACGATCGAAGACAGCTTGGCGGACGACACCCAGGCCTTCGTCCAGCGCCGCCGCCCATTTTTGCTGTATTGAGTAGTCGCGACCTCCACATCGAGCTACACCCCGAGCAGATACGCCCGCGCGCGCATCCCGGTCAATTGCGTCAGAGCGTGGGCGTACCACTGCAACTGCCGTTCATACTGCGCCCGGCGATCGGCAAGATCGGCATCGGTCTTGAAATCCAAGATCGTCCAGCAGCCGGCCTCGACATAGGCCAGATCGATGACGCCTTCGAGCAGCCGGTCGTCCTCCAACCTTAGCGTCACGGGATATTCGCGGTGGCGTCTCTCCGCCGCTCGCGCGCGCACCAGCAGGGGATGGTTCAGTGCCGCTTCGACCGCGGCTGAGGCCGCCGAAGATTCTTCTGCGGGCGCGCCAAGTTGACGGGCGGTGATCATTGCGAGTTTTTCGATCGCGTCGCGGCTCGCATCGAGATCGGCATCGCGGAGGATGGCGTGGACCAATGTTCCGAAGCGCCGTCCCCCAGGGCGGCCTTTTGCGCGCTGAATCATTTCGAACTCAACTGTCGTGAGAGCCCCCGGCGGTGGTTCGGTGGCCTGGCTCGCCAGGAAGACCCGGAATTGCGGCTGCGAGCCCCGCTCGATCAGTCGAGTGCGATCCTGCTGCCACGCGCGATACGCGGCCAGGCTCCCGCCGTCTTCTTTCAGGATTTCCTCTTGCGATACTCCCAGACCTTCCCTCACGTCAAGATCGAGCTTAGAAGGGTCCCACCAGACCACGGTGTGCTCGCCATGTTCTGGTTGAACCAACCCGGGCCGCACCGAGAACTCTTCCTGACGGTCGTATTCGAGCGGCCGCTCGAGCACCGACGCCGCGCCGAATTCCGGACATCCGGGCGCGGGTTGAGAACGCCTCCAATTTGCCCTGGACGGATAGATCGCTTTGTTGAGCGGACCGAGCCAGCCCGGGTAGGGTTCATCGCCGATCGCGGGAATCACCAGCAGATCGCGCGCCCGCGTGGCTGCGACGTAAGCGACGCGCACGCCTTCGGAGCGCTCCCGAGCGCTCTCCTGCGGCTCGTGATCCGTCAGTTCCCGGGGAGCGCAATGCAACAGCCGGACGGCGCACAGGCGGCTCTTTCCATCCACATGCTGGTCCGGTTCGCGAGCCGCCAGATTCGCGGTGAGATCGGCCAGGATCACGACAGGAAACTCGAGGCCCTTGGCTCCGTGCACCGTCATCAGACGAACGCCATCGGAGTCTTGTTCGAGCACTGGCGCCTCGGGGGCGTCTTCCTTCTCGGCCTGCGCGGTTAGTTCCTCGACGAACCCGCGAAAAGAGATTCCGCCGGTCACCTCATAGGAACGCGCCAGCTCTGCAACGCGCGCCACATTGGCCAGTATCTGCTGGCCGCCCGGCCGCAGAACGAATCCGGCGTGGGCCCGCGCAGCCTCAATCAGTTCGTTGACGGTAACCGCGAAGGGTCTATAATTGCGGGCCCGATGCAGCTCCCCCAGAAGCGCGAGAGATTCGAATACCGGCGCGAACGCCGGCTCGGTATCGCCTTCGTGCTTCTGAAAAAGATTCAGGCGGCCATATTGGCGCCGGTAGCACAGCAATACGTCATCGGGGATCGCGAACAACGATCCCTTCAGCGTGGCGAAAACGTTCAACTCGTCGTCGGGCCATTCGATGGCGCTGAGCGCGGAGCGCAGTGTTTCCACTTCTTCCCGGTGATGGAACGATCTCGAAGCGCCCAGCAAGTGCGGGATGTTGCGCGCCTCCAGGGCCCGCGCGTACTCCCGCGTCAGGTCGCTACCGGCCTGCGTACGGCGGCGCAGCAGAATGGCGACGTCGCGCGCGCGGAATCCCCAGGCGCTCTCCTTCACCAACCATGCGATGAATGCCGCGATGGCGGCAGGCAGCGACCTATTGATGGCCTCTTTCGCGATGCGCGTCTTGTAAGGACGGGGAACCGGGATCACGACGACGCTCGGCCGATCGTGGGGCTCCGGCCGATCCCGTTCGAGCGGCGCCCAATCCGCCTGGCCCGCGTCGGCGTTGCCGTCGATCTCCGGCTCGAAGGCCGCATTCACCAGTTGCTGAATGCCCGGCACGGCGCGGTAGCTGCGGGTGAGCTTGACCAATCCCACTCCGCGATCGACCAGGGCGTCGCGCACCTGGCGATAAAGAACAATATCGGCGCGCCGGAATTTATAGATGGATTGTTTTGGGTCGCCGACCAGAAAAAGCTTCCCGGGTTTGGGAGTGGCTTTCAACCAGTCGGATTCCTCCGGATCGTCGGCCGACAAGAGCAGCAGAATCTCGGCCTGTAGCGGATCGGTGTCCTGGAACTCATCGACGAACAGGCGTTCGAAGCGGTTCTGCAGATACCTCCGGACATCCGGCGTGTCGCGCACAAGATCGCGCACCTTCATGAGCAGATCGACGAAATCGAGGCACCCGGAACGGCGCTTTCGCTCTTCATACTCGGTGACCAGGTCCGTCATCTCTTCACGCAGCAGAACAGCGAGATCCGCATCCGCGCGCCGGCGGAATTCCTCGATCCATCGCTGAAGCTCCTGACGGCGATGGAGAAGGTCCTCTCGCCCGACGCCCTCGCCGTAGGCTCCTGAGCCCTTTCTCGAATCGCGGGCCAGATCCCGCCCCAGCTTCAAGAGCAAACTCTCCAGAGCATCATAGTCGCGCGGACCCGCCTGCTCCGCGCTCTCGATCCAACCCGCGAGCAACCGGACCGGCGCAAGACCTTTGTACAGGTTATCCGTGACCCGGCGCGGGCTCGCGCTCAGCCCGGCGAGTTCGGCCACCAACCGCACGATGGTCTCGATCTCCTCGTCGCGGGCGAACTCTTCACGGCTCCAGGGCGCTTCATAGTCGCGCCATTCCACCAGCTTGCGTCCCGCGAATTGCAATTGCTCGATGGGAGGGGTGTCGTCCCAGGAATCGCGCCAGGCGAGACGCGCGAAAGCGCGCCGCAACCCTGGAGAGGAAGCGTTGAGCCGGCGTTCGAGCCACGTGCGGAAAGCGCGCTGGTACAGGCGCCCGCTCTGTTGCTCGTCCATTTCCTCAAAGACGGGATCGACGCGAGCCTCCACCGGGCGTTCCCGCAAGATCTGAGCGCAGAAGGAGTGGATGGTTCCGATAGAGGCTTCCTCCAGGCGCGCCAGCGCATCTTCCAGTACGGGCGCGGCGTGGCGGTCTTTATCCAGGTCCTCCCGAAGCCGGAGCTTCATCTCACCCGCGGCTTTGTGCGTGAACGTCACTGCCGCGATGCGATCGATAGTTACGCCCGACTTGAGCACGGCCACGATCCGCCGGACCAGCTCCGTGGTTTTGCCGGTCCCGGCCGAGGCCTCGACAATCAAGTTTTCATCGATCGATGTGCGGATGCGGTGGCGAGCGTCTTGATCCGAGGCGTGGCGTTCCCTAGCGGCGTGCGCGCCTTCCATGGGATTCATAGCATCCCCCGAATTTCGGCCAGCGGCTCGAGCCGCTCGTCGCGGCGGTCCTTGTACTGCGCGAAGCGGAGTTCTTCGTAAGGGCCGCACACCACGCGGTAGTCGCAGATCTTGCAGGCGTCTTTCTCCGGCGCGGGAGGCAAGAACCCGCTCGAAATCGCGCCGTCGATATTCTCCAGCAGCCTGGCCAGGAATTGCCGCGCTTTGCCGTTGAGCTGAATCAGGACGTGTTCATAGCCGCCGCGTTGGGTGGCGTAGAACAGCCTCCCCGATTCCACCGTGGCGCCCAAAAGCTGCTGCGCGGCCAGTGCATAGAGAAGCGGCTGCAGAAGCTTGCCGCCGCCGACGTACGCCGGGACCGGATCAGGGCACTTGCCGGTTTTGTGATCGGTGACTCGCCACACGTCGCGAACGGTGTGCTTCTCCACCAGATCGATCGATCCGCGTAGACGCACGCCTTCCGCCAGGGCGACGTCGTCCAGCGTACTGGCCGGATCCCGGCCCTCGCTTTCGCGGAGGCCGAAGGCGAATTCAAAATGCCTCGGCTCCCAATCGTCGTCGTTCGAGGCGACATGCTGCAGCCAGCCGCGCAGATCGGTCCGCAGATCCTCGATCTCGGATTGCCAGACTCGCGGGATGGCCGGCGCCAGATCGTCGCGATACTTGCCGGCTACCCGGTCGAGCGCCCGGTCGGCGCGGGTGAGGGCGTCATCGAGGCGTCCCGCGTTCACCGGCAAAAGCCCCGCTTGTTTCAGTTCTCCGAGCAAGGAAAATTGGACGGTGTGGAACAACGCGCCCCGCGTCAGCGGGTCCATCTGTTCGAGCGGCGCGGCGTCTTCGCGGGGACGCAGACCATGGATGCCGTGGAGCGCGAACTTGTAAGGGCATTCGGCAAAATGCTGTAGCGAGGACGGCGACCAGGGACGCATTGTAAGGCGGTGTTCGGCAAGCGCCGCAAGCGAGGCCGGGTCCCGCGCGATCAAGCCGTCGGCTTCCGTCCATTTTCCGTGCCAACGCATCCAACGCCCGCGCAGGGATCGAGCGAGGTGGCTGTTGACCTCCAGCAGATAGCGCGCGCTTCCCCCTGCTTCAGGCGGGTTGGCGCGTTGCGCGAGCGCGCTGCTCAGTTGGACCAGATCGTATTCGGCGTCATCGATCGCATCGGCGGCAAACGCGGGAGCGGGCCAGTTCAATCGCGCCGGCGCGGCCTCTCTGGCGCGGTTCTCGAACTCTTTCACCTCCGGCAACCGGCCTTCCACGGCTCGGGGCAGTTCCAGAGCATAGAACGAGGGGACGCGCGGGCGAGCCTCGGACGCATCCATTCGCGGGTACGAGGCGACCAGGCGATCGCGCGCCGCCGCAACCGCGAGGCGCAGCCGCAGACGTTCTTCAGCCACTCGATCGTTGCGCGTTGGCATCTCCGCCCGTGGGAGCTGGCGGCGAAACTCGTCGAGCAGCAGCGGATCTTCGAGCGATCTCTGTGGGAAAAGCCCTTCCGCCAGGCCCGGAAGGAACACGGCGGCGAACTCGCGCCCCCGGGATTCGTCAACGGAACCGATGAAGACCCGGCCGTAACGGCGCTCGGGCGGTTCGCGGCGCAGGAAGCGGAGCTGTTCTTCGAGGACTTCGGCGACCTCTTCGAGCGTCGCGGGTCCTACTTCTCCCATCGGCTCAAATTCCGCGAGTACCGATAGGACCGGATCCGGATGCCGCAGCGCTAAACGCGCCAGAGCCGCCAGTCGAGCGAGCCACTCGTCCCATTTGGCGGCCACGGGCAATGCAGCCAGCGCGCCGATCAGCGGCAGCGCGAAGCGCTCCAGATGCAGGAGTTGCTCCCGCTGACGCGCCAGGTGCAGGCGTGCCGGTTCGTCTTCGCGTTCAAGAGCATTCAGCCGCAGTTCAAATTCGCGCTCCAGGCCGCGCAGGCGGCGTGCCCAGCGATCCGGCCCGCCGATCACGGCGGCGTCCACCAACAGCTTCTCCCAACCCCACGGAGCGCGAAGAGTGCCGTTGTTGACCGGCGAGCTGACCGGCGCGTCCGGCCGATCGTCGCTCGCGGCCTCACCGGATGAGCCGGAATCGGGAGATTCGGATGCCGGATCCGGTGTGGCTTCCGCAAACCTGGCGAGTAATTCGTCATCGGAGCCCACCCATCGGACCTCCCGTGGCTGGGGCGCGCCGGTTTCGCCGGCGGGCGGAACTTGCCCCAGGGAAAGATATTCGGCAAAACGGGACGCCGAGCATTTCTCCGCCGCGCAGGCGAGCAGGGCCAGGAACGCGCGCCCCGATGGGTCCGGCCGCACCGTCCCCCGGCTGAAGTAAGCCGGAATCTTCGCCCGCCGCAGGGCTTCCTCGATGAGGGGCTGATAGCGCTCGGGGGCCCGCAGCAGGATCGCGATTCGATCGAAAGCCACGCCCTCGCCAGCCAGGCGCAGGATGCGGCGGGCGATCTCCACCGCTTCGAGCCCCTCGCCTGGGGACGAAAAGACCTCAAGGCCTGAATCGGGCGTCTGGGCGGCCGGAGGAGTTACCGAGAACAGGTAGCGTCGCAAGCGTTCGAGCGATCCCGCGTCCTGGCCGGCGTCCCCTGAATCGGAATGGTTTCTATCGAGGTCCTCGGCCGTGACGCCAAGCATCTTTTCGAGCCCCTCTTCTCCGGTAGTGACGGCGGCCAGCAGCACGGGAGCCCGCCCGGCCACACGAGTGAAGAAATCCCGAGCCGCGTTCGAATCGAGGGGAGCATCGAGCATCAGCACCGGGAGTTCCAGCCAGCGGTGATTTCCTTCGGTTGCCGCCGCGGCGGCGAGTCTGAAAACCATCGCTCGATCCGCCAGCGAACGTGCCTTGAGCTCGTCCTGGTAGCGGGTGAGCAGGCGCGCGAGATCCGCTCCCGGCGCGCCGGTCGCCGCTAGTTCCTCCGGCTCCACTCCGGCCAAACGTAGTTCCCCAATGGTGCGGGACAGAGCACGCGCAAATCCGGGCAGCTCCGCCACCGGTGAGAAGTACTTCAATTCGTCTTCGCCGCGTGACGCGTGGATCACGCGGGCGCAGACCGCTTCCACGCCGAGGGAACTCAGCGGCGCGAGCGCGAGTTCCGCCATTGCCGGCCGGGCCACGTCCGCGGCCAACTGAATCAGCGTCATACGGTGAAGACCCGCGACACCTGGGGACGCGTAGGCCCATCCCTCGCCTGCCAAATGGCCCGGAGTCACCAGGACTACCTCTGCGTGGGCGGAAAGAAAATCCGCCGCGGCCGCGAGAAGCCGCCCGTTCGACCAGGACTTGGCGATGCGGCGCATGATCACTTAGTCTAACGGTCCCCGTAGATGCATAAGAAACCAGGCTTTCGCGAATAGCCCGAAATAGTCACCAGAATTATTTTTGGAAAGCGTAACCCTGATGGCGCCGGAAGCGTTTGTACAGTAACTTAAATCCCCGTTACGACAGCGGGCGCTCTCACCCCTTTTCACCCAAAAAGAAAGCGCCCGCTTTTTCTTTTTCTACGTCCCCTGTTTTTCTTCCCTGCGCCGTGAGTGAATGAAAGAGCGCCAACCGCAGGACGGAAATCCGTTCGCCGGCGAAACAGCCGGCACAGGGCCAGCGAGGCCCTCCAAACTCCTAAGTACCAGCCGGACAACGAAGGCGGGCGGCAGTTTCTCCAAGGCAATAAGGCGGCCGCCCGCCGCTGTCCGGCTAGCAGGAACTCTAGGCGTCTCCCCCGAGCGAGGCTCCGTTGTGCGGGCGATTTCCTCAAAAGCCCCGTTCAGTCCGCCAAATTGTCGAACAGGGCAGAGCTGAGGTAGCGCTCTCCGGAATCCGGCAGAATGACCACCATCGTCTTGCCCTTCATCTCCGGCTGGTGACCCACCCGCACCGCCGCCGCCACGGCCGCGCCACAGGAGATCCCGGAAAGAATCCCTTCCTCGCGGGCCAAGCGCCGCGCCATTTCCACGGACTCGTCGTCGCTCACCCGCTCCACCCGGTCGACCATCTTCAGGTCAAGCGTCCCCGGGATGAACCCCGCGCCGATGCCTTGGATCCCGTGCGGACCTGGCTGGATGGGCTTGCCGGCGAGCTTTTGGGTAATCACCGGGCTGCCCTCGGGTTCGACGCCGATGGAAATGATCGGCTTCTTCTTTTCGAGCTTGAAATACCGGGAAATGCCGGTGATCGTGCCGCCGGTACCGATGCCCGCCACTAGAGCGTCGACGTTCCCGTTCGTGTCTTCCCAGATTTCCGGGCCGGTGGTCTTGAAGTGGATCTCGGGATTCGCGGGATTCTGAAACTGCTGAAGCAGAACATAGCGATCGGGTTCGGATTCGACCATTTGCTCGGCGCGTTCGATGGAAGCGCCCATGCCCAGGGCTCCGTCGGTCAGAATGATCTTGGCGCCCAGCGCTTTCAACACCTTGCGCCGTTCGAGCGACATGGTCTCCGGCATGAGCAGCGTGACGCCATAGCCGCGGGCTGCGCCGACGAAAGCGAGCGCGATTCCGGTGTTGCCGCTGGTGGGCTCGATCAGCTCCTTGCCCGGCTTCAGAATCCCTCGGCGTTCGGCATCCCAAATCATGGAGGCTCCGATTCGGCATTTCACGGAATAGGCCGGGTTGCGGCCCTCGATCTTCGCCAGGATCGTTACGTGTGCGCCGCCGGTAACCCGGTTTAGCCGCACGAGCGGGGTCCGCCCGATGCTGAAGGCGTTATCGGAAAAAACCATCAAATCTCCCAGTTGGCGACATAACGCGCTTGCGACTCCTGCCAGCGGCGCACCAGTTCCGCAAATGTAGTGCGGTCGAGCACCGATGACACAGCTTGATCCACGCGCTTCCACAGATCGCGGAAGGCGTCGGGCCCAGGGCGCTTGGCGGTTTTCTTGCTTTGGACAAAAGTCAACACTTCCCCGACGGTGATCTGATCGGCAGGCCGCGCCAGGCGATACCCGCCCTCCGCCCCGCGCCGTGATTCCACGAACCCGCCTTGTTTCAGGCCTGCCAGGATCAATTCGAGAAACTTCTGCGGAATCTGTTCGCGCCGCGCGATGTCCGCGATCTTCACCAGTTCGCCGGGAGGTTGGGCGGCCAGATCGAACATGGCACGCAGGGCGTATTCGCTCTTGACGGAAATGATCAACTAAGCGATTGTAGGACCCGTCGCCACGGTGTGTCTACTGTGGGTTTTGGGGCCCATGGTTGCTCCTCGGGCCGTGGATCGGCATCCCGTGACTCGCGCCTACTGCGCCAAGCGGTCCAGAATCGTCGACACGTAGTTCTTCGTCTCAGGGATTTCGGGGATGCCGCCGGCCTGGTCCACGCGGTAAGGGCCCGCGTTGTAGGCGCTCAGGGCGAGCGACAGATCGCCATGATACCGTTCCAGCAACTGCTTTAGAAGGCTGGTACCGGCCTCCAGGTTTTCCAGCGCATCGAAGGGATCCTGCACCCGGAACTGCGCTTGCGTGGGTGGCATAAGCTGCATCAGTCCTTCCGCTCCTTTTACGGAGACCGCGCAGGGACGAAAGCCCGATTCCTGCCGGGCCACCTCGCGCACCACCGATGGATCGATGCCCTGCCGGCTGGCCACGCTATCGATCATCCGGATCAGCTCCGGCTGGCCGATGGCCTCGCAAAAGGCCTGCGGCGACACCACAGCGGTGGGCGCGGCGTCGAAGGTCCAGGGCGTCGCCGACGCGCCCGCGCTCTTGGCTTGGAGGCGCACGGAGGCGCGCTGCTTTTCAAGGGAACCTTCCATCGCCGCGCGGACCCGGTCCGCCTGCGGCTGGGCTTGTTGCAAAAGCCCGCACAGGGCCAGCGAGGCGCTCCAAACTAGCAGGAACCCTAAGCGTCTCCTCCGAGCGAGGCTCCGTTGTGCGGGCGAATTTTTCAAAAGAAAAAGCGCCAACCACCAGGTCACACTTTTGCGATCGGCAAGACCCGCGTGCGGCTCCACGGGGTATCCGCGAAGAGGCAAATAGGAAAACCCCGGTTCGGCGCCGGCGAGTACGGAACGAATGATTCTCTTGAGGAACTCGCGCAAAACGGAGTGCGGCGCGAAAAAGTTCCTGTCCTCCTTGGCGGTGCGCGCCGCACCCTTTGCGCTTCAGTGCTGCGCGGCGGCGCGCTGGCCCTCCTGGATCGAAAGCGTCACTTCCTCCAGGGCCTTGCCGAAGCGGTGGAACAGTTCCGATATTTGATCCTTCGTGATAATCATGGGCGGGCAGAACGCGATGGTGTCGCCAATGGCGCGAATGATTAACCCATGTTTGTGGCAGGCTTCGGCGACGCGCGCGCCCGTGCCGGGTTTCTCAAAAGGACGCTTGGTGGCCTTATCCTCCACCAGTTCGATCGCGCCGATGAGACCGATGCCGCGGGTTTCGCCCACAAAAGGCCGATCCGCGAACCGGTGAAGCTCGGCCTGGAAATGCGGAGCGAGCCGGGCCACGTTGCCCACCAGGTCGCGCTCCTCGATAATCTTGAGGTTTTCAAGCGCAACCGCCATGGCGACCGGATGGCCGCCCGTGGTGAATCCGTGACCGAAGGTCCCGATCTTTTGCGTGTTGTCGGCGATCTTCTGGTAGATCTCGTCGGAGAAAAGCAGCGCCGCCAGGGGAACATAGGACGACGTGATGGCCTTGGAGACCACCAGCATATCCGGCCGGATGCCATAGGTTTCGCAGGCGAACATTTTGCCGGTGCGGCCGAAGCCGGTGATCACCTCGTCGGCGACCAGCAGGACTTCGTGCTTGCGAAGCACTGCCTGAATCTTCTCCCAGTACGTTCTGGGCGGAATCATCACGCCGCCAGCTCCCATCAGCGGCTCGCCGAAGAACGCGGCAACGGTGCTGGGGCCTTCGCGGACAATCGTTTCGTCCAGCTCCGACGCGAGCCGGGTGGCGAAATCCTCCTCGCTTTCACCCGGTTTCCCGAAGCGATAATGATGCGGGCAGGAGACGTGAAGGATATTGGCGATCGGCAGGTCGAAGTCGCGATGGTTGAGCGGCAGGCCGGTGAGGCTGGCGGAGGCGATCGTGGTGCCGTGATAGGCGCCTCGCCGCGAGATGATCTTCTTCTTCGCCGCGCGGCCGCGCGCATTGTTGTAATACCAGACCAGCTTGATGGCCGTCTCGTTCGCTTCCGACCCCGAACCGGTGAAGAACACCTTCGCCATGCCCGCCGGCGCCCATTGAATCAGGCGCTCCGCCAACGCAATCGCCACCGGATTCGATTTATGGTTGTATCCGTGATAAAACGGCAGCTTGCGCATCTGGTTGGCCGCCGCCTGCGCCAGCCGCTCCTCTCCGAAGCCAACCGCAACGCTCCACAGACCGGCCAGCCCCTCGATGTACTCCTTGCCCTGATCGTCGTAAACGTAGATCCCATTGCCTCGTTCGATGATCATCGGACCGACTTGCTCGTGACGCCGGGCATTGGTGGCCGGATGGAACAGGTGCGCGATGTCGCTTGCCGCCGCCGGGCTCGGGGTGCCTGCCGCCGGGGTTGGGGTGATGGACACGGATGTTTTCTCCTCTCTTCTCAATTGAAACGATTTCGCGGTGAAGTTTCCATTATCGTCGATGCGGCGTGGCAGCGCGGTCTTTTAAAGAACTCACCCGCACAACGGAGCCTCGCTCGGGGAGCCGTGCGCGGGCTTTGAGGAACTCGCCCGCACAACGGAGCCTCGCTCGGGGAGACGCTTTGAGTTTCTGCTAGTTTGGAGGGCCTCGCT
>Ga0209415_10007541_pt1 | contig 18990 bp, 17 predicted proteins | sample PeaSoiSIISIP2007_FD_187696 | JGI IMG/M metagenome (GOLD analysis project Ga0209415, IMG submission 187696) | Peat soil microbial communities from Weissenstadt, Germany - SII-SIP-2007 (SPAdes) (version 2) | ecosystem: Environmental > Terrestrial > Soil > Wetlands > Peat | place: Germany...
GACTGGGTGAACCGCATCTGGAACCGGTCCTTGTCGGGGATACGGGCGGTCAGGGCGACCGGCTGGAAGTTGACGCCGCGGACGACGTCCAAGTTGTCGATCGCGAACTTGACCGTCGGCCAGATCTCCTTCTCGTTGTACCCGCCGACCAGGGTCGGGACGAGGACGACGGAGAGGGGCTTGTCGGGCTTGCCCGCCGCGCGTTCGGCCGCCGAGGTGTGGGTCTCGCGGGCGGCCTGGATGGCCTTCTGCTTGACCTTGAAGAGCGGGACGCCCCGCACCTTCCGGTAGATCTCGTCGTCGAGGCCGTCGAACTGCAGGTAGAGCGTGTGGAGACCGTTGTCCCGCGACGCCTGGGCGAAGCCGGGCTCGTTGGCCATGCGGATCCCGTTCGTGGCGACCTGGATCTGCTTGAAGCCGAGATCGCGGGCCATCGAGCACGCGTCCAGGAACAGCGGCGAGAGCGTCGGCTCTCCGCCCGAGAACTGGACGGCGACCGCGCCGACCGGCTTCTGCTCACGGAGCGTCTTGAGCATGAAGTGGATCTGCTCGCGGGTCGGCTCGTAGACGTACCCCGCCGCGTTCGCGTTCGCGAAGCAGACCGGGCACTTCAGGTTGCAGCGGTTGGTCAGGTCCATCAGGGCGAGACCGGTGTGCGACTTGTGGTGGCTGCACATCCCGCACGTCGTCGGGCAGCCCTTGAACTTGTCGTAGTAGGGGTTCTCGTAGCCGACCCCGTCGTGCGCGTAGACCTCCATCCGGAGATAGAAGTCGACGTCCGTCGAGATGATGTCCCAGAAGTAGCCGTGCACGCGGCACGTCTTCTCCATGATCACGCGGCCGTCCTTCTCCCGGACGACCGCCGGGATGACCTTGATGCATTCCGGGCAAACGGAAGCGGTCTTTCGCGGAAGGCCCCTCGGGGCCTGGAACTCCTTCATTACCCTCGCCGGCATCTCGTGTTGCTCCTTCGTTCGGTCCGTCCTGACGGTCGGGACCTACCCCGCCCACCCTCTCCGCTCTACATTAACCATCTGTCGTTAAAGGGACTACAATTCGGCCGCTCCGTGAGGAGGGTTCGCATGGTCTCGGTCGCTACAACTGCCCCGCCGCCGACCCTCCACCGCCTCGTGGGGGTTAAGTCGGCGGGCGCGTTCGCCCGGTCCACATGGCGCGCAAGAGCCGACGGACTCCCCCCCCACGACGCCCTCGGGCCAAGGCCCAGAAGCCCCGTCGGGCCCCGCCGCCCCGGCGCGCGGCGACGCGCGCGACCCCCAAGAAGGCGTTCGTCGGCCGACCCGACTCCCCGGTCCTAGACAAGTACCCGCCTAGGGCCTCGGCGAACGCGCCGGTCTCCCCGCCTTCGGCCGCCCGGCCGACTCCGGTCGCGCCTACGATCGCCGCCCCCGCGACCTCCCCCCCGGTGGCTGCGCCGGTTCCCGCACCGAACCCCCCCCAGCCGCTCGCGACGACGCCGACAGGGCTCATCTCGCTCGACCGTCCGTTCGACGTCGACGAGTTCTCCCAGAACCTGGGCGAGACGCAGGTGAGGGTCCTCGTCCCGCGCGAGGACTTGGCCGAGGTCCTCCGGCGCGTGATGGACTTCATGGGATTCGGGATCTACGTCTACTCGATCCGGATCTCCCCGGAGGACGCGGACACGCTCAAGCGGTTCGTCGTCGAGCTCCAGCGCGTGGACTACTCGGCCCACCGCAGGGTCTGGGTCCCGTTCGAGGACAAGGGGCGCGCCGACTCCCCGTTCGGCCCCGGCGGCGGTCCCGCCTGAGCCGACCGGCGCGCTCGCCGCCGGCCAAGGTAAAGAGCCCGACGCGCGTCCTCCGGTCCATGGCAGACGCGTCGGGCCGTTCGGTCGTCGAGGCGGAGGTGCGGGCGCTCCGGCAGGAGGTCGCCGAGCTGCGCGCGGAGCAGAAGGCGATGGCGCACGCGATCGACGAGATGACCCAGACGTTCCGGTCGCTGGCGGTCCATCTCGGGATCGCGAGCGAACCGTACAAGAAGAACGCCGGCGGCTCGGGGCGCGATCGCGACCTCCCCGGGTTCGCCTAAGCTTACGGACCGCCGGGCGAAAGGTTAACGCTCGGCCCAACGTCGCCGGCCCCGGTCCCGTTCCGGACCGGAGTGGCCCGATGACGATCCGTTACACGCTGACCGGCGACCGCGCGAACGACCACCGCGTCCCCGTGACGGGGGAGATCGACGGCCTCCAGGGACCCACCTTCGACCTCGTCCTGCCCGTCTGGGTGCCGGGCTCGTACGTCGTCCTCGACTACTCCAAGAACCTGGACGGCCTCACCGCACGGATCCCGGCCGACGGACGGTCCGTTCCCGTCGAACGGATCGACAAGAGCCGATGGCGCGTCGCGACCGAGGGCGCCCCAGTGGTCGAGGTCCAGTTCTCCGTCTACGCGTACCAGATGCTCACGGAAGGGATGGACGTCACCTCGGACCACCTCTTCGTCAACGCCGCCCTCGGGCTACCGTACGTCGAGGGCCGGAAGGACGAGCCGTACGAGGTCGCCCTCCGCGTGCCTTCCGACTGGAAGATCTACACCGAGCTCCCGGAGGTGGGGACCTCACCGCCGCGCTATCGGGCGCACGACTACGACGAGCTCGTCGACTCGCCGATCGACTGCGGCCACCCGGTCGACCTCGGCTTCCACGCCGCCGGCGTCCCGCACCGGATCCTCCTGTGCGGACGCGGGGGCAACTACGAGGCCCACCGCCTCCAGGAGGACCTTCGGAAGATCACCGAGGCGCAGATCCGGCTGTTCGGGGGTTCCCCCGTCCGGCACTACACCTTCTTCGTCCACCTGAACGACATCCCTGACGGGGCGCTCGAGCACCTCAACTCGAACTCGGCGGTGTATCCGAGGAACGGGTTCCGGCCCCACTCCGACTACCTCAAGTTCCTCGCGACGGCGAGCCACGAGTACTTCCACCTCTACAACGTGAAACGCATCCACCCGAAGGTCCTCGGTCCGTTCGACTACACGAAGGAGGTCTACACGAAGCTCCTCTGGGCGATGGAGGGGACGACCGACTACTACGGCTACCTGATGATGGTCCGGGGCGGCGTCACGTCCCCGACGAAGTTCCTCGAGACCGCCGCGGGGGAGGCCCATCGCTACCTCGCCACCCCGGGCCGGCACGTCCGGTCCCTCGAGGAAAGCTCGTACCTCGCGTGGATCGACCTCTACAAGCCGATGGAGGAGACCCGGAACCGGTCGATCTCGTACTACCTCAAGGGGCTCCTGGTCTCGCTCTGCCTCGACCTCGAGATCCGGGGACGCACCGAGAACCGCGCCTCGCTGGACACGGTGATGCAGGCGCTCTGGACCCGGTTCGGACAGCCGGGGAAGGGGATCGGCGAGGAGGAGTTCCTTCCCGTCGCGTCGGAGGTCGCGGGGATCGACCTCGCCCCGTTCTTCGCCAGGTACATCTCGGGCGTCGAGGAGATCGACTTCGACCAGTTCGCCCGCCACGCCGGCCTCACCTTCGGCCCCAAGCCCGCCAAGACGGAGCCGGAGGACGACGGGGAGCCGGGCTGGCTCGGCGTCGAGTACGAGAACAAGGAGAGCCTCGTTCGCGTCACGACGGTCTACGACGGGGGCCCCGGCCGGCGCGCCGGGCTCTCCCCCGGCGACGAGATCGTCGCCGTCGATCAGGTCCGCGTCCCGCACGAGAAGTTCTCGACGGCGCTCCTACGCGCCCCGGCCGGGACGACGATCGACCTGGCGCTGTTCCGACGCGGCTGGCTCCTACACGTCCCGGTCACGACGGGGGCCCCGCCGCCGGAGAAGCACCAGTTCCGGGCCCGCGAGGATGCGACGCTCGCCCAGAAGGCGGTCTACGAGAGCTGGCTCGGCGCCAAGTGGACCCCGCCGGAGAAGACGGGCGATGCTGGGAAGCCCGCGGCCTAGTTCCGCCGACTACCGGGCGCGCTCGGCGAGCGCTTTCCGGCCGTACCGCCACTCCCCTTCCATCGGGTAGAGGCGTCGGAGCGCGGTGCGGACAGGGCTCCCCGGAGCAAGCGGCTCCGGGCCGTGGTCCGCGACCTGCAGCGTCGCGCGGACGCCCGGTCCCATCTCCGCGAGGACGACCCCGTAGGCCCCGGCGACGGCCACGAGCGGATCGAACTCCGTCGGATGCGCTCCCGGCGCGACGACGGTCGCCGCGAGCACCGAGCCGCGTCTCGGGAGCGCCTCGGTCGTGAGGGCGTCGGACCGGCCGCACGCGCGGCAACGGCCCCGGATCGGGAAGGTGACGGCGCTGCAGCCCCCGCACCGCTCCGCGAGCAGCCGCCATCGGCTCGGAAGGTTCTCGATGTACCGGGGGTGGGGGACGTACGCCCCCTCCGAGACCGCCCGACGGGCCTCGTCCGGGACCCGACGCGGGGCCGGGCCCAGTCCCGCGTCGCCTTCGCCCGACGCCGGGTCGTCGGCGACGTCGACGGAACCGGTCCGCCGGAACCCTAGGAACTGCGTCTCCTCGGAGGTGACTCGGGCCAGCACGCCCCATTCGCCGCCGTCGGTCCGGCGGGCCAGCTCGAGGGTCCAGAGCGCGGCCGCCACCGACGGGGCGGGGCCGACGCCGGTCGGCGACGGGGACCCGGGGACGATCGGCATCGACGGCTGGGCCCGTCGCCAGAACGCGAGGAGGACGGGAGGCGACTCCCCCGCGACGAAGAAGAGGGTCCCAGTGGCGCCCGTCGCGGGCAGCCCGCTGTGCCGGACCCCGTCGGCGACCCAGGCGTTCGCATCCGGGGTCCGGTGCGTCGGATGGCGGCGGCCCCCGTGCCCGGTCGGTACGAGGCCTACGCCCGGCCGAAGCTCTAAGGCCACTCCGGCGGCCCCGTACGCGGCCCCATCGGCCGAGGCGTCCCGGGCGACGTCGGCCGCGAGCACGAGCGAGACGCCGTCGCTCTCCGGACGCGCCGCGGCCCGGAGGGCGGCGCCGAGCCCCGCCGCTCCGTGACCGTGGCGCTCGACGGCCACGGGGAGCGCGCCGAGCACTTCCGGGAAGCCCGCGTCGGCCTCCGGGGGGAAATCGCCGACGAGATGGATCCCGTCGATCGGCCCTCCCGCGGAGTTCGGGCGATCGAGGAGCCGCTCCGCCGCGGCGACGGCGAGCGTGAAGGCGTCCTCATCGGGCGCCTCGACCGAGAGCCCCCCGGCCCGGTACGACGGTCGGTACACCGCGCCAGCGACGATCGCTCGAGCCATGCTACTTCACCGAGAGGAGGGTCACCGTCGCGCTCGCCCCTGAACCGCCGACGTTGTGGCAGAGCGCGGATTCGACCCCGGGCACCTGGCGTTCTCCAGCCGCGCCGCGCAGCTGCTGGAACACCTCGTAGACCTGGCTCGCGCCGGTCGCGCCGATCGGGTGGCCCTTCGCCTTGAGCCCGCCGTCGGGGTTCACCGGCAGCGACCCGCCGAGGCGCGTGGCCCCGGAGAGCGTGAGCCGTCCGGCCTCGCCAGGGGCCGCGAATCCCAGATCCTCGAGCGCGAGAAGTTCCGCGATCGTGAAGCAGTCGTGCACCTCGAGGAAGCCGATCGCTTTCCGTTCGATCCCGGCCCGGCGGAACGCCTCCTCCGCGGCCCATCGCGTCGCGGCGAAGCTGGTGAGCGAGGCGCGCTCCTGGAGGGCCAGGTAGTCGGAGCCGGCCCCCGTGCCGGTCACGTAGACCGGCGTATCGGTGTACTGATGGGCCTTCTCCTCGCCAACGAGCAGCAACGCGGCGGCCCCGTCGCTGACGGGGCAGCAGTCGTAGAGCCCGAGGGGGTCCGCGACGCGCGGAGCGGCGAGGACCTGCTCGCGCGTGATCGCCTTGCGGAACTGGGCGTTCGGGTTCCGGAGAGCGTGCGCGTGGTTCTTCACCGCCACTTCGGCCATCGCCTCGCGCGGGGTTCCGTGTTCCACCATGTGCCGGGCGGCGATCAGCGCGTAGACGCCGGCGAAGGTCAGGCCGGCGAGCCGCTCCCACTCGGTATCCCCCGAGACACCCAGCCAGTAGCGGCGGCGCGCGTTCGTGGGATCGGTCATCTTCTCGAGGCCGACCACGAGGACGGCGTCGGCCCCGCCGCTCTCGATCGCCCGGGCGGCGTCCCGGAGGGCGAATCCGGCCGACGCGCAGGCGTTCTCGACGTGGGTCACCGGAGCGCCGACGATCCCCGCCTCCTCCGCGAGGACCGCCGACGCATTGCCGATCTGCCAGCCGGAGAAGCCGAGGGAGCCGAGGAACGCCTCGTCGATCGCCGAGCGGTCGAGCCCCTTATCGACGCTCGAGAACGCCTGGTCGAGCGCGGTGCGAAGCAGGGCCCTCGGTCCCTCCGGCAGAACTCCGAATCGGGTGTGGCCGGCCCCCACGACCGCCGCGCGTCGCCGTACCAACGAAGGGCCCCCGAAGCCTCTTATCACGGGGACCGTTGGGCTCCATAAAAGGGCGAGGTACAAGCTCTGTCCGAGGAACCCCCGATCGTCGTCGGCGTCACCGGGGCGAGCGGGGCCCCCATCGCCGTCCGCGCGCTCCGGGCCCTCCGCGACGCGCACGTCCCGGTCGCCCTCGTCGTCTCCGACGGCGCCGTCCCGGTCCTGAAGGAGGAGTGCGGCCTCGCTCCGTCGGACCTGGCCCAGTACGCGCGCGATTACTACCGAGACGACGACCTGGCGAGCCCCATCGCGAGCGGTTCGCGGAGGACCCGGGCGATGGCGATCGTCCCCTGCTCGTCGAACACGCTGGCGAAGGTGGCGCTCGGGCTCGCCGACACGCTCCTCACCCGGGCGGCCGCGGTCCACCTGAAGGAGCGGCGCCCGCTGGCGATCGTGCCGCGCGAGACCCCGCTCGCAACGATCTCGCTGCGCCATATGACCAGCCTTTCGGAGATGGGTGTGATCGTCGTGATGGCCTCGGGGCCGTACTACACCCACCCCAAGTCCGTCGACGACATCACGGACTTCCTCGCCGGCAAGCTGCTCGATGCGCTCGGCGTCCCCCACCGCCTCTACCGCGGCTGGCGGGAGGGGCCCGAATAGCGATGGACCGGGCGGCGTGGGGACGGTACTTTCCGCTCCCGTTCGTCGGGATCTCGGTGCTGCTCGTCCTCCTGATCCTGCTGACCCCGAACCTCCTCCTCGGCGGACACCCGTCGGCCGGGAGCCTCGCGACCCAGGTCGAGCTCACCATCGACCACCCGCTCGGGGCGAACGTCACCCACTTCTACGTCAACGGTCTCAGCACCGTTCGCTACACGGTGATCCTCGCGATGATCTGCACGAACCTGACCTGGCCCGCCCCGGCCTCGCTGGCCAACCTCACGTGGGCGAACGCCTCGTGGGGGCTCGAGGTGCTGGCCGCGGAGTTCTCGACCGAGTCGAACCCGGTCGCGGTCAACGTGACGGCGACGTACGTCGATGCCGCTGGGGCGTCCGTCGAGTACTACGCGATCTATGAGTTCTACATCGGATCCGGCGCGCTCCAGGGCACGCCGCTGGCCCCGGGCCAATCGGCGTTCGGGACGACCCCGCTCAGCTCGCTCCCCGTGACCCTCCTCCTTACGTCGACGAGCCCGGGGTCCGCCCCATGAAGCTGAGTCGCGCGATCCTGTTCTGGGTCCTGGTGATCGCGGCCCTGCTGTTCGTCGAGGTCGCCGAGATCACCCACCTGTTCACCCTCCCGGTCCAGTCGGCCGTCGGCAACCTTCTGTCGTTCGTCTTCGCGCTCGTCTTCACGACGATCCTGGCCCTCATCGGCGCGATCTTCATCGGGATCTACATCTCCCACCGGTTCCTCACCCCGAGCGGGTTCACCCCGTTCGAGGAGGAGATGCTCCGGATGCGGGCCGACGTCGCCCGGATGCGCGAGGACGTCGAGTCGCTGAAGGCGTCGGCGCGGCCCGCGACCGACGAACGGAAGGAAGGGAGCCCGTGAAGATCCCGGTCATCGACAACGGCGGCCAGTGGACGCACCGGGAGTGGCGCGTTCTCCGCGACCTCGACGTCGAGAGCACGATCGTCCCGAACACCGCGAGCCTCGAGGAGCTCGACGCCGACGGCATCGTCCTCTCCGGCGGCGCCCTCAGCCTCGAGGGATCGGCGGAGCTCGGTCACGTCGGGCGGTGGATCGACCGGGCCACCGTTCCGATCCTCGGCATCTGCGTCGGCCACCAGTTCCTGGCGCGGCACTTCGGCGGGACCGTCGGCCGCTCGGGCTCGCCCGAGTTCGGCCGGGTGACGGTCACCGTCGACGAGCCCGGCCACCCGCTCTTCGCGGGACTCCCCGCGTCGTTCACCGCGTGGGAGAGCCACAACGACCAGGTGACCCGCGTGCCGGCCGACTTCCGTCCGATCGCCCATTCCTCCACCTGCCGGGTCCAGGCGATGGTCCATCCGACGAAGCCGATCGTCGGCGTCCAGTTCCACCCTGAGGTCGAGCACACCGAGGGCGGCCGGGAGATCTTCCGGCGGTTCGTCGAGATGTGCCGACGGTGAGCCCGGTCCTCGGGCGACCGACAGGCTAACTAAGGGCACGGGCTCGCTCGCCCCCGAGGCAGGGAATCGTGCGTGCGCGTCGGGCCTCGGGCGGCCGGGAAGGGGAGCTCGTCCAGCGCGCGGCGCGCCTCCGGAAGGGCGTGGACTCGCTCTTGCCGAGGCTCACGGACTCCTGCCCGACGGCGCGGTTCGACCGCCTCCGGGCGGCCCTCGAGAAGGTCCGCGCGGAGCGGGACGACGCCGCGCGGCTCGAGCGCATGTCGCGATGGGGCGACCCGTTCGCGCGCGCCTATGCGGGCCTTCTCAAGTTCTACCTCGATCCCGAGCTCCCGGGCGTCCTCGTCGCCCGGTACCCTGCGGGGGACGTCACGTTCGCCCCGCTCGGACGGGCGCCGCGCGAGGCGCACATCGCGGTCCAGCTCGGCGACGATCCCGAGCGGTTGATGCTGGGCTACCTCGAATGGGCGCGCAGGGGCTTCCACTTCTTCGCCACCGACCGTGAGCTGTTCTGTTCCGGCCCCGACCCGGCCCCGCCGGCGCAGTTCCGGGCGGCCCTCCTCGAGGACCTCCCGTACCGTCTGGAGCCGACGGCCGACCGCACGGCGTACGTCTGCGCGCACCTGAAGGCCGGCGAGCCGATCCCGTTCGTCGAGGTCGACTGGGCGGGCGCGGGCACCTCGTTCCGGGTCTGCCGACGGTGCGCGAAGGGCGATCGGCAGCTCCTCGCCGCGGTCACCCAGCACGTCGCGGTGCCGAAGCCCGAGCGCGCCTTCCCCTTCGACCTCCGTCTCAACGTCGCGTGCCGCGCGGGCGATGCCTGCCTCCACGCGCGCCTGCCGCCGCCCTCGCGACGACTTAGAAAGGGGTACCTGTTCGGCCGGCACTCGGACGCCGAGGCGCTCGACGCCTACCGGAAGGAGATCGCCGTCCGCCTGGACGCCGACCGGTCGCCCCGCTTCGTCGCGGCCGGCACGTGCTACGGCGCCGACCGCGCGGCGTTCATCAAGGCCCTCGGACCGACCGAGGAGGAGCGCCGCGCGCTCGAGGACGTGCTCCCCTCCGTCGACGGCCACTTCGAGATCGCCGAGGCGACGGCGAGCCAGGCGCTCGAGAAGCTCTGGCCCAGGCACGCCGACCACATCGTCGCCGCGATCGTGCCGGATCCCGCTCGGGCGGACCAGCTCGTTCGCGAGGCGCGGGCGGCCCCGGGCCGGGTCTCCGAGCTGCTACGGCGCGCCGCTCGGGACACGCGCGAGCGGGAGCTCCTCGAGAAGCTTCCGCGGTACGATTCGCTCGTGCCCGAGGCCCAGCTCGCCGATGCCGTCGCGCGCAGCTACCGGATCGGCGGAGCGACCGCGGCGCAGAAGACCCTCCTCCAAGCCCTCCCGCGCGAGGGGAAGGAACGGGGGATCGGCTACGGCTTCCTCGTGGCCCTCGGGCAGGCGGCGGCCCAGGACTGGCAGTTCACGCCGACCGAGCAGGAGTTCGGTCGTACGCTCGTCGATCGTTCCCGGCAGCTCCTGGACGCGCCGCCCGAGGGCTACGACGCAGCGTTGGGCGGTCTCCTGGCGGCGGCGGGCGTCACCGCCTGGGGCGTCCGCACGGGGACCTGACAGGCACAGACCAATCTCGAAATAGACCGGAGTGTATGGTGGGATGCCCGAACACGTGAACGATCCGGACCCCCCGGCCGGAGTGTCGACCTTCCGCGGGCCGGAGGCGCCCGCGACCGCGGTGATCGTCGCCGGCGGCGAGGAGACCCGGGTCCTCCTCCGCGGGCTCCTCAGGCTCCAGCACTGCCACGTCGTCGGGGAGACCGAAGGCTCGACCGAGGGACTCGTGCTGCTGCGCCAGCACCGTCCGGCGCTCGTCCTGATCGAGACCAGCCTTGCGGAGGGGAGCGCCTCGGCGTTGCTCCAGGCGGCCCGGACCCTCCTACCGGGAGCCCGCCTCGTGGTCATCGGCGCGATGGACCCGCAGAGCGGCCCCGCCCCGCTCGAGGCCGGGATCGTCTATCTGCGCAAGCCGTTCCGTATCGCCGAGTTCGCGGCCGCGATCGGCCGGGACGCGCGCCCGTCGTCCTAGGTCGCACCCGGACGCGCCGCCTACGGGCGGGGCCACCGGAACCGCGCGAGAGCCTCGGCCTCCTCGAAATGGAGCTCCGCGGCCGGAACGATCACGGTGTGCAACGGCGGCCCGAACGGGGCCCGAGCGAGCTCGACCCGCGACCCGAACCAGCCGGCGGCGGTGGGGCTCCCCACCCGGGCCACGACCGCCAGCGGCGCATCGTGGGGCAGGTGGACCCCGAGCGGATCGCGCTCGCCGAGGATCTCGATCGCCCGGTCGGCGGTGAGGAACCGGCCTTCTGACGGGCGCAGGTCGAGGAGCATCAGGGTATGGAGCCCGCCCGCCCGGTTCCGTCCCGCGATCTCGATCGGCGAGGTCGGGGCGAACCCGGGCTCGGGGAACGGGAGCGAGACGGTCCGGCCGAAACGGTACGGCTGAAGTCCGAGGAATCCCGCTGCGGCGTGGAGGATCGAGGCGTTCGGAAGGTAGACCCAGCGATGCCCGGCCGCCTCCGCTGCGAGCCGGAGGGCGACGTGGGTCGTCGCGGCGAACGGATCCCCGGCGACGAGGAGCGCGACGCGCCGCCCCTGGGCGAGCTCCGCGAGCACGGCCGACTGCGCCTCTAGCTGCGCCCGATCGAGGCGTTGGATCGGCTGGCCGAGGTTCGCCGAGAGCCGGTCGAGGGATCCCGGTGCCAGGACCGAGGTGTACTCCTCGGCGAAGAGGGCGTCGCATCCGCGGAGCGCCTCGAGCTCCCGGGCGGAGAGGTCGTGCTCGTCGTAGAGACCCATCCCCACGAAGAGGAGCTCGCCCAGGCGATCCTTGGGTCCCGACACGTTGATCCCTCCCCAGGGCCGTCCACGGCCGGAGGCGCCCTTAGCGCCTCCCCCAGGTGGTCGCGCCGTCGCGCCGGGCGGCGGCCCGCGCCCGCTCCGCTAGGCGGGCGGCTCGTCCGGGGCCGCGGCGGCCGCCTTCTCGCGGTCCGAGCGCCGGCGCGAGGCGGCCGAGAGCCTCCGCACGATGCGGCCCATCGCCGCTTCGCGACGCGCTTCCGCCTTCTGGTACCCGACGTCGCGGGTCTCCTGCGTGAGGAGCACGACGACGCTCCCCAGAGAGCTTCGGCCCGTCCGGCCCCGCCGCTGGATGGCGCGGATCTCGCTCGGCACCGCCTCGAAGAAGACGACGAGGTCGACGTCGGGGACGTCCAGGCCTTCCTCCGCGACGCTGCTCGCGACGAGGAGCGGGAAGCGGCCGCTCCGGAACGCGGCGAGGACCTGGGCCTGCTCGCGCTGGTTCATCCCCTTGTCGTCCTCGTCGCGCGTCGCCTGACCGACGAACCGGCCGACGGTCCAGCCTTCGCGCTCGAGCGTGTCGCAGATCCCCTGGATCGTGTCGCGGTACTGGGCGAAGATGAGCACGCGGGGCGGCCGGTCCACCGACGCCGCGAACCGCTCCCTAAGGAGCACGACGAGCGCGTCGAGCTTCGGATGCGACGTCTCGCGCGTCCCGCCCAGGAACGTCCGCACCTCCTCGACGGCCGCCGCGACCTCGGGCAGGGCCACGAACGCCCGGTCCGCCTTCCCGGGCTTCTCCTTGGCCCGGACGCGCTCGACGTACTGTCGGAACGGCTCCATCCCCTGGGTCTCGAGCCGCTCGAGGGCATGGTGCAAGTGGAGCAGGACCATCGCGTGGAACAGGGGCCCGAACTTCCGCGTCATCGGCCCGGGGCGCGCGAAGATCTCCGCCCGGACCGCGATCAGGTCCTTGACCGACAGCGAGGTGATCGGCTTCTTCCGGAGGAACCCCATCTTCTGGAGGCGGCGTGCCGTCTCGTGGGCCGCCTTCTTGAGGAGCTCCTGCACCCGCTTCGCTTCGGGAGGCAGCTCCACCCAGCGGAATCGGATGTCGACGGGCTGGACGAACTCCTTGACGCCGACGTCGTCGCGGCTCCGGGCCTCGATCCGCGGCTGACCGAGGACCCCGACAACCTCCTCGATCCGCTCGTCCCGGCCGCCGGGCGAGGCGGTGAGTCCGAGGATGCGGCCGTCCCGCGGACGCTCGGTCCGGTAGCGCCCGGCGATCGAGACGTAGGCGTACTTCCCGACCGCGTGGTGGACCTCGTCGAGGACGAGGAGCCGGACGTCCTGGAGGTCGTACCGCTCGGCCTTGAGGTCGTTCTGGACGATCTCGGGGGTCGCGAACACCGCTTCGGCGGTCTCCCACGCGCCCTCGCGCTTGGGATGGGCCACGGTGCCGGTGAACCGTGCCCGGCGCAGCTCCGTGAACCACGCTCCGAAGGAGTCCGAGTGCTGCTGGACGAGGGGCCGCGTCGGGGCCAGGAAGAGCAGCTTGCCCCGGCCCTCCCGGAGCAGCTCGGCGGCGAGAAGGGCGGCGATGACGGTCTTGCCGAGCCCTGTGGGCAGGACGACGAGGAGGTCCTCGGTGAGACCGATGCGCGCGAGATCGAGCTGGAACGGCAGGGCACGCAGCGTCCGCTCGCGCAGGAGCGGGTGGACGACGAAGCCGTCGTCGATCTGCCAGACCCCAGGGAGCGCCGCCGGCCGGGGTCGGGGCACGACCGAGAGGTCGGCCGGCTCCGACCCGGTCGCGAACTCCTCGAGCCGCGGTTGCCGCGGAGGCTTCGGTCGGGCCGGGCTCATCGGTCTCCGGTCCCGAACGCCGCGATCGCTACAGGAAGCGGATGTCGGCGGGCAGCGTGCCGACGTGCCGGCGGAACGCGGCCGGCCAGGCATCCGGGTCGAGACCCTTCTGGGCCAGGAACGCCGTGAGCCAGCGCTCGAGGCCGATCCCCGAGCAGCCGGACCAGAGCTCGCCTTTTTGCGTGCGGATCGTGAAGGCCTTGGTGTACTTCTCCCCCACGATCGAAAGGTTCTGGAACTCGAGCCACTCCGAGGTCTCGCGCGGCCCGCGGTACGGCAGGTACGCCTCGAAGTCGATCGTCCCCTTGATCCGCTCCTGGCCCTCCTCGACGCCGACGCCGCCGGACTGCTGCATGTAGAACGGCGTCACCCAGGCGGTCCGCCACTCGAGCTCGAGGATCTTGTCGAAGACGTGCGTGTACCGCTCGAGGAGCTGCTCCCGGAGCGCCACGAGCTGTTCAGGGGTCCCGACGTACACCGGCTCGATCCGATGGAACTCGTCCACCCGCTCGAGCCCGTGCCGCCCGCCGCTCTCGTAGCGGTTCGATACGGCGGACCGGTCGTACACGCGTACCGGCAGGCTGTCCGTCGCGAGGGTGCGCCCCGAGAGCCACCAGTAGATCGTCGGGCACTGGGCGTAGCAGGAGACGGCGCTCGGTGGGGAGACGAGCTTCGCGAGCTCGGCCTCGGGGACGTGGCGGGTGATCTTGACGAGGTCGGTGAACGTCTCCCACGCCGCCGGGTCGCGGGTCCGCGGCTCGGTGACGTAGTAGAACTCCCCGGGGAGCCCCTCCAGGTGCCCGGTCTTGAGCAGGATGTCGAAGGAGTCGTGGTGGGGCTGGACGACCTCGGAGAACCCGAGCGGCTCCAGGACCTCCCGTCGGGCGATCCGTTCCATCGTCCGAAGGAGGTGGGCGGCGGTGGGGCCGAGGAACCACTTGCCCTTCGTCGGCCCGCTGCGCACCCACAGGCGCTTGAGCATCTCCTCCGTCGGGTCGAGCCGGAACGGGTGCTCCCTCGGCGGGCTCGCCTTCAGGAGGGCCCAGTACTGCTCCTTGCCCTCGTAGCTCTGGCGTTTGGACTTCTCCTGGACCAGGGTGACGGCGCGGTCCATCCAGTTGTCGCGCAGCGCCTCCTCCGAGAGCTCCGTGAGCTCGAGCGTGGCCGTCTCGCCGTCGACCGTCAACGTGTGCGGGATCGGCAGGTGGATCTCTTTCTTCGGCGGTGGAGCGAGGGAGAAGCGGACCCGGTAGAGCGGGGCCCGGAACGATCGCACCCCGATGTGGGCGCTCTTCCCGAGCTCCTCGCCGAGCCGTCGCAGGAGCGCGAGGACCGCTTGATGCGGCCGCGCCCCGTCCGACTCGACGGTGAGGGAGAGCTTGTCGCCTTCTACGGACCATCGGGTGAGCTGGCCGCTCCCGCGGGGGCCGATCGACCGTTGGATCGACTCCGCGGCGAGCACGGGGAGCCGGGTCGCGAGCAGGTCGCCCGGCGGCGCCGGGCCGCTCAGGGTCGCTTCGACCTGGAGTTCGTGCTCCATCGTCGCGACGGACGGGCCCCGGATATTAACCGTACGCGCGGCCGGGGCGACCCGGCGCGCCACGGCGGGGCCGGGTCCCACGGGCGCCGCCGACGGCCGGGTTACCCTTTTACGCCCTCATTCGTCCTGCGGGCGAGGCAGCATCACATGGCCGCGGAACCTCAGAAGTTCGGGCTCTTCATCGGCGGCAAATGGGTGACCCCCAAAGGGACCCAGCGATTCTCGACCCGGAACCCGGCGACGGGCGAGGAGCTGGCGTCGTTCGTGGCCGGCCGGCCCGAGGACGTGACCGCGGCCGTCAGCGCGGCGCAGAAGGCGTTCCCCGAGTGGCGCGCCACCCCGGCGCCGAAGCGCGGCGAGATCCTCCTCCGCGCCGCCGCGGTCCTGCGCGAACGCAAGGAGGAGGTCGGCCGGATCGTCACCAGGGAGATGGGCAAGGTCATCGCCGAAGGACGCGGAGACGTCCAGGAGGCGATCGACTTCATCGAGTACATGGCCGGGGAGGGCCGGCGCCTGGCGGGAGAGACCATCCCCTCGGAGCTCCGCTCGAAGTTCTGCCTCACCGTCCGACAGCCGAAGGGCGTCGTCGCGTGCATCACCCCATGGAACTTCCCGACGGCGATCCCGAACTGGAAGATCGCGGCGGCGCTCATCTGCGGCAACACGATCGTCTTCAAGCCGGCGTCGAACACCGCCTACTGCGGGGCCGAGGTGGTCAAGGTCTACGAGGCCGCGGGGGTCCCCCCAGGGGTCCTCAACTTCGTGACGGGCTCGGGGGCCATCGTCGGCAACGCCCTCGTCGCCGACCCGAGGGTCCGGGCCATCTCCTTCACCGGCGGCGTCGAGACGGGGCGGGACGTCTACGTGCGCGGGGCGCAGCAGCTCAAGATGGTGCACCTCGAGCTCGGGGGCAAGAACCCCGAGATCGTGATGGACGATGCGGAGCTCCCCCTCGCCCTCGAGGGGGTCCTTTTCGGCGCGTTCGGCACCTCGGGCCAGCGCTGCACGGCCACAAGCCGCCTCATCCTCCACGAGAAGATCTACGACGAGTTCCTCAAGATGCTCGTCGAGCGGGTCGACCGGTTCGTCGTCGGCGACCCGATGGACCCGAAGGTCGACATGGGCCCGGTCGCCTCGGCCGACCAGGAGAAGAAGATCCTCGAGTACATCGCGATCGGCAAGAAGGAGGGCGGCCGACTGGTCCGGGGCGGAACGAAGCTCACCGGCGGCCCCTACGAGAAGGGGTTCTTCGTCGCCCCGACGATCTTCGAGACGAAGCACGGCAGCCGCCTGTCCAAGGAGGAGATCTTCGGACCCGTCCTCTCGGTGATCAAGGTGAAGGACTACGCCGAGGCCGTCCGGGTCGCGAACGACGTCGACTACGGGCTCTCCTCGTCGATCTACACGCGCGATGTCAACCGGGCGTTCCGGGCGATGGACGAGCTCGAGGCGGGGATCACCTACATCAACGCGCCGACGATCGGGGCCGAGGTCCAGCTGCCGTTCGGCGGCGTCAAGAACACCGGCAACGGCGGGCGCGAGGCCGGCTCGGCGGCGATCGACGAGTTCACCGAGCTCAAGACGGTCTTCGTCGACTTCTCGCGCCGGCTCCAGAAGGCCCAGATCGACCCGCGGTGAGGACGATGAGCGGGTTCCGGGGCTCCGACGCGACGCTCGAGCAGGAGATCGCTTCCCTCGAGGCCATCGCCCGCCTGCGGGTCCGCCGCTACGCCCGCGACTTGAACGACCTCGAGCGCGACCTCCACGAGCTCAAGGTCGAGCGGGCCCGTCGTAAGGCCCGGTCGGAGATCCCCGGGCACGTGGACGCGCTCGCGTCGGCGTCGGCCGCCGTTCAGTAGGACGGCCCGGTCCGGTTCGGGTTGTCGAAGTTCGTCAGCAGCGTCTGGTTGAGCGGCCGCGGCCGGGCCAGGGGCGCCAGGAGCGGGTCCTCCTCGAGCGCGGGCATCGTCTCCCCGAGAGGGACGTCGACGACGATCTCGCGGGTCCGGCCGCCCCGGCCGCGCGAGACGATCGTGGCCCGGATGAGGCCCAGGTTCTCGAGCTCGGAGAGGTAGTTGGAGATGCTCCGCGCGTGCAGCGGGGGCAGCCCCAACCGTTGCGAGAGCTTCGTGTAGCTCTCGTAGACCTCGCCCGTGAGGACGCCGCCGCGGCGGCGCTCGAACGACTGGAGGATCGCATAGAGCAGGACCTTGCAGTGCGGCGGAAGCGTTCGGCAGCACTCGACGATGATGTCGAGCTCCAAGCGGCTCTTCGCCTTGACGACGTGGTCCGAGGTGATCCGCTTCGCCCGGTCGCGCTCGGCCATCTCGGCCGCGAGCCGGAGGAGCGCGAGGGCGCGCCGAGCGTCCCCGTTCTCAAGCGCCGCGTACGCCGCACAGCGTTCGATGACGCCCGCGTCGACGACCCCGTCGCGGAACGCCTCCTTCGCGCGCTCGCGCAGGATGTCCTGGAGCTGGGTCGCATCGTAGGGCGGGAAGAGGATCTTCTCCTCGTTGAGCCGGCTCCGGACCCGCGCGTCGAGGTTGTTCGTGAACTTGAGGTCGTTCGAGATGCCGACGATGACGAGGCGCGCCGTCTCGAGCTCGGTGTTGAGCTGGCTCAGCGTGTAGAGGACGCCGTCGCCGCTCCGCGCCACCAGCCGATCGATCTCGTCGAGGACGAGGATCTGAATGCCGCCTCGGACGTCCATGAGCTGGCGCATCGCCGTCTGGACGCGATCGAGCGACCATCCCGTGGGGATCCGGTCCCCCTCGGCGTTGGCGAACGTGTTGCCGATCGTCTGGAGGAGCCCGTAGGCGGTGTCCAAGTTCCCGCAGTTGACCGTGATGAACGCGACCTCGCCGCGCCCGTCCGACCGCCGCAGGAGGTCCTGACGCACCTGGGCGACGACGGCTGTCTTCCCGGTGCCGATCTTGCCGTAGATGAGGAGGTTCGAGGGGACGTCCCCGCGGAGGGCGGGACCGAGGACCTCGGCGACCTGCTGGATCTGGTGCTCGCGGTGCGGGAGCCGGGGAGGGATGTACGACTCGCGGAGGATCTCGCGATGGCCGCGGTAGAGATCGCTCGAGTTGCGTAGGATCGCGTCGAAGACCTCCGTGGCGGTGCTGGGCGGGCTCGCGGGCGGAGGCGTCGTCATCGACTCGCTCGGGGTCAGCGCGGGCGCGCCGGTCGGGCTCCCGGGCTCGGAGGCCGCGCGAAGGGCCGGCGGCGGCGCATCGGCCCGTGATACGCCGGTGTCGGGGAGAGAAGGAACCAATGTCGACGCCTACCCGGGCCTCGGGCGGGGTCTCGGACGCGTGAAGACCATATCTATCTTTTGTCCGGGCAAGACGCGGCCGGGCGGTTTCGGTCCATTTCTCGCCGAAATCGCGGACGCGCGACCGCCCGGGCCGACCACCAGCGCTTTGGGCGGGGCGCCTCTGGTACTCGCGTGCCCCCCGAACGCTCCCGCTGGGCCGCCGTGGCGGTCGTCCTCGTCCTCCTCCTTCCGGGGGCGTTCGTCGGCTCCGTTCTGGTCGATCCGGGGCGTCCTCTGGCCGCTCCGCACCTTCCGGCCGAGGCGGGCTCGACGGTCGGCTCCGGCGGACACCGTTCGCTCGCCCAGGGGGGACTGGCGCCGTCCCGTCCCGGGGCTCCCTGGGACCAGGTCCACCCTCCCCGACCCGCTGGGGCCCAGATCGGGCCTCTTGCGGTGGGAGGCGAGGCCCAGCCGATCAACGTGAGCCCTCCGGGGAGCCCGAACATCACCGCGGTCGTTCCCGGGGCCGCCGAGGTCACGGTCGACTGGAGCGCCCCCGTCGGGAACACGACCGTGACCGGCTACCTAATCGAGTGGGGGTTCGAGGGAGGGACCCCGGGGAACGAAACGGCCGCGGCCTCCAACCGGTCCGCCGTGATCGTGGACCTCCTGGCCTTTGCCAAGTACCAGGTCAACGTGACGGCCTTCAACGACGTGGGGCTCGGACCCCCGAGCCCATCGGTCCACTTCACCCTCTACGCATGGACCCGGGTGAGCGGGACCGTTTGGCCGGCCTCCGCGTCCGTGTCGGTCGACAGTATCCCGGTCCCGGTCGTCGCAGGGGCCTACACGGTCAACACGTCGCTCTCGCCGCATCTCGTCGCGGCGTCCGCGACGAACTACCGCACGGCCGAGCTCGTCGTCCTCCCGACCTGGAACGGCACGAGCTGGGGCAA
>Ga0209415_10007542_pt1 | contig 18988 bp, 14 predicted proteins | sample PeaSoiSIISIP2007_FD_187696 | JGI IMG/M metagenome (GOLD analysis project Ga0209415, IMG submission 187696) | Peat soil microbial communities from Weissenstadt, Germany - SII-SIP-2007 (SPAdes) (version 2) | ecosystem: Environmental > Terrestrial > Soil > Wetlands > Peat | place: Germany...
TCCCCGAGATGATGCGGTTGCGGCGCGGGAAGTGGCGGGCCTGCGGCTCGCTGCCGAGCGGCAATTCGGCGAGGATCGCGCCATCCCGGGCGAGCGCGTTGTGAAGGTCGCGGTTCTCCTCGGGATAGACGATGTCGACGCCACCGGCGACGACGGCGACAGAGCCCGTCGCCAGCGCGCCCAAATGCGCCGCCGCATCGATCCCGCGGGCCAGCCCTGACACGACGACGATCCCAGCCTCGCCCAGGCCCGCGGCGAGCTCGCGAGCGAGGCGGCGGCCGTTGGCCGAGGCGTTGCGCGCGCCAACGACGGCGACCATCGGGGCGAGGAGCATCTCGGCATGGCCGAGCACCGTCAACACCGGCGGCGCATCCTCGACCGCGGCGAGCGCGTCCGGGTAGAGCGGCTCGCCCCAGCAGATGAGGCGGCCGCCGAGGCGTTCGACCGCCGCCAGTTCCGACTCGGCCTCGCGGCGGGTCAGCACGGCAACCGGGCGCGCGCCCTGACGACCAGATAGGCGCGGCAGCGCGTCGAGCGCGGCGGCGGCCGAGCCAAAGCGGCGTAAGAGCGCGTAGAACGTTACCGGCCCGACACTCTCGCTGCGCGAGAGGCGCAACCAGTCGAGGCGCTCCTGCGGTTCGAGCGGGCGCGCGGATGGTGTTGTTTCCAGGGCCGCTCTCAGCCTTTTCCGAAGGAGATCCGGCTCTCGCTGCCGGCCAAGAGCCGCAGGATGTTGTCATGGTGGCGCAGGATGACGAGGAGCGCGATCCCGGCGATGAGGCAAGCCCGCGCCGGCTCGACAAGGACCGCCGCAAGCGCCGCGGCGGCAACCGCCGCGACCAGCGCGGCCAATGACGAATAGCGCCAGAGGGCCGCCGTCGCCAGCCACAGGAGCGCCGCGAGCAGCGCTACCGGCCAGGCCAGCGCCAAGAGGACGCCGAGCGCCGTCGCCACCCCCTTGCCGCCGCGGAACCCGAGCCACACCGGGAACGAATGGCCGATAACGACTGCGGCGCCACCGGCGAGCGCGGCCTCTTCGCTCCACGCGCAGCCGATCAGCGCGGCGCCGGCGCCCTTGGCCACGTCGAGGGCGAGGGTCAGCGCGGCGAGCGGCTTACTACCGGTGCGCAGGACATTAGTCGCGCCGATACTGCCCGAGCCGATCTCGCGGATGTCGCCCCGCCCGGCGATCCGGGTCAGGATGAGACCGAACGGGATCGAGCCCAGCAGGTAGCCGATGACGGCGGCGGCGAGGATCGCGGTCATCCCGTTTACCCCTGGCGTTCGAAAATCGTGCGGCCGTCGACGATCGTGCGTTCGACCCGCCCCTCCACCGGGCGGCCGTCAAACGGCGCGTTTTTCGATTTGGAGCGGAACTCGTCGGTCTTGATGCGCCATGCCGCATCGGGGTCGAAGACCACCAGATCGGCCGGAGCGCCGGGCCGCAATCGGCCGACCTCGAACCCGAGAATGCGCGCCGGGTTGATGGTCAGATGCCGCAATACCTCGATCAGAGTGAGGTGACGGTTGTGATAGAGCTCCAGCGACAATGGCAAGAGCGTCTCCAGCCCGACGATCCCATAGCTTGCCGAGCTGAACGGCAAGCGTTTCGAATCCTGGTCCCACGGCGCGTGGTCGCTGGCGATGGCGTCGATCGTGCCGTCGCGCAAGCCTTCGACGACGGCGCGGCGGTCGGCTTCACTGCGCAACGGCGGCGACAGTTTGGCAAAGGTCCGGTAGTCCCCGATCGCGGTTTCGTTCAGCGCAAAATAGGGTGGCGCGGTGTCGCAACTCACCGGCAGCCCGTCCGCCTTGGCCTGGCGGATTGCATCGATCGCGGCCGCCGTCGAGACATGGGCGACGTGGTAGCGCGCGCCGGTCAATTCCACCAGGCGCAGATCGCGCTCGACCATGATCACCTCAGCCAAGGGCGTGATCGCCGGAAGCCCGAGCCGGGTCGCGATTTCGCCTTCGGTAACTTCCCCCGCTCCGGCCAGACTCGGTTCCTCGGGATGCTGGATCACCAGCTGATCAAAGGTGTGTGCATAGGCCAGCACCCGGCGCATGACCAGCGCATCGGCGATCGCCTTGACGCCGTCGGTAAAGCCAACCGCGCCATCGGCCGCCAGGAGGCCGATCTCGGTCAGCTCGCGGCCCTTCATCCCCTTGGTGGCGGCGGCGTAGGTGTGGATCTTGGCGAGCTTTACCTCGCGAGCGCGCCGCGCCAGGAACTCGACGACCGAGACATCGTCGACCGGCGGCTCGGTGTTGGGCAGCGCCACCATCGTCGTGACCCCGCCGGCCGCCGCGGCCTGCCCGCCGCTCTCGATCGACTCCATGTGCTCGGCGCCGGGCTCGCGTAGCTGCACCCGCATGTCGACAAGCCCCGGCGCCAGGCACAACCCGGCGAGGTCGACGATCTCGACGTCGGCGCCGAGGCCTTCGCCGAGATTTCCGCCAAGTGCCGCAATCCGGTCCCCCTCGATGAGGAGATCGCCCGACGCGTCGCGCCCGCTGTCGGGATCGATGAGACGGGCGTTGCGGTAGAGGCGTCGCGCGGTCACGGGATCGCCTTTATTGGATCGGCGGGTTGTTGCCGAATTCGCCGGTGAGGATTTCGAGGCACGCCATGCGCACGGCGACTCCCATCTCGACCTGCTGGCGAATGAGGCTCCGGTCGATGTCGTCGGCGACCTCGCTGCCGATCTCGACGCCACGGTTCATCGGCCCCGGATGCATGATGAGGGCGTCGGATTTGGCCAGCTTCAGCTTGTCGTAATCGAGCCCGAAGAAATGGAAGTATTCGCGGGTCGACGGGATAAACGAGCCGTGCATCCGCTCCAACTGCAGCCGCAGCATCATGATGATGTCGACGTCACGGAGCCCGGCCGCCATGTCGTGAAACACCTCGACACCAAGCCGCTCGATCTCGGCCGGCAACAGAGTGCGCGGCGCCACCACCCGCACTCGGGCGCCCATCACATTCAACAGCGCAATGTTCGAGCGCGCCACCCGGCTGTGCAGCACGTCGCCGCAGATCGCCACGACGAGGCCGCCGAGCCGTCCCTTGCGGCGGCGGATCGTCAGCGCGTCGAGAAGCGCCTGGGTCGGGTGCTCGTGGCCGCCATCGCCGGCGTTGATGACGGCGCAATCGACCTTTTCCGAGAGGAGCTGCACCGCGCCCGACTCGGGATGGCGCACGACCAGCACATCGGGGTGCATCGCGTTCAGCGTCATCGCCGTATCGATAAGCGTCTCGCCCTTGCGCATCGAGGAGACTTCGACCGCCATGTTGATGACGTCGGCGCCGAGCCGTTTCCCGGCCACCTCGAACGAGGTGCGGGTGCGGGTCGAGTTCTCGAAAAAGCAGTTGATCAGCGTGCGACCACGCAGCCGCGCGGTTTTCTTGTCGGCCTGACGGGAGAGTTCAACATAGCCGTCGGCGAGATCGAGGATGTGCTCGATATCATCGCGGCCCAGCCCATCGATGCCGAGCAGATGCCGGTGCGCGAACGCATATTCCTGCATGAGCCCCGGACTATAGGGATGCGATAAAAGGGCGGCAAGGCCGGGACGGGCCGACGCCGCGCTTCACACCGCCACCACCGGCTTTACCTCCTTGAGGCGGGGCAGGACCTCGGTGGCGAAGAGGCGAATGCCTTTTTCCGATTCGCGGTGGGTCATGAAGCCCGAGCGGCCGATCATGCTCAGATGGCCGAACCCCCCGACCTTGTCGTAGAACTCCATGATCTGGCGGTAGACGCTGTCCGGGTTGCCGACAAAGAGGATTCCCATCGCCATCGCCTCTTCGGTGTTGAGTGACATGAGGCGCCGCGCATTCTGCTGGGCCGAGGGGGCGACGCCATTTTCGGCGTTGGTCAGATTGGGTCCGCCACCATTGCCGCCATTTGGTGCCCGAGGCGCGTCGCGCCAGATGCCGGGCGCGGCTTCGGGCGGCGCGGTGCCCGGCATGAAGCGCGAATGCTGCGGTGCCGATTTGAGGCTGGTGTTGAGGAACCACAAGAGCTTCGAACCGACGCGGCGGCCTTCCTCCTCGGTGTCGCCGACATAGACAAAGGCGGCATAGGCGAAATTGTCGGTGGTGACCGGCGCCAATCCCGCGTCGGCGCGCGCCTGGCGATGGGCGGCATAGGCGCGCCGGGTGCCGTCGGCTCCGCGCAATACGAGGACATGCCGCATGCCGCGCCGGCCGACTTCGGCGGCGCTCCGCGGGTCGCCGGTCGCCGACCACATCGGCGGATGTGGCCGCTGGTAAGGCGGCGGCCAGATGTTGACGTGACGGTGGGTGAAGTGCTTGCCCTCCCAGCTGAAGGGGCCGTCATGTGAGGACAGTGCCTTGGTGATCAGGTCAATCGCCTCCCAGTAACGCTCCTCGTTCCTGACCGGGTTGGCGTTGGCCGAGGGCATCTCGGTGCCGCCCGATTTGACAAAGCCGATGTCGAGCCGGCCGCGCGAGATGATGTCGGCGGTCGCATATTCTTCGGCCACGCGCACCGGGTCCTCGCGCAGCGAAACGAGGGTGCCGAGCGAGAGGATGCGCACCTTCTTCGTTTGGCGCGCCAGGATGGCGACCAGCATCGGGTTGGCGCCCAAGAGCGAATTGATCCCGGCATGGTGCTCGATCGCGAGCACATTCATGCCGAGATCGTCGCACAACAGGAATTCGTCGATGACCTCCTCGAAGAGATCGGCGGCGATTTCAGGGTCGCAATAGCGGTTCGGCAAGCTGCCGCGCACCGATTCGGCCGCCGCCAGCACCTCGCGTGGGACGAACGGGTAGGGGATCTCGCATTGCCACCACGCATCCATCGGCTGCGTCCTTCCGTTGCCGAAGCGCGATTATCGCAGAGCTATCCCACCAGCCGCCAGCGCAGGCTCTCGCCGGCCCGGAATGGGCTGACCGCACCGTCGCCTTCGCCAATGCAATCGGGCACAATCCAACTCTCGCGCCGCAACGTCACCCGGCGCTCGTTGGGCGGCAGCCGGTAGAATGCCGGCCCGTTGAGCGACGCGAAGGCTTCGAGGCGGTCGAGCGCGCCTTCTTCCTCGAACACTTGCGTGTAGAGTTCGAGCGCGGCGGGCGCGGTGAAGATGCCGGCGCAGCCGCAGGCAGTCTCCTTTGTCGGGATCGCGTGCGGCGCGCTGTCGGTGCCGAGAAAGAAGGCCGGACTCCCCGAGGTCGCGGCGCGGCGGAGCGCCTGGCGATGCTTTTCGCGCTTGGCGATCGGCAGGCAATAGAGGTGCGGCCGGATACCGCCGGCGAAGAGCGCATTGCGGTTGATGATCAGATGATGGGCGGTGATCGTCGCCGCCAGATTGAGCCCGCCCGCGCCGACATAGGCGACGGCTTCTTCGGTCGTGACGTGCTCGAGGACGATGCGCAGTTCGGGGAGCCGCCGGCGTAGCGGATCGAGCACGCGCTCGATGAACACCGCTTCGCGGTCGAAGATGTCGATGTCGGGGTCGGTCACCTCGCCGTGAACGAGCAACGGCATGCCGAGCGCCGCCATCTGCTCGAGGACCTTCATGACCCGGTCGACATCGGTGACACCGTGCGCCGAATGGGTCGTGGCGTGCGCCGGATAGAGCTTGACCGCGGCGAAGACGCCCTCGCTGTGGCCGCGCGCAACCTCGTCGGCCTCGGTGGTGTCGGTCAGGTAGCAGGTCATCAGCGGAGTGAAATCGGCGCCTGCCGGCAACGCCGCCAGAATGCGGTCGCGATAGGCGCGCGCTGCCGCGACCTCGCAAACGGGCGGCACCAGATTGGGCATGACGATCGCGCGGGCGAACTGGCGCGCGGACAACGCCAGCACGGTGCGCAACATCGCGCCGTCGCGGAAATGGACGTGCCAATCATCGGGCTGGCGGATAGTGATTGCGTCTGGGCTGGGCGCCATCAGTTCTCCTCTCCGGAAAGCTGCTCCCGCGCGGCGAGCGCGGCTTCGATGCCGCGCGCGATGCCGAGGAGGCGACGATCCGCGCCGTGCTCGCCGATCACCGTCAGCCCGACGGGCGGCGTACCGGCCGGCTGGATCGGCAGCGTGACGGCGCAACGGTCGAGAAAATTGATGACCGACGGGTTGCGCAGGATCGCTGCGTTGAGGCGCCGGTAATCGTCGTCCTGCGCGAAGGCGGCGATCGGCGGTGCGGTGATCGCCACGGTCGGCATCAACAGCGCGTCGAACGGAGCGGTGCGCGGCGCGATCCGCGCGATCAGGTCGGCCCGCGCGGCGCATAAATTTACATACTCTGCCGCACTCATGCCACCGGCGCGCTCGATGCGGGTGCGGACGCGCGGGTCGTACTCCGCGCCGCGCCGCTCTAACAGCTTCTGGTGCCACGCAAATGCCTCGATCGGGGCAAAGCCGCCGGCGGCGTTGATCGCCGGGATCTCGTTCAGTTCCGCGAGCGGCAGATCGGTGACCCGCGCACCGGCGCGCGACAGGGCCGCGCACGCACCGGCAAAGGCGCGCCCCACCTCGGGCGCGAGGCCGTCGAGCACAAAGCCTTGCAGCACGCCGAGACGAAGCCCTGCAACGGGCATCGTCGCCGGTGCTGTTGCCGGCTCGCCCGCCATCACCGCGTCGGCGATCGCGCAGCAGGCGACGCTGTTGGCGAGCGGACCGATCGAATCGAGGGTGGTCGAGAGCGGGATCACCCCGTCGCGCGGGATGCGGTACTGGGTCGGCTTGAAGCCGACGATGCCGCACAGCGCCGCCGGGATCCGCACCGAGCCTCCGGTATCGCTGCCGATCGCCACGACGGCCTGCGCGTCGCCTACCGACACCGCCGCGCCCGAGGACGAGCCGCCGGGGATCAGGCGGCGGTCGAAGGGATTTCCGGGCGTACCGTAATGCGGATTGATGCCAACCCCGGAAAAGGCGAACTCGGTCATGTTGGTGCGGCCGATCAGGATGGCCCCGGCCGCGCGCAGCCGGGCGATGACCGGCGCATCGCACATCGCCGGTGGCTGGTCGTCGAGCGCCTTCGAGCCGGCCAGGGTGGGTTCGCCGGCGACGTCGAAGAGGTCCTTGATCGACACCGGCAAGCCGGCCAAGGGCGATGCGACATACCCCGCCTGGCGCAAGCGGTCCTGCGCGTCGGCGGCGGCGCGAGCGCTATCCTCGTAGACCCTGACAAAGCTGCGCCCGCCTTCGCCCGAGGGATCGGCGATCCGCGCCAGCGCCGCCTCGATCAGCGCGCGGCTGGAGGTGCGCCCGGTCGCCAGATCCTCGGCGAGACCGAGGACGGTCGGCTTCAGCGAAGCGGAAGGGGGCATGGCATCACCTCCAATTCTCGCAGCCTCTATCTGATTTCGCCGAGCGGCGGCATGCACACCTTAGACAACAAGCCCCTTGAAGTGGAGACATAGGACCACAATTCTCTGAAGACGAGCATTATAACTCTCTTGATTGAGCCGATGAGGCGACGCGCCAAAAGCGATTTCTCTCAGGTTTGCGCGGACCACACCAGTCTAACGAACGGTCAAGCTGGATCGCAGCACTTTCGGTGAACCCGATAATCGGGGGCTTTCTGCCGAGCCAGGCGCGCGGTGAGAGGACAAAACCATGACGCAGATTGTTGGTGGTATCGCGAAGGAAAAGAGATGAAAGCCGCCCGCTCTGCAACGGCGGCAATCCACGACATCGGATGTGCGCAAGGAATGGAGAAGAGATTGAGCAAAACAGTTCTCCTGATCGAAAACAACCCTGGCGATGTCTGTTGGATCCGCGAGATGTTTAACGAGCGCGTCGCGCACGATATTGAATTGGCGCACGTCCAGTCCATGAATGAGGCCGAGAAACATCTTGCCGCCCATGCGGTTGACATCATCCTGCTCGACCTGGGGTTGCCCGATGCCCAGGGACTGGAAGCGGTACGGCTGACCCACGCTTCCGCGCCCAACGTTCCCCTGGTGGTGCTGACAGGTTTGGACGACGAGGCGCTGGGCGCGCAAGCTTTGCAGGAAGGCGCGCAAGACTTTCTCATCAAGGGCCAAATCGAAACGCGCGGGCTCCTGCGAGCCCTGCGCTATGCCATTGAGCGCAAGAGCATGGAAGAGGATTTGTTCGCGGAAAAGGAACGCGCCCAAGTCACGCTAAACTGCATCGGCGACGCCGTTATCTGCACGGACGTCAGGGGAAACATCACCTTCCTCAATGCTGTCGCGGAAGGGATGACGGGCTGGCCCTGGCAAGAGGCGGCGGGTCGGCCGATGGCCGAGGTTTTCCGCATCTTGGACTCCGTGAGTCGCGAAACGATCCCGAATCGGATGGAGATGGCGGTTGATCAAAACCGGACAATACACCTGCCGCCGAACTGTATCCTGATCCGGCGTGACGGATTTGAGATCCCGATAGAAGACTCCGCCTCCCCGATCCACGACCGCGACGGGCAGAATCGCGGAGCGGTAATCGTCTTCCACGACGTGAGCGCGGCCCAAACGATGATGCTGCAGATGGTTCGGGCAGCTGAGCACGACTTTCTGACCGGTTTGCCCAATCGAGTGCTCCTGATCGACCGCGTCAGCCAGGCAATCGCTCTGGCGCTGCGTCACGGCAACAAAGTCGGGATGCTGTTTTTGGATTTGGACGGCTTTAAGCACATCAACGATTCGCTGGGACATCCGATCGGAGACAAACTTCTTCAATCCGTCGCGGGCCGCCTGCTGGATTGCGTGCGTGGCGCGGACACGGTAAGCCGGCAGGGCGGCGATGAGTTCGTCGTCCTGCTTTCAGATATCCAGAAACTGGAAGATGTCGCCACTCTGGCGACAAGAATGCTGCGGTCGGTGGCGGAAGCCCACTCCATCGATCGGCACGATCTTCACATCACGACGAGCGTCGGCATCAGTATCTATCCCGATGACGGCCTCGATGCGGAGACGCTGATCAGAAACGCGGACACCGCGATGTACCAGGCAAAGGAAAATGGGCGCCATTGCTGGCGATTTTTCACGCCGGTGATGAACGTCCGCGCGGTGGAGCGGCAATCCCTCGAAGAGGGTCTGCGGCGCGCCCTCGAACGACGCGAATTCGCGCTGCACTATCAGCCGAAGATCGATCTCAAGACGGGAGCGATCACCGGCGCGGAAGCGCTGGTGCGCTGGACGCATTCCACCCGCGGATCGGTTTCTCCGGCGGAATTCGTTCCGGTCGCCGAAGATTGCGGTCTGATTGCGCCGATCGGTGCCTGGATTCTCCGTGAGGCGTGCCGGCAAGCCCGATCCTGGGTGGATGCAGGTCTGCCGGTGATGACCATGGCGGTCAATATCTCGGCGCTGGAGCTTCGCGATGATAATTTTCTTGGAAATCTGTTCGCGACACTCGGCGAAACCGGGTTCGACCCGCGAACGCTCGAGTTGGAGCTGACCGAGGGCGTACTCATGAAGCATGCCGAGTCCGCGGCGTTGATCCTGCAAACCGTGAGGGAACGAGGGGTGCAAGTAGCGATCGACGATTTCGGCACGGGTTACTCCAGCTTGAGCTACCTTCGAAGGTTTCCGGTCGATGAGCTCAAGATAGACCAATCGTTTGTCCATCGGATCACAACCCATCCGGGCGATGCGCCCATCGTGACGGCGGTGATCTCCATGGCGCGCAGTCTCAAGCTACGGGTCGTTGGCGAGGGCGTGGAAATGCTGGAGGAGGTGGAATTTCTCCGGACCCACCAATGCGACGAGGCGCAAGGATACTATTTCAGCCGGCCGGTGCCTGCCGACCAGTTCGCAAAGTTGCTCAGAACCGGAATACCAAGACCAGATTTTGGCCCGCGCCGGGACGTAGGTTATGAGGCCGGGTTGACCCAAGTGCCGGGTGCCCAGCGTAGTGGTGTGCCCTCCATCTGACAAACCGTCCGCTCACGCGGCAAAAACCAAGGAAATCATGCGGAGCGGGTCGACAGACCGACATCACCGCACAACAACTGGTCGCGGTGGCCGACCAGCCCTGTATCAGGCGAAGCGCCTGGGGCGCAATCAGATGATTTTGGTGCACGCCCAGCCCGGACCGGGCTGCTAGCGCAGTTCGCCGAGTGGCGGCATCTGCAGCACCCCGGGCGCGCGGGCTAGCGTTGCGATTGCGTAAAGCAATCTCGCGGTGCCGGCGGCCAGGCTCTGGGCTGCTGCCGGGGAGGCGGCATCAGAATCGCGGTCGGCATTGAACAGCCGATCGTAAACCGCCTCGATCGTGCCCTTCTCGCGCGGAAATACGGCGAGATTGAACGGCTTGTCCGCCGGGATCTTCGCGGCCTCCCTGGCGAGGCGGAGCGCGACGTCATAGCCGCCTAGCGCGTCGACGAGACCCTTGGCTTTGGCTTCTTCGCCGGTCCACACCCGCCCCTTGGCCGCCGCCTCGACCTGTTCAGCGGTGAGGTGCCGGCCGGCCGCGACGTGCTCCTTGAAGCCGCGATAGGTCCCATCGAGAAAAGCGTTGAGGCGCTCGCGGCCGCCCGGCGAAAAATCCTCGAACATGCTGAACATGGAGGCATTGGCACCGCGTTGCGCCGAATCATCGGTGATGCCGAGCTTGTGTAAGAGCTCGCTGACGACGAGCTTCCCGGCGAGGACGCCGATCGATCCTGTCAGCGTCGCCGGCTCGGCGACGATCTTGTCGGCGGGAGCGGCGAAGTAATAGCCCCCCGATCCGGCGACGTCGCCCATCGACACGATGACGGGCTTGCCGTGCTCGCGCGCCCGCACGACCTCGCGCCAGATCGTCTCGGAGGCGACCGCCGAGCCGCCGGGGCTATCGATGCGGAACAGGATCGCGCGCACTTCGGGGTCTTGGAAGGCCTGGCGGAAGGCGCGGGCGACCTCGCGGGCGCTGAGCTCTTTGTCGTCGAGCAGCGGGGTTGGCCTGCCGCCGCCGGCGGTGACGAGGCCGGTGCCGTAGATCAGCGCGATCTTCGGGCCGCTGCGATGCGGGTGCCCGGCGCCGTCGAGATAGCGCGACAGCGAGACGAGCTCGGCGCCCGCCCCGGCACGCTGGCGCGCCCGTGCAACGGCCTCGTCCCGATAGCCGAGGCGATCGACGAGGTGCGCCGCCAGCGCCTCGTCGGCGAAAAACGGTCCGCGGTCGATCAGCGCGCTGACCTGCGCCTCCGACAACCTGCGGGCGGTGGCGATGCCGCGCACGACCTGTCCGGAGGTCGAGCGCAGCAAATCCTCAACTTCCTCGCGTTGCGGCTCGGTCATCGCGGTCTCGGTGAGGCTGTTCATCGCAGTCTTGTATTCCTCGCGATGAGCAAAGCTGGGGAGGATGCCGAGGCGGTCGAGCGCGTCCCGGAAGAACGGGATTTCGCTGTGGAGGCCAATGAGGCCGAGCGACCCCAGCGGCTGCAGCCAGATCTCGTCGAACGCGGTCGCGAGATAATAGGGCCGGGTGCCGGGGCCGAGCTCGCCGAAGCTGTCGGCGAAGACGATCGCGAATTTGCCTTTCGCGCGAAAATCGGCAATCGCGTCGCGCAGTTCCTGGCAGGTGGCGAGACCGAACGGGTCGCCGCCCAGCCGGACGTAGAGACCCTTCACCCGCGCATCGTCGCCGGCGCGCTCCAGCGCATCGAGAAAATCGCGCAGCGTCTCCTGGCCGCCGAAAACGAGCTCCGACACCGGGCCTTGTCCGGCTCCCGCGGCGAGGCCGCGGCCCAGTTCGGCGTTCAGCACGATTGTCTTCGGCAGGGTGGGCTCGCTCAGGGCGAGGCGCCATATCACAAGACCGCTGCCGATAAAGGCGAGCACCGTGACGATGCCGATCGCGGCGAAGAGGCCGAGCACAAAACGGCGCATGGCGATTCCGATCCTCGGGAAGATCCGCTGGGCGATCTTATCTTTCCGGCCGCCCATCCGCGAAGCGTTCAAGATCGCGCCCGGGAATGCTACATAAGGTGGCAGCATGAGGAGGTGGAGATGGATGACAAGACCCGTACCGAGCTCGAAGCCGCGACGTTCCGCGCGCTGGTTGCGCATCTGCGCGAACGCACCGACGTGCAGAACATCGATCTGATGAATCTCGCCGGCTTCTGCCGTAACTGCCTGTCGAAATGGTATCGCGCCGCGGCCGAGGAAAAGGGCGTCGCGCTCGGCGACCCGGAGGCCCGTGAGATTGTCTATGGCATGCCCTACGACGAGTGGCGCAAAGAGTACCAGAAGGAGGCGAGCCCTGAGCAGAAGGCAGCCTTCGCCGCGTCGCAACCGAAACACGCCCGCATCGGCTAGGGGGAAGGATGCCCGACGTTGGGGGGATTGCCGGCGAGCGGCTGCGCTCGTTCATCGAGCGGATCGAGCGGCTCGAGGAGGAGCGGCGCACACTCGGCGCCGACATCAAGGAGGTGTACGCCGAAGCGAAGGGCGCCGGGTTCGACACCAAGATCATGCGCCAGCTCATTCGCCTGCGGCGGTTGGACAAGGATGATCTCGACGAGCAGGAGACGCTCCTTGACATCTACAAGCGTGCCCTCGGCATGATCCCCGGCGCCGCGAGCGAAGCCGCGGAGTAGGTAGAGCCGGAGACCCGCCTCCGACTCCCACCCCAACCCTCCCCCGCAAGCCCGCAAGCGGGGGAGGGAAGGGTGGGGGTTAGGTGCGGGAGACGGATTGCTCGCGCAGCCGTGTGTCGGCTAATGGCAACAGGCGGCCGAGGCGCGCGGCCCAGGCGGCTTGCCCGGCTTCATCGCCGATCAAATCCTGGCGGATCTCGATTTCGACATGCGGGAGCGCGCGGCGCTCGCCGTGCACCGGCACCGTGTAGTCGCTCGCCTCGGTGATCGCGTAGGGGGCGTTGTCGCCGACCGTCAAATCGCCCTCCGCCGCGAGCAGATCAAGGATGATGCGGGCGAGGCGGGCATCCTTGTTGTAGAGCACCCCAACTTCGATATCGCGGGGCTCGCCCTTGAATACCGGGGTGAAGCTGTGCATTGCGATGAGGACGGTGCGGCGTCCGGCGGCAACCCGGGCGTCGAGCATTTCGGCGATGCGTTGGTGGTAGGGCAGGAAAATCTCGCGGCGGCGCGCCTCGCGCTCGGCCGGGGGAATGGCGGCGTTGCCCGGGATCGCGGTCACCTCGCTGATCTCCGGGATCGAGGTGGCCCAGCCGGGCTCCCGGTTGCAATCGATGACGAGCCGCGAATAGGCCTGCACCACCGCGGCGGCGTCGAGCGCGTCGGCCAGCTTTTCGGTCACCCCGGCGATCCCGATGTCCCACGCGATGTGGCGCTGGAGGTCGCTGTCCGTGAGGCCAAGCGTGCCAAGCCGGCGCGGGATCGCGCGTCCGGCATGGTCGGCGGTCAGAAAAAACTTGGAAAGACCCCTCGGCCGCAATACGCGGACCGCCGCCGGATCGCCCTCGCCGACGAGGCGCGTTGGGTCATCGGGCATCATGCAGTCTCGGCGCGGTCAGCCATCCCGCCGCGATCAAACCCTGACCCGGGCGAGCGCGGCGTCTTCGCGCCCGCCGGGCAGCCGATCGACGAGGAACCCGCCCGATTGCCGCCGCCACAGCGCGGCATAGGCGCCGCGCGCCGCGAGGAGGCCTTCGTGCGTGCCTTCTTCGACGATGCGGCCGTGATCGAGCACGATCAGCCGGTCCATCCGGCAGATCGTCGACAGCCGGTGCGCGATCGCAATCACGGTGCGCCCCTCCATCAGCCCGGCGAGCTGTTCCTGGATCGCTGCCTCGACTTCGGAATCGAGGGCCGAAGTCGCTTCGTCGAGCACCAGGATCGGCGCGTCCTTGAGGATGACGCGGGCGAGCGCGATGCGCTGGCGCTGGCCGCCCGAGAGCTTGACGCCGCGCTCGCCAACGAGGGCGTCGAGGCCGGTGCGGCCGTGCCAGTCCTCGAGCCCTTCGATGAATTCGAGCGCGTGGGCGCGGCGCGCCGCGGCGATGATCGCCGCCTCGCTCGCCTCGGGGCGGCCGTAGCAGATGTTCTCGCGGATCGAACGGTGGAGGAGCGAGGTGTCCTGCGTCACCATCCCGATCTGGGCGCGCAGGCTTTCCTGGGTCAGCCCGGCGATGTCGCACCCGTCAATGAGGATGCGGCCCTTCTCCGGTCGGTAGAACCCGAGCAGCAGATGGACGAGCGTCGATTTTCCGGCGCCCGAACGCCCGACCAGGCCGATCCGCTCGCCCGGCGCGACATCGAGATCGAGCTCGTGCAAGACGCCGCCCCGCCGCGGCGTGCGGCCATAATCGAAGCTGACCTTGTCGAAGCGGATCGCGCCGGTGACGCGCGGCATCGCGACCGCGCCCGGCAGATCGGGCATCTGCCGCTCGACCGCGATCGAGCGCATGCCGTCCTGCACCTGGCCGAGATCGTCGAAGATGTTGGCGATGTACTGCGCGACAAACCCCGACATGTTATTGATCTGCCAGGCCATCGGGATCGCGGTCGCAACGGCGCCTATGGCGATGTAGCCGCCCCGCCACAACAAGATCGCCAATGCGCCGGTGCCAACCATCAGACACGCGTTCATTACCGTGAGACAGAGGGTCCACCAGGTCCCGAGGCGTTGTTGCGCGCGCCACGCCTCGGTATGCTCGTCGATCGCCTCGCGGACGAATTCATCTTCGTCGCGGGCCCGGGCGAACAGCTTGACGGTCAGGATATTGGTGTAGCTGTCGACGACCTTGCCGGTGAGGTTGGAGCGCATCTCCGACATGCGGCGCGAGCGTTCCCGCATCCTCGGCAGAAACGTCGTGAGGACGCCACCATAGACCGCAAACCACGCCAGGATCGGCAGCGACAACCGCCAGTCTGCGGCGCTGAGGAGGAGGACAGCGCTGGTGCCATAGACCACGATGTACCAGACGCCGAGGATCGAGAGGACCGCGCTCTCGCGCAGCGCCGGCCCCGTTTGCATGACCCGCGCGGCAATGCGCCCGGCAAAGTCGTTCTGGAAGAACGTCCACCCCTGCCGCACGACATGCCAGTGGCTTTGCCAGCGGACCATATTGGTCATGCCGGGGATCAGCATCTGGTTGACGATGATCGATTGCGCGAAGTGCGCGGCCGGCCGCAGGACCAGGAGCAGCACGGCCATCGCCAGCAGCTGGAGCCCGGCGCGGTCCCAGATCGTCCGCGGATCCTGAGCGGAGATCAGCGACACGATCCGGCCGATGCAGACCGGGATCGCCGCGTCGGTGATCGCAACAAAGAACGAGGTGGTGAAGATGGCCGCGATCGGGCGCGGGATCTGGCGTACGAAATGCCAGTAGAACCGCCACACGGCATGCGGGCTGTGGAGCGTCGGCGGCGGTGCGTCGGGTAAGGGTCCGGTCGGTTCGAGCCGGCGTTCGAAAAACTTCAGCATCGTTTGCTAAATGCCCGCCGCAGCGCGATGGGTCAACCGGCCCGATCAATTTGCTGTCATGCGACCGGGATTTCCGGCGTTGCGGGCATGATGGCGCGCCGTTGCTCAGCGGTGCGCGGCGTTGTAGCGCTCGAGAATTTCGGGGCCGGGGCAGAGCTCCGCTTCGCCGAGCGCGTTGAGCGGCGTTTCGACCGTGTCGAGAAAGCCGTGCAGATCGCCGTGATCGGGTTCGATAAATAGAAGGCCGGTGACAACTTCGCCGGCGGCGTGGCGCTGCTGCAGGAAGGTCAGGGCCGAGATGCGGTCGTTCGGGTCGTAATCGGGCGCCAGCTTGTGCAGCCGCACGATCGAGCCGTCGTGCTGCACCACGGTTTCGACGGTGCCGGGCGCGTAATCGGCGGTGATCGTCTCGCGCTCGACCATGAAATCGAGCTGGTTGACCGCCTCATTATGGGCGCGGACATAGTCGAAGCTCTTGGTCGATTCCGGGTTGTTGTTGAAGGCGACGCAGGGCGAGACGACGTCGATGAAGGCGGCGCCCTCATGCTCGATCGCGCCCTTGATCAGCGGCACCAGCTGGTGCTTGTCGCCGGAAAAGCTGCGCGCGACATAGCTCGCGCCAAGCTGGAGAGCGAGCGCGACGAGGTCGATCGGCGAATCGTTGTTGACGGTGCCGCGGCGTGCCTTCGAGCCCTTGTCGGCGGTCGCCGAGAACTGCCCTTTGGTCAGGCCGTAGACGCCGTTATTCTCGACGATATAGACCATGTTGACGGCGCGGCGGATGCAATGGGCGAACTGCCCGAGCCCGATCGAGGCCGAATCGCCATCGCCCGAGACCCCAAGATAAATCAGCTCGCGATTGGCCAGATTGGCCCCGGTCAGTACCGACGGCATGCGGCCATGCACGCTGTTGAAGCCGTGCGACTGGCCGAGAAAATAGGTCGGCGTCTTCGATGAGCAGCCGATGCCGGACAATTTGGCGATGCGGTGCGGCGGCAGCGCCAGCTCGTAACAGGCCTGGATGATCGCGGCGCTGATCGAATCGTGACCGCAGCCGGCGCACAAGGTCGAAATCGCGCCTTCATAATCGCGGTGGGTATAGCCGAGCGCGTTGGTCGGCAGCTTGGGGTGATGCAGCTTGGGTTTGACGATATAGGTCATCTGCTAACCTCTGACCGGCGTCATGGCGATGTCGAGAAGCCTGCCTACTCTTTCGGCCGGCATCGAGAGCCGCACTGCAAGCTCGTCAACGGTCGGCTCGCGGGCGGTCTCGATGCGCATTCTTTGACGGGTGCGCACGAGGCGGTTGATCGTCTCGATCAGATGCCCTGGGAAATCGGTCATGGTAGCGCCTTGCGCAACGGGGCGAGGGTGACGACGGAGAGCATGTCGGAGATCGCCTTGACGATGAAACGTGCGGTGATCGGGGTGCCGTCGTAGTGCAGGATGGGGACGAGCCGGGCCGGGTCGATCTCGCCCTCGGTGGTCAAGAGCGTGCGCATCTGTGCGTCGCGGTTCTGCTCGACGACAAACACTCGCTCGTGGCTGGTGATGAAGTCGAGGACGTCGTCGTGGAACGGGAAGGCGCGGATGCGCAAGGTGTCGAGGTGGATGCCGCGCGCCTCCAAGGCTTCGAGCGCTTCCACCATTGCCAGCGTCGTCGAGCCGAAATAAATGGCGCCGAAGCGGGTCGGTTCCCGCGCCTCGCGCTTGACCGGCGCCGGCACGAGACGCTTCGCCGTCTCGAATTTGCGCAACAGGCGCTGCATGTTGTCGACGTAGTCCGCCCCTTCTTCGCTATAGCGCGCATAGCGGTTCTTGGTCGTGCCGCGGGTGAAAAAGGCGCCGCGCCTGGGGTGGGTCCCGGGCAATGTGCGGTAGGGGATGCCGTCGCCGTCGACGTCGAGATAGCGGCCGAACTCCTTGTCGGCTTCAAGTTCGTCATAGGTCATGACCTTGCCGCGGTCGTAGCGGCGAGAGGGATCCCAGTCGAGCGGCGGGACCAGCCAGTCGTTCATCCCGATGTCGAGATCCATCATGACGAAGATCGGCGTCTGCAAGCGGTCGGCGAGATCGAGTGCATCGGCGGCAAAGGTGAAAGCTTCGTTCGGGTCCTGCGGGAAGAGGAGCACGTGCTTCGTATCGCCGTGCGAGGCATACGCGCACAACAGAATGTCAGCCTGCTGGGTGCGGGTGGGCATGCCGGTCGACGGGCTACCGCGCTGGATGTCGAAGATGACCGCCGGGATCTCGGCGAAATAGGCGAGACCGATGAATTCCTGCATCAGCGAGATGCCGGGGCCCGAGGTCGTCGTAAACGCGCGCGCGCCGTTCCACGCCGCGCCGATCACCAGACCGATCGAGGCGAGCTCGTCCTCGGCCTGGATGATCGCGTATTTCTGCTTCTTCGATTCGGGGTCGCGACGATAGCGATGGCAATGCGCGGCAAAGGCTTCGGCGAGCGAGGAGGAGGGGGTGATCGGATACCACGCGCACACCGTCGCCCCGCCATAGGCCGCGCCGAGGGCGGCGGTGTCGTTGCCGCTGACAAAAATGCGGTTGCCCACCTTGTCGCGGCGTTCGAGCCTGAGGCCGATCGGACAGTCAAGGTTCTCCAGGGCCCAGTCGCGCCCGAGCTGCAAGGCATGGAGATTGGGTTTGATCAGCGCGTCCTTGCCGCGGAACTGTTCGCCGATCAACGCCTCGATCGCCGCGACATCCATGTCCAAGAGGGCCGATAGCGCGCCCAGATAGATGATGTTTTTGAACAGCTGGCGCTGCCGCATGTCGCTGTAGGTGCGATTGCAGATCTCGGTTAAGGGCGCGCCGATCACCGTGATATCGTCGCGGAATTTCGACGCCGGCATCGGCTTGGTCGAATCGTAGAGGAGATACCCGCCGGGCTCGATCTCGGCGATGTCCTGGTCCCAGGTTTGCGGGTTCATCGCCACCATCAGATCGACGCCACCGCGCCGGCCGAGATGGCCAGCTTCGCAGATCCGCGCCTCGAACCAGGTCGGCAGGCCCTGGATGTTGGAGGGGAAGATGTTGCGCGAACTCGCCGGCACCCCCATCCGCAGGACCGACTTGGCGAACAGCGCGTTGGCGCTCGCCGAGCCGGAACCGTTGACGTTGGCGAATTTGACGACGAAGTCGTTGACGCTCTCTATCGGCTTCGGCATGCGGGCCCAGCCATTGTCATGTCGAGGAGGAATTTGGTCATGTCCCATGCCCCGGTCGGGCAACGCTCGGCGCACAGGCCGCAATGCAGGCAGACATCCTCGTCCTTGACCATGATCCGTCCGGTCTTCAAGGAGTCGCCGATGTAGAGATCCTGGCCCAAATTGGTAGCCGGAGCGTTAAGACGGCTGCGCAGCGCCGCTTCCGCGCCATTCTCGGTAAAGGTGATGCAGTCCATCGGGCAGATGTCGACGCAGGCGTCGCATTCGATACACAAGGGGCCGGAGAAGACGGTCTGGATATCGCAGTTGAGGCAGCGTTCGGCCTCGAGAAAGGCGAGTTTGTCGTCATAGCCGAGTTCGACCTCGGTCCTGATGTCGTGCAGCGCGACCTGCAGGTCCTTCAGCGGCACCCGGTAGCGCAGATCGTTCGAGATGTCGTTGTCGTAGCTCCACTCGTGGATGCCCATCTTCTGGCTGG